>ERZ773212.68-NODE-68-length-57925-cov-8.268395_pt1 | contig 57925 bp, 46 predicted proteins | sample MGYA00581005_ERZ773212 | MGnify/ENA primary metagenome ERZ773212 (study PRJEB29015, sample SAMEA2738154) | human oral metagenome | biome: human oral; feature: human-associated habitat; material: saliva | place: China | collected 2196 ... | reverse complement strand
GAGAAGAGAGGACCTTTTTCTCAGAAGGAGGTTATCTATCTTGGAAAAGAGATATGCAAGGTAATGATGTATCTTCACTCTAAGACACCTAAAAAAGACCCTTTGTTCTATAGAGACCTGAAACCCGATAACATAATGATTCAAAGTATTCAAGATGGCAATCAGGTTAAGATATTGGATTTTGGAATAAGTAAGTTTCTGAAAACAGACCACGAGAAAATAGAACAAAAGTTGGGTACGAGGGGTTTTGCAGCTCCAGAGATGTACGATTCTGAGGCTTTATGTGATTTGAGGTCAGATATATTTTCTTTTGGAAGAGTATTGATAAGTTTATTAACTGGTTTTCCACTAAGCGATATAAAGAAAGATGAAGATATTCGCAAATTAGATATTGCTAAACTTTCACCAGAAGTAAGTAGGGGTTTGGTTGCAATAATAGATAAGTGTTGCGAAATAAACCCTAAAAATAGGTACGATGACTTCTCAGCTGTTTTTTATGCTCTAAACAACTATGAGAAAGAGGATATTAAGTACCTGAAGAAAGCAAAAAGAAAGATTAAAACTGTCTTTGCTTTAGGGATAATTGGAATAATGCTAGTGGGTATGTCATTTATTCCAAGATATATGTCAATGGTTGAGAATAATAGGATTTATGAGGAAAGCATTTCAGTAGCTCAGAAGTCTGAAAAAGTTAAAGATTGGGAACGAGCAGTAAGCTTAAAACCAGAGAAACTCGATGCTTATTTGGGTTTAATTGAAGCAATAAAGACTGATGGTAAGTTTTCTAAGGATGAAGAAGAGTTCTTACTAAATAAATTAAGTCCAATTTCTACAACTTTAGTAGGTAATAAAGATTACGGAAAAATAGCGTATGAAGTAGGTAAACTTTACTGGTTCTATTACCCAGAAGATAAGAGTGCTGGGGAGGTAGCCTCAGTAAAGTGGTTTAAGGATGCCGAAGCCAGTGGGTATAAAGTTGAACAAGCTAATACACTACATAATATTGGTGAGTTTAAGAAAAAGATTGTCACTGCAATAGCTGAATCTTCTGATGATGGAATGTATATTAAGTTTTGGAATAATCTGTTAAAAGCGAAGAAGAACGAGACAGGTGAATTGGTTGAGTTGCAGTTGAATGAGGAGATTATAAATGCGATAGAGGGGTACGGTCATCGATTGAAGGTTGATGGTGTGTCTAAAAAAGAGATGGTTGCTGAGATTGAAAATGTTCAGTCATTTATAAAAAACTCTAATCCAAGTGAGAGCTTAAAGAAAAGATATGAAGAACTTAACAAGAAAGCTGATGAAAGTAGGAAAATTGTAGATGAGTTATTTGCAAAGGGTGGTGATAAGTAGTGTACGAGTTAGTAAGTAATGTTGTGATAAGTATAGGTATCCTTTGCATTGTATTGGCTCTTGTTCTAGCATTTGTATTCAAGGTGGGTACGCTAATTAATGAGGTATCAGGGAGAAGGGCGAGGAAGCAAATAAAAGAGCTGAAGGAGATGGGTGTAGCCTCAGGTTTTTTAAAACAGAGTTCAGGGTTAATGGACTTTGAGGGGTTTGAAACTGTAGGTGATTTGTCTGCAAGTATGGTTTCTGAGGTGAATATTGAGGAGAGAGTTCTTGAAAGTGATGAGGAATCCAAAAATACAGTCGAGCAGGCTATTCCAGAAGTGATTGAAACGGCTAAAAAGATAAGCACAAGTGGGTTTGAAGAACTAATAACAAGCGAAAAAGTCTACAATGAAGATGCAACGCAGTTGCTTGATGATTTGGAAAGTGAAGCAACAACAATGTTGGAATCAGCGGAAGAAGAGGTTGATGGTGTTTCGGATGAAGATGAGTCAACGGAGTTTTTAGAAGAAGCCGAAGAGGGTACAAACTTATTGGTTGAGGATGAAGAGGAGGCTACTGGCATGTTAATTGAAGAGGATGAAGGGGTTGTACTTGAGGTATTAGAGGTATTAACTTCGGTTAATTAAGTTTTTAGAAGTAAGAAGTGTGTGAATCTTACTTAATGGGTACGGAAAAAATAAGAATAAATGTACTGTTGTTAGAGATTTGTAAAATGTAGATTGGAGGATAAAAACTTGAGAAAGGATACATTACGTAACAAAGGAGTAGTAGCCTTGGTAACAACAATGTTAGTCACACAGATGGTACCTATGCAAGTAATGGCTGAGGGTGAGACTAGTGCAGAGACAGGGGTTGTTGAAGAGGTTAGCAATGTTAGGAAAGTTAACGAACATAAAAACATTGATGTCACATATGCTACTAAAACACTCAAAGTAAATCAAGTTGGTGCTGAGAATAATTGGAGTTCAGTGTTTAACTTGGCTGGTAAGCTAAATGTTAAAGACCTTGATTCTAATCAGAAGTTGATAATTAAAAGCATCAAAACCAAGACAAGGTTGGGAGACAGTTGGGGTACACCTGTTGCAGTAGAGAATGCAAAGATTGGTCAAGAGCTTGATAATGGAGAAGTAGCGATTGAATTCTCGAATGATAAAACCGAGAAGGGTATGCAGACTGCTTTTGCAGTAGATATTGAGTTTGAAGTAAAAACTACAGGTGCTACAGAAGCCGATAACAAGGTTGAGAAATTCTCTCTTCATAAAGAAGGTGTGATTACAGGGGGCTTTGCAGATGTTAAACACACTGAGAGTGGTGTTAACATAACTTTTCCAAAGGATGTTAAGGTTCAGAATTATGAGCTAGGCTCGGCTAGTGAAAGCACAGGTGTCTTGTCAAATAAAATTACTTTGGGTGTAGATAAATTAACTGAGGCTGAGCAGGTTCTTAAAACTTCAACAGTAGATGAAGGCAATGGGGTAGTAAGTTATGAAATCACTATTCCAGAAAAGGATACTGTTAAACCTGTAATTGAGATTGCTGGAGTAGAACAAGGTAAAACTTATGGAGAAAAAACAACTGTAAGGGTTACAGTAAAAGATAAGTTTATCGATGCTAGTGGTCTAGCTATTGAAAGCACAGGTGTTGCAGGTAGCTGGCAGAAAATCGAAGGTGGGTATGCTATGGATGTCAAGTTTGATGAAGAAGGCGTCCATAAAATCAAGGTTTCTGCAAAAGATAGGTCAGGCAACACTGAAGAAAAAGTTGTTGGCTTTAATGTAGATTTGGAAGACCCTGTAATAAGTATTAAAAACTTGAAATCAGGATACTATAACAAAACTATAACAGCTGAAATCTCAATAAAGGAATTGTTCTTGTTAAAGCCAAACATTACTTGTGATACAAGTGGAGAGCTTGGAGAATGGAAAAGAGAAGGTGCGTATTGGAAGAATACGGTTACTTTTTCTAAAGAAGGTTCGCACCATATAAAGGTGGAAGCACAAGATATCCTAGGAAAGCGTTCAATAGCAGATGTCAAGGGTATTGTGATAGATAAAACAGCCCCAACATATACGGTCGAGGGTATGCCTAAGAAAGAAATCACTGGAAAAGAAGTTGTTTTGAAACTCATTGTTGATGAGTTGAATTTTGACCCAGCAAAGGTAGAGATTGAAACAGATGGTACACTTGGTAACTGGTCAGAGGTTGATGGAAAGCATGTAAACACAATCACATATAAGAAAGATGGTGTTTTCCCACTAAAGATAAATGTTACCGATAAGGCTGGAAACAGAGCTCAAGAAACTAAGTTTAAAAATATAAACTTAGATATGACTTCTCCTAAGATTACTGTTGAAGGTGCTGAAAGTGGTTTCTTTAAAGATACAAAGAAGGCAACTATTACCTTGGAAGACAGCAATCTTGATGATAAGGATATAAATGTAGAAACAGAGGGTACGGTTGGCAACATACAAACTGTTGATGCTAAAACAAAGAAAGTTGAAGTTACCTTTGATAAGGAAGGTTCTTATAGCTTAAAGGTTTCTGCAAAGGATAAAGCTGGAAACATCTCTTCCAGTAATGAGTATAAAAACATCGTAATAGATAAAACAGCTCCAATAGTAAATGTGGAAGGTGCTGAGAGCAACAGCTACAACAATATGCCGAAAGTTGTTATGATTACTGTAGAAGATGAAAACTTCGACCCAGCAACAACAGAAGTCTCCACTGCAGGAGAAACAACTGACTGGAAACAGAGTGGTAAGACTTGGTACAAAACTGTTAGCTTTACTAAGGATGGAGATTATAATCTAACTGTAACAGCGAAAGATAAGGCAGGAAATGTAAGTACACCTGAGGTTCTAAGTAATGTCGTAATCGACACTACTGCTCCAGTTATAAGCTTTACTGGTGTTGAGAAGAAGCTTTATGGAGCTAATGTTGTGGGTATGTTTACTGTAAAAGATAGAAACTTTAAACCAGAATTGGCTAAAATCTCTACTACTGGTAAAGTTGGCAAGTGGACAGAAGAAAATGGGGTTTGGAGTGCACCAGTAACTTTTACTTCAGAAGAAGGGGTACAGTCTTTTAATGCAGTTGCTAAGGACTTAGCAGGAAACCAGTCTGAAAATGTAAGTTTCTCAGGATTTGAGATTGACAAGACTGCTCCAAAACTCACATTGAGTTGGGATAAAACAAATGCAAATGGGTACTACAACAGTAGGAGAACAGCAACTCTAACAGTAGAAGATAAGCATTTTGACCCTGCAGGTTTGCAGTTGAATGGTGCGAGTGTTTCTTCTTGGTCGCATAGTGGTAATACCTATACAGCAACAGTTGTGTTTGATAGAGATGGTGAGTATTCATTCTCTGCAAAGGCAACAGATAAGGCTGGAAACACAAGTAATGCTGTTGAGTCAGGAAAGTTTACTGTTGATACTTTAAAACCTGAGATTGTGGTTTCAGGTGTTCAGAAGGGTGTATCCTATAAAGGGAATGTTAACTTCTCTGTAATTTTCAAAGATAAGAACATCGACCTCTCAAAGTGCAGTGCTACTTTGGTAGGAAGAAAAGGTAAGAAGTTAGAACTAAGGAAAACAGATTCAGGGTATGCATTTGCTGGAGTTCCAGATGGAAAGGGATATGATGACTTCTATACTCTGAAAATGGTTGGGTACGATTTGGCTGGTAACTCAGTTGAAGAAACCTTAACATTCTCAATAAATCGTTATGGGTCAGACTTCAAATTTGTTGATGCTAAGTTGTTAAACAGCTACATCAAAAAGGCAAGAAATATTGTAGTGAAAGAGTACAGTGTTGATGAACTAGATACTACTGCTCTAGTAATAAAAGTATTCAGGAATGGAGAAGAAATTAAAGTTCCTAAGGATTTAATCAAGATTGATAAAACCCTGACAGATAGATACGAATACAGCTACACTATTGATAAAAAGGTTTTCAATAAAGATGGTAAGTATCTAATTCAGGTATTCTCTAAAACTAAAGATGGAAAAGAGAGTGCATCATTAAAGGAAACATTTGCTTTTATTCAAGATAGCACAGCTCCAAAAATCATCATAGGCGGAATAGAGGGGGGCAAGTCGTATCGTGAATACAGTAAGAAAGCTACAATAGAAGTGAGAGATTTATCACCAATTGAGAAGTTAGATGTCAAAGTAAACGGTAAGTCTGTTAAAGTGACTGAAGAGAAAGATGGTTTGTATTCAATTGAACTGAAGGAAAGTAATGACAAGTATAATGTTGAGGTTACTGCAGTTGACAAGGCTGGAAATAAGAGTAGCGAAGATGTTAAGGATGTCCTTATTACTTCTTCTTGGTTGCTAATCGTTTGGAATGTGTTCTATCTAAAATATGTTCTTCCTTTACTAGCACTTATTGCTGGAATAATAGCATTTATCCTCGGTAAGAAGAAGAGAGATGAGAGGAAGAAGGAATTGGCATCTGTAGCAAGTACGGTATCTTCTTTCGGAACAACGGGTTCAGGAAGTGGTTCAACAGAAACAGGTACTGAAGATACAGAAACAAAATAGCTTTTAGTGTAGGTGGCTCTTAGATGTGAAATTTGAGAGCCACTTTTTCTTTTTTGTGGAAAGGTCTTTCAGATTTGAAAGTGTTTTATCCTCTTTCAAACTGGGTACGTCATTATCTTTTATATTGTAGTAAGTTGTGTTGGAAATTTAGGAAATATTGTGTCTGTTTGTGGAGTGTTTAGTTCTTCTTGGCGAAGGGTGTGTAAGGTTGGACAATTTTTCTTTTAGTTTTAGAGATGTATTGAAGTCTTGTTTGAGGAAGGGTAAACTGTAGTTAATCGAAAGGTTAGTAAATGGCTTGGGTTCGAGTTGGTTCAGTTTGAGTTGTTGAGAGCCTTAATTTATAGGAGGAGTATTATGAAACGCAGTGTAGATTCAGTATATGATGCCACAAGAGCATTTGACAAAAACAGAAAAGTAAATGTATATCTAGAAGAAGAAGTAAGCCCTCTGTTTTGGATTGTTCAGAACCTAGATAACGAAGAGTACGAAGAGTATTATCTATGTAAGCTGGACGATCTAACAGATCTTCACTACAGGTAGGTAAGGAGGAAAATAGTGGAAGAAAAATATATAGTACTTAATAATGGTTGGGATGATGTAAAGACTGGGAGTAGAGCTCTAGAAATCTTAAAAGAAGTTGCTGAAGAAATAGAAATGTTTACACTTCTAGCACCGCAGGAAGAGTCAAAAATATATCTTATAAAAATATGTGATAATCTGCAAAAACTTCCAGAGATAGCAATAAGACCTTTTGATAAGGAAACATACTTAATACTTACCAAAAAAGACGGTGCACTGCAAATTACTGCAAGATGTGGTGTGACAGGACATACGCTAAAAATACGCTCAGGAGATTGGAGAAAGAAAATGGGGTATACAAATGAATGAGGCAGAAGTAAGAAAAATTGTAAACGAGAAAATTTCTGAAGTTCTTGAGGGAATATATGATGCTCTGCGATATGCATCTGCAATAGCAGACACAGACATCAGATTTAAGGTTTTAAGAGATAATATTGACGAGATAAATAGGAGAATAAACAATGGGTAAGTTTAACGATGACTTCAGTTTTGAAGTAGTAAAAGATTACGGTATTTTAGGAGATGGAACTTGGTCAACACATTTGACTGAGGTTTCTTGGAACGGCAGAGAAGCTAAGTTTGATATCAGACCATGGAACGACGATATGTCGAAGATGGGTAAGGGTGTTTCTTTAACTCTTGAAGAGTTGATTGAACTTCACGACATCATTGAAAGGAAAATTCTTTTAGAAGAGGAAGAGGTTGAAGAGTTCAGTGACGATGAAGATGAAGAAGTACTTGAAGATTATATCGACGAAAATAATATTGAAGAAGTTGAGTTTGAAATAACACATAAAGGGACACAGATAATTGGCTAGACAAGATGTCTAGCCTCTTTTAATTTTGCAATTTTTCAGAAGTATTGAGTTATGTGGTTAATAGGTGTAAAATAAGGTATAACAAAAAGAATTAAGAAATGCAGTTAATTGTTGAGTTTGTTCTGTGTGGCACAACTCGAAGAAAGGAATTGGTATGGCTATTTTTCAGAAGAATAAGTATCTCGAAGACTTGGGATTAAGGAAAAAAGATTATGGAGTTAATTGGTTAAGTAAAAATGATGAAAGAATGAGAGACTTTAATCACGAAAAGAAGATGTATGGATTCTGTTCAGCGGAAACTTGGAATATGGATAGAATATTTTGTGAATGGCTTTATAGTCACTGCAAAATGTATTTGGAAATAACTGATGGTAAAGTTGATTTGGAATTCCACAGCGTTGAAATTGATGGTGAGGAGGTAACTCAACTTCAGTGTATTCAGAGAATACTTAAGCTAACGGGTGAAGCCTTAACTAAATCTGACGGAGAAGTAGCTACGAAGAATTTAAGAGAAGCTATTTTGATATGGGCGGAGGTTTTTCCTCTGATGTGGTGGTAGTTATGTTAACACAATTAGAATATGCGAGAAATATGAGGGTGCTGATTTTCAAATATAAGAAAAAGCCATCCTTAAGTCAAATAAATCTTTTAACAAACACTGAACTTGGAGAGTTACTAAATGAACTCCCTATACAGCAAAAAAACACTTTCATGAGAGTTGCAGCTGGGTTAGGGTGGGATAAAATTGCAAAAGGCTGGGGTATAAGTGTTAATCAGTTACAGTTAGAGTATCAGTTGGCTTGCAGGTATCTCTGTAAAAGGATTTTAGACTACTCGGAAAGTTTGAGTTTTGGAAATGAAAAATACCTCTCAAAAGAGAGGGTAGCTTTTATGAGAAACAAATTCTCAGCTCTAAGTGGAGACAGCTTAAGGGGTATGCCAATTGAAGCCTTGGGATTGTCAAGTAAAACATACAATATACTAGCATTTAAGATGGAAGGAATAAGAACTTTAACGCAGGTTAGAATGTTAGATATGTATGACCTCTCCAGAATCGAAGGGGTAGGAGATAAAACTATTGAAGAATTAAAATATGTACTAAAAGTATGGAAATAAAGCAACAGGAGAAAATAGAAAGGTAAGAAAATGAGAATAGTAATTGTAGATTTCAACCATATGGCTCATACCTACTTTCACACAAAATTTAGGCTCTCAGTAAGAAGGCAGGTTGGGGGTACGGTTATCGAGAAGGACACTACGGTTCAGAGTGGTGTACTGAAGTGCATCAATCGTTGGTCAGACGGGGGTAGGAACATTATGGTGGTTTGTTTCGACAGACCTGTTCCAGCGAGAAAAGCCTACTTCATGAATAAATTTTCAGATCCAGAGGCTGATGTTGAAACAAGACAGGGTGCTTATAAGGGTGGTAGACCAGCAATGCCAGATATGTTGTATGAGGCTATGCAGGACTGTCAGTCAATCCTTGAAAAAGCAGGTTGCACTTGTCTGTTTGAACATAACTATGAGGCTGATGATTTAGTTATGGCAACTATAGTAAAAGCTAAGAAGGAGTACCCAGGTGTACCTATTGATGTTATCACAAATGATGCAGACCTTGTACCCTTAGTAGATGATGTGGTAAGTGTATTCTTAAGGTCTAGGGTAACTACATATGCTGAAACAAAGGCTTTGGAGAAGGCTCACTATGTTCAGATTACACCTAGAAACTACCAGGAAGTTCTTGAAGGACTCAGCTCATTTAAGGATTTCTTAGTTCCTTATAACACTGTTCTTCTGCACAAGTTGCTGAGGGGTGACTCAGCAGATAATATTCAGGGTATTAAGAGATTATTCCCACCTCGTAAATACAACGAAATGATTCAGGGTATGCTATCTGAAGAAGATTTAGGAGAAGCTTTTAGATATCAACCAGTTGTTAGAAGATTGGTGAACATCGAAACTGGGGAAGAATTACCAGGTCAGGAGAATGTCAGAAACGAAGAAGACCTTTATGCATTGATTCGTTTAATTACGCCAGAAGACCGTAAGAAGTATGCTGTTAAACCTTTGGGAGTGCCTGAGTTAGATAGACTTTGTGAGTTGGTAAAGAAATATGCTATCTTAAAAGAAGGACAATTTGAGATTGTAGAGGAACACCTAAAGAAGTTATACTATGGAATGAATCTTAACCAGATGTATACCTCAAAGGAGAAGGCTCTCAGACGCCCCCCATACTGCCTAACAGCAAAGGGTAAGTCATTACAGAAGTTAGACCAAGTCGAATTAAGAAAGGCTTGTATGTCTTTAGAAATAAATATAAAAGTAGAGGGTATGTAATTCTATTGGATTTTTAAGGTGCTTACAAGGTTGATAAACTTATGTAAGCACTATTTAAGTTGGGAGGGAGTAACATGAATAATACACCAATAGATAAGTCCTACGAAAATGATGTAGGAAAAATAATAGAATTTAAGGGTAAGTTTGCAGGTTCAAGAGGTAGGAAGAGGTCTGGAATGATACAACTTGTTTTTAAAGAAGTTTCATCTATGGAAGACAACAGACCTTTTAGAGACCATGTTTGTATCTTTGTCAGCAAGGAGAAAGCAAAGAAGGCTGGATTGCATGCTGGTATGACAGATGCTACTTGGGAATACTTCCGTTTCAAGGGTAAGCTTACTTACTATAATGGTGGTAAAGTGGGAGATAATTCCTTTGTGCCAGTGTCAATTGGCTTGAAGGATATTGAATACATAAAAAGAATGGAGACAGCAGAAAATGAGAAATCTAGAGACAGAGTTCGTAAAGGAAATGAGAGATAACTTGCCAAAGGTAGGTGAGAAAAGCATATATGATATACCTCTTCCAATGAGTGTAAAGGGGTGGAATATAAGTGAATACACTCTTTATGGGGTACAGGGTATTACAGAACCAGAATTTGATAAGTTAAATAAGACAATTGTTATGGAATATCCTAAGGGTATGAGCTTGGTTAGAAAGAAAATAGATAGGCGAACAAGAAAGTTTATGCGAGACTCAGAAGGTAACTTTGTTACTGAGCCAGTAACTGTTCCAAAGAATAGTAAGGCAATTATGAGTGAAATAAACTTGCTTTTAAGATATAAACACGAAGTACAAGATAAGTCATTTGAGTATGTAGATGTGGTAAACATTAAGGGTAAGATTCTTTACATTTATTTAGTATCAACTAAAAATCTGTACAGAGTAAGCCAAACAGCTTTAGCAATGTCGGTAAGAAAGCTGAAATGTTATAGCGGTGCATCTTATAAGACTTGGAAGTACGGTTTGATAACACTGGCTGTAATACCTTATAAGCCTAATGCAAAGTACGAGGGGACAAAAATACTGGCAACAGGGGTAGGTCTCAACTATAACGAACAGATAACAGAAGTATTAACGTATTGGCAGGCGATGGATGTAATTCCAAATATGAGGCTTTCCCAACTGATGGATGGTGGAAGTGTATGTGTAGTTGATTACGCCCCAACTTACAATGTAGAAGACTTTACTCCTATGGAACTAGATTCTGTTTATGAAAGTAAAAATCTCTTGCAAGATTTCTAGAGATGTGTTATAATAGTCTCAAAGGAGATTAAAAAAGTGAGTAGAACTTTATTTGGTAAGTGTGGCAACTATTGGTACCTTTATGGTGTTGAAGAGGGTTGTTGTTGGAAGTTTGATGGTTTTGGAACTTTGGTGAGTGAGACTGCTTTAATATCAAACACAGGTGGTAGATTGAAAGATGTAAGATGTATATCAGTGCTGATGAGTGGTGGCACTTGCGAAATACTCTTTGAGGGTATGGTTTGTGAGATAAGGAAGTCTTTAACAGAGATACTCTCTGTATTAAAAAGCCGTCTACCTGTTATAGGTGGTATGGTATTGAGAAGAAGATACATAAAAGAACATTGTATGCAGGCGATACTCCCTTTGGAGGTGGGTACGAGCCTTACAGATGTTAAACAAATATTTGGTAGTTGTAACTGGAGGAAGTTGTAGTGGTTGGTAGCGGTCTTAATAAATATATACAAAAGAAGAAAAAGATTTTCCTAAAGTTAAATAAGTTTATGGAAGTAAAGAAGAAATATATTTCGCTTTACCACATGCATTTAACTTACCTTTACGATAAGGGGTTCATTACTGACCCAACTCATTTAGATGAGCGGGAGATAAGAAAGTACCTCTCAGGAGAAGGTATAAGTGGTCTATTAACAAGTAAGGCAGGCAGGGTTATACTTAATGCAGCTAACTTTGAACACGCATATCTCCGAAATAAAAGGGTATGGCATAATTTAGAACACGAAGACTTCCTATACCATTGTTGGAAAGCATATTACTTTAAAGCTTGTTGTTCAGACTTGAATTTCTTCTTTGATGAATGTCAGTATAGTCTTGATGAGGAAAGTAAACAGATAACATACTCTTTAAAAGAGGCAGGAGCATCACTTTATACAAAGGCAGGATATAATCAGACTGATGGGGTTCTTGAGATGCTAATAAAGAATGGGTACGGCATCAGCTATGTTGACATTAGTGAAGGCTTGTTTAGATTAGCTTGCAGTGTATTGGGTGTAGAGGTTATCGAAGAAGGTGGAAACTTTACACAAGGAATGACTCTAGAGGATGAAATAAGAACCTGTAAGTGTGTACTTAATGGAGATGTAATAGCTACTGGAACTTATGCAAAGGAACTTAACGAGTGGCTCAGTGAGAATACTTATACGGGAAATAGAACATTTCAATCGGGTATGGGTTTGTATGAAAGCCTATTTGCTACAAAGGTTAATGAAGTTTATGAGATGCAGTGTAAGGCATTTGAAGAGGTTGAAACCTTGTGTGAATCGAGTGAAGATAGAAACATCAAGGTTATAACAGTCGACTCCGAGAGGGTATATTACCCTATTGCTCAAGATGGTATCGAGGGTGTTATTGGTAGTTATGCAGTCCTTATTGACGATGATGAAGCTGAGATATTGCCAGTTCGTACACTGATAGGTGGATATTCAGGATTATGTTTATCTTTCAAATATTGTGTTGAGAATGGAATTGACTTTGTAGGTTGCCCAATAGTCTTGCAGAGAGAGGTTGGGGGTGTAACAGAGGATTTCTTAGCTGTAGATTTTGAACAGACTAATTTGTGTAAAGAAGAGGTTAGTTGGTGGAAACTACACCCAGAAGCTGATATTGAATTCAAATCAGATAAAACTTACTACCCTATGAAGGTAAAAGATGGTTCATTGGAAGAATGTCTGTTGGAGGCATGGAAGTCGGCTGAGTGTGGAGAACTAACCTATAAAATAGAAGGGTCAGTGGATTTAACGGCTCTAGAAAAAGCAAAAGACAAAGTTGCTAATTTTATTCAAGGAGAACTCAATGAAGGTTAAAATAAGAATGTCAACAAAGGACCTCTTTATAAAGTGGGGGTTAGTAGAAAAGTTTGGTTTCTACAAATATAAAAATGAAGGTTACATTGAATCTTTAGCTTGTGTAACTGTAGAGGGTAGGTTTGTGAAGCCAAGAATAATGAAAGGTGAAAAGTTCCTTATTCCCTCTGAAGTTGATATAGACAACTATATCAAGGCTAAAAAGCCTTTTTACTCAATTTTAGATGAAGGGTTTATAATGAACCTAAAGGCTGGAATCAACTATGAGACTGGAGAGTTCTTGGAAGATAAGTCCACTGCTATGGTTTATAAAATCATTAGCGAGAAACCTCAAGGAACATCAGGGTATGCTATTGCAACACCTGTTTCAGAGATACCTGAAGTAGTAATTGAGATGGCTAAAGGTTTAATGAAAGAACTTGTAGAAGCAGGAGAAGATAGAAAAGCCTTTTTAATGAAGAGATTGGGTTTAGTTGCAGAAACAGTAGCAGAGTAGGGAACAAGGTATGACTCAGAATAAAGAAAGTAGGTAGATGATGGAAAGAAGTGTATTGCTAAAGTTTAATGAAGTGGATTTACTAGGAAATAAAACCCCATTTAGAAGTATCTGTGAAGCAGTTATAGGTAAATGCTTAGAAGCTGGAAAATGGTTCTCAGTGTGTAAGAAGATTGATGATAAACAGTTCGACATTATGAGTCTAACAGCTCCAAAGTCAGAGAAGAAACTGGGTTCTGTAATAGCTGAGACATTCCCAGAGATGAACTATAGAAGTGCTATTTACAAGTATTTACTTTGTGACTATCTATGCTATGTAGAGATTCCAAAGTGGGGTAGGAATGGTGCAACATTTGATAAGTACCTCTGCACAAGCAACCTCAACATTGCATCAATGTGGGTAGGTGAAGATGTTAGTGAAAAATATTCAGACTACATAGATGGTTGTGATGAAAGTTCTGATGATGAGCTTACGCCTTACCTAAAGCTAACAGAGGGTACTAAAGGTGAGAGAAAAATCACTAAACCAAGGAAGCCTTTGGATTTAGGAACTCAGGGTATGCGAGTTATTCCTCTCTTTATGTTGGAGAGAGGTGTTGATTACCTATATGAGCAAGGTAATGAAGACTTTATAAAGGTTAACTTTATGAAGGACGCAGGCATAATAAGAGAGATGGTTACATCTTTTAATATTGGTAAAATCGAAGAAGTATATGGCGATTGTGATTATGTTAGAGATAATACAGGTGCTATGTATGGTGGCAATTTTATCGAAAATAAAACTTTGGGTAGGGGTTATATTCGAGTATTCGAAGTAGGCTCTAGCCGTTATGATAGTCCTTTAAGGTCGATTAACTATGCAAGAATTGTTGACTTTGAGGTTGGTGTTAAACCAGACACTTTATTTGTTGACTTAGATATTGAATCTGCAAGAACAGTATTTGTTCAGGGTGCAATAAGTGTTGGTTTAAAAGCAGGAGAGCTTTGGAACGACCTAAAAGGATTGGGTATGGATAAGTATAAGGTAGTTGGAAGCGGTAATATGCAAACTGCTGACGATTTAATAAACTGGGTAGATGGCAGCACAATGGTTTACAGTACAGTATTTAAGAAGGATTTAACCTTGGCAATGCTAGCCCTACCACAGTGGTTTAATAATTGGGCTGGAGAAGAGGTTATCTCCTAGGATAGGAGGATTAACAATGAGAACTAAGGACAAAGCAATCATCAATATGCTTATTGCTCAAGACATTTTGGATGTGGATTACTTTAGAGACGTAAAAGCGTCGGTCTTAGAGAATATGCAGAAAGAAGGCAGTAACTTTTGGGTTGAGACGGTGGACTCTTTACCTGAGAATGTGAAAGACAAGCTGGTTGAGGTTTATGAAAAAAATAGTTTAGCAGATGATGAAGCTAACTTTATAATAAGTAGAGAAGTGAAAGTAAAACAGGGTATGCTTTTTGCAGGTGCTTGTTATGTAGTTTCTACTGAGGGTACGGTTACTCTTTTCACAGCAAATGAAGAAGTTGCAACAATGCTTGATGCTAAAAGGAGGGTTAAACTGGATAAGTTACCTGAAGAGAATGCTAATGGTATTCTAAGGGCATATAAGCTGGTTATTGAAAGTGATGGTGGGGATGTAGAGTTCAAATGCACCTTACCAAACAAAGGTATTGATGAGAAGGATATTCTTGTACCTTATGGGGTTGTAATGTTCCTTGTTGTGTTGTTAAACAAAATCTTAACAGCGAAAGATAGGGTATTTAAGGTTGTATCATCTTCACTGAGTGAGGGTGGTATTCAAAACAAGACGAGATATGTTACTCTAAGCAAAAGCATTTTGGAAAAGAAGAACGGTAAAAACTTCATAGACAACATTACTGGCGACTTTGTATTGCCTTATCTTGGATTTATGTATGCACCTATATTGGGTGCTGATAGTATCTTTACAACTGGTATGACAAGGCTTGATGTCTTAAGAATGGACGAGTTTAGGGTTGCTAAGTATGAAGATTATCAAAGTCAGGTTGAAAGTAGTAACCCTGCAAGAGATGCAATTGGGGTACGCTTAGCAGTAAATAAACTGTTACTAAGTGAAGACCTTTGGAAGAGCAGAGAGTTGTTTGAAGAGCTACCAAAGGTTGAAGAGTTTTTTAATCTTGATGAGGGTTTACCTAGCAGTGGAGATTTAAGTCATTATATTTACAGCTTAACTGAACATAAGAAGGGTATTCTCTTTAAAAGATTGGGTATACTTGATGAATTAGATAAGTATATGTCTATGTTCTCAAATGCTAAGGTTCTTGAACCAAAAGAAGGGTATTGGAGCGAAGAAGCGCTAAGAACTTTGTTAAAGGATTGTATTCTTCAGATTCTAATTCAGAAAACTGATGGTTCATTCTCTAAGATAATATGCACCAATAACGTGGGTATTCTGAAAGAACTTTATGGTGAAGAGTACTATAAACAATATGAAGGATTTAATCCAAGATATCAGAAGTGTAAGAAACTTATATCCGAGGGTATGGATGTAAGAGAAGCATTGGAGAAGTGTGGACTATTAAGTGAAACAACTATAGAGGGTATGGATAACGATGAGGCTATGGAAATAGTTAATAATCCAGAAAAGTGGCAGGCGAAAGAGAAGTTGGCTGAGCTTAACAATACAAACATCGTTAGAACGAGCGAAAATGGTAATATACTTGTAAGACTTTGCTTTGCGTCTATTGTTGAGGGTGGTTCTGTTAATTACTACAGGTCTATTAAACCAAAGAGAGTGTTGAAGGTGGTTTGCTTAAAAGATACTTTTTAGGTGAAAGTGAGTTAAAATGTTAAAAGACTATGCGAGCTTTTTGGAGCTAATAAGGGACAACTTAATACAGAATGGGATAAGTTTCCCAACAAAAAGTTTCGAAAAATATGAAGATTGTTTTTTCGTATCTGAGAGGCTTGCATCTTTGTCTTGGTTTTTATTTGTCAACAATGTAAGTGGTTCAACAATCGGAGAAGGGTACGCATTATTCCCTCAGCAAACTTACAAGCAGAAGATAAGAAGTCTAGTCTATGCTGAGTATGTGGATGTTGGAAAAGACTTTGCTGGAATGATGTTGCCTAGAAGAAGGACGGACGATGTAGACAGTAATTTCAACTTCTTAAGCAAATCTCAGGCGAGGGTAAGTCCTTTTGGAGAGCAGTACAGTAAGGTTGAAAGTGCTGGAAATGAGTTCTTGGATTTAGTAAAGAAGTCGCAAGAGACGATTGAGGGAGATGATTTTGATAGCTGGGATGACTTTGATGTAGAGACTATTGAGCAGCCAGAGTCTGAGGAAGTAGGGGTAAGTGTAGAGAGTCAAACAGATATCGATATAGCCAACTTAGTTGAAGATGAGGATGGTTTTCTAGTAGATGGAGACAGTTTGAAAGCAGATGAAGACGATTCTAGTGGGTTTGAAGAGGATTCTAACGAAAGAGACGGTTGGGTAAGTGAAGACTCAGAGGGTGACTTCGATGATTGGGGGAGTGGAGGCTCTGAAGAGGATGAAGATGAATTTGAATCTTGGGATGACTCAGATGAAGACGAGTTCGAATCTATGGGTACGGATACTTCAGAAGTAGAAGATGACGCAGACTTCGATGATTGGGGTAACTCAGATGAGATTGAAGAAGATTCTGATGATTGGGAAAGCCTGAGTGAAGAAGATGAGGGTGACTTCGACGATTGGAGTAGCTCAGATGAAGATGACTCTGACTTCGACGATTGGGGCAGTTCTGATGACTCAGAAGATTTAGAAACTGACTTTGAAGATGATGCCGACTTTGATGATTGGGGTTCAGACGAAGAAGATGAACCAGAGGAAGAGTTGGAAGATGACGCTGATTTTGATGATTGGGGTAGCTCAGATGAGGTTGAAGAGGAAGACTTCGATGATTGGGGTTCAGACGAAGAAGATGAACCAGAGGAAGAGTTGGAAGATGACGCTGATTTTGATGATTGGGGTAGCTCAGATGAGGTTGAAGAGGAAGACTTCGATGATTGGGGTTCAAGCGAAGAAGTTGAGCCAAAAGTAACAAAGGGTACGCCGTCTAAACAAGTAAAACGCTCACCGGCATCAGAACTTAAAGCTGAAGCTGAGATGATGGACTTTTTTCAACGAGGTGTTAATTCTTTATTTAGAAGCACTGTTTCTAATGGTAAGAAGTTTGGCAGACGGTTTGCAAGTTTGCCCGAAAATGAAGAGAAGTAGTTTTTGCTCTTAAAAAGTAGTATTTGTATTAAATTAAATTTTGTAACATATGCAAAAAGGAGATAAAAGATATGTATTTAAAGAAAGATGTAACTAATGTACTCAACCAGTTTATGGAGAATGTTGAAGCAAGGGTAGAAGAGTGTTGTACAGAAGATGTACTTGCACTTATGGAAGTTGATGATTCTACTCTCATCAAGGAATATGTAGATAAGGTTCAGAATGTAATCATCTCTGCAATTCCAGAAGGTGTGGCAGTTCCTAAGATGTCTGTTTATGTAACAGCAACAGGTTCTAAGGGAATTGAGGTAATTTCACTCAGCCTAACAAACAAGATTAAGGCTACTTCAAAGTTCAAGTTCTCTCACGTAATCACAAAGGTTGATACTAAGGAGATGATTGTTGGTGCATTCAAGGATGCCTATGCAACCCTTATCGTAAATCAGATGGCAGAAGCAAACATTGCTGAAGTTAACAAGATGCTTGAAGACCTTGTTAAGAGAGCTGGAGTTAACTATGCAGTAAGCTTTGTTTCTGCTCTATCACAGGGAGACAAGGTAATTGCATCACTAACTGATGATGAGGTAGTATTCGTTGCAGATGAAGACAGAGTATTCGAATTAGAAGACATTGTACTTCTTATGGAAGAGAACATTCTTGTTAGTGCAGAAAGAATTGAAGAGATTAAGGAAAGAGAAGCAACAAATCTTTCAACAGCACAGACAACGGTACAGCTAGTAAGCAAGTGGGGTACTCCATTCATTCAGTATCTTGCAAACATCAGCAAGCAGGTTAAGCCTTTTAACATCATCAAGAAGGTTGTAACCAAGGATGTAACAAAACTAAGAGGCGATAAGGATGCTGTAGGTTTCTATCAGGACGGAGATATCTATGCATTGGTAGCTAAGAGAGATGGAAACATGGAAGTAATTCTATCACCATTCGACATCAAGAACTACGACCCAGTAGATACAGATGTACTTAAGTCACTCTAAAAGAAAATGTTTTAACAGCATACGCCTTTAGCCTTGTGCTAGAGGCGTATTTTATTGGAGGTTAAGAATGGAAGAAGATAAGACACAAGGAAAAGCCATTGGAAAGAAGGGTACGGTTTTAGCTATAATTATAATTTTAATAGTTGTAGCAGTAATGGCTCTAACAATAAGAAGTTGTACGATAACCAAGAAGTCTACTGGCGAACAGTCAACTTACACAAATAAACTTCGAGAAGATAAGAGTGTGGACTCTGAGAAGAAACAAGTTGAAAATCAGGAAAATTCGTCAAAAGTAGAGAAACAGGAACAGCCTACTGAGAAAGAGATTAAAAAATCCGATAATAATGCTGAAAACAAGGTTAAAAGTTCTTCAAATTCAGTCAATATTGTTGGTGTTGAGTCTGAGCCAGCTATGTCAAAAGTATACAATACTTCTGTTGTTATTTTGGAGAAGAGGGTATATGTAATAGATAAAACATCTTACGCACATGCTTTTATAATGAATATGCTTAAGAAAGATGGTAGCGATACAAAAGTAACATACTTCTGCTCTCCTGAAGAGTATGGAAAGTATTTAGTAGGAGATAAGGTGGGTATAACATTCAAAGTAGACTCAAATTCTACAGTATCTGTTCAAAGTATTGATACTGTAAAGTAGGTTCTTTAAAAAGGTACGTTCGTCTGAATATGGTTAAAATTCTTAGAATTGTTTCCGTATTTAGACAGTGTCTTTTTAGAATAATGCTTGCGTAGTGTCGCAGGTGCTTGTTGGTGCTTGGTTGTGGGGCTTGTTGCTCTTGTGGGTGTGGGTTGCCGTTCCTGATGTGTTGTTCGGTGCTTTCGCTTGTTGGGGCTGGAGCTGGCTTGTTTGAGATTATTTGTTGGAAATTTTTCTCTCGAAAGATTGGAATTTTTCTAAGAAAAAAAATTAAAAAAGTTTCGGAAATAGCCTTGCATTAACAAAATACTTGTGGTAATATAAAAGCATCTTAAAAAATTGTAATTTGAAAAGAAAGTAGAGGATTTCAAAATGCTAAAAGTTGGAAACACTCCTGAAGTTAAGCAGGACGAGAAAGTTAAGGTAGAGGCAGAGGCTAAGGCTAATGTAAATGTAACACCTGAAGATGCATCAGAGTATGGTCTAAAGTCAGATACTCTTGTATTCGAAGGACCTCTTGGTGACCCATCACAGGATGATGAGTATCAGGGAAATAAGATTGCTAAGATTGTTGGTTATCTCTTCTCATCTAAGGAAGATATCGTAATTCCTGATTGTGGCACAAATGCTGGTTTCAAGCAGGATGCTATGAACTATGAGAACATCGAAGGAACAAAGAAGGTTAAGGCTGGAGAGAAGTTCGCACTAACTCCATTCGAGACAGCTCTTCTAATCTCAAGAAAAGAGTACAATGGTCAGGCAACAGGTGGTAAGGTTCAGGTTTCAGCAAGATATCAGTTCAAGGGTAACAAGACAAAGTCAGGTGAAGTTGTTAAGGTAGCAGCTACTCCAAGAGTATCTCTAGTTGGTGTTGGTACATCAATCAAGGAAATCAAGATGACAGATGTTCTTACTTTCAAGGCTGTTAAGAACGAGAACGGTCAGACAAGAAAGGAAAGAACAATTGTTAAGGGTTTCGAGAAGTGGGCACCACTTGCAGCAGCAGCTGTAAGAAAGCCAAGAGAGTCTGCTGGAACAAGCAAGGCAGCTGTAAACAAGAATGCACAGGCATTCATGGCTTTCGTAGCAGGAAAGGCTACAAAGTAAGAAGATATTTCACGGTGTCTACATCGTTTAATATTCTCAATATGAGAGGGCGAAAGCCCTCTCTTTTAATTTGTATACGGGTTGATACTTGTCGAAGTTTCCTGCAATTGGGTATGCTTTATGAAGAATAGTCTTTAGGTAGTAGGTGCTTGTTCTCGCTTGAAGTGGTGAGGTACTGGTAATAATTGGTAGAGGAGTAAAATATGGATAGCAATTTGAGTTTTGCAAGAAGATTTAGACCAACGAAGATGTCAGATTATACAGGTAACGCAGAGATTAAAGAATCTTTGTTAAGATACCTGAAGTCAAACAGACCACAGTCAATTCTTTTAACGGGTACGACGGGTTGTGGTAAAACAACATTGGCTAGGTTAATAATAAAGGAATACTTTTGTGAAGATAGAGATGAAGAAACAGGAGCTTGTGGGGTATGCGATACTTGTCAGGCAATTGATGAATACATTACTACTGGAGAATTGGATGCTTTACCAGATATTATGGAAATAGATATGGCAGACAACACGGGTAGGAAGTCTTTAGACGCAATGTTTGAAGTGGTTGATTACCCATCTATGAGTGGTTGGAGAGCCTTTATATTGGACGAGGTTCACAAGGCAAGTAATGCAGCTCAGAACAGATTACTAAAGCTTTTAGAAGAGCCACCTGAGAATGTGTTATTTATCTTTTGTACAACTGAACCAGATAAGCTATTGGACACCATAAGAAATAGATGTTTGTTGAAGTTCAATATAACGAAGCCTAGAATGTCAGAACTCGTGGAGTTGTTAAAAAGGGTATGTCATGAAGAAGGTAGAGATTATGATCTTGAGGGGCTGAGGGCTATTGCTACAAGATCGGATTTAGTAATCAGAGACAGCCTGAATAACATTGAGAGAGTTTTCAATACAAGAGGTTCTGCAAAGGCAGAGAGTGTATTGGCTGAGTTTAAAGAAGTTTCTGAGACTCTGCTATTTGACTTCCTGAAGGCTTATATCAATAAAGATTATATGGCTTATATGACCTTAATGTATAAGATAAGAATGGAGTACGATTTCGGACAGTTTCTATCTTCCCTTACAGTATTTGTAATGCGAGGGGTATATATCATCAACGGAATTGATGTTGATGGTATGTCTGCTGAAGAAATTGGTACTTATGCTAAAGTATTTAAGGCTTTATCAGTCGAGGATATTTCTTATATGCTACAGGAGTTGAAGAGGTTGAGAGTTGGTGATATCGAAGCTAACTTGATGACCTTTATCTATGGAGAACCTCAGAAGACAACAAGCTTGGGTACACCTATTAAAGACGATAGAGTTGTAGAAGTGAAAAAGGTTGATGAAGCTAAAGCAAGAAATAATAACCTAGAACGACTTGAGCAAGCAAAGCAAGATAGGGGTATGAAGTCACTTGAGGAAGTAACTAAGAATGTTGGTTTCGATGATGTTGCTGACTTGTTCAATCTGCAGGTAGTTGAGGAATAGTTTGTTGCAAGATTGATTATTTAAAAAGCTAATTTAGGAACTTGCTATGTTCTTAGTTAATAAAATAATCGGAGGTTCAGAGAATGAAAATAGAGGGTTCAAACAAATTAAGAAAAGGGTTGGCACTTTGTGGAATCGCTGGGTTAATGTTCTGCTATGGGGTATGTGGTGTAATAAACACTTATGCTGAAGAAGTAGAAAACAACGAATATGTTACAGAGGAGTCACAAAAGAAAGACAACACTCAAGAAAACATTGATAAAGCAAATAAAGCTTTGAATGGTGATAAGAGTGAGTCTGATGCGAATTCAGCTATCAAGGGTAGCGATAAGAAACTTGAAACAAAAACAAATAAAAATGATGATTCAGGTATGGCAGATTACATTAAAAACAATGGAAGCATCGACCAGGAGTCAGTTAAAAAAGGACAAGAGGGTGCAGGTTTTATCAAATCAATTATTGGTTATTTAACTGGTGTAGTTACAGCTATAACAGCAGCTTGTATCTTTTTAATAACTGCTTTAGACCTAATGTACATCGCAATCCCACCTGTAAGAGGATTCTTATATGCAGGCAATCAGCAAGGTGCTGGTATGATGGGTGGAGGATATGGAGCTCAAGGTGGTGTGATGGGTTCAGCTAAGCCTAGACAGTGGGTATCTGATGAAGTATTATCCATCACAGGTGCAGTAGAAGGTGCTGGTGGTGGTATGATGCAACAGCAAATGGGTGGCTACGGTGGTATGATGCAGCAGATGGGTCAAGGTCAACCTAAGAAAAGGTCAATGATTGCGACATACTTTGTAAAAAGAGCTGTATTTATGGTAATCTTCGTAATAGCTACTGTAGTCCTTTTGAGCTCAATATTCTTGGGTACGGGATTAAACCTTGCAGATTGGCTCATGAATCTAATCGTAAGTGGTAATGAACATATACCTCACTAGTTCAAGAAGCTGGAGTACGGCATGGAAAAGATAATTGAGTATTTGAAATTAAGATTCTTTAAGGCTAAGGTAAATCAATCCTTAGACCTTAAAGAAAAAACTTCAGTTAGAAATGCTATTGCAGAAGAGTGTGAAAGGCATTTGAAAAACTCAGGAGATGAGTTTGTATTCGAAGTGTTGGGTAAGGATTTACCCTATGCATTGGAAGTAGTTGGAGTTGAGCCATTAACAAACAGATTTGAAATTTATCAAATAAGTGAAACTTTGTTTAGAGCTAGCTTAAAGGAAGTAGAGATATTTTAAGGAATATATTATGACAGAAGTATTTTTTAGAAAAGAGCAGGTAGAGGAAATAAGTTCAAAACTAAATATAACTAAACTTTCTGTAGAAGAAATTGTATTTGCGTATGAGGACTACTTAATCAAGAGATTACAGCTTGGTAAGTCAGTTAAGTTTCTGAATATTTGTTTCCTTAAAAAAGCAAAGGCAGATTCAACAATTGAAACTCTAGCTTATACAAGTACAGAACTCTCTAAAGAGTTTAATGGTCGCTATAGTTCAGAGATGATATTGAGAGTGTTAACAACATTCCAAGAAGTTATTGAAAGCAATCTAAAGAAGTTTAATGGCTTTAGTATTAAGGGGCTTGTAAGAATAAGATTGGTTGAATACGGGAATGGTTACAAGGTTAGAATTAAGAAGTCTACAACTCTAAATGGTGAAGATGTTAGAGTACAAACCATTGGTTCGTTTAGAAGAAAGGTAGAGTTTGCATAATGGACGGTCAAACACATAGAGTCGGTGGGGTAGTAGCAACTTTAGGTGGGTACTTGATTCTAAAAGAAAAGGGTATGCTGATTGAAGGTGTTACTCCTTTGTTACAGTTGGCTGTAATGTATCCTTTTGGTATTGTTGGTTCAGTCGCTAGTGACCAAGACCACCATACGGACTCAGCTCCTTTGAAAGATGTGGTTTCAATGTCTTTTTGTAGATTATTACACCTAACAACAAAAACGAGGAAGAGGTCTAGGATTGATAAGTTAGCACCACCTTTAAGCTGGTTTGATGCAAGGCATAGAAGTTGGCAGACGCATTCAGATTTAGCATTAGCTCTGGTATTAGGAATACTCATTTGGGTGATGAGAACATCGTTCTTTACAGGTGCAGATGCTATAATCTTCCGATTGATAACTACTGGTTTCTTGTTGGGATTGATTAGTCATCTTGTATTGGATATGCTTACACCTGGAGGAGTACACTCCTTACTGGGTATGTCATTACGTAAGTTTGGTGTAAAGAAAGCACCTGTGAAATTAAGACTTGTGCCGAAGAGTGAGTTCTTTGCAACTTCAGGTACTTGGGAAAAAATAGTAAGACGGGTATTGTGGTTGATAGCAATAATCTTATTGTTGTATATAATATACACATATTTACCATATGAAGTACACATTGGATTGTAAAAGGAGTAATAAGATGGGAAACATATTAAAGAGAAGGCGAATGGTTGGTGTATTGTTCATCATAATGTCATTTATAATGGCATTTGCACAGCTTTCATTTGCAAACACAAAAAACTATAGTGAAGATGCTCAAGCTAAGAAGAATCTAACCACCTATGTAAATGGTCAGATGGGTTCTAATGAGTATGAGGTCGAAGGTGGAGGAAGCATCAAGGGTAATGAACTATTTAAGGGCAGCCCAACAGAGGGATTTACTTTAGATTCAGACAAGTTTTCTAAGCTAGATAAGGACGCTCAACAGAGGGCAGTAAATGACATAGCTCAGTACTCAAATGAAGCTGTTCAGAGCGATAAGGCTAAAGGTGTAACAGAGTCTACAGTTCAGAATTGGTGGAAAGATTTGCAATCAAATCCAGGGGTAGGTTCTAAGTTTCTCAATGTAATTCTAGAACAAACAAAGCCTGACTTTGTTACAGCAAATAAAATCTATAAGCCATTTTCAGGACCTATAAGTACAGTCTTGGGTATACTATCTATACTGATTATGGCATTTACTGGTCTAGTAATGGCATCAGACATTATGTATATTGCAGTTCCACCTTTCAGAATGCTTGTTGAGGGGGACAATGGTAAGATGAAGTCATTCCTCGTTACAGCAGCAGCATTGAATGCAGTAAGGGCTGAAGAAAGTGCACAAGATGGTGGTGGAACTAAACAAGCTTTGGGTATTTACTTTAAAAACAGGGTAATAATGTTAATTATCCTCGGTATCTGTTTGTTCTACCTAGTACAAGGACAGATTTATAAGCTAGTAGGTATTATACTAGACCTTGTAAGTGGTTTCGGAATTTAACCTAGAAATAGGTTCTTTTGGTGAAGGAGAATTAGGATGGTAAGAAATTATAGAACAGCGGGAAAGAGAGGTTTTATGGTTATCTTAACCATCCTCTTTTTGTTTATAGGAACAGTTGGTTACTGTTTAGCAGAGGGTGTAGATGCAGTTGCGAATGTGGGTACGGGTAGAGGAGAGATAAACTCTATTTGTGCAAGGGCAAATAATGTAGCAGGTGTAAATATACTAAGCTATGATTCGAAAGAAGGGTTGTTGAGCTTTAGTAACTCTAAGTATGCAGAACTCAACAGAATTGAAAAACAAGAATTTATGCAAGCAGCATTAGATGCAACCAATGGCTCTTCATTGGGTGTACAAGGTCGTAATAAGGTTTATAATTTTATTTCAGAGCAAGACAATGCTACTGCTAAAGCAGTTGGGTATTTGAAGTCTAATGCTGGAACTGACCTTGCAGAGGCTGGAGCTTGGTTTAGACCTTTTGCTAGTTGGTTTGGAATAGCCTTTGGTGTGTTCTCAGTGTTTATTGTTGCTCTATTTGGAATATCTATTATGCTGGACATATGTTACTTCGGTATCCCAGCATTTGAGGCAGTTGTCTCGAAGGGTAACGGAAAGCCTATTTTAGTAAGTAAAGATGCTTGGTCTGTAAGAAAAGATATTGATAGTTCAGGTGTTTATCAGAATGAAATACTGGCTTATATGAAGCGAAGAATAGTAACAATTATTGCAGTAGGGGTATGTTTAGCTTATTTAATAAGTGGTAAAGTTTACGATATAATCTTGTTCTTTGTAGACGCATTTAGTAATTTTTAAGGTGGTAAGATGAAAAAATCAAAGTTTATAAAAAAGTTAATAGCGTTCTTATGTATGCTAACTATAAGTACAACAACATTATTAAGTTGTTTTATGGTTGCATTTGCAGATGATGAAGATGGGGGGAGTTCTGCTGAAGGAAAAGCATCTGACAGTATACTTTCAACCTATATAAGAATGGCAGCTGGGGAGCAATCAACAAACATCAAGGGTAAGGAGTTAACAGCAGACACTACAAGATTTTTAGGGGTATATGTTAGTAACTTCTATGTTCCATTTGCAACCGAGCTAGGAATAGAGGGTACGGATTCGACTACAAAAACCACTAAGGCAGATATAAAGAGTGCTTTACAGAAGAATTTGGCTTTTGATGACTCTTCTGCAGAAGCTTTGTCAGAGAATTTAATGGGTCTAATGAGAAGCAATAAGAAGAATCTAGTTGCTTATGAATCAGATGACCCATTGAAACTTGGCAAACCTTTAAACATAGATGTTAATGCTTATACATTTACACAGGCAATGCTAGGATTCTGTGAACCTTGTAAAAAGAAGTATATACAATTCGTAGCAGACAGTAAAGTTTACTTCAATGCGAGAGTAACAGATATAAAAGGCAGTAAGTTGGGGTCTGTAATTCCAGTGCAGGAGCAAACACCAGCACAATTTGCTTTTATAAAGTGTATGGACAGGGTAGACCCAAATAATGGGTATGGTACTTCATTCTTTGATTTAACACAGAAAGATGCTGATAATGATGCTACAGAAAAGATTTTTACGAAAACAGATGGAGCAAAAATGGCATCAACATCTGTTTTAGGTACGCAGGTAGCAGTTACTTGTTTTGGAGATATCCTGTTTTTGGGAGGTAACCATCAGATTGTTGCAGTACCAGGTTGCATGAATCCATTCACATGGGTAGGTGTTAATGCAGATGGTGATGACACTATTGGTGCAGGTGGTTTCTTTAATGGTACAAACCTCATTTCTATGTCTATGAACTCCAGTTTGGCTGATACTTTTTCGTTGGTTGGACAGACAGACTCTAATGTTGCTAGCGATGTAAAAGACTCTTTTAAATTCAGAAACAATAAATGGTTAATTAAAAGAGCATTTGAAGCTAACCCTGAGGAGGCTATATCTGCTCTCAATAAAGCTATAGACCAAGCAGGTGGTGGTGCGACTGCAACAGTTGAAGAAAGTACAATAAAAATAAAAATAACCGACAAGAGTAAGGCATCAAAACTAAAAATAGAAAATATTAGGAAACCGAATGAGAAAAGTGTAAGTAAGGAAGCTGTAAAAGAGGCAGTGAAATACATTAAACAAGAAGCTGGAGAGCGTCTTGGAGAGGTAAGTAAAGCAAAGAAAAATAAGGATATCAGTGGTTCTGTAAACCTATTTTCAGCAAGGGGTAAGATTGGTGCAACAAAGGATACTGTAGTAACTCAAACAGAGCTAGCAGGATCTGAAAAGGCAAAGGATGTTCTACCTTATGGAAATGAGAAATCTATTACTTCTTCTTCATATATTCCTCTAAGAGAGTTCAGAGGTACTACAGATACAACTCTAAAAGATGGAACAAATCTATTGGTGTTTAAAACAGCGGGAGATATGGGTAAGGCTACAACAAAGATTATTGAGCACCACAATAAGAAGAATAAATCAAAATGTGTGACTTATCCGAGCAGTGCAGGTGGGTTTAATCCTTGTTATGTAATAGGGACTCCAATGGACACTGTTAACGGAATGTATATTAATGCCACAATGATATATGTAGATGACCTTGGTGCTTTTAAGGGTGGTGGAAAAGACTTTAAGACCTTGAATGCTTTACCTTTAATTAAAGACAGTGCTTGGAATACTGGTGATGAAAACGCAGTTCACGCTTTGAAAGATAGCTATGGCTCTGTACTTAAAGAGCTAGATAACCCAAAGTTGAATCTTAATGTTGAGACAGAGGGAGAAACTTTGGTAGGATTGTTCTTCACTTATGCTTTTGCAGGTGCTAATGATAATGCATCTAAAAAGGATACTTGTGGTAAACTTGGTTTTAGAATAAATGATGACTTGCCATCAATAAATAAAACTCCTCTTCATTTAACTGGAAGTGAAGAGGATGAGATGACTGCAAGCATCAGAAGTTGGCTATATTATTTCCTACACCCAACAAAAGGGTTCAGATATGTAACTACTTTAATCAAGAACAAGATGAATGCTTTACTTGTTTCTTGGCATGAGGATATGGTTGGTTCTAATGGAGTAGGAAATGTAGTGGGTACGACTACTTACAGAAACACAACAGGGTATGTTACATTACCTAGTATGGCTGACAGTAGCTTTGGTCAAACGATGCAGGGTATTTGGAACTCGGCTCTAATATATTTGGGTATTGGAATTGTAGTAATTGTGATTCTGTCTTGGATAATTGGAATAATGAGCCCACAGAAAGCATTTTCCTCTGCAGCACTAGCTTGTATACTCTTGTTATTACCTGGATTAGTTCTCAATAATGTAATGTCCTTGGGTAATTCAGTTGCAGATAAGATTTATGGGGGTAAATTCACATACTGGGCTTTGGTTCAAAGTGAAAGCTACTCAGATAAGATAGATGAAGCAGCAAACGGAGACAGTTACTCTAACTACTTGAGAACATTATACCAAACAAACTCAGAGAGCAAAGCTAATCAGGGTAGTGAATCGATTGTAGTAAAATGGCAAGCACCGAAGAAGATGACTTCTTTAATGTTAACTAATGGTGAAGAAAAGGCTTTACAGGGTGTCGAAGGCTTAATCAAGGGTATTATAAATAAAACCTATAGTGGTGAGAATTATGTTGACACCAAGGACTATGCTTACCTTTATAGAAGTTACTTAGATATTCAGAACTTCTCTAGATACATCTACAGGGGTACAGCTGATGGAACGAAACCTGTTTATAAAACCATCAACAATGCGATGACAGGTAACTGGGACCCTGCCTTAAAAGAATCTATTCAAAACTTTGATGTAAAGTATAAAGAAGATAGAGATAATGGTTACTGCAACCCTAATGGCGACGGTTCAGCAGTTTATGCTCCAAATATGAGGGGTACGACACCTTTGTCAAGTGGTGTTATAAACGATGCTTTAGGTCAGAAAGGTACTTTGAAAGATTTGAAGCAGGGGCAGTTTGTTGGTGTTCCAAGGGATGCTTTCAAGTTCTCTATTCCAATGTACAACCAAGAAAATTTGAAATTTGTAACTGAGTTGGGAGATAGTGAGTTCTTTAATGCGTCTAAGTATACAGAAGAGGATTTAGCAGCTCTTGGAGTTTACGGTTTATATACTGAATCTTCTTATTATTACTTCTCATGGTGTTTCTACGAAATGGGTATGAGCCCAGAGACAAGTTCTACTGATGGATTTAAGAAGGTTGTATTGAACAGTCCAAATGCAGGATTCTTCTACAACACAAAGGGTAATGGCGAATTAAAAGACTTCGTAGATATGAGAACATTGTTCACAAATATTATACCATACCTAAAACAAGGAAATGATATCGTCCATGAATGGGACGATTTATATGGAATTTATTTACACGAAGGGGTTCCTTATGAAGAGGGTATGGAGAATGACCCAGATATTAAAGGAAACCCTGAGTTAGAACAAAAGTATTGGCACAATGTAAATGTGGCTAGACTGTATGGACTGTATACACCTTGGGTAGATATAATGTATAATTGTAGTTATGCAAAACCTGAGAAAATAAAAGTTATGGGGCACACAGTGACTGTAGATGACCCTATTAACCCAGCAAGCTACCCTAAAGAAAGACCGATGATATTCTCAAAGAGCGAGATGGTTGACTTTGGATTGAAAAAAGGTGACTTAACAAAAGTTGAGAGAAAAATAATAGAAGCTGAAGAGGGTATGCAGAAAAGGTTGTTCGAAATGTTGAATTACCACTCATTTAACGATGTTACATTGAACTCAGCAGCGTCTATGAGCTGTACATTTGAGTTTAATAAAGCATTTTCTGAGGGTTCATTAACAAATAATAATAAGGTTCTTCTCCCTCAGTCATTTACTTTATCGGACTTCTCATACGATGCTTATTTGAGAATGATACTATCAAACTCAACAGGAGAAAAGTTGTTACAGAAAGATGGAAATTTCTATGAAAATATAGTTAAAAAGTCAAGTACAACAACTGCAATTCTTTTGATTGTAAATGATATTTTGGCACAGTACGCTGTACCAGGTGTAAAACAGGGTATGATTTACGGGTTATTTGCATTGTTTGCTCTGATGGTAGCAACCTTGGGATTCAGATTAAGGTCGAACAAGCAGGCTAGAGACAACTTTGTAAAGAATGGAATTACCCCTCTCATAAAACTTGTAGTTTACTCGTTAGTATTTTCACTGGTAGTATCGTGGTTTATGGGTAAGGGTAACGATGCAGTTACTCAGACTGGTGGAGAATCAATACAGGTTGGTGACCCAGCAAGTACATTACTGCTAATGGTAGTAATAAACACTGCGTTTGTAATTGTGATGGGTAAGCTGTTGATAAAGGTTCTTAAGGATATCAAAGTTGAGGGTAAGCTTGCAGGTGGCTTTGTTGGTAGTGTTCTTCAGGGTGTTGCAGGTGCTATCGGCAAAGGATTTAAGAGTGCTACTAAAGGACTTCAAGGAGAATCATCAGGTGGTGGCAGTGGTTCTGCAGGTAGTGGAAAAGGTGGTTCAGCGCCTAATCAAAGAGCTACAAGTAGAACACAAAATCACGCCTCATACGGTACTTTCGAACCTAGAGAAAAGAAATCTGATGGTGAAGATAAGAAAGCTAGAAAAGTTTACAAGAGAAAAGATACTGTCGAAGATAAGACAGCTGACTCTAACCGAAGGCAGAGAGATATTGATAACAAGTCAAATGAAGGTATCAATCGTTTAAATAGACGAAACGCAGGAAAGACTAAGAGAGCTGAAAGGTCTGAAAGTGAAGAGTAGAATATGTTAGCAATAATTATATGTGTTTGCTTGACAGCAATTACTTTTGCATTGAGAGTCTTGGTTTCAGGACTGAGACTCTCTCTGTTAACTCATAAGGTAGCAACTCGTAAAAGAGAAGATACTAAAGCTGAGAAGGCTGTTAAATTTGGTGTCAATACAGGGATACGAGTTTTAAACTTCCTAAGGTTTATCTTGTCAAGGGTACGGGATTTGATTGCTGTAACAGGTATAGTGTCTATCTTGATATTTACAATCTTCTTTACAGCTATTGTAGCTGGTGGAGCTTATATGGTGCTTGAAGAGGACGCAAAACAGGTTGAACAGAAAAAAGAAGCTGGTGATAGCCAAAAGAAGAGCTCTGTAGATGAAGAATCTAATAAGGCTAACAGCAGTAATGATTCTAACGACAATGTTAACAATGAAGATACAGTAGAAGAGGGAAATTAGTGATGGAAAATAAGAATGTTTCAAATATGCAACCTAAAAAAGGAGATACAACTATAAACTTGCCAATAACCTTTGACTTTTCAGGTGGTAGAAGAGATGCAATGAAGTCGAGAAAGTTTTGGGGTATTGGATTAGCAGTTGTAGGTGTAATAATAGGCTTGGGCATAATGTTCAGTAAAAGGCACTTTTTCTTAATAGATTGGGTACTTGGTTTGGTATTTATGTTCATTGTTTGGAAGATTATAACGCTATTTATATTCCAAGAAAAGCGAGTTAGGAAAGAGCAAGAGTGGGTAGACTCAAGAGATATGAAGTTAGATTGGAAACCAACTTGGGGTATATTTGATGTAGAAGAACAGTTCCCACACATATGTAGGTTTAGAAACAATCTGTCAGGGGTATTCATTATGCTGAATAAAGACGTCATAATGGGTAAAATAGATGACGCAGAATATGAACACTATGAAGCAATTGCTGATGCGTATAATATTGCTGGTTCAAGCGATTTAAGGTTATGTCATATTGACTTTATGGACGTTATTGGTTCTGATGAGAGATTGGCTGAAAGTAGAAAAGAAGCTAGTATGATAAAGAATCCCGATTTACAGGATTTAATGGCAGATGTGTTGAACTTCCTTGAAGACCAGATGCAACAGAGCGTTACATCTTTTGATTGTTACCTGCTCCAATGGAGTGGTAGTGATGCCAAGGCTTGGTATACAGTTGAGAAGGTGTTGGACTGCTTTATGGAGGCTAATTACTGTTCTTACTATATGATGGATTCAAAGGATTTACAGGAAATGCAAAAAGCCTTATTTAACCTGCATGACTTCTCAGTAAAAGAGGCTTGTTTAACTTCTTTAGGTGGTGAAACTAGGGAAACAATAGTTCCTATAAGTTTAAGAACAGCTGATGGTGAGTTTGTTAAGATAAATAAAACAAAGGCTGAGAAACAAGAAGAAGCAAGACAGAGAGCTATAGAAGAGGAAGCTAAAAAGAAAGTTAAAAAGGATAGAAAGAAAAACAAGAGGAAGCACCAAAGTGGTGGAGATATAGACTTATTTGGTTAAAGAAAAGGAGAATTGGGTATGGCTAATGGTAGAATTTTAATAAGGATTGGAAATAATGATGATAGAATAATCGATGCTCTAATAAGAGAGATTGATAATATAGAGTTGAGTAGCTACCCTACAGTGGATGAGTTTCTTGCTAAAACAGAGCAACAGCAATTTGTATGGAAACGACTTTGTGTTTCAAGAGATTTCTTTGGCTCAAGCGATGAAGAGGTTAAAGCGAATATGGATAAGCTAAACTCTTATGTAAAGGGTAAGGCATCAAACACAACAATAGTGTATCTTGTAAATGGTCAAGAGAAGGAAAATGCTCTTAAAGACATCGATGACTTTAATAGTGTGTTCCATTCGCCGATGTATACTCCTTTTATTGCAATGCCAGGAAGTAATATTGTAGATATCACAGCAATGGTTAAAGAGGATTTGCCAATAATTAAAGCAGCTTACTACACAACCGTTCTAGAAGAACAATTCAATAAAACCACAGTATCTGAAAAACTTGGTTTTGCAAATTTAGGTCAGAAATTCAAAACTGTGACAGGTTTTTCAAGAGGTGAGGAGTCTGAAACAGAAACCAGCTCAGAAGAGGTTATTGACGAAAGTCCTGAAAGTCCTTTAAACAATGGGGAGGTTAATTCAGGTTGGGATTCAGATGATTTTGAAAATTTCGGAGAAAGTGGAGAAAATTCTGATGGTTCGGAGTGGTCATCGCCTGAGAGCGTTAGCGATGGTGATTCATCGGAAAATATTACAAGCTGGGAAGATTTAACCTCTGAGAGTGAAAATGATGGGGTTTCAGAGTCGGGTGATGTTGAAGACTCAGATGATGATTTCAATCTTTCAGGATTTGGAAATATGCATGCAGATACGGGCTTTTTAGGTGAAGATGAAGAGGTTGAATCACTCGAAGAGTTTGCTAATGAGAATCTAGAACAGGGTACGGATTACCCTATAGGAGATATGAATATAACCTCTTTTGAAGATTTAGGTGGCACGCCAGTAAATTCTAAAGTAGAGATATATGTAGGAATAAGGGGTACTGGTGTTACCTCTTTCCTTGTAGGAGAGGCTCTTGACTTGGTTTCACAAGGAAGTAATGTGTTAATAGTAGATTTAGATTATGATACACACGGTGTTCTCTCTTATGTGAATTTAAGTGCTTTCAACAATAGAGAAGGGAAAATATATAGAGAAGACGGTGTAAATATTCTGTCAGTAGGTTTTGGTTCTAATGAAAGGATTTCTGTAAAGGCAATCATTGAAAAGATTTCACAGAGGTTTGATAAAGTATTTGTTGATTGTCCAATTGAGTTTGTTTCAGAACTAGAAGATACTTTAGGAAGTTGTGAAATATTTCTATGTTGTGCAGATAACATTGGGGCTTTAATGACAACACAAGCGATGTTAGAGAACAGAAAATATGTTCCTGTAAAAGTAGAAAAGCATCTATGCAAAGAAAAGGGTATGTTATTCTCAACAGGTGCAGAAACAGATTTTAAGGAGGATATTATAAAGGCTAATAAAGTTTGGTCTTTGCCATATGGTAATTGGATAAGAAATTTGGAGTAGTTGTTTATGAGGGTAGTTGTTTCAACGAATGAGATTAACTACGGAACAAGTTTCACAAAAGTTCAAAGTTTAAAGTCTTTGATGGGTGGAGTAATAGTGGGTGACATTGATATACTTGTTATCCACTCCACTAAGGATAGTTCCGTAGACTTAGTACAAGGTTTAGAAAAACTTCAGAAAAGGGTACGCTCTTTTGTTTATATATATGATGGCACACCAGACCCTAAGATTGACGTAGCAGTGCATGGTTTAGGTGGTGAAAGTTATGACGCTGAGTTCTCCATGGGAAGTGGAGAGTTGCTTAGCGATTTTTTGCTGTCTAGAAAGAAAGCAGGTAGTCTTATTACAATGGGTGGTATCAATGTACTAGAGGGATTCATTGATGCACAGTTGGCATCAGGAAGTAAGTCTAAAATACCGAAAGGCTCTTTAAAAGCTTTGAAAGGTGCAATAACAACAGTTAATAACCAGTATACAGCTCTAATGGAACAAAAGAATGCAATGTCTGTTGGTGCAGTAGAGATGTTTACTGAGGTTAGCAATACGATGGGCTTGATGTCTAAGGAAATGAAAGATATGCAAGAGAAACTCGAGGAGTTAGAAAAGATGGGTAAGCCATCAAATCAGAGAGGTTCTTTTGGTGGTATGGTAAAGCCAGCGGTTACTTTCTTTCCAACGGTTACCTACTTGAAAGAGAAGGAGATATATCGTTTCAAGGAGATTGGTCATTGCAGTTACATAACACACTTCATCTTTGCGATGAGGGATTTTTTCGAGAATGTTATGAACCGAAGACCTAAAGTAATATTTATATACCCTAAGGGTAAGCTATATGAAGAGTTGTATAAAGACTTTAGTTGGGTTACTCAGGAAAGTGTTAGTGATAGATCAAGATATTTTAACAAAATTGTATATACAAATCACCCTACCCGAGATGTAATAAATACTCTTTTGGATGACGCAAAGTTTGATGTCTTTATACTTGTTGATAGGTCTGTTTCAAGTAAGGATTGCATTTTAACAGCTAAAGGTAAACTGTTCTTCTTAAGTGAAAGTAGGTCTACAATAGAAAGATTAAAGTGCGATTTAAGTAGAACTATTTTCTTTGATAGAGCAGTTAAGAAATCATTTGGTGTAGTAGGAGAAATACAAGGGTACGCCAGTGTTGATGATGATGAGAAAATAAGAAGATATATGTCGACTTGTGATGAGTTGTACAGAAAAATAGGAACAACTCAAGGAGGTAGAAGATAGTGGCTAAAGAAAAGCGTAAGAAGAAAGAAAAAACAGTTAAGAAGAAAGAAAAAGCAGTCAAGAAGGAGAGAAAGCTTAAGAAGCCTAGCTCACTTGAAGTATGGGGTAGGTTTCTTTTAGAGAACTATCACCGTAACAACAGTTTGTATCCTAAGGCAAGAGAGTATGAGTTCTATACTTGTGGAAATGCCACTATGTCAAAGAAGGATTTCATTACTGTTTACTACACAATAGACGGCTACCCAGGAAATTTAAATATCGATTTTAGAGATTCTATAAGATATGTTACAATGGGTGGTGTAAAGGTTTCATTTATCTCATCTTTTGAGCCAACATCGATTGATTGGTCATCTCAAAGGGTTCAATCTAAAATTAAGACTTGGTCTACAATTGAAGATGAGTCGGAGGAAGTAAATAACTATAATTACTGGGAAAACATTGCAAACATGGACTCAACCTCTCGAAGAAAAGAGTCATTGGTTTATTTAGCTGATGCAGAAATTAGAAGAATGAGGAAGCTATTTAGATACAGAACAATGATGGTAGTCTCAGGGGTACGAGGTGATGATTTTGATACTACTCTAAAACGAATTGAAGAGGTATGTAAACAGCGTGAATTAAAGATAACGAGAGTTACACAACAGATTTTTAACTTTTTGAAAGCATTTTCTCCGATGTCTATGGAGTTGGACAGTAAGGTTCTAAAACAGGTTGGTAACAACACTATACCAGATGAGATGATAGCACGTATGAGTAGCTATGACCAAGGTAAAGTTGGTAAGACAGGAATTATTTGGGGTGTCGATATAAAGTCAGGTTTTCCAGTGTATAAGAAAATTAAGAAAACTGATGTAGATGCTGAAAACATATTAATTACTGCTGAAACAGGTGGTGGTAAGTCATTCTTAATTAAATGGCTTTTAATACAGTTGCTGATGCAAAATGAGTATAATGGAACAATCAATGATATTGAGGGTAAGGAGTATATGTACCTTGCTGGGTTGGTAGCGAACCATGACCCAGTTGTAATATTGGACTTGTCGGATGGAAGTGGTAATTATTTCGACCCAGTGGCAATAAGATTAAGTGGTAATAAAGAGCTTGATGAAGATATGTTCTCTCTTTGTAAATCGTACACTACATCAGTAGTAAACACCTTATTGGGTACTAAATTGCTTGAGAAGGAGTGGACAGAAATTATTGTTGATACAGCTGTAGGTAGAGTTTATGCAAATGCAGGTGTTGTACAAGAAGATATGTCTACTTGGTCAAGAAGTAAAGGGTTGGGGTTAAGAGACATATATTTTGAAGTGAAGAAGCTATACAGTGAAGTTCTAGAACTAGAGAAGACGGGTACGCTACCTGTTGGAGATAGGGAATTAATTTCTTTGAAGAAAAACGAAGATTACCGTAAGACTTTGGAGTTGGTGGTCGCTAAAATGACATCTTATTTTGGAACATTAGCTGAGGGTGGTACAAAGGCTAATATGTTCGTTAATAAGGTTGGTCTTGAGGAGGTTGTAAGGGCTAAATTGGTAGTTAACTCTTTTGGGTTGGCTGGTAAAGACCCGTCTAAACTTGACCCAATACAGCTTGGTTTAAGCCAGTTATATGCATCGATCATTTCACACTTAAGGTCTATATTCTCTAAAGCAGAGGGTAAGTATAATTTTAAGGTATGGGAAGAATTTCAGAGATGGGGTGCAATACCGGGTTCAGAGCTGGGTGTAAAGACTGCTATCACAGGTGGTAGAAAGTTAGGTGATATTAACATAATCATTTCTAACAATGTTAAAGAATTGCTAGATGAAGATAGATTTGGTATCTTCGGAAATATTACTTCCTTTGCAATAGGGGCTATTGACGACTCTGATGTTCGTGATAGGTTATGCGATAGATTGTCTATTCCTCTTTTAAAGGGTGACTTAGCTAAATTAGTAACAAAGAAAACTGATACAGAGAATAGTAAGGAAAGTACAAGCATTTATGACAAAGCTTTCCTTGTAAGGTTGGATAAAAGTGTAAGTACGATAATAAAAGTATCATTACCAAAGCACATATCTCAAAGTAACATATTTAAAACAGGTGTTAATCAGGATAAGGTAAATGAAGATGAACTCATCACGGATTTTGATGAGATATAAAGGAGAGGTAGTTGAATGGATTTATTAAGAAATATAATGGGTTTTTTAGAAGAACATAAGAAGTTGGTAATAATAGTTATAATAGTTGGAATCATCGGAACAATTGGGTATGTTTCTGTTCAAGAAAAGAAAGCAGCTCAAGCCAAAAAAGAAGCAGATAAGAAAACGGAAGAAATGTTAAAACAAACCAATAAGGGTGGAGATGAAAGTGACAATATGCTCATGAAGATGCAAAAGGATTTAGAAGCATCTTATGGAAAGCACCCCAAAGGTTTTATTTGGGATGTAGATGGTACTTTACTATCTCTTGGGGATAAGAAGATGAGTGCAGAAGATGTTGTTCAGGCTTTTTGTAAGGGTGTATCAAACCTTGATATTGATACTATGCAAAGATATAGTAGGGGTTCTTCTGTTGTAGAAACTTATTCAGGGTACTTCAATGAGAAAAATAAAAATACTGATTACACTGACCAATTTCTCCGTAAAATGTATAAAAACTGCATGAAGAGTCTTCAGGTTAAAAGTATTGAAAATTCAGGTGTATTTGCAGACAACAAAAAGGTTTTCACTGTAAAGTGTGAAATGCTTGACTTAACAAATAAAGATTTTTGGAGACAAGATACAGATGAAATCTTTGATAACCTATCTGCTTATGACACAGGTGAATCGGATACTACAAAGGCAGACATCTATCTTTATAACTACATCAACAAGTATTATGAGAGTGCAGACGCCTCTACGAGAGAGGTTAGCTTAGATATAACAGTTCAAAAGTATCCTGATTTGGATAGTGGTTGGCTAGTAAGTGTTGATACTGACTTAAATAATGCTTTTCAATATAAAGATGGTAAGTTGGTTGTTTCTTATATTCGTGAACAGCACCGAGATAATGTAAGAAACAATATAAAAGAAAAATAACTAATCAGGAGTAAAGCAAATGGGTAAAACTTTAATTTGGTCAGTGTTAATAACATTTTATGTATTGTTGATGACATATATTTGGAGTAATAAAACAAGAATGCAAGGCACCAGAAACGGTGTTCTTGCAGTATTTGGAATAGTGGGTATGCTATTCTTAATATTTGGAGTATTCTTATAGGAGGTGATGTTGATGGGGATAAGTGATAAATATAAAAATGATGCAATGGCTAACCGTGATTTTGCTAAGAATCCACCTCAACATCAACCAGGTATGAGTGGAATAAATTGGGACGAGGTATTAAGTTCGGATACAGGGGATACATTGAGCGATGGTCTTGGTGGAGATGTATTTCATTCCACTGGAGGTGCAGATGGTGATTTAGGCTCTGCGTTAAGTAATTTACAGGGTACTAGTGGTGATAATGTTCTTAATTCTGCTGGCTTGAATGGACAACAAGGTAGAAATTTTGAGGACGTAGTGTATGATGGTGTAGCAGTTGCAGGGAAGCATGGCTGGTCTGCAATAAAGGAGTTTATTGAATCATTAGCTGAGTTCACTGCTTTAGAGAAGGCTAGATTTGGTAGAATGAATGTTAAAGTTGGTGCTGGAATGATTGCATTTTCAGTGCTTTTATGGATTTTAGGAATATTCGTAAAGGTCGACCATGCATTCGATATCTTCTTATCAGGGCTTTGTGTTGTGGGTACGGGTGTTGCTTTTTTGGGCTTAAACATCGATAAAGCTAAAGAAGAAATAGGAGGGGTTTCTGATGAAGCAATTGACGAGTTAGAAGATACCGATTTCGACTTTAATGAAGAGGAAGATAATGAGGATTCTTGGGGTGATAATTCGGACGATGATATTGATGACTCTTGGGGTGATATAGATGACGATGGTTCTGATAGTGGTTGGGGTGATTTGGATGGTGGATCTTCTTGGGGAGATGATATAGAGGAAGATACTGTAGTAGATAACCCAGACCTCGACGATGAGTACGGAAAGTTAAAAGATTTACCAGCACATCAGTACACTAGAAGATTTCTATTCGATACTTTTATGGGGGTACTCCCAAAGGTCAATCCAAACTATGGAAAAATGGTAAAGGTTGAAGAGTGGCAAGATAAATTCGAGAAGATACAGGGTAATCTATCAAAAGTAGCGGAAGACGTAGGCATGAAGAATGCTGATGACCTTTTTGTTGAAGAGATTCGTGAGAACAAGTCTATTATTCAAGTTCGTTGCAATAGACCTGCTGGTTTGAAACCAAAGGAACTTGCAGATGGTTTAGCTCAGGCATTTAAGGTGGATGAATTTGGTATAGTAAGGGAAGGAGCTGAGGGTGTTTATGCTACTTACTCCTTAGTAACTGGTGGCTTTGTTGTCAACATTTTCAAGGGAGAACCTTATACAGTTTCACTTAAGGACTTGTATATGTCTCAGGAGAGTTGGGTATGCGATACAGACAACAAAATGCCAGTCTTTTGGGGTATAAGTGAGTATGGAATACCTTGGAAGTTCGACTTATGGAAAACAAATGCAATGTTAATAAGTGGAGCACCACGAGGAGGTAAGTCTTGGAAAGGTCAATCACTTATTGCACAGATATGTATGTTTAAGTCGCCTAAAGAAGTTCAGTTCAGGGTTTATGATGTTAAAGGACCGACTTCAGATTACTATAAACTATCTCAGGTATTACCTCACTTCAAGAGCTTTGTATCAGATGCTTATGAAATAGTAAGACATTTAAGACAGGTTCTTGATGAGGAGACTAAGAAAAGAAATAGTATCTTCAAAAATGAAGGTGAAGGTGCAGCAAACTATGATGACTTTAGGAAGATTTGCCCAGATTATGAGCTACCAATTCTGTATATAGTTATCGATGAAGTTGTAACATTGGTAAGTACTTTAGACAAGGATACTAAGGCAGAGTACGACAGAATTATCAATGAGTTGGTAACAAAAACTCCAAACTTGGGTATAAAGTTGATAATGTTCCCACATAGACTAACTCAAGAAATCATTAAGAAAACTCAAAGAGATTTATGTGGTTTAAAGGTTGTTGTAAAAATGCCTTTTGAAAGTGTTAATGAGGTAAGGGCAGTAAAGAGAGATGAATTCCCATATAACTTAGTTACAGCTGGTGATATGGCAGTATGTGCATTTGAATTAAATAAAGGGAATCCAGTATATTCTCACGCTGAAGTTATAACAAATTCGAATGAGGATAACGTAAAACTCTTCAAGTATATTGGAAAGGTTTGGGGTATGCTTGAGCCTGAGTGCAAGACTTTGCAAGAGAAAGCTAAAGAAAGCAAGATGAATATAAAAGATAATACCGTAGAGAAGGTAGAAAGTGTTGGAAAGTGGGGTACGCCAGTAAAAGAAGAGAGTACCTCTATGAGTGGAATTGGAGATGACTTAGATGATGAATCTTGGTGGGACGATATAATAAAGTAGTGAGGCAAAGAAAGTGGTAAAAGTATGAACATATCGGTTAGAGGAGATGCGTCACAGGTTCAAAATTATTTAAGACTATATGTAACAATGTCAGATGTAAGTGAGTACTCTTCACTAGATCAGATGAGAAAGCAGTTGATGAATGAGTTTATGAAGACTGATAACGAGCAATCTTTTGATTTGTTCTCAAATAGTGTTAGTGAAAGAGTTGATAATCCAGTTGAAGAGTCTGATGAAGGGTTTGAGAGTGGCTTTGAAGACCTTGCTGAGGTTGATGATTTTGATGTAGATGATGTAAGAGACCCCGAAGAGGTTTGGGAAAAAACTTTTGAAGTAGATGATGTAGAGGGTGTAGAGGGTGCAGAAAATAAGGATTCTGATATTGATGAAGCAGAGTTCTACTATGATAGTGATGGGTTCTTAACGGTTAAGGGTACGGGTTCAGAACAGGAAGAATCTTCAGAAGAGGATAACAGTGAACTTGAAAACAGTGAAATTGAGGATAGTGATGATTTTGAAGATGTTGAAGAAGTAGTTGACGTTGAAGAAGATGACTTTGACGACTGGGGTAGCTGGGGTGATGAGTCTGAAGATGAGGAGCTCGATGAAGAATTCGTAGAGGAAGTCGGTGAAGAACCTGTAGAGGTTGCCGAGGACGTTGAAGAAGAAGCAGTCGAAACAAGTTCAAGATTTCCTACAGATAAATCAGCAATGGGTGGTCTTGGGTATGTAAGAGATACTTACAAACTTGATGAGGTTCAGAGTTTGCCTCCAATGAGGGAGTTTGTTAAAAAGAATCCTCGAATTTCTAAATTAGAAGTAATAGAGTTGTATGGCAGTAAAGAAGTGCAGAAACAACTAAAATTGGGTAAAGTATATGAAAGAAAGGGTAGATTATTTATTTAATCTAAGAATGTGAGCGAGAAGATGATTGTAACTAAAATTAACTATTTCCCTATTAACAGGGTTAAAGAAAGTCAACCTTTGGCAAGATGTTCGGTGGTATTGGACAACTGCTTGAAGTTAAACGACATTAAAATCTTTGTAGGAAAAGACGGTAGGTATATTGTATTTCCTGACAGGGCTGACTTGTCAAAGTATTCTTGTGAGTGTCAGAACACGCTAAGTAAAAATAAAGGGAATGAATGTTTCCACCCAGTGGGTAGGGAGTTTTACGAGGAATTAAAAGGAATTATACTAGATGGGTACGTTCGTTTCGAAAGAGATGGAGAATATATTTATAGACCTAACTAAAGGAGTTTGAGATGGGTAAAAGAAAAGAAGTAATTTATTTTGGTGAAAGATTTAAAGGAAAATTACTTACAGATGAAGAGTGCGAGAAGCTAGAGACAATAATTAAACTAGCGAATGAAGGGGCTGAAATCTCTGATTTGAAAAATTGTGTTTATGATTTAAGTGATGAAGAGGTAGACACAATAATTGAGATGAAAGATGGCAGTATTCTAAAAAAGTATAAAGAAGGTGAATTAAGACCCAGTCAGACTACGGCAGTTGCTTTTTTGTATGTGTCTAAGCTTGCGTTATTAGCCGACAGTGTAGGTTTAGGTAAAACTGTTGTCACGACTGGATTACTTAATCTTTTGGAGATGGAAGCCTATCAGAGTGGTAGGGAGTTTAGATTTCTATATTTAACTGAAAAGAATTTAGTTGACCAGACAAGGCATAAACTAATTGCTAGGACTGGAAATTATGTTCAGGAAGTTTTTGGTGAAAAAGATAAAGTTAAAAAGTTTGTTAGAGACAATGAGTTAGAGTTAACAGCAAGTGTTATCGGACCTTATTCACTGCTTAACAGTGTAGATTTTCAAGAATACATAAGAGCTTGGAATAGCGAGATGGGTACTTGCCCGTTTGATATTCTTATTATGGACGAGCCAGCTGTATTGAACAATTCGGCTACAAAAACTTACAAAAATGCTTTATTTTTTAGGAAATTTTTTGATCGTGTTGTACTGCTTGACGCTACTCCTTTAAGTAAGGAATTACTGTCAAAATATAACAAGTTAAACTTTTTAGATGAAACTTTTATGCCTACAAAAACTAACTTTTCAAAACAGTACGAGATATTTGATTATACAGGACCTTATCCTATGAGGTGTAATAAATATAAAAATCAAGATGAGTTTAGAGAACGGATTGCACTAAGAGCTCTTGGACGAACAAGGAAGGGTATGGGTGCTACAATAAAGAACTGCTCTGCTAACTTGGTAGTAAGTAAGCTTTCAATGGAACAGCGGGCTTTATTAAAGAGAACTTCAATGCCTTATATGGTCTATGACTGTCCTTGGTATATTGATTCAAGTGTAGAGATGAATACTTTAACAACTCCTAAATTGGCATCACTTGTTGATTTGTTAGATGGTGAGTTAAAAGATGAAAGCTCAATAATCATCTATTCAAGGTATAAAGAGTCTCAGAGAGGGATTAAAGCTGTTCTAGATGAACTTGGTTTCTCCGCAAAAATAATGAATGGAGATACTGAAATTGAAGAGAAGAACAAGCTGATTGACGGTTTCAAAAGAGGAGATTTCAGAGTATTGATTACCAATGTTCAGAAGGGCTTGGACTTTGGTGATTGTAATGTATGTGTCTTTTATAGCTATGACCCTAACCCTAGCAAGATGGTCCAGTTTGAGGGTAGAATTACTCGAAGCTTTAATATAGAAAATAAGCACGTTTATATATTGGTTTCAAAGGGTGATGAGTTAAGAACCTTGAGAACGGCTGTAGCTGATAGAGCTAAGGCTATGGATGACTTCGATGGTAGTGACTTCTCTTGTGTGATGACATTATTGTTAGACAAGGCAAACTTAAAGGAAAGTACAAGTGTAAAAATAGATGGTTAAGTAGGTGGTAAAATGGTTGAAAGGAAAAGAAGGGTAGGACAAATAATTACAATCCTAATGTTCATAGTAATGCTAGCAGGGGTATGTAATTTAAATTTAGTGTTTGCAAAGGATACTGGGGATTATAAAACTTTCAGCCAGAATGACCCTAGGTGGCAGTATAAGCAAGCTGGAACAGCGCAGAGAGGTCTATATATTGGTGCAGCAGGTTGTTGGATTACTTCACATGCAGCACTGATGGCTTACGATAACCCAAAGTTGCGAGATGTTAATAAGTTTAACCCGCATATACTTGGTACTTCGGGAGCAACAGACGAGAGTGGGGCTTGGATAAACAGTGACAAAGCTTTGAAAAAATTTACCCCTGAATTCACACTGATTGAGTATGCGAATGTAAGTGGTGATGCAGCAGTTAAGAAAATTAAAGAAGCATTAAAAAATGATTTCTATGTTTGTATGTATGGAAGTCCAACTAATTCAACTGCAGGAATTCATATGGTAGCAGTGTTGGGTACTGATGGAGATGGAATAAAGTACTTAGAGGTTGGTGATGGAAGCATTCAAGGTGCTGATAGTTTTAAGAAAATTTGGGGTAATGGTAAAAGAATAACTCTTTTAATTATTTATAAAGGTAAAAACAAGTCAAGTGTAATGCTTAAAGGTGGCGGAGAGTCAGCTAGCTCGAAGGATAATAGAAAGGCATCAACTTTAATAAATGAAGAGTCGTTGGCAGGGATGCCAAAGCATCAAGAGATTGCAGATGGGGCTGTTACTTTCGATTTACCTGACTCTGAAGGATTATCCACAGCGCAGAAACACAATGTAGATGCAATAAAGGAAAATATGAAGGCTGATTCTTGGAACTGGAAGAAGGCTGGGGGTACTTTTGTAAGTATGCTAGGGTTCTTATGTATGGGGTATGGTTTCTTGTTATTATTTGCATTATTGTTTGATAGGTCAGCAGACTTTTTGGGTATTTCGGTTTTGAGTGTAATTAGCCTTGGAAGGTTAAAGATTGTTGACGAGGCTGATAGTGGTGGAAATGCTGGTAGAAAAGGGTTCTTAACACAGAAACAGGTTATTTTTCGTATAGTAAGTCTTATAGTGATAGGTATGCTACTTGTTGGAGGAACTGTATTGTTTTGGTTGCAAGATGTGTATCTATGGGTTAATAATGGTATAAATGGAGTAGGTAGATGAGCGAGATAAAAAGTCATTTTGATGATTGTCCTTACGGATGTAACGATAAGGGTATGCTATTAGATGAAAGCACAAGAACATTTGTCAAGTGTCCTCATTGTTGGGAGAAGCGAAAAGAATTGATGAGGGGTTCGGTTGATGATACAGGTGTAGAAAATTTAGACTTAGCTGAGTTGAGGAAGAAGTTTGGTTCGGAAGGGTTGTATTTGAGTGGGGAGTTTTCCTATGATGCTATTGTAGTGGAAGGTGAGCGATTACTCTTAGATGCTGAATCATTAGAGTATCAGGAAGCTGAGATAAAAGAGTTGCTAAACTGTTTAAAAAGGAGTGAGTTGCCGAGATGCTCGTATTGTTTTGGAATAGAATCCAGGGGTAGGGTTGATAGGTTAGCTTTTCCTATTTTAGCAGATGCATATAAAAACGGATTGAGTGTATGCCGATTTATATCTGCCAATGAGTATGGTAGAATAGTAAATACACTCGAAGATGAGATTGATGAGTTTTATGCTAACGATTTGGTAGTTATGCTTTTAAATGAGGGTATAACAAAATCAGTGATTTCTTCAGTAAAAGGATTAATGCAAATAAGAGGTTTGGCTGGAAAACCAACTGTATTTGTTACAACAATGGATAGGTCAAGGGTTGAAAGCATATTGGATTGTGGCGAGGAAACTTATTTACTCTCAAAACCCGTATTCTTGAAAAAGAAGGGTACGGTGATTCAACAAAACTCAGAGAGTGACTCAGAAAAGATAACTTTAAGAGACCTAATGAGTTGCTAGGTAGATGAAAGGCTGGAAGAAAAGGTAGGTGTGACTGGAAGATGTGAGTTATTTTAAATTATTAGTGGTAAGAATTAGAGGATTAAGAAAAAGAAAGGAAGTAATAATGGCTAATAAAACAATTACGAAAAAACACCGTTTATTTGCAATGTTTATGGCATTTTTGCTAGTTCTCGGTCTTGGGAACTTTAGTAAGCCAATGACAGCTAATGCAGATACGGTTAATGTTGTGGAAACAACTATGAGCACACATAAGTGGAAAATGGAAGGCGGAGTATATCAGGGTACACTAATGGTTAATTGGGATGTACCATCTTGGTTCGTTTGTAGTGATGGGCATAAATCTCTATGCATAAACCCTTACGTTCCATTTGAAAATGGAGCAAAGACACGTACAGACATTGTTCCTGCAATTGGACAAGAAAGAACAACTTTTATAGCCAACGGTCTTGATTATATTAGAGGACAGTATGGTGAAGGAGAAGCTGGTGCAGCGCTATCACAGATGTGGGTTTGGCATAACCTATCAGGTGTAAGTCCTGAGGGTATCTCTTGGACTGTGAATGTAAGAAGAACTTCGAACTGGATTTGGGCAGATATAAATACAATGCTAAATGGTGCTACTGCATATGCAAATGCTCATGCACAAGACAGAAAAGGTAATGGGTATATGTATCAAGGTTCAGGTCAGAGTACAGCAGCATTTTGGACTGAAGAGGCTGTTGGTTATGCACACCTTACAAAGTCAACTGAGAATACATTTGGTACAGATCTAATAAAGTGTTGCCCAAATGGGTATTCTCTTGAAGGTGCAGTGTATGGAGTTTACTCAGACAGTGGTCTAACAAATAAAGTTGGCGAGTTTACGACTGGTGCTGATGGTTCAGCAAATACTTTGAAATTAGCCCCAGGACAGTATTTCGTGAAAGAGCTTACACCAGCAAAAGGGTATAGATTAGACCCTAAAACTCACACAGTGACAGTAACTGCTGGTCAGACAGCAGAGGTAGCGGTAAGTGATAAAGTTATCTTTGACCCGCTATATCTAAAGCTAACTAAAAAAGCTGAGAAGGGTGCAGATAAGAATTTATCTGTGGCTGGTGCAGTTTATACATTAAAGTATTTTGCACCGGAAGCAGATGGGTCTTTCCCAACAGAACCAACTAAGAGCTGGGATTTTAAGTCAGATGATGAAGGTCTTGTTCAAGCAACTAAAGAGAACTATGTAGAGGGTTCAGGTGATCCTACTTTCTTCAATAAAGGTGGAAGATTAAATGTTCCTATTGGTAAGCTAACTATTGAAGAGAAAACAGCTCCAAAGGGTTTTGCTCGAACAGAGGGTGTTGTTGCAGAGAAAATATTTGATGGTGTTAATCACACAAATACAGAAGCCGACGTAGAGCTTACTGCAACAGATACAGAAAAAGAACAAAAAATTAAGATTCATGTTCAGAAGATTGATTCAGAAACAAGAAAGCCAGTTCCACAAGGTGTTGGTTCTTTCGAAGGTGCAGTATTTGGTGTAGCTAAATACGATAAGCTTACAGGTGAAGACACTGAAGTTTATGAGATTACTACAGACAAAGATGGTAAGGCTGAAACTGGTGAACTAAAGCCAGGTCTTTACAAAGTGTATGAGAAGAAAGCACCTAAGGGGTACATTCTAAATACAGAAAAGCAGGATATTCGTGCAAGAATCACTGAAATCAATAAAGCTGTATTTGACTACACTGTAGAGGTTAAGGAAGATGCAACTACAACTGAAATTTACAAAATTGATAAGTCAACAAAGAAAAACCTTGCTGGGTCAACCATTCAGGTTCTAGATAAGGATAATAAGGTTATCGACGAGTTTGTTTCAACTGATGAGAAGCATGTACTTAAGGGTCTTACAGTTGGTGAAACTTACAAGTTAAAAGAAATCGCAGCTCCTAAGGGGTATGTTGTTAACAATAAAGAAGTTGAGTTTACTGTAAAGGATACAAAAAAACCACAGAAGGTTGAAATGGAAAACGATTTTACAAAAACTGAAATTTCAAAGAAAGATATGTCCTCAGGAGAAGCTGTAAAGGGTGCTATGCTACAGCTGTTAGACGAAAATGGTGCAGTTGTTGATAAGTGGATTTCTGATGGAAAAGCACATCTAACTGAAAAGCTAGAAGTAGGTAAGAAGTACAGAATTCACGAAGTCGAAGCACCTAAGGGTTACTTCATTCAGGAAAAGGATGTTGAGTTCACTGTAGAGAACACTACAAAGGTGCAGGCTCAGCAGATTGAAAATATGCCAGTTCCTGAAGTACATACAACTGCTACATTCGAGAATGGTTTGAAAGACCACCAACCTAAGGGTATGGTTAAGGTATTTGACAATGTACACTATAAGAAGCTTGTACCTGGACTAAAGTATGAAATGCTAGCTAAGTTGGTAGACAAGGCTAATCCAGAAACTATTATTGCTGAAAAGACTGTAGAGTTCACACCTGAAAAGGCTGACGGCACTTACAAGGTTGAATTCGAAGTTGACGCAAGCAAGCTAGCTGGAAAGAGAACTGTTGCATTTGAAACTGTTAGATATGAAGGTAAAGAGCTTGTAATTCACGCAGACATTAACGATGAAGACCAGACAGTAAGTTTCCCAGAAATTAAAACAACTGCTACCAACATGAAGGGTGGTAAGGTTGTATATGGTGGCAAGGACTCTCAGTTCAAGGATGTTGTAGAGTACAAGGGTCTAACACCTGGAAAAGAAAAGAGATTCGAAGGAAAGATTATCGATAAGGAAACAAAGAAACCAGTTCTCGATAAGGATGGAAAAGAAATCACTGCATACGCTCTTCACACACCAAAGGAATCCAATGGTAAGGCTGAAGTAGTATTCCACTTCGATGGTTCTGTTGTAGCAGGAAAAGATATTGTAGTGTTTGAAAAAGTACTCGATGGTAAGGTAGAGGTTGCAGTCCATGAAGACCCAACTGATAAAGGTCAGACGGTTTCAGTACCTAAGATTGGTACTCAGATGACTTCTAACGGTAAGAAGGTTGTTAATGCTAGCAAGAATACTCCATTCGAAGATAAAATCAAGCATGAGAATGTTCCAGCAGGCGAGTACACTGTAAAGGGTAAAATCGTTTACGGAAATATCTTTGGTGTAGAGGTTGTTAAGGAAGTTGAAAAGAAGGTGACTGTTTCTGAAAAGAATGGCACTGTAACAGTAGACTTTAATCTCGATACAACAAACTTGAAGGGTAAGCAGTTAGTTGCTTTCGAAGAGTGGTATGATGCTAATGGTGTTCTTGTTGCTGAACATAAGGACCTCAAAGATAAGGGTCAGACTGTTGAAATTAAGAAGGATATCCCGAACACAGGAGATGTTTCAAACATCATGGGGTATGGTTCACTTCTTGTTGTTGCTGGAGCTTTGGTTCTAGTAATAAAGAGAAGAAAGTCTAACGAGCTATAATTGAATAGTTGGTAAAATGGGTGGTAGTTTCGGCTACCACCTTTTTTGCTCTTATATTATAATAGAAGCTTTTGGTTCGTTTTCGTGTTTTGTGTTTTATTTCGGTGTAAATTTGGTAAGAATTTAAGTATTTTTAGAAAGTAGTTGAAAGAGGATTAGAGATTAGGTAAACTAGTGTTAAATCAAGGTTGAGGTCACAGTCGATTTCAACAAAGTGGGTAGATTTTCTAATAAAGATGTGTAAATATTGAAAGAAAAAATAAAAATTTTTAGCAGTGTCTTGCGAAGTATTAGAAAATGTGCTATAATTTAAGTAAATTCAAGCAATCGGCTTGTAAAAATTTAACATTTAATGAAAAGAGGTAAACGAAATGAAGATGAAGGAAATGGTTAACAATCTAATCGCAAAGGTAAAAGAGAATAAGATTAAGAGTAGTATAATTACTGGTCTTTTAGTAATGACCCTTGTAGGGGGTACGGCTACAGCAATGCTGATGTCAGACAATACAGCTAAGGCTGATAATAACAAAACAACAACGGTTGCTAAGACAGTTAAGAAGGATGACATTAAGAAGTCAAACTCTAAGAAGGTAGAAAAGGAAATTAAAGAGAATAAGGAAAGCAAGCCTGAAGAAGTAAAGGAAGCTGAAAAGAAGTTGGAAGAAGCTAAGAAATCAGGTAATGTAGAGGCTATCAAGGAAGCTGAGAAGCTTGTGGAGACTAAGAAGTCGGCATTTAAGGCAACAGCAAGTTCAAATTCAACAAGTAAGCAGTCTGCATCAACAAGTAAGCAGACTGTATCTAACAGCTCAAACAGCAGTTCAAAAAGTTCTTCAGAAGCATCTAAGCCAGCAGCTCCTCAGAAGAAAAAGGTTTGGGTAGTAACTAAGCCAGCTTGGGATGAGCAGGTTCCAGATTACAATCTTCCGATTTACAAGGAAGTTTACGTTTGTAGGTTTTACAATGGTGCAGGTCAACTTATTTACACTATAGTAGACAATAGTGAAGATGTCAATGCTAAGGCTAAAGAACTTACAAAAACAGTAAAAGGTCTATCATTGGAAGAAGGGTACGAAGATGTTCCTACAGGTGAATATCAGACTAAGACAATTCACCACGAAGCAGAGGGTGAATATGTGTGGCAGTAAGGGGTACGAATCCCTTACGGGCTGCCATTTTTACAAGATATTACTTAAAATCACAAGAGGAAAGAGGTAAGTTATAATTCTTACCCAAATGGTGGCATTATGAGAAAAAAGAGGTATGTTATCGTATTAGCAATTATTCTTATCTTCGCACTTATACCTGTAGGTGTATTTGCAGATGAAAATAAAGCTTTGGATGTTCAGCTAACAAAGTTAGAGTTACAGAACGATAAGGGAGAAACAATCACAGAAACATCTATTGGTAGTTCATTTAAGCTATTTGCAGATTACACAATCAAAGATACTATCCATACTGGAGATTACTTTGATATGACTATCCCTAAAGAGATAGATTTATCAACTGCATTTACAAACTACGACTTTACATTGAAAGATAGTCAAGGTGAAGACATCGCAAATGTGACTGTAAAACCTAGTGGTACAGCAGGCGGTGTACTACATGCAGTATTTAATGAAAGAGTAGATGGTAAAGCTAATCTACAAGGAAATGTATTCTTTTATGCTAAGGGTAACGCAAACGGCACAAAGCTTAATGAAGAAACACCAATCAAGGTTGTAGTCAACAACAAGAGCTTTAATGTATCACCGCAAGTTACATTTACTCCTAACAAGCCTATTGGAACCGAAGTAATTGGAAAGTGGGCTAATCCGTCAAAAAGTAAAGATAGAGCAGATTGGAGAATTAGAATCAACAAGAGCGGTCAGAATCTAAAGAATGTTATTATTACTGACACTATTAAATCAGGTAACGGCGAATACTTGTCAGAGTTCATACTACAGAAAGTAGTTTTTAAGGAAGACGGTAACATATCAGACTATGGTGAAAAGATTAACATCAACGATAAGATTGAATACAACGCTGATAAATCATCTTTTACGTTAAGACTTGGTGACATTGGAACTCAGGGTTATTTACTCTCATATGCTACAAAGGTAAATTATGAAGACCCTATACAGAATAACTCAGCAGAGCTTACAGCGAACGCTATTGAGCCAAATAAAACTGCTGGTGTATGGATCTATAAAGCAGCTGGTGGTGGCTTAAATACAGAGATTAACGGTAAGCTTAGAATTAGAAAAGTTGACTCTGAAACAGGAAAAGGACTTGCTGGAGCTAAGTTTAAGGTAACTAAAGGCGATAAGAGTTTTGAGCTTACATCTGATGATAAAGGAATAGCACTATCTGATAAGTTGGAGCTCGGTGAGTATAACATCACAGAGATAACTGCCCCAGAGGGGTATAAGTCTACTGATGAAGTATTTACTGTTAATGTAACAAGTAATGGTGGAATACTTACTATCAAGAACACTAAAGAAAAGAAAGAGGAACCTAAGAAACCTGATGTTCAAAATGTAGAGCAACCTAAGAAACCTGAGGAGCCTAAAAACACAGAAACTCCAAAGGTTGAAGAACCTAAGAAGAATACCCCTGAGGTTAAGAAACCAGAGTTTTCTAAGCCAGTAGAACATAGCACTCAGGTTTTAACTAATACAGATAAAAACAGTACACAGAGGGAACAGACACAAGCGGTAAAAAAGGATGTACCTAATACAGGAGATAATGGAGATATTGTTTTTTACAGTATGTTACTAATGTTCACAACTGCTATAATTGTACGATTCAAAAATAAGAATAACTAGTAAGGTATTTTTAGATAGCTAAAATGAATTTTATTAAACTGAAATTTACATAGAAAAGGAGAGAAAGAAATGAAGTTTAAGAAAATGTTTAAGGCGGTTGGAGCAAGCTTGCTAATAGCTTGCTTGGTACCAGCAGCAGCTTTCGCAGGAGAAGATGTTACTGAGAACGCTGTTGAGAAAGAGGTGGGTCAGGAGCTCAATATCCTAGACTCGGTGACAAAACCTGATGGTGCTTTCACAAGGGTAGATGAGGCTGAGCAGGACTTTAAACCTGAAAATGCTCCAATAACAAAAAATATAGAGAATGCGGTTTTCTACAGGGGAGATGGAACAGCTGTATACTCTATCGCAGACAACAGGGAAGATGTTAATGCTAAGGCTAAAGAGCTTACAAAAACAGTAAATGGTCTATCCCTAGAAGAGGGTGACGTAGACCTAATAAATGGTTATGACGCTCCAACTGAAACGGTTGCTAAGTACCCAGTTTACACCCCTAATGGTGATGGTACTTTCGACAAGACTTGGCATATAGTTCCTATTAAGGTAACTTATACACCACAAATTGAAACAATCACAGCAACTTACAAGACAACTGAACCTATAGACTACCTATCTGCAGTGAAGAATATGCCTAATGGTGCTAGTCTAGGAATCACTGAACCAGCAGACGTCAACAAGCCAGGTAGACAGGTTGCTAAGGGTAAGATTATCTTCAAGAACGGTCTTAAGTCAATAGACGTTGAGATACCTGTTTCAGTGGTAATTAAGTGGGCACCTATTGAAGAGTTCCCAGCAATTACAACAGCAACTGTAAATGTAATGAAGGATGCTGAAGCAGACTACTCAAATGCAGTAACTAACCTACCAGAGGGTGCAAGAGTTGAAGTTTATGAAAAAGCTGATACATCAACTGTTGGTCTTAAGGATGCTAAGGTAAAGGTTATTTTAGCTAATGGAATGTCTAAGGTTGTTACTGTAAAGGTTATGGTACACCAACCTATGATTGGATTGGAAGAGATTCCAGAGGTAAAGACAACAACAGTATATGCTGTTCAGGGTACGCCATGTGATATTACTAAGGGTGTAGTTCTACCTGAAGGTGCTAAAGCTGAAGTAGTTGAAGATGTTGCTACAACTGAAAAGGGTGACTTTGTAGGAAAAGTTAAGGTTATCTTTAAGAATGGTATGACCAGAACAGTTAAGGTTTCTGTAAAGGTGGTAAAGGAAGTTCCTTGGGGTACAATTGAAGCGATCCCAACAGTAACTCCAGTGCCACATAACTATACAATTGGCGACATCACATTGGAAGAGTTTGCTAAGCTAGATGACCATGAGTTCTTCAAGACTGATGGCAAGATTAAGGTATTGGATATTCTGTCAATTCAGAATGCTGAGGGTAAGGATGTTAGCATCGATAAGGTAGACTTCAGCAAGGAATTCGAAATCACAATAACATATAAGCTAACATTTGAGAATGGTATGACAAGAACAGTTAAAGTTCCTGTAACAAATAAGGCTAAGGTTGTTCCACAGCCTCAGAACAATGGAACTGCTACAACTCAGAATGGTGGTGGTAACACAGCAGCTCAGAACGCTCAGAACAATGGTGCAGTTGCTAACAGCAATGTTCCAAACACTGGAGATAGCAACCCTCTATACATTTGTGTAGGTGCTGGAGCTCTCGCTCTAATGGGTATGGTTCTTGTTACAGTAATGAGAAAAAGAAAAGCTAACAAGTAAGATTTACCTCTTATTGAATAGTACATGTTGAAGAGAAGGATACTCAGAATTGAGTATCCTCTTTTCATTAAGTGGTTTAATTTTCTAGTAAGTTGTCTAAATTTCAATGTAACTTATTGGGTTTTGGGTTAAGTTATGTTATAATTTAAGTAAATAAAAAGTTAGTGGCTATACAGCCTTAATGGAAGGAATTATTTAAGATGGTAGATGAAAAGAAAAAGTATGATGACTCGTCAATTAACTTACTTGAAGGTGAGATGAGAATAAGAACTAGACCAGAATCTATGCTGGGTTCGAATGGTCTTGATGGTGCAAAACATACTGTAATTGAGATACTTGGTAATGCAACAGACGAACACCTATCAGGGTATGGTGATAAATTAGATATAACGCTATTCGAAGACGGTAGTATTGGTATAAGAGACTACGGTAGAGGAGTTCCAATGGGTTGGAATGAGAAGTATAACAAGTGGAACTACTACCTAATCTATGAGGAACTGTACGCTGGTTCTAAGTACGATGACAACCAAGAGGTGTTGAGGAGCATTACTGATTGGTCAAACTTTGATTTTAGAGATTATCCTTACCTTATTACAGTAGGTCTTAATGGTGTGGGAGCAGCAGCAACTCAGGGTACGTCAGAATTCTGTAGGGTAGAGTCATACAGAGATGGTGTTATGACTGCTATGGATTATAAAGATGGTAGACACTGCTATGAAGAACCAATTGTTGAAGCTACTAATGAGCCAAATGGTACTTTTGTAAGATGGAAGCCTGATGGCAGACCTAAGCCACTTGGAGTATTCTCAGATGTAAAAATACCTGAGAGATGGTTTAGAGACTTGGCTTATAACCAATCATTTATTGGTGGTTTTGATGTAACTTATAACAATCAGGGAAACATAATCCAGTTCCCTAAGAAAACATTGTTAGAAGTTTTAAGAGAAGAGCTTGGCTCTGATAGGTGTGCCTATGGGAAACACTTTGCACATGCTGTGGAAGATGGAGAGATTTGTGTTTGCGAGGTTGAAGTTGCGATAGGAGAAAAAGGTCAGGGTACGAGGTTTTTCCACAACAAAGTAGCTATTCGAGGGGGAGTACATGCTGATGCCCTAAATACAGCTGAGTGGCAATTCTTTAAGGATAGGGGTACTGAGAGAGGTGTGAAAATCAAGACAGTTGACTATGCAGGTTCTCTTTCAGTATTGGTTTCTTCTCTAAGTAACAAAGTATCTTATCGTGGTCAAACAAAAGATAGCCTAGATAATAGATATGTATTTGATTGTGTAGAAGCCTCAATCACAGAGCTCCTAGAAAACGAATGGGCAAAGGGTACGCCATGGTTGGTTGAAATAGTTGAGAGCGTTATTGAAACAGCTGAAAACAGATTGGCAGTTGATGAAATGTCAAAACAGCTAAAGTCAATTGCTAAGGCAGTAAAAAATCAGAAGGCAAGTGATAAGTTTAAGTCTTGTAAGACTTATGGTGTTGACCCTGCTAGAACAGAATATTTCATTGTTGAGGGTGACTCTGCAGGAAATGCAGTAAAGAATGGACGAGACCCAGTATTCCAGTGTTTGCAGAAGCTAAAGGGTAAGTCATTGAATCTGTATAAAGCCAGCATTGAGAAGATGTTGAAGAATAAGGAAATTGCTGATATTGTAGCAAGTATTGGTTGTGGTATTGAATTAAACATCGATGGCTATAAAACATTTGACATCAACTCTCTGAAAGTAGGTAAAATCATTTTTGAAACTGATGCTGATATCGATGGTAAGCATATAAGAATGTTGTTATTCCTAATCTTTTGGAAGCTTATGCCACAGCTCCTTTACGATGGGTATGTGTATATTGGCGAGACACCACTATACATAGTCAACAAAGTAGATGGTACAAGTCTATTCTGCTATACTGAAGAGGAGTTAAGAGATTTGCAGGAAAGTGATGTAGCTATTCAGAACATTACTCGTTTTAAGGGTTTGGGTGAGATGAACTCTGAAGACCTTTGGAATACAACTCTTAACCCAGAAACTAGAAAGCTAACACAAATTAAAATAAGTCCTAATGACCTGGAAATAGATTCTGTATTGGAGATCTTATTTGGAAAAAGCACAGACCTCAGAAAGAAGGAAATCTTGGGTACGCTTATCGGTGATGAGTATGCTGAACAGTGTGAAACCTTGGATGAGTTGATGGGGTATATTGCTAGCCTTGATATGGAAGACGGTTTGGACGTTGAAGAGATAGAGTATGTAGGATAAGGAATGGGTATTGCTATTGGGTTTAAAGCCTTGTAGCAATGCTGATAATTATGGAAGTAAGTTTTGGTTTGGTATGGTTAACATTTGAACTCTATTTCTAATGTGTGTTTAACTCTTAATGAATAATCTTGCTCAGGTGAAAGAGTAAGTGTATAATAAAGGTAACAAAAAGAAAACTGCTTTGATAGTTTTGGGGAAGATTTAAAGCACGAAGTAGACGAAAGGTAAAAGTAAAATGTCAAATTTATATAACGGTTCAAGTGAAGGATTTGAAAACTTAGTAACAGGGTATATTGATTATGCAGAAGAAGTTATTACTGCCAGAGCTATACCTGACTTATATGATGGATTAAAGCCAGTTCACAGGAGAATATTAACTTCTGCACAAGGGTTAAAGTTTAATAATGGGCTTTTGAAGAGTGCTAATCTTGTTGGTGCAACATTGGCTCTTCATCCTCATGGAGATGGTTCTGTGTATGATGCAATGGTAAGAATGACTGAGTCAAATGCATCATTTAATTTACCACTTTTCACATCCTCAGGAGAACTGGGTAGGGTTCATTCTTCTGATGTGCCTGCAGCTATGAGATATACTAAGATAATGCCAAACAAGAACATTGGCTACTTCTTTAAAGATATGAAGGTTTGCAAAATGAAACCAGCTGAAGAGGGTGATGGTTTAGAGCCAGTAGTTCTTCCAGTAAGGTTTCCTAACATTCTTGTAAATGATATGGAAGGTATCGCAGTCTCTGTTAGAGCGAAATTACCAAGTTTTAACCTTGGAGATGTAATTGATTTAACAGTAAAGTATCTTGAAAGTGGAGAGTTGGTTGACAGTGATGTAATAATTCCAGACTTCTCAACAGGTGGTGTTTTGGTAAAAAATAATATCGAGTTACTCAAACTAATGTTAACGGGTAAGGCATCGTTGAAGATTCGTGCAAAGGTTGAGATTAATGGAAAAGATATCTTAGTTAAAGAAGTTCCAGCTGGAAAGACAGTGGAAAACATTACTAGAGCAATTAATAATCTTGGAGATAAGAGAATTAAATCAGTGATGGACGCATCAGGTCATAAGTCAGATCACCTGCTTGAGATTAACTGTAAGAAAGCTAATGAGGTTGAATCCGTTCTCTTGATGTTGTATAAGGAAAGGATTCTACAGAACAACATCGCAACCAATATGATTGTTATTGAAAATGGTAAGCCTGTAATTTTGGGTGTTCATGGAATTATAAAACATTGGGTAGAGTGGAGAAAATCTGTTGTTACTGAACTATTCCAAACTGAGTTGAGAGATGTAGAAGCCGAGTTAAACTCCCTCGGGTACTTCATCAGGCTGATAAGCAACCAGGAATGGAAAGAAAATTATATTGGAGAAATAACAAATAAAGGAAAAGCAGAGGGTAGGGCTTATCTTGAAAGCATTTTCGAAGATATTACAGCTGATGTAGTTGAGTGGATATCGAACAGGGCTATCTCAGCATTTAACAATGGTGGAAAATATAAGACTCGCTATGATGGTCTTATGGAGTTTAAGCAAGAGAGAGAATACTATCTTGCCCGCCCTGAAGAGTATATCGTAAAAGATTTACTTGAAATTAAGGCTGAGCAAAAAGAACAGTGCAAAAGAAAGACTTTTGTAACTGAACAGGATTATAGATTCTCTAAAATTGTAGAAGCTGAAATTGTAGATGATAGCTACTGTGTTTATACAATCTATAAGAATGGTTTTATGATTAAGGGTAGAGATATTATTGAGGGTGAGGATGTGCTTGCAAGTATTCCAGCACAGGCTAATTCAACTCTTGTAGGATTTGATAACTTTGGTCGAATCTTAAGAGTATACGGTACTGAAATAGACTTCACTCCACTTGGAGAGAAGGGTGTTTACTTACCAAAATACTTTGATACTTATGTTGATGGAACTGATTTTGAGTATTACTTTATGTACTTTGGACTGCTTGATGGAAGCACAAGAACATTGCTCTACAAGGATGGGTATGTTGGTTTCCTTAACACAGAAGAACTTATTTCAAAAAGAAAACAGAGGATCATACCTAATGGAGTACCTGTAAAGGTCATCTCAGATTTGGTTGGTGTAATTGAAGAAAAAGATACTAAAGAGTTTATCTTGGTTGCAGACGAGTCTACTGGTAAAGCCAGATTTGGCTTAGCGAGGGTAGGCG
>ERZ773212.67-NODE-67-length-58037-cov-89.517816_pt1 | contig 58037 bp, 48 predicted proteins | sample MGYA00581005_ERZ773212 | MGnify/ENA primary metagenome ERZ773212 (study PRJEB29015, sample SAMEA2738154) | human oral metagenome | biome: human oral; feature: human-associated habitat; material: saliva | place: China | collected 2196 ... | reverse complement strand
TGGCTAAGAAGGATGGAGTCATCGAGGTCGAGGGTTCGGTCGTCGAGGCCCTTCCAAATGCGATGTTCCGGGTGGAATTGGATAACGGTCACGTCGTGCTTGCTCACATCTCGGGCAAGATGCGCCAGCACTACATCCGTATCCTCCCCGAAGACCGCGTGGTTGTAGAGCTGAGCCCCTATGACCTTACCCGCGGACGCATCGTCTACCGGTACAAGTGACAACCCGCTCCTAGTTTTAGGAGCGGCGGAGGAAGATCATGAAGGTCAAGCCGAGCGTCAAGAAGATCTGTGACAACTGCAAGGTGATTCGTCGCCATGGCCGTGTCATGGTTATCTGCGAGAACCCTCGACACAAGCAGCGTCAGGGCTGAACCTGCGCTCAGACCGCTAAGCGGTCCGTACAGCACCTATCCCACGCGTAATAGCGCACCCCCGGTTCTCGGAGGCCGGGGCACCCGCAAAGGGGTGGAGGAATAGGTGACGACCTCCGGGAAAACACAGGAGAACCACAAAAGTGGCACGCATTTCCGGTGTTGACCTCCCGCGCGAGAAGCGCGTAGAGGTTGCACTTACCTACATTTTTGGGATCGGCCGTACCCGCGCCGATGAGACTCTCAAGGCCACCGGTGTCAACCCTGACACCCGCGTCAAGGACCTAACTGAGGAAGACCTCGTCAAGCTGCGCTCTCACATCGACGCCAACTACCAGGTTGAGGGTGACCTGCGTCGTGAGATCCAGGCTGACATTCGCCGCAAGGTCGAGATCGGCTGCTACCAGGGTCTGCGTCACCGCCGTCACCTGCCCGTGCACGGCCAGCGCACCAAGACCAACGCGCGCACCCGCAAGGGCCCCAAGCGCACCGTTGCTGGTAAGAAGAAGTAATCAGCCCCCAGTTAAACCTCACGCGAAGAAGGAATTATGCCTCCCAAGAGCCGCACTGCTGTGCGTAAGCCGCGTCGCAAGGACCGGAAGAACATTACCCACGGTCACGCTTACATTAAGTCGACCTTCAACAACACCATTGTTTCCCTAACTGACACCACCGGTGCAGTTATTGCCTGGGCCTCCTCTGGCCAGGTTGGTTTCAAGGGCTCTCGTAAGTCCACCCCCTACGCCGCTCAGCTAGCCGCCGAGGCTGCTGCCCGTCGCGCCCAGGAACACGGCCTGAAGAAGGTTGACGTGTTCGTTAAGGGTCCGGGTTCCGGCCGTGAAACCGCCATTCGTTCGCTGACCGCTGCCGGTCTTGAGGTTGGCTCCATTACGGACGTCACCCCCCAGGCTTTCAACGGCTGCCGTCCCCCCAAGCGCCGCCGCGTTTGATTTTTAAGTGACGACGGCGTCTGTAAGGCGCTGTCGTTTCCTTACATTCCAAGCGAGACTGCCGCTTAATGTAGTCATCAATCAATTGGTAGCGACGTCATATAGCGGGCGTCGAAACTGAAAGGAAATCTAAGTGCAGATTTCGCACCGTCCTGTGCTGAGTGAAGAGGTAGTCGAGGAGAACCGCCGTTCCCGGTTCATCCTGGAGCCCCTAGAGCCCGGTTTTGGTTACACCCTGGGTAACTCGCTGCGCCGCACCCTGCTGTCCTCCATCCCGGGGGCTGCCGTGACCTCGATCCGTATCGAGGGCGTGCCGCACGAGTTCCGCACTGTTCCTGGTGTTAAAGAGGATGTCGCCCAGATTATCCTCAACATCAAGGAGATCGTGCTTTCGTCTGAAAACGACGAGCCGGTCGTGATGTACCTGCGTAAGTCTGGCCCCGGTGTGGTTACCGCCGGTGACATTACCCCGCCTGCCGGCGTCGAGGTACACAACCCCGAGCTGGTAATTGCCACTCTGAACGAGAAGGGCAAGCTGGAGATTGAACTGACCGTTGAGCGCGGTCGCGGCTATGTCACCGCTAACCAGAACAAGGACCCTCAGGCTGAAATCACCCGCATCCCGGTGGACTCGATTTACTCGCCGGTGAAGAAGGTTTCCTACGCTGTGGAGGCAACTCGTGTGTCTTCGCGTACTGACTTCGACCGTCTGATCGTGGACGTGGAGACCAAGGTTTCCATGACCCCGCGTGACGCTCTGGCTAGCGCCGGTAAGACCCTGGTTGAACTATTCGGTCTTGCCCGCGAGCTAAACGTTGAGGCTGAAGGTATCGAGGTAGGCCCCTCGCCGGCTGACGAAAGTCAGCAGCAGGACCTGGCTATGGCGATTGATGACCTAGAACTGCAGGCTCGTTCCTCCAATGCCCTCAAGCGTGAAGGCATTCAGACGGTAGGCGAGCTGGTTGCCCGTTCCGAGGCTGACCTACTCGACATCCGTAACTTCGGCGCCAAGTCGATCCTCGAAATCAAGGACAAGCTAGCTGAGCTGGGTCTGTCCCTGAAGGGTTCTCCGGTGGACCTGGTTTCGGACGACAACTACGACGCTACCCCAACTTTCAGCGACGAGCAGGCCTGAGCCTTTACGCTCGTAAATTTTAGGAGACAATACTATGCCTCGCCCCACTAAGGGTCCCCGCCTCGGCGGTTCGGCGCAGCACCAGCGCCACATGCTGGCGAACCTGGCTACCCAGCTGTTCGCTTACGAGTCGATTGTTACCACTGAGACTCGCGCCAAGGTGCTACGCCCCTACGCAGAAAAGCTGATCACCAAGGCCAAGCGCGGCGACCTACACGCTCGCCGTACCGTGGCCCGCAAGATCACTGACGCCCAGGTTCTCAAGAACCTGTTCGACAACCTGGCTCCTCAGTTCGAGGGTCGCAATGGTGGTTACACCCGCATTGTGAAGCTGCCCAACCGTAAGGGTGACAACGCCCCCATGGCCCAGATCTCCCTGGTGCTAGAGCCGGTTGCTTCTAAGTCCATTGTGGACGACGCCGTCGCCACCGCCACCAAGGCTGCTAAGGCCGCTGTGGCTGAGGACAAGGCTGAGGAGACCACCGAAGCCTGAGCTTAACGCTTAGATTTGGGGCCGACACCGCTGGTGTCGGCCCCAAGTTTTGTTTAAGGGAGTTTTGCCTGGCGGCCTGTGTGTTTGGATGGTGGTCTGCGGTGCCCGGCGGCTGCCGCTATTTGCCCAGGCTGCGCGGGCATCCGGGGGAGCTGCCTGTGGTGCCCGGGTGCGTGAGGGAAGGGCGATAGGGGTGGACGAGATCGCGCGCAGCCTGCGGTGGTGCCGGGTGCGTGAGGGAAGGGCCTGTGGCGCCGGGCATGCGGGGGAGCGGCGCCGTCGTCGTTAAAAAGCGGGCGTGTGGCCGAGACCTTAACGAGAATGCGCAAAGTTGATTGTTTGTGTGCTTTTATGAGCAGAACTGATCGGTTAGAATTGTGCTAAGGCAATCGGACCAACCGAGGAAGTGTCAATGATGACCGAGGAGCTAAAAACCTACACCGCACAAGAGCCACAGATTCATTTCGGTACCGGTGGCTGGCGCGCAATTATTTCTGAAGGCTTCACCCAGCTAAATGTGCAGCGCGTAGCCCAAGCCTTAGCGGCGCGCATCATTTCCCAAGGGGTAGCTGACAAGCCTGTAGTAATCGGCTATGATCAGCGTTTCTTGTCGCCAGAATTTGCCTGGTGGAGCGCCCAAGTGCTGGCCGCAAACGGCATTCACGTGCACCTGATCGACCGTCCAGCCCCCACTCCCATGATTATGTGGACGGTAAAAGACCTAGGCTGCGCCTACGGCATGGCCATCACCGCCTCCCACAACCCCGCAATCTACAACGGCATTAAGGTCTTTACTGCCGGCGGGCGGGACGCAGAAGTAGAAATTACCACGCCCCTACAGGACGCCGCCAACGCCTTGGGAGCAGACGACATCAAACTCATTGAGCTTAGCGAGGCTCAAGCCGCTGGGTTGATCAGCACCCAAACCTCAATGAACTGGTACATCGACTCGATCCTTGACTCGGTGGATGTGAAGGCCATTCGCCACGCCCACCTCAAGATCGTGCTAGACCCGATGTTCGGGGTTTCACGCACCTGCCTGCAAACAATTTTGATGACCGCACGCTGCGATGTGGAGACCATTCACGAGCGCCGCGACACCCTTTTTGGCGGGCGCCTGCCCTCGCCGTCGTCAAAGACCTTGCACGCCCTAGCTAACGAGGTGCTTGAGCGTGGCGCGGCCATGGGTATTGCTACCGACGGCGACGCCGACCGCCTGGGGGTTATCGACAACACCGGTAAGTTCTTGCACCCCAACGAGATCCTGGTGCTGCTCTATGAGTACCTACTGGAAGAAAAGGGCTGGCATGGCCCGGTAGTGCGCAACCTGGCTACCACCCACCTGCTAGATAGGGTGGCGCGCGCTCACGCCGAGCAGTGCTATGAGGTGCCCGTAGGCTTTAAGTGGGTTAGCTCCAAGATGGCTGAGCATGACGCCATTATTGGCGGTGAATCCTCTGGCGGTTTAACCGTTAAGGGCCATATTGCCGGTAAAGATGGCGTATACGCGGGCACATTACTAGTCGAAATGGTGGCTAAGAAAGGCAAGCATTTAAGCGAAATCTATGCCGATATTGTGGCTAAATACGGTCAGCTGGAAATGATTGAAACCGATTATGGCTTCACTATGGAGCGTAAAGCCCAGCTACTAGAGCAGATCTATGAGCGCCACGATCTGCCCGAGTTTACGCAGATGGTAGACCATGTCTCCTACCTGGACGGCTGCAAGGTTTATTTCGCCGATGACTCTTGGGTGGTAATTCGTTTCTCTGGCACTGAGCCTTTACTGCGCGTCTTTGCGGAAGCTCCCACTTACGAGCAAGCACAGGGCATTATTGATCAAGTAGTGGCTTACTATCAGCTGGCCTAAACGAGCTGGCTGGGTTGCGTTGCGCCTGGCGTATTAGGGGCCTGATGCGTTAGCGGCCTGATGAGTAGCGCTGGCTCGAAGGGGCCGGCTGAGATTACCTGCACTATCGGGGTGGCTTGAACCGCCGGGCTGCCCCGAGAAATAGGCACGGACCTGGTCTAAGTGGCAAGGCCTTGAGGGAGGCTAAGCGCTTAGAAGGTACCTGGACTGATCCCCCAGGTATAAGAGTTTGAATGTATCTGGTTGCATTCAAACCCGAAAAAGTAGCGGTGCTTAGCGTAATCGCTGGGTTTGTTAAGCACCTCTACTTTTCGTGTGCGAATTTAGCTAAAAATTCAGCTCGCAGAGACTATTATGTAACACACATGTACAGTTACATGATCGTTTAGGAGGTCTCATGAGCGAGTCCGAACCAAATCCCCAGGCTGTCCCTGAGCCATCTCCTGCATCGTCAGCTGCAGATGGATCAGTGTCTGCAGCCTCGGCGCCTTCAACAGATACTAGTGCCTCTAAGGCTGAGTCAACTCCAGCTGAGGGTGCAACCGAGTCGGCAGAAGCTGCGACGTCGGCCGCGCCGGCCCCGGATGCCCCGCCGGCCCCTGCAGCTGCGGGCGGTCAGGGTGGCGCTGTACCGCCTGCTCCGGGCCAGTTTGCCCCAGCCCCGCCGGCTCCCGGCGTGCCAGTTGGTATGTCAGCCCCGGCGGTTGCTTCTGCACCTGGCGTGCCCGCAATGGCTCCGGGTGCGATGGCTGCGCAACCGGGTATGGCTCCGCAGCCAGGTATGGCTCCGCAGGGCGCCCCCCGGCCGGTAAACCCGCGCACTGCTGCGCGTAACGCCTACATCACCCAGTGCTTCCGCCTGCCCGGAATTATTACCTGGGTAGTAGGCCTAGTGATTACGCTGGTCGTTGCCTTTATTGTTGGTGCAATCGCTAACTCTGTGCTCACAGACCTAGCCGGTGGTTTTATGAGCCGCGACGACGCGCCCAGCCTGCTGGGTCCGCTTGCCGGTATGGCACTGGGCGGCAAGGCAGATCTGACTGCCAGCTACTCCAGCATGCGCGCTGGGGGAGCGGCTCTGCGCATCCTGCCCTCCATCGGTCACCTGGTGATTTTTATTGCGATTGCCCTGCTGGCTAAGTTCCGCCGCGCCGGTGAGATTATCCCGGTAGATATCGCGGCGGTAGCTGCCCGTGCCGGAATTGAGGCATTTGGTGTAGCCGTAGTGTCCATGGTTGTGTTCCTGATTGCTGCTGTGGATAGCGAAGGTGCACACATTGCGGCTGATCCCTTTGCAGTTTTCTTCAACACCCTGGTGTTGGTGTTCCTGGCACTGGTGGTAGGGCGTTTTGCGACCTATAAGCACCTGCTGGTAACTGGTCGTAGCTCTATTGTTTATCAGGGTATCTTTGATGTAGTAGTCATTTTCGTTGTAAGTATTGCGGTTTGCTTCCTGTTTGGGGCCGTTGTGCTAATGCTTGGGTATGCTGAGCCGGTGCTTGAGGATGCTGGGCCGGTGCTTGCCCTGGCCATGCCCTTAAACCTGGGGGTTGTTGGCGCAGGTCTGGCTGCACTTGGCTACATTGATAGCGCCTTGCGTGGTTTGGGTGAATGGAGCGGTTCCTCGCGCGTCCTGGGTGACATGTCTGCGTTCGACGGCGGCGCTATCAGCCTGATGTTGGCGGCCTTGGTAGTTATGTTTATCCTGGCCACCGTGGCTGTGGCCGTGCTGCGTCGCCCCAACTACGGGCCGGTTCGTTGGCTTTACATCGCTTACGCTGCGCCGACTGCGCTGGTGCTGTGGGGTTACAGCATTTACGCTTACGCACGTTTTTCGCTGAATATGGATGCGTTGGGTTTTGGCGGTAAGGGTGACATCGGCCTGGCTCCGGTAAGCATCGTTAACCTGGTGATCTACACGGCGCTGGTTTCCCTGGCTGCTGAGTTTGCCCCGCGTTACCTGCGCAACCTGCGTTTCCGCCCGGTGCTGGTGCCGGTTGCCGGTGCGGCTGCTATGGCTGCAGGGACGACGCCGGCCGTGGCGGGTGTGCCCGGTGCGGTGCCGGTGCCTGGTGCAGTACCGGTGGCTGGTTCGGCCCCCGTGGTTACCGGCTCGATGCCTGCGGTTGCGCCTAGCGCCGCTACTGGTTCAGTACCGGTAACTAACCCGGCTGCGGTGGCTATGCCCACCGCCAATGTGGCCTCTGACCAGCAGCTGCCGCTGACTGGAAGTGCTGGTGCGGCCTCTGGTGCCACCGCCTACAGTGCCCCTGGGGTGGCTAGTGCGCCGGCGTCGGGCCAAATGAACCCCTACACAACCACCTACCCGCGCGCACCGCGTAAACCGCTGAGCAAGAAGGCCAAGGTCTCTCTGGCGGCGGTGCTGGCAGTAGTGCTGGTGGTAATCATTGGCGTAGTTGGAGTGAACGTGATTAACTCCGGCCGCACCGCTGAAGAAACCGTGCGTAACTATGCCCAGCTGATTGCTGACGGTAAGTACGATGAAGCCAATAAGGTAGTGGACCCGGGAGTGGCAACTAACATGCGGATGCTGCTGACCGATAAGGCTCACGACGGCGTCAAGAATGCAGTCAAGGTGGAGTCGGTGACTCAGAAGGACACCGGCGAGAAATCTAAGCTTTCTTACGTTGAGGTTGTTTTACGTATTAACGGTGAACGCAGCTCCTACTATGTGAGTGTAAAGCAGGGCGATAACGAGTACGGGGTGTTGAAAACCTGGAAGATCATGAGCCCGCTGCTGACTAGCGCGATTAACTTCCCTGCTAGGGGTGAGGTTAAGGGCTACAAGATTGGTTCAGTTGATCTGACTGTACCGGCGCCTCAGGAAGGTGCTGCGCCAATGTTCTTCCCAATGTATCCGGGTGTTTATAACGTTGAGGTTCAGGGTAGTAACCCTGGATACGTCAAGACCTCTTTGAATAAGAAGCAGGTTGTGGTAGCTACCGATGGTAGGAGCGGTGACGGTAAGTATCTGTCGGAGTCTCAGTCAGGGCTTGAGGTTAAGGTGGAGCCTACCGATAAGCTCAAGAGCTGGGCTTTGGATCAGGTGCGCGACAAGGTTAAGTCTTGTGCTTCTACCTCAGGTACCAACATGGATCGTGACTGCCCCTTTGAGGTGCGCAGCAGGGATCTTGATGTGTTGGAGGTAAAGTCGCTGCCCACCAGCCTCGATACCTTCGAATACTCTGACTACGACCACAGGATTCGGGTGCAGGGTACCGGTACTATCACGTATAAGTACAAGGATTCCAGCTACGTTAAGTGGGATCGTCAAGACGTGGACTACGAGGTTACTGGTTACATCACCTTTGATGAAAAGGGTCAGCCACAAATTAAGTGGGGCTACTACTAAACCTCAGTGAACGCTGGTAAACCAGACTGGTAAGCCAAATCGGTAAACCGGTTAGTGCTCTAGCCGGTTAACCCAGTTGATTAATCAAGCTGAGCGTTTAAGCGTGAACCTAGTTCATGTTTTAGTAGTAAGGCTTGGTTAACCAGACTGAACGATGGCTGTGGGATGCTGTAAAACAGCATCCCACAGCCATCTTTAACCTTATTTACGGCTCAAATGAAGGCGTGGTCAGCTATACTCAAGTTCGTACTACTCCAGCAATCTGGGCGTTTTTGATTATGAAAGCTGAAAATCGTCTCGTTCGGGAGACTAGGCGCTCGTCTGCGCCTTCATCTAGAAGGCCTGGACGCTCAACTATGCCTCCATCTAGGGGGTCTAGTAGGAGGTCTAGGCGAGGTAGGGTGCGCGTAGCTCCGCGTAAACGATCAAGGAACAAAGCCACCATTTTGCTATTGTCGACGCTGGTGGTAATGCTAGTGCTGGTTGTGGGTGGAATTGCGGTAAAAGTAATTAACTCTGAAAGTACTCCTGAAGCTGCTGTACGTGACTATGTACAGTTGATTGCTGACGGTAAGTACGATGAAGCTAATAAAGTAGTGGACCCAGGGGTTACTGGTACCCAGAGCGAGCTGCTAACAAGTAAGGCTTATAGTAAGATCAAAGGGGCGGTAAAATTTGACTCTATAAGCGGGTTGCAGTACGACAAAGACGATGATTCTGCAACTGTTAACGTGGATCTACTAGTAAGCGGTCATCCTATGGAAGCTGAGCTGAAGGTAGAGTCATATACAAATAATTTTGGTTTACGTAAGTGGAAGATCCTTACTCCTCTATTGGTTCAAGTGCAAATTTATAAGCATGCATATTTAAGCTCCTACAAAATTGGCTCAGCCATTGTGAATATGAAATCACAAGATCATTATGGCTCGGTAAGTTATATGATGTATCCAGGAGTTTATAACATTGAGCCGACAAGTATAAACTCCCAATATGTTAAAGTTGCGCCTAAGCACAATAAGTTTGTGGCCGTAGTCAAGTCTCGCACCAGCACTGCTGCTGTTGGAGCTCCAACCTACGTTAACTTGAATTTTGATAGTTATGCTGCCGTAGAGCCTACAGAGGCTGCAAAGGCTTGGGTGTTGCAGCAGATTCAAGACAAAGTTAAGGACTGTGGCTCTTTTGCGGGTGCCAAGCGAGATCACTCTTGTCCACTTGAGGTGCGAGGTAATGATGTTGCATCGGTGCAAGTAAAAACCTCGCCCGACCAACTGAAGTCCATTGAGTATGTTGAGAAAAACGGTCTGATTGAGGCTAAGGGTGACGCTGTAATTACAGTGAAGTATGGCTACTCTGGGCCTGCGGCTGGTGAAGTTAACGATATGGAGTACACCGCAACCGCCTCCATATCTTTCGATGAGCAAAGGCAACCAAAAATCAGCTGGACTGGTTGGTAAATCGCTAAGTTAGGCTCTTCTGGCAGCTAGCATGGTTGCCGGAAGAGTTGTCTTGGACCCTGGAAGTTTTATCTCTGACCTTATTGGCGCCCCAAATAGGGGCGTGGTCAGCTATACTCGAATGCATCATTGGTCTAACAAACTGGATGTTTTGATTATGGCTACAGAGAGCGGTTGGCATACTGAAGGCTTCAAGCTTCCGCCTGAAGGTCTTAGACAAGAAGGGGTTCCAAAAGGGGCTCCCGCAAAACCTACTGCCGCTTCGCGTAGGCCGTTAACCAAGAAAGCAAAGCTCTGCCTAGCAGGAGCGCTGGCAGTAGTGCTGGCGCTGATTGCAGGTGTGGTTTCGGTAAGAGCGATTAACTCTGAGCGCACTGGCCGCACTCCCGAGGCAGCTATACGTGAGTATGTGCAGTTAATTTCTGACGGGAAATACGACGCGGCCAGCAAGCTAGTAGATCCTGGCGTTACTGATGATCAGCGTAGGCTACTAACTGATAAAGCTTATAGTGGCGTTAAGGGTGCTGTTAAAATTAATTCTATATTTATGAAAAGTAGCTATGAGACGAGTGCAGAAGCTTATGTGAATTTGCAAGTAAATGATAAAACTGCAGATCAAGTCTTAGATTTAGAAAAGGGTGGGGCTGGTCATCCAGCAGATGAGTGGAGAATACTTACCCCACTAGTCACTCACTTAATCATCACTCCTGGGAGTGGGTTTTTCGGGTCTTACAAAATCGGTTCAGCTGTTGTAAATTCTAATTTGGCAAATAATGGTTTATTTGACTACTTAGTCTACCCAGGGGTTTATACTATTGAGGTACAAAGTGCAAGTCCTCAGTACTTTACTTCTGCCCTTTCCAGTAAGCAATTTACGGTGGCTTGCAAAGATTCTAACTACCTTAACGATTCTTCCACAGTGGTAGGCGCTAATGTTGAAGCTACAGAGAAACTGAAGAATTGGGCTTTAACTAAGTTCCACGAAAAAGCTAAAGTCTGTGCCTCCTTTTCAAATCAGTCGGATGATGCATGTCCCTTTGAGGTGCGACGGCGAGATCTTGACAAGATAGAAGTGAAATCACTGCCAGGCAAGCTGGATTCTATTTCGCCTTATGAATCTCGTAACGTTTTTTATGGGCATAGTGAAACTTATGACTGGAGTACTATCTTTGTTGTTAAAGCTACTGTCGTCTATAAGATAAAACCTACCGATAGGTATTATGAGTCTGGTTCTGACGTTTCTGAAGCTGGAATAACTAAAGATGTTGAAGGCAAGCTAACTGCCTATATTTCTTTTGATGCCTCTGGGCAGCCAATAATTGAATGGATACGCTACGGCATTGATTAAAGCCGCAAGTCTGGTTGCTTGGATGCGCCTAGACAGAGACTGGCATGCCCGGATGCCTGCCCTGGCCACAGCGTGGACATGTCTGAACGGATCTGGATAGCTCAGTTAACCTAGAGGTCAATCAGATATACTCGCGTATCGTTAGCCTAACAATATGCACCTTTCTCTAGAACCATGAGCTCTCGTAGAACCCGCAGCATCTCACTTCCGGCCTGGCTTAACTGGCAGGTCTATGCGGTCGCGGCAGCTTTAGTGGTAGTGCTGGTGATAGGCGTCGTCGCCCTACCGCGACTAATCAACCCAGTGAACACCGGCGCCGAAGCAGCCGTACGCACCTACATGCAGCTACTAGAGCAAGGCAAATACGAGGCGGCCACAGCGGCCGTGCCCGTCAAGATCCCCGGTGATACTGGGGTTAACCTACTCAAATCCCAAGCCGCTGAAGGTGCTGAAGGCAAACTCAGACTCATCTCCGTGAGCACCGGCATGGTTAGCGGCGACACCACCGCCATCACCGTTCGCTACATGGTAGGCGACGGCGCACCACAGCAGGCAGTGGTCAGCGTTAAACCCAGCAAAGTTGAGCGCCCGTTCATTGGTAAATGGGCTATTACAACCTCACTGGCTCGCAGCGTGGATATTTCCATCCCCTCAGCCGTAAACCGAGTTACAGTCGGCACGATTTCTGTCCCGCTGCCCTTAGCGGGGGCAGATAAAAATGGTTACCGCCACGTCAAAGCCCTGGCCTATCCGGGTTCATATTCCCTTATCTCTGGCACGGTAAACCCCAAATATTTAACTGCGGGCCTCGCCGTTACCCCCACTGGCCAGCGTGAACTGGTAGTTACCGAGTCCCAGCATGAGGCAACACTTAGCGTCAACCCCACCGCTGAACTCTCACAATGGGCTCTGAGCTGGGCCCAAGAACAGGTGCGGGCCTGCGCTGAGGGCTCCGGCGGGGATGCCTGCCCCGCCCAGGTGCGTAACGTCGATGCCTCCCAGCTGACGTTGCAGTCTCTGCCCAGTCGCTTATTGGACATCGACGGCGACAAGTTCAGTGCCGTCGGGGTGATTCGGGTTAGCGGCCTAGGTAGCCAAGACAGCGGCGTACAAGTTTCAGTAAGGATTGACGCCACCTACACCTTCGACCCTGCCGGCAACCCCCAAGCTCAGGTCATTCCCCAATAAGCCGGTTAGCGGCAGGCTTGGCGCTTGCCATAGCGGTGGCCGCTAGCGCTAACAGCAGCCGCGAGCGCCGTCGTCGTCGTAAATAAAAACCGCAGCAAGAAGCGGGCCCGCATTTAAGCGAACCCGCCAATTTAATTAAGCCAGCTGACGCCAGCGGCACTAGCTAAAGCCAGGTCAAGGACGAATTAAGCCGGCTGACGCAGGCAGTGACAGCTAAAGCCGGCGGCACCAGCTGAGGCCAGCTAAAGCCGGCAGGACAGCTAAAGCCGGCAGTCCCAGGAGCGAACTAGTCGCTGGTGCGAGCCAGATCCCAGCAGCGCGCCCCGCCGGTCATGCCTGCCTCATTGGGGACCACCACGACGTCTTCGCCGATCTTAGCCAGGTTAGAGGCAGTGATCCGGCGCGAGTTGCCGCCACCTAGGTAAAGGCGGTCCCACACGTACATCGGTCGCAGCGCATCAACCACCAGGCGCACTCGCCGTGACCAGTGCGAATCGCCCAGGCGCAGGCGCTCATGCTCACCGATGTAGTCGTCATAGGTTAGGCCCCAGCGGATCGGGCCCTGAGAAACCTCCACGTGCGGGGCCAGGCGGCCATTATCAAAAATGGCGTTACCCAAGCCTGTCCCCAGCGTCACGATCATCTCCAGGCCCTGGCCGGTCACCACGCCCGCGCCGGCCACCTCGGCGTCATTTAGCACCAAAGTGGGTAAATCCAGTTGGTTTTGCAAAGCCTCGCGCATATCAAAGCGTGCCCACAGCGGCACCAGCTCAGGCATCACCTTGGAACGCGGGCCAGACTTGGTGATGTAGTGCGGCGTCGTGATCACCACCCCGTGGCGGATCATGCCTGGCATACCTACGGTGATGCGCTGCGCCCGTGGTAGCTGCTTGGCCAGGTCAACGATGGTTTCTACCAGGCGCTCAGGGGGGAGCGGATAAGGCGTGGGAGTGCGTAGAGCTGGCGAAATAATGTTGCCCGCGCTGTTTAATACGCTGGCTTTAATGCCGCCGCCGCCGCAGTCCACGCTCAGGGTCGTTACGTCACTCACGCCCTTACCCTAGCGCTGATGTGCTCAAATGGGTGCATGTTTGGTTACCGTGATTGCGTTGTCGAGCCGGCCAGTGGGGCCGAGGCGGGCGCTGAGGTTTCTGGGGCGCGCCCAGAAGCAGCTCGCGCCGAGAATGGGGCACAAACCCCACAGCTGGCAGCCAACCTGGCAGCAGCCCTGCGCCCCAAGGTGCGTGTGCGCATGGACCTGGCTTATGACGGCACTTTCTTTCGCGGCTGGGCCGCCCAACCTGGCCTGCGCACCGTGCAAGGCGAGCTAACCGACGCCCTATCCACCATTTTGCGCGTCCCTATACAGCTCACCGTTGCCGGCCGCACCGACGCCGGGGTGCACGCCAGCCACCAGGTGGTGCATTTCGACGTCGACACTGAAGCCTGGCAAGCCCTATCTGGACGCAACGGGGTCGACCCTGCCCAGGCGCTGCGACGTCGGACCCAAGCCCTGCTCAAACGGGCCGCAAACCCCAAAACTACCTCGCGCCCGGAGCCGGGGCTGGTGGCACTGGGGGAGAGCGCAGGCAACGGCGCAGACATCGTGGTGGGTGCGGTGAGTCAGGTGGGAGGCGATTTCGATGCGCGCTTTAGTGCCCTGCGGCGCACCTACCGTTACCGCGTGGCCGACGGCGTGGCGCGGCACGACCCCCGCCTGCGCTCCAGCGTGCTGTGGACTGACCAGGAGCTGGACTTGGAGGCCATGAACCGCTCGCTGCAGCCGCTGCTGGGGGAACACGAGTTTTTGTCTTACTGCAAGCCGCGCCAGGGGGCATCCACTATTCGCAGCCTGCTTGCGGCCGCGTGGAGCCGGCCCGAAAGCGGTGTTGATGCTGGTCTGGCCGTGTTTGAAGTTAGTGCCGACGCGTTTTGCCACCACATGGTGCGGTCCCTGGTAGGGGCCACGCTGACGGTGGGGCAGGGGCGCAATAGTGAGGAGTGGCCGGCGGCGCTGTTGGCGCGGCGCTCGCGGGAGTTGGCGGCCCCACTGGCGCCCGCTCATGGGCTGACTCTGGAAGCCATCACCTACCCTGAGCCGCGCCGCTGGGCTGAGCAGGCGCAGGCCGCGCGGGTTTTGCGCACCAGCGCTGCTGATGACTAAATGTTGTGACTAAATGTCGTGACTGAGTTGATGTGCTGGTGACGGCGGCAGGGGAGTGAAGGGGGCCGGGCGTCGTCGTTGTTTGCGGCGGGGCTGAAGTATGTGTGCCAAGGAGGCGTCCCGGCGGCGTCGTTGACGGGGCATGGGTAGAGCCGGAGGCGCGGCGCACAAAAACTGACATTTCGTCCGTTGCCTATAAAACCCCATGAATTTTTTATAGGGAAGGGATGAAATTGCCTGTGTTTGATTGCCTGTGTTTGCCTGTAGTGGTGGGCTTCACGGGGGTGGGTAGGGTAAGAATCTTTGACCTAGTTGTATGCCTTGGGTAAAGTAGTCATGTCTTGCAGCACGTCTGTGCGCGCTTGCGGTGCGCTCCCACTCGCCCCACGCGCTACGTGCTCCAGCAACGTTCACCTGACCACGGTGGGTTATACAAAAAGCTGTGACGCTTCAACATCAGCTAAGTGTGCCCACCGCCAAGTAGAAACGAAGGCAACCGCCCGTGCGTACGTACACACCGAAGCCCGGCGACGTCGAGAAGAACTGGTACGTCATTGACGCCACCGACGTCGTGCTGGGTCGTCTAGCGGCTCAGGCCGCAACCCTGCTCCGTGGGAAGCACAAGCCCCAGTTCGCCCCTCACGCGGACACCGGCGACTACGTCATCATCATTAACGCTGACAAGGTCGCGCTGACCAACGGTAAGGCTGACAAGAAGTTCGCTTACCGTCACTCCGGTCGTCCCGGTGGTCTGACCGCCACCAGCTACCGTGAGCTACTGGCCACTCGCCCCGAGTTCGCCGTAGAAAAGGCCATCAAGGGCATGATTCCCCACACCAAGCTTGGCCGTGCCCAGCTCAAGAAGCTGAAGGTTTACACTGGTAGCGAGCACCCGCACCAGGCCCAGAACCCTCAGGTTTTCGAGATCACCCAGGTCGCTCAGTAAGCGCTCAGCGCACGAGCCTCATAACGTAAAGGACATATCGTGGCTGAGACCACCATCGACATTGAGGTACTGGACGAGGAGAACGCTCCCGCCAGCTACACCACTGAAACCGAGACCACCGGCGAAGGCCGTGGTCAGTCCATCACCGCTCCCGGCGCCGGCCTAGGCCGCCGCAAGGAGGCCGTTGCTCGTGTACGCCTAGTGCCCGGCACCGGTAACTGGACTCTAAACGGACGCACCCTGGAAGACTACTTCCCCAACAAGCTGCACCAGCAGCTAGTGCGTTCCCCGTTCACCATCTTGGACATCGAGGGTCGCTTTGACGTGATCGCTCGCATCCACGGTGGCGGCGTTTCCGGCCAGGCCGGTGCTCTGCGTCTAGGCATTGCCCGCGCCCTGAACGAGATCGACCGTGAGGCCAACCGCGCCACCCTAAAGAAGGCCGGCTTCCTCACCCGCGACGCCCGCGCTGTTGAGCGTAAGAAGGCCGGTCTACACAAGGCCCGCCGCGCTCCGCAGTACTCCAAGCGCTGATCGCGTTTCGAGCTTTATCTGCTCACACCCCGTCACCTGTACATGGTGGCGGGGTGTGTTGCGTTTTAACTGGTTGTGGGATACTTGCCTTATTCACTGAGCTTTTGCAGGAGGAAATCAATGGCTCGTCTATTCGGTACTGACGGTGTGCGAGGCCTAGCTAACGACCTACTCACCCCCGCCCTGGCGGTGCAGCTAGGTGAGGCTGCTGCCCGTGTACTAACGGAAAAGTCGTCAGCTAAAGGTAACAAGCGTCCGCGCGCCATCGTCGGTCGAGACACCCGTGCTTCAGGAGAATTCCTAGACCACGCTATCTCCGCAGGTTTGGCGGCCTCCGGCGTCGACGTCACCCGCGTCGGGGTTCTTCCCACCCCCGCCATCGCCTACCTCACCGCCGCCCATGACATCGACCTGGGCGTTATGATCTCCGCTTCCCACAACCCCTTCCCCGACAACGGCATTAAGTTCTTCGCCCGTGGCGGCTTCAAACTGGAAGACGCCGTCGAAGACCGCATTGAAGCCCTACTCACCGCCGAGCACGAGCGCCCCACCGGCGCCGCCGTCGGCCGTGTAATTAAGGGTGAAACCGTAGCTGACCAGGCCTACATCAACCACCTGGTGGCCTCCACCGGCACTGACCTGTCCGGCCTGCGTATCGCCGTGGACGCCGCCAACGGCGCTGCCTCTAAGGTAGGCCCCGCTGCACTGCGTGCCGCCGGCGCTGAAGTGCTGGTTATCAATGCCTCTCCCGACGGCCTAAACATCAATGCTCAGGCCGGCTCCACCCACCCCGAGCAGCTACAGAACTACGTTAAGTTCGTAGGTGCGGATATGGGTGTGGCCTACGACGGCGACGCCGACCGCTGCATGGCCGTTGACGCCGAAGGCACCTTGGTAGATGGTGACCAGATCATGGGTATCCTCGCCATTGGCGCTAAGGCTGACGGCACCCTGGCCTCCGACACCCTGGTAGTGACGGTTATGAGCAACCTGGGTCTGCTGCTGGCCATGCGCAAGCACGGTATCCGCACTGTTCAGACCGGTGTGGGTGACCGCTACGTGCTAGAAAAGATGCTCTCTGGCGGCTACGTGCTTGGCGGTGAGCAGTCCGGTCACGTCATCGACTCCATCCACGCCACCACCGGTGACGGTATCCTCACCTCGCTGCGTTTGGCGGCTCGCCTCAAGCGCTCTGGTAAGACCCTCAAGGAACTGGCCAGCGTAGTTGAGCGCCTACCCCAGTCGCTGATCAACGTCCCCAACGTGGACAAGCACGCCGCTTCCACTAACGACGCCGTCCAGAGCGCCGTGGCTAAGGCTGAGGCCCGCCTAGGCGAGACCGGCCGCGTGCTACTGCGCCCCTCGGGCACTGAGCCGCTGGTGCGCGTCATGGTTGAGGCTGCCACTCAGGAAGAGTCCGACGCCGTCGCCGCTGAGTTGGCCCAGGTGGTTAAGGACAACCTGGCTCTGTGACACCCTAAAACCTAGCTGCGCACTTAGCGCGCTCAACGCGCTGGCGTTCGCCGCGCTGCCGCGTTCAGGCGCCAGCGCTTGCGCGCCAAAAAATGCGTTAGCGCGCAGCTAGGCACTGCAGCTAGAGACTAAGGCCGGCCCGAAATTTCGGGCCGGCCTTTGCTCGCCTCTGTGCTTGGCCTGCGTGGCAGCTAGGCCTGGCAGCCGGGGCGCCCAGCTCCACTTTGGCAGCTGAGCGCGGCAGAAGTGGGGTAGGCTGCCTTGGCGCTGCGCGCCGTATGCAGGCGCCGCGCAATCCTACTCTTTGCGCAGGCGCATATAGTCCATGTGGTGGTTGGCGTCCTTATGTAGCAGCAAGGTGGCACGGGGGCGGGTGGGCTCAATGTTTTCAATCAAATTGGGCAGATTGACGGTATCCCAAATCTGGCCGGCCCCAGCCAAAGCGACGTCGTCGTCAATATCAGCATATTTACGGAAGTAAGAGTCAGGCTGAGTAAAAGCCGTGTGCTTCAAAGTCAAAAACCGCTCCAAATACCAAGAGCGAATGTTGGCAGCGTCGGCGTCAACATAGATAGAAAAATCAATAAAGTCACTAACCGCCATAACCGCCTGGTTGTTAGAGGCACGCGGGGCTGGCTGGAGCACGTTTAGGCCCTCCAGCACCAGCACGTCAGGCTGACGCACATCCACCTTACGGTCAGGCACCACGTCATAAATTGTGTGGTCATAAAGGGGTGCCTGCACCAGGGGAGCACCAGATTTAACCGCACTAATAAAATCAAGCAGGGCGCGCCGATCATAAGACTCCGGAAAACCCTTACGGGCCATCAACCCGCGCCGTTCCAACTCGCTGTTAGGCAGCAAGAAACCGTCAGTGGTCACCAAAGACACCTTGGGGGTGGCCTCAAACCGCGCCAGCAGGTGAGCCAGCAGGCGGGCGGTAGTGGATTTACCCACCGCCACCGATCCGGCCACCGCAATCACAAAAGGCACATGCGTAGGCTCAATCCCTAAAGTGCGCGCCACCGCCTGGCGGCGCATCCGCGTAGATTCAATATAAGTCTCTAAAAGTGCCGATAGAGGCCGGTAAACCGCATCTACCTCAGGTAGCTCAATGGGGTCATCTAAAGAACGCAAACGTTCCAGATCGGCTTCAGTTAGCGGCAGGGGAGCGTTAGCGGCTATACGGCCCCAAGCTTCACGTTTAATCTCTATAAACGGGCTGTTCTTATGCCAGATGGGCAGCCAATCTAGGGGGTTAGCAAAATCGCTCACGGCTCTAGTTTGGCTTACAAACCAGCCAAAGATAAAGCTCAGACCTAAGCGGCCTGGGTCATATGGCCTCTACGCTGTGGGAATAGTAAGCAAGCTCGCGCCTTTCAATCATTGTTTTGCGCATTAGGTACATGATTCAATCAAGCTCATGTGTGGAATCGTTGGACATGTTGGACCGGTAGCGGTCCCCAGTGAACGTAGCCTAGAAGTACTACTAGATGGTCTTAGCCGCCTGGAATACCGTGGCTATGACTCCGCTGGCGTAGCCCTACTGACGGATGAAGGTGTATCCGTACGTAAGGAAGCCGGCAAGCTAGAAAACCTGCGGGCGCAGATCGCCGCCCACCCCCTGGCCCCTGCCACCGCCGGTATTGGTCACACCCGTTGGGCCACCCACGGCAGCCCCACTGCCGCTAACGCCCACCCGCATGTGGCCGGACACATTGCCCTGGCACACAACGGCATTATTGAAAACTTCCGTCCCCTGCGTGAAGAGGTAGAAAGCCTCGGCCGCACCCTACTGTCTGAAACTGACTCTGAAGTTGTTGCCCACCTGCTAGACATCGCCTACAGCGCCCTGCGTGAAGCCAACCCCGCTGGCGACCCGGCCCTGCAGCTGCGTGAAGCTATGGCCCAGGTGACCCCGCGCCTGGAGGGCACCTACGCCCTGCTAGCCATCACCGCCGACGCCCCCGGCACTATCGTGGCCGCGCGTCGCTCCTCCCCGCTGGTTTTGGGTGTGGGCGAGGGTGAAAACTTCGTCGGTTCCGACGTCGCCGCTTTCGTCGCCTTCACCAAGCAGGCCGTGGAAGTGGATGACGACCAGATCGTGCTGATCACCGCCGCTGGCATTGAAATTACCGACGCCGCCGGCCAGGTAGTGACCGAGCCGCACGGCTGGGAGGTCACCTGGGACGCCTCCGCCGCCGTCAAGGGCGGTTACGACACCTTCATGAACAAGGAAATCCACGACCAGCCCACCGCCGTGGCCGACACGCTGCGTGGCCGTATGGACGACGCCGGCGAGCTACAGCTAGACGAAATGCGTATCGACCCCGCAGTGCTGCGCAGCGTGGACAAGATCATCGTGGTTGCCTGCGGCACCGCCGCCTACGCCGGTCACGTAGCCAAGTACGCCATTGAGCACTGGTGCCGTATCCCGGTAGAAATCGAGCTCGCCCACGAGTTCCGCTACCGCGACCCGATCGTAAACGAAAAGACCCTGACCGTTGCCATCAGCCAGTCCGGTGAAACCATGGACACCATCCAGGCTGTGCGTCACGCCCGCGAACAGGGCTCGCGCGTACTGGCAATCGTTAACACCTACGGCTCTACCATTGCCCGTGAAGCTGACGCCGTGCTCTACACCCACGCCGGCCCCGAGGTGGCCGTAGCCTCCACTAAGGCATTCCTGGCCCAGATCACCGCCTGTTACCTGCTGGGTCTATACCTGGCCCAGCTGCGCGGCAACAAGTGGCCTGAAGAGGTGGCTGACTACCTGGCTAACCTGTCCGCCATGCCTGAGCGCATCCAGCGCTTCCTAGATGAGAGCGAAGAGCAGGTGCGCGCCCTGGGTCGCGAACTGGCTGACAACAACTCCTTCCTGTTCCTGGGCCGTCACGTGGGCTACCCGGTAGCCCTAGAGGGCGCCCTTAAGCTCAAGGAACTGGCTTATGTGCACGCCGAAGGCTTTGCCGCCGGCGAGCTCAAGCACGGCCCTATCGCCCTGGTAGAGGAAGGCCTGCCGGTATTCGTGATTGTGCCTACCCCGCGCCGCCCTGTGCTGCACGACAAGGTTATCTCCAACATTGAGGAGGTTCGCGCTCGCGGTGCCCGCACCATTGTGATCGCTGAGGAAGAAGACCACGCTGTGGACGCCTTCGCTCACGATGTGATCCGTGTGCCCGCCGCCCCCACCTTGATGATGCCGCTGCTGAGCGTGGTGCCGTTGCAGGTGTTCGCCTCCGCTTTGGCTCAGGCTAAGGGCTATGACGTGGACCAGCCGCGTAACCTGGCCAAGTCGGTAACGGTGGAGTAATACCGCTAGACTCAAGGCATGTATAGCGGCATCGATGTGGTGGATATTGAACGCTTTAGTGACCGTATCGAGGCTAATGCCGCTTTAATGCAGCGTTTGTTTAGCGCTGACGAACTTAATAGTTGCAAGGGCGCGCTGCCTTCTTTGGCGGCGCGCTTTTGCGCTAAAGAGGCGGCCTTGAAGGTGCTGGGCCAGGCCGACGTCGTTGCCCGCGCTACCTGCTTTGGTAGCGGCGACGGCGCCAGTGCTGAGGTTTCTGGGCTCGACGACGGCGCTGGCGTGGCAGGGCTGAATTTTCGCGATATTGAGGTCACTAGCCGCCCCGGTCAGGCCCCCCAACTGCGCCTACACGGCCAGGTGGCGGCGTGGGCGCGGCGTTTAGGGCTGCACAGTTGGCGCGTGAGCCTAGCTCATGACAAGGTAGCCATGGCCCAAGTTTGGGCTAGTGGTGGCCCGGCAGAAGGCTGTAAGGTCAGCTCGCATGACGCCGCCTTGGCCCGCTACCTGCTCAAACCCGAGGCTGACAGCCACAAATACTCGCGCGGCGTGGTGCGCATAATCGCTGGCTCGCAGCGTTTTCCTGGCGCCGGGATGCTATGTGTGGCCGGAGCCAGCCATAGTGGGGTGGGCATGATCCGCCTAAACGCCCCTGAGCGCGTAGAAAACCTGGTGCTAGCCGCCCATCCGCAAATTGTTCCCGATGGCCCAGCCTTAACCGGAACCTGCGACGCCCTAGTGCTTGGCCCGGGGCTGGACGCCCAGAAGGCAGACTGGGAGGCGGCGGCCCAGTTGCTAGAAAACACCCCGGCAGTAATTGACGCCAGCGCCCTAGAACCAGTTTGCGCCCTGATTAAAGAGGACAAACTACGCCTGCGTGCTCATCACATCCTCACGCCTCATGACGGGGAATTGGCTCGTTGCCTAAACCTGTTCGCGGGCACTGATACAGATAAAACTGCAGGTGAAATTGCGGAAAAACTGGCAGACAAGGCGGATAAACCCCTTGGCAAGTTTGCTTTTGAAATTAGCTCCGCGCTGCAGCGGCGCATCCAGGGAGCCCAGCAATTGGCGGCATTAACCGGGGCCTGCGTGCTAGCTAAAGGCAATCGCACCGTGGTGGTAGACGCCAAGGCCCAAGTCCACACCCTGCCTGCGGCCACGCCCTGGCTGGCTACCGCCGGTAGTGGGGACGTACTGGCGGGTCTAATGGGCGGCTTGCTGGCCCTAAACGTGCGCGCCGGCGCGGGGCATGTGGGCGCCCCAGCCGCTTCAGGCAGTGCTACTAGTGCCGACGCCGCTGGGACCAGTCAGCAGTCTGCTGACGCTCAGGGGCGGGGCGCCGCACTCGCTAGTGCCGCTGCCCTAGCCCCCGAAATTGCGCAGCTGGCTGCGCGCCTACACGCCCTAGCCGGACAACTGGCCGCTGAAGCAACCAGCCCAAAGCCCACCGACGCAACCGGCCCAAAGCCCACCGACGCAACCGGACCAAAGTCCGCCGGCGCCGTCGTCGACCACCCCATAACCGCCCCAGAAATAGCCGCAGCCATCCCCAATGCCTGGGCCCTCTGCGCCAGTGCTGCAGCAAACTGAGCTGATGGCGGCTAAAAGTGGGACAATAGCGCCGTGACTGAGCAACTAAGTAGCTATCAAATTCCTTGGACGGGAGCACAAACCGCCCGCGCCATTATCGATCTCGACGCCCTAGCCGCCAATGTGGCCCAACTTCGTAAGTTTCACGGCGGGACTTGGATGGCTATCCTCAAAGCCAACGCCTATGGGCACGGCCTAGGCCCCATGGCGCTAGCCTGTATGCGTCAAGGCGCCACCTGGCTGGGCGTGGCACAGTTGCACGAAGCCCTGCGCCTGCGTGAATACCTCGACGCCGCCGGAGTAAAGCCGGTAGACGCAGCCCAGCTAGCCCAAAACCCGGCCCTGGCTACTGCCCAAACTCCCAGGATTTTCACCTGGATCATGCCGCCGGTTAGCCCCCAAGAAGCTGCTCAGGCAGACTCGGGCCTACGCCAGGCACTACGAGCTAAGCTAGACCTATCAGCCTCCACCGTGGAAGTTTTGCAGGCCATCATCGCCGCCGCCCAAGCTGAAGGCAAATGTGCCTACGTGCACCTAAAGGTGGACACCGGCATGGCCCGCGCTGGCGCCAACCTAGAAGACCTAGCTGACCTGGCCCAATGCGCCGCCCAAGCCCAAAGCCAGGGACACATTAAGGTAGTGGCGCTATGGTCGCACCTAGCCCGCGCAGACGAAATCCTCATCCCGGCCACCGGCCAGCAGCTAGAACGCTACCGTCAAGGCCTGCAAATCCTGGCCGACGCCGGCATTGACGTGCCCGTGCGCCACCTGGCGGCCACCGCCGGCACCCTGTGGCACCCCGACACCGCCGCCCTAGACATGGACCGCTTCGGTATTGGTCTATACGGTCTAAGCCCCGACCACACTGTGGCCCGCGCCCAGGATCTAGGCCTACACCCAATCATGCGTCTAGAAGCCCGCCTCACCCAGGTCAAGCACATCAAAGCCGGCCAAGGCGTCTCCTACGGCGCCACCTGGCAGGCCCCCACCGACCGCTGGGTAGGGCTAGTGCCGCTAGGCTACGGCGACGGCATTTTGCGTAGCGCCTCCGACCGCGCCCCCATACTGGTTGGCAAACAACGCACCCACATTGTTGGGCGCGTATGCATGGATCAAGTTATTGTAGACCTAGGTCCCACCAGCAACCCGGACGGCACCCCCCGACCCGCCCCCGCGCGAGCTGGCGACCTAGCCATCCTCTTCGGCGATCCCGCTCCCTTAAACGGCCCGGCTAACCCGGCCATCCCCACCGCTGAAGACTGGGCTACCGCCTGCGGCACCATCTCCTATGAGGTGGTCACTCAGCTACGCGGCGCCCACCTACCGCGCTACTACGTTTCCCAAGGCTCCTACAAATTAGCGGAGATTCCCCAATGAGCACATACGTCACCCACACCACGGATGCCGATTCCACAAGGGAATTCGGCGCCCGGCTAGCCCCGTTGCTGCAAGCCGGAGACCTGGTGATGCTTTCAGGCGAGCTAGGTGCCGGTAAAACCACTCTGGCTCAAGGCATCGGCTCAGCCTTAAACGTACGTGGGCGCGTATCTTCACCCACTTTCATCGTGGCGCGCGTGCACCCCTCCCTGGCCGGCGGCCCGGACCTGGTGCACGTAGACGCCTACCGCCTCACCAGCCTCGAAGACCTCGAAACCCTGGACCTGGATTCCTCCCTGGAAGAATCCATCACCCTGGTTGAATGGGGCGAAGGCATGGTAGAAGGCATCAGCGACAATCGCCTAGAAATCAAGGTGGAACGTCCGCAGGGGGGACTGGCAGGTGCCGATGCTAGCGGCATCACTGACCTGGGTGGCGTCGACGACGGCGCCCGCACCATCACCCTTACCGGCTACGGTCCGCGCTGGGAAAAAGCGCTCAACCAGCTCTAAGCCATGAACTGGCAGGCTAGCCACAGGCAGCTCAGTTCACTCGCGCTCGCGGCAAAAGCGCCGGGTTCTTCGCCAAGTGCGTTGCCAGGCTTTTTGCCGCGAGCCTTGCCGGGTTCTTGGTCAGGATCTTTGCTGGCGGCAGGCTTGGCGCTGGTGGCGCTAGTTTTGTTGGCGCTGGGAGGCTCGGCGCGAGCTCAGGTGGACCAGAACTATCTGGAACAGTGGCTTAAATCGAGCTCCAATAATGCCCTTAGCGCCACCCAACGCACCCAGGCGGAATTCACTACACCTGCGCATGTGTGGAATGTTTCGCGCTCTGACAATGGCTCTGTGCAGGTGGTGCGCAGCCCGGAGCAGTGGTACACGCTGGTGCGTCTGGGTGGTGAGCTCAAATTTGTGCTGCTGATAAACGCTACCGACGCTAAAACCACGGCAGTGCAGATAGCTGACGCGGCCTTGGCGCACTCACTTGCAAGCCTGGGTGCAGGCCAATACCCGGTTTATGAAGCTCAAGATACGGCCTGGTATCAGCTGGAGGACGGTCAGCTGCGCCCGCTGGGAGCTAAAGCCAATAAATTGCAGCGTGGTTCAATCTCGGTTTCGGCCTATATTTCTATACGTGATGTTAGGCACTCTGGTTCGCCCACTGCGTCTGCTGATGAAAATGGTGCCGCCTGGTCTAGCTGGGCGCTTTGGACCATGGTGGTACTGGCTTGCCTGGGTTTAATTGGCTTGGCTGTCCTGGATAAACACACTAGTAAATACCGGGACCTGGAGGGACCAGGCGGCTCTGGTAAACGTAAGCCGCGTCAGGCAGTGATTGAAACTCCAGCTAAGGGCAGGGCTCGCCCGCAGGTGTCGGTGCACTCAGCTACGGCAGTGCCGGCTTCGCAAACGGCCGCTGCTATTGAGAAAACTAAAACCGAAAAGGAATAGGCTTAAGCCCGTGCGTATTGTCTCCATCGACTCCTCTTTAGCGTCCGCTTTGGCATTAATTGAGCTTAGCGACGGCGTCGCTACCACCGTGCGTCAGCAGGTGGGTACTGATGCGCGCCACCACGCCGAATCTTTAGCTCCCATGCTCTCTCAGGTGTTGGCAGGCGAGACGGTAGACGCCATTGCGGTGGCTACCGGCCCGGCTCCTTTCACTGGTTTGCGTGCTGGCTTGGTGACGGCGCGAACTTTTGCGCGTGTGCATAACCTGCCGCTGTGGGGGGTTAGCGCTTTGGATGCACGTGCTCGGGCTGCTTTTGACCGCCTTGGCGAGGCGGGGCAGGGTAAGTGCCTGCTGGTTGCTAATGACGCGCGCCGCAAGGAAGTTTATGCCGCCCGCTATCAGGTGAAGGGCGCCGACGACGTCGAACGCCTAGGCCAGCTGCACGTGCTAAGCCCCGCAGCGGCCATGGAGCTGGGCGAAGTTGACTACGTAACCGGATCTGGCGTGGCCCTATACCCGCAGCAGCTGACCGGCCTTGAAGTTGACAGCCAAGACCCGATCCTAGAGCAGCTGGCACGTATCGCCTGGTACCGTCACCAGCAGGGGATTGACCAGCCCACGGCGCCGCTATACCTGCGTCACGCCGACGTGCAGATGCCTAAGGCTCCCAAGCGAGTTATTTGATGCCCGTCTTGCACCTGCGCACCATGCGTAAAGCTGACCTGGGTTGGGTGGCTCAAGCTGAGCGCCAGCTTTTTTCTGCTGAAGCTTGGAGCCCCCAACTGCTGGCCAGTGAATTGGATGCGATGCATTCGCTTGACGACCGCATTTATGTGGTGGCCGAGGTTGACGCCACTATGGCTGGTTACGCCGGGGTGTGGCTGGGCGATAGTGCTGACGTGCTGACTATCGCCACTTTGCCCCCGTTTCGCCGTAAAGGGGTGGGGCGGGCTTTACTTAAAGCTTTGCTTGCTGCCGCCGTCGATCGTGAGTGTGAAGCGGTGCTGCTGGAGGTGCGGGCCTCTAACGACGGCGCCATCGCCCTATACAAAGAAGCTGGGTTTAAAGCCATAGCTAAACGCCGCGCCTACTACACCCACCCGCGTGAGGACGCCATCGTGATGCGTAAAAAACTGGCCGCGCCCAAAGTGGGGCCGGTAGGTAGCTGAGCCGGGCGGTTGGCAGAGCCTAAAAGACTTGCAGTTTTATTTAGTAAATGACGTGTGCCCTAATAAAGGCCCAGTGGTTTGCTTCTCAGTGGTCGCTGACACTTGTGCAAACATTTGCATGACCCCCACCAAACCGCGTTATATCAGCGCAAATAGCTCCCTAGTGGGGGAGCGTTAAGCGCTTTTTGGGTCACTTAGGACTTAAGCCACGTTAATGCTAGATAGCCTTGTGACGTGGCCAAATCAAATGTTTCTCCCAAGAGGCAGACTGCTGGACGTACGACCGTCGCGATGAAGCGGATCATGGCGTACAGCGGTCTGTTCTTCCTCTTCTTTGTTCTATTCCACGCCTACGGCAACCTCAAGTACTTTGAGGGTGAGGACGTCTACAACGGCTATGCCGCTCACCTGCGTACCATGTTCATGCCGATCCTGCCTCGTGAGGGTCTGCTATGGATTCTGCGTGCGCTTATGATCGCCTGCATCATTGGGCACGCCGGCGCCGCCTTCCACCTATGGCACCGCAACAACAAGGCTCGCGGTAACCAGAAGTACGCAGTTAAGAAGGCTCACGCAGAGTATGCAGCTTCGCGCTACGCAAACCGCACCATGCGTTGGGGTGGCGTGATCCTGATTCTGTTCATTGTGTGGCACATCCTGCAGTTCACCACGCTGAACGCCACCCCCGGTGGTCACTACGTGCACGGTGACGCCTACAAGAACATGTACCTTGGCTTCCACGATGCCCCCTGGACCTACGCCATCTACTTCATCGCCCTGGCTGCGCTGGCGCTGCACGCCTGGCACGGTGTTTGGTCCGCCCTGCAGACCCTGGGTGCTATCCGTGGTTCTGTAATTCCTGGCGTGCGCCTGATCGCCACGCTGGTTGCCCTGGCCCTGTTCGTAGCCTTTATGGCCGTGCCTACCGCCATCCTGTTTGGTTGGGTAGACGCGCCTGCTGCTGGTTCGTGGACTGCACTGCACGGCGCAGTCGCTGGACACTGAGAGAGCGTGAAGATAAATGAGTAAAGTTATCGATGGCCTGTACCGGGTTGGCGAGGACATCGCCGACACCAAGGCCCCGCATGATGTTCCGATCGAAAAGCGTTGGGAACAGCGTAAATTCCTAGCCAAGCTAGTTAACCCGGCCAACCGCCGTAAGCTTGACATTATCGTAGTTGGCTCCGGCCTGGCCGGTGGCGCCGCTGCCGCCTCCCTGGGTGAGCAGGGCTACAACGTCAAGGTGTTCTTCTACCAGGACTCCGCCCGTCGCGCCCACTCCATTGCGGCCCAGGGTGGTATCAACGCTGCTAAGAACTACCGCAACGACAACGACTCGGTTTACCGCCTGTTCTACGACACCGTAAAGGGTGGCGACTACCGCGCTCGTGAAGACAATGTTTACCGTCTGGCTGAGGTCAGCGCCAACATCATCGACCAGTGTGTGGCTCAGGGTGTGCCCTTCGCCCGCGAATACGGCGGTCTGCTAGACAACCGTTCCTTCGGTGGTGTGCAGGTATCGCGTACCTTCTACGCCCGTGGTCAGACCGGTCAGCAGCTGCTGATCGGCGCCTACCAGGCCCTAGAGCGCCAGGTGCGCGCCGGCACGGTTAAGGAGTTCCGCCGTCACGAGATGGTTGAACTAATCGTGGTTGACGGCAAGGCTCGCGGTATTGTCACCCGCGACATGATCAGCGGCGAGATCGAGACCCACCTAGCCGACGCCGTCGTGCTAGCCACCGGTGGTTACGGCAACGTATTCTTCCTATCCACCAACGCTATGGGCTGCAACGGTACCGCGATCTGGCGTGCTCACCGCAAGGGCGCCTACTTCGCTAACCCCTGCTACACCCAGATTCACCCCACCTGCATTCCGCAGTCCGGTGACTTCCAGTCCAAGCTGACCCTGATGAGTGAGTCGCTACGTAACGACGGGCGCATCTGGGTACCCAAGAAGGCTGAAGACTGCGAGAAGGACCCGCGTCAGATTCCTGAGGAAGACCGCGACTACTACCTCGAGCGTATCTACCCCGCCTTCGGTAACCTGGTGCCCCGTGACATCGCCTCACGTCAGGCCAAGAACATGTGCGACGAAGGCCGTGGTGTTGGACCTGCCATTAAGGAAACCGACCCCGATGGCAACGAGCGCACCATGCGTCGTGGCGTCTACCTGGACTTCTCCGAGGCTATCGGGCGTCTAGGCAAGGAAGCCGTTTCTGCTAAGTACGGCAACCTGTTCGAAATGTACGAGCGCATCACCGGTGACGACCCCTACGAAGTCCCGATGCGTATTTACCCCGCCGTCCACTACACCATGGGTGGCCTGTGGGTTGACTACGACCTAGAGTCCTCCATCCCGGGCCTGTTCGTGGCTGGTGAAGCTAACTTCTCCGACCACGGCGCTAACCGCCTGGGCGCCTCCGCCCTGATGCAGGGTCTGGCTGACGGCTACTTCGTCCTGCCCGACACCATCAACAACTACCTGGCTGACATGCTGCGTGAAGGCAAGGTAGACCCCAACGCTCCTGAGATTGCTCAGGCACGTAAGGACGTTGAGGACCGAATTGACCGTCTAATGGCTTTGGACGGTACCCGTTCGGTGGATGACTTCCACATGGCCCTGGGCCGCATTATGTGGGAGTACTGCGGTATGGAGCGTCGCGAAGACGGCCTGAAGAAGGCTGTAAAGCAGATTCGCGCGCTGAAGGAAGAGTTCTGGAAGGACGCCCGCATCACGGGTGAAAAGATGGAACTCAACCAGTCCCTAGAGAAGGCTGGACGCCTACTGGACTTCTTCGAGCTAGCTGAGCTGATGTGTATTGACGCTCTGCACCGGCGCGAATCCTGTGGTGGCCACTTCCGTGCAGAATCTCAGACCCCCGAGGGTGAGGCCCTGCGTCACGACGACGAGTTCCTCTACGTGGGCGCCTGGGAATGGACTGGTGAAAACCAGCCCCCGATCCTGCACAAGGAACCCCTTGTTTACAACGACATTGAACTGAAGCAGCGGAGCTACAAGTGAACATCAAGCTGAAGATCTGGCGTCAAAAGAACAAGGACACCGCCGGTCACTTTGAAGAGTACTCGCTAAGCGGCATCGAGGAGCACATGAGCTTCCTAGAGATGCTAGACGTGCTTAACGAGCGTCTATTCAAGGAGGGCAAGGAGCCGGTAGCCTTCGACTCTGACTGCCGTGAAGGTATTTGTGGCCAGTGCGGCCTGGTAATCAACGGTATGGCCCACGGCCCGATCCGTTCGACCACCTGCCAGCTGCACATGCGTCACATCGCTGAGGACCCCTCGTTCTCTGACGGTGACACCATCACCATCGAGCCTTGGCGTGCAACCGGTTTCCCGGTACTTAAGGACCTGATTGTGGACCGTTCCGCCCTGGACCGTATCGTCCAGGCCGGTGGTTACATCTCGGTCAACACCGGTGCCGCCCCGGAGGCACACTCCGTGCCCGTCGAAAAGCCCAAGGCTGACCGCGCCTTCGAGGCTGCCGCCTGCATCGGTTGCGGTGCTTGTGTGGCTGCCTGCCCCAACGCCTCGGCCATGCTGTTCACTGCAGCTAAGATCACCCACCTGGGTCTACTGCCCCAGGGTCAGCCTGAGCGCTACATCCGCGTGATCAACATGCTCAACCAGCATGACGAAGAAGGCTTCGGTGGCTGCACCAACATTGGTGAATGTGCCGCTGTGTGCCCCAAGAGCGTGCCGATCGACGTGATCAGCCAGCTCAACCGCGACATGGGTAAGGCCCGCTTCAAGGGCGTGCACGTCCACTGAGTTTGGCTTAACGCCACTATTCGTCTCATTTGAGACGGCCACCGGTTCCCGGTACTACGTAAGTAGGCCGGGAACCGTTTTTGGTATTAGCGCCAGGGGACTAGACTAGAAGGGTGAGCGATCCTTTGGTTCTAGGTGTGGAATCCACCTGCGATGAGACCGGTGTAGCCCTGGTACGAGGCCGTGAGTTGCTGGGGGATGTAACCGCCACTTCCATGGATAAATATGCGCGTTATGGGGGCATCATCCCCGAAATTGCCTCGCGCGCGCATTTAGAGTCTTTTGTTCCTACCCTTAACGCGGCCTTGGAAAAGGCGGGCGTTGATCTACATGATGTTGATGCCATTGCTGTTAGCGCAGGTCCGGGCCTGATTGGCTCGCTAACTGTGGGTATTAGCGCTGCCAAGGCTCTAGCGGTGGCGCTAGATAAACCCATTTACGGGGTTAACCACGTAATTGGTCACCTGGCTGTGGACGAGCTAGTTGACGGCCCCTTCCCGCAGCGTTTTGTGGGCCTGATTGTCTCTGGCGGTCACTCAAATATTTTGGCTATTAACAATATTGCTACCGATGTGCGTGAGCTGGGTGGCACTCTCGACGACGCCGCCGGGGAGGCCTTCGATAAGGTCGGACGCCTGCTGGGGCTACCGTACCCGGGCGGCCCGCATGTCGATAGGCTCAGCCAAACCGGTGACCCAACTAAGATCCGCTTCCCGCGTGGTCTATCTGCAGCCAAAGACAAGGAACGTCACCGCTATGATTTCTCTTTCTCTGGCCTAAAGACTGCGGTGGCCCGCTATGTGGAGAGCCTACGCTCCCAGGACCAGCCCATTCCGGCCGCCGATATTTGTGCTTCTTTCTCTGAGGCGGTTAATGACTCACTGACCGCCAAAGCGGTGCAGGCCTGCCTGGACACTGATTGCGACACCCTGGTGGTGGGCGGCGGTTTTTCCGCTAACTCGCATCTACGCGCCCTAGCCGCTGAGCGCTGCGCGGCTGCCGGTATTACCCTGCGCCTGCCCCCGCTACGTTACTGCACTGACAATGGGGCCCAGATTGCCGCCATGGGTAGCGCCCTAGTGCGGGCCGGGGTGGCGCCGTCGTCATTGGACTTTGCCCCCGACTCGGGCATGAGCCTGTCGCAAACCGTTATGCCCTAGTGGCTGCGCTGGCTTAGTGAGCGCGCTGGCTTAGTACTCACGCTGACCGGGCGGTTGAAACCTTAAACGGGTTGCAGCCGCCCTTTTGTTTGCAGGCTGGCCCGATAGTACAAAACTAAACTAATTTCACTATAAGCCGGTGGCCTAGTTGCTAGAGAGGCCACCGGTGCGGCGCGTAGCATGTGTTTGTTACTTTCTAGCAAGGAATTTAATGAGCACAATATTCACGCTGCTGCGTAGTTTGCGCCGATATTGGGGCGCATCGATCCTCACGCCGCTATTTATTATCGGCGAAGTCATTTTTGAATGTTTAATTCCGCTGATCATGGTCAGTTTGGTGGATAAGCTTGACGGTCATAGCCTAGGCCCGGTAGTCCACCTGGGCCTGATTTTGGTGGCCTTGGCAACAGCCTCCCTGGCTTGCGGTATTCTCTCAGCGCGTTTTGCGGCCACAGCCGCCACCGGTCTGTCGCGAAATCTGCGTCAGGACATGTTCTTTAAGGTGCAGGAATTTTCCTTTGCCGATATCGACAAGTTCTCCACTTCCTCCCTGGTCACCCGTATGACCACGGACGTAACTAACGTGCAAAACGCCTTTGGAATGCTGATCCGTATCGCCGTGCGCGTGCCGCTGATGATTATTTTCTCGGTGGTTATGGCCTGGCGTATTAACTCGGATATGGCACTGATTTTCCTGATCATGGTGCCTTTCTTGGCGGCTATCCTGTTCGGGATTGTGCGGTATGTATTCCCGCTGTTTAGGCGCATCTTCAAAAAGTACGACGCGCTAAACAATTCGGTGCAGGAAAACATTGCGGCTATCCGCGTGGTTAAGTCTTTTGTCACTGAGGAGCACGAAACCAAGAAGTTCAACCGCGCCTCGCAGGAAGTGCGTAAAGACTTCACCCACGCTGAAATCGTGTTGGCGCTTAACGGCCCGGTGATGATGTTCTTCATTTTCGCCGCCATCATGCTGGTGGACTATCTGGGTGCCTCCATGATTGTCAGCTCTGGCGCTACCAGCCTAACTAAGGGTGGTTTAACCGCACTGATCACCTACGGTATTCAGATTCTGAGCCAAATGATGATGCTGGCTTTCATCTTCGTGATGACCACCATGGCTGCCGAGTCTGCCCACCGTATCGCTGAGGTGCTCAAGCACAAGCCCACCCTGACCTCACCTAAGCGTGGGGTTAAGGAAGTTGCTGACGGTAGCGTCAGCTTTGAACACGTCTCCTTCCGTTACAGCGACGACGCCGAAGCTAACGCCCTCAGCGACATCAACCTAACCATTCCTTCCGGCTCCACCCTGGGAATCGTGGGTGGCACTGGTTCGTCTAAGACCTCCCTGATCCAGCTGATCTCGCGTCTATACGATGTCAACGATGGCGTAGTGCAGGTAGGGGGCGTGGACGTACGCGACTATGACCTAGAGACGCTACGCGACGCCGTCGCCGTCGTGCTGCAAAAAAACGTGCTGTTCTCTGGAACCATTGCCGAAAACCTACGCTGGGGTAACCCGCAAGCCACCGATGAGCAGGTGATCCACGCCGCCAAACTGGCCCAAGCCGACGAGTTCGTGCGCCAGCTACCGGGAGGCTACGACTACAAGATTGAACGCGGGGGCACCAACGTTTCCGGTGGTCAAAAGCAGCGTCTGTGTATTGCGCGGGCGTTACTGAAGAAACCCAAGATTTTGATTTTGGATGACTCCACCTCCGCCGTCGACACCAAAACCGACGCCCTAATCAGGCGCGCTTTTGAAAGCGAAATCCCTGATACCACCACGATTATCATTGCTCAGCGTCTGTCCTCAGTTGAGCACGCTGACCAGATTGTGGTGCTAGATGATGGGCGCGTTAAGGAATGCGGCACGCACGAGGAGCTGATGGCTTTGGGCGGCGAATACCGTGAAATCTATGACTCCCAGAACTCTGCCAGTGTAAGCGAGGTGGCCTGATATGAGTGACCAGCAGGAACTAGAACCGGGCGCCAAGCAGATGGAACAGGAACTGGCTGAGCAGAGCCAATCACCTCGAGCCCAGGCAATTGCCAACCAGCCAGAGCGTGAAGCTAAGGCGGGGGATAAGGCGGATGACCAGGCAGAGAATAAGGCGTCGGGAGAACCCGAGGACAAAGCAGCTGATAAAGAAGCTGGCGAGCCGAAACTGGAGTCAATCGACCACCCCTTCGGGCGGCTGCTGCGCTACGTATTTAAGTATTACCGGCTGCGCCTGGTAGTTTCGGCGTTCTGCATTGTGGTGGCGGCTATCGCCAGCGCAGTGGGTGCGATCTTCATGCAGCAAATCATCGATAACGTGGTTACCCCGGGGCTAGCGGCCGGCTCTATGGCGCCGGTGCAAGATAAACTGGTGCAGCTAGTGGGCCTGATGGGAGCCATTTTTGCGGCTGGTGTGCTGGCTGCTTACATCTCCACCCGCATGATGGCTATCGTCACCCAGGGCACCTTAAAACACATGCGTGACGACATGTTTGCGCGTATGGAGACCCTGCCATTGCGGTTTTTTGACACCCACCCGCACGGCGCCGTCATGTCTACCTACACCAACGACACTGACGCAATCCGTCAGCTCATTGGCCAGTCACTACCAACCCTGCTGCAGTGCGGGCTAACCCTGGTGGTACTGGTGCTAACCATGCTGTACTACTCAGTGTGGCTGGCCCTAGTGGTGTTCTTGATTGCTGGCCTGATGATGTTTATAACCCGTGATCTGGGTGGTAAATCCGCTAAGTTCATGGTTAAACAGCAGCGCTCACTGGCCGATGAAGAAGGCTTCATTGAAGAAATGATGGACGGCCAGAAGGTAGTCCAGGTCTTCAACCACGAGCAGGCCGCTAAGGAAGAATTCCTAAAGTACAACCGCGAACTGTTTGAAAACTCCCAGAAAGCTAACCGTTTCGGTAATGTACTAATGCCAGCCCTGGGCAATATCGGCAACATTATGTACGTGGTTATTGCCATTATTGGCGGCATCCTAATCTTGGAGGAACTACCTAACCTGACCCTGACCGGGATTAACGTGGTCAGCGTGGGCGTGGTGGTTTCATTCCTGGGTATGGTGCGTAACCTGTCGCAAACCATTGGGCAGATGTCCATGCAGGTGCCCATGATTGCCTTGGGTATGGCCGGGGCCGGGCGCGTGTTTGCGCTAATAGAGCAGGAACCTGAAGCTGACGAGGGCTATGTGGGTCTAGTGCGGGCCAAGGTGGATGCTAACGGTGAGGTAACCCCCACCCAGGAGCGCACAGGGCACTGGGCTTGGCGGCACCCCCACCAGGCTGAAGGCACGGTTACCTACACGCTGCTGCGCGGCGAAATTGTGATGGAGCACGTGGATTTCTCTTATGACGGTAAGAAAGAAATCCTCCACGACATCTCCCTGTGGGCTAAGCCGGGGCAAAAGATTGCTTTTGTGGGGGCTACCGGCGCCGGTAAAACCACTATCACCAACCTAATCAACCGTTTCTACGACATTGATGACGGCAAGATCCGCTATGACGGCATCAATATCAACAAAATTCACAAGTCTGACCTGCGCCGTTCACTAGGCGTGGTATTGCAGGACGTGAAGCTGTTTACCGGCACGGTGATGGACAACATCCGCTATGGGCGCTTAGACGCCACCGATGAGGAATGTATTGCGGCAGCTAAGCTGGCTAACGCAGACTCCTTTATCCGGCGTTTACCCCAGGGCTACGACACTGTGCTGACCGGTAACGCCGCTAACTTGTCTCAAGGCCAGGCGCAGCTGATCTCTATTGCCCGCGCGGCAGTGGCTGATCCGCCCGCCATGATCTTGGATGAGGCCACCAGCTCCATTGACACCCGCACTGAAGCTTTAGTGCAGGCCGGTATGGATAACCTGATGAAAGGCCGCACCGTATTCGTAATTGCGCACCGCCTATCCACTGTGCGTAACTCTGATGCGATTATGGTGCTAGACCACGGGCGCATTATTGAACGCGGTAGTCACGATGAATTGCTGGCTAAACGCGGGGTCTACTACCAGCTTTACACCGGTGCTTTTGAACTGGAGTAAACGCTAAAACTAGTGTGGGGGGCGCGGCCAAAAGGTCGCGCCCCCCATGTTTGTATGCGTAGCTTTTGTTTTCCTGTGTATGCGAGGCCTTTGTTTCCTGTTTAACAATTGTCTACAAAAACTAGTGTGGTCCCTGCGCTGCGCGCAGGGACCACACTTAGTAAACAGCTGCTATTAGCTCAAATAAACGCTAGTAACTGCCTAGATACTTCAGCAGATTACTTCCAGTCAGCGGGAATCGGGTAGCCGTCACGCTTCCAGCCCTCGGCACCGAAGGGCCACATGGCGCTGGTCCAGTAGTAGCTCTTGCCGGCCGGCAGGGACGGGTCGTTCTGGGTGAAGTAGTAGGTCCACACACGCGGGATGCCGGTAATGGTGGATACGCCGTTCTTGATAGTACGGGTCTCAGAGTGAGAGTCGATGTACTGGGCTACAGCTACATTGTCTTCCGGCTGAGTACCGCCGATGGTGCCCTTAGCGTTGAAGTAGAAGTTACCGCGGTAAACGCTGCGGTAAGGCACGAAGTTCTCGGGGTGCTCAAAGCCCATGGAGCGGATCTTTTCGTAAGCGTCAGCCACAACATCAGCAGGCAGGGAGTTAACGTTTACTGCGGTGGGCAGCGGCCAGCCGTTGGTGGTGCTGATGCGCTGGGTTACGGCAGCCTTGTTCTCGTTACCGGCCCAGTCATACCAAGCCCTGTCCTGGTAGTAGGTATTCCTACCGGCCAGACCAGAGTGCTCGATGGTGTCGAACTTTACGATGTAGTTCTTGTGGATCCAGTCGATGCTGGCTACCTCGGTAATGTAGGCAGGCTTACCCATGCCACTGGTCTGACGATGCGGGCCGGGGTTGTCAGCGGCGTTACCAGCGAGAGCGGTGGTCTCGGTGGGGTAGATCTTGCCGTTGGGGTTTTGCCACTTAACGTTGGCAATACGGAAACCGTAGTCGTTCTTGTTGCCCGAGGCGCGGTTGCCGTACTGCAGGCTGTTACCGATCAGGAAGGAGTAGCTGCGCGGGTTGTCAGCGTACTGGTGGCACTGAGTGGAGGCGTAGGTGTTGTTCCACCATAGCTTGGGCTCAACTACGCGGGAGGTGGTGGCGGCACTAGCCTGCGCGCCAATAACGAGCACGGGGGCGCTCCAAGCTGCCCCCTTAAGGGTTGCGCGGCGAGAAATATCGCTCATGATGTTTACCTTCGACAGATTCGAGTTGGGGATAGTTTTGAGGCTAACTATCTCTAAGGGGGAGAGTCAACTGCATAAGGAATATAAATAACCAAAATCACCGCAATCAACACAAAATCGTATATTTAACTCAATTATTCACGGTTTAAAACCTTGAACTGAGAGTTACACAACTTGCGTGTGGCTTGAGATGTTCAACTATTTATATTGGGTGTGCGCATGCTGACCGCTAGGTAAAGACCTTAACTAAGCAACCTGGGATTTAACTGAGAGTAACCTGGAAGTGGTGACTCAATTTGATTACGCAGTCAATTATGAATATAAGCTCAGACATTTAAGTCAGTTTGTTGGCTCAACCAATAAAGCGATAGCTTTGCCACGTCCCTTATTGCCTTGGCGAGTTAATACTATTGTCGCTTGTTTAGTGCCTTGCAGGTGCAAACGCTTGCGTAAAGCCTCGGGTTCAACGTCAATCCCGCGCTTGTGGATCTCTAGTGCGCCGATGTCAGCGCGCTTGGCCCAGGCCTTCAATGCCGAGGGTTTAGTGGGTAAAGTCTGCACAATTTTCCAGGCCCTTACAAATGGAATTAAATCGTTAGGCAATACACAATTACCTGTTAAATAAGCTAATTGTGGGGCTATTGGGGCAGCTGTTAATTGTTCGGCAACTTTAGCTACTAAACCTGCGCGAATCACCGCCCCATCAGGCTCAAATAGATACTCACCCAGTTCAGGTGCAGCTCCAAGCTGGGCTGGGGCAATGGAAGGGCTATTTTCCTTATCTAGCAGGCGGTGGGCGCCGTCGTCGTCAATAACTAAAGCGCTACGGCCGCTACCTTCCAGCGCTAAATCACCACACCAAATACCGGCCTCAATAACCGCGCCGTGATCACTAATCCACTGCACGTGAGCGTCACTAGGTAAAGCCGCATAATCAATCCCGGGAGCCACCTTAACGCCCAAGTTAGGTACTTGTTGGCGCCAAGAAAGCACCGTGCTCAGCGCCGGCGACCAAGCCTCAGGGTCACTAATGCGCCGCCCGTTAGCGCGCCGAGCTGGGTCAGCAAAAATTGCATCCACCCCCAGCTGGGCTAAATCCAAGCTGGTGGCGTCGGCATTAATTACCTGCACCTGCTCATAGGGCATTAGGTTTACTGTAGCCAGGGCGGCGGTAGCCTCATCCAGCTCGACGGCACTGACCTGCAAGCCCAGCTCAGCCAGGGCCAGGGTGTCAGAGCCAATCCCGCAACCCATGTCGGCCACATGCCTAGCACCGGCCTTAACGAAGCGCTGTGCGTGCAGCGCGGCTACCTGCAAACGACTAGCCTGCTCCACGCCGTCGGGAGTAAACAGCATACGCTGGGCGTAGGGACCAAACTTGGCCTGGGCCTTGTCTCGCAAACGCTGCTGAGTTAGGGCGGCTGCAATCAGCTCGGGAGAGTAACCCTGCTTGCGCAGTGCCACGGCCACTTTCAATGCCTGATCAGGCTGGTAATCGGGAAGGTTGGCTAGGAGCTGCCAGCCTTCAGGGGTCAACAGCGGTGCGAAGGTGGTAGCGTCCATGCCTAGATAATGCCATAGGTGGGGCCGCAATAATGTCATAGGTGCGCCTGCAATAATGCTGTAGGCAGCTCGCGCAAACTCCACCCTAACTCCACCGTAACTCCACCCTAACTCCACCGTGGGCGAAAGTTCGGGCAGATTTTGGCACTCGCGTTGACTGAGTGCTAACTGCGTCGTAAGTTATTCATCGTTAAGGCATGTTCCACATGCCCTCCGGCGTGCTGTGCCGCTGACCCCCGCGACGGCAGAGGTGCAACAGGCTGCTGGGCATACTATGCGTAAAGGAGGAGTCGTTATGTCCGTCTCCATCAAGCCGCTCGAAGACCGCGTGGTCATCCAGACCGTCGAGGCCGAGCAGACCACCTCTTTCGGTCTAGTCCTGCCCGACACCGCCAAGGAAAAGCCCCAGGAGGGCAAGGTTGTGGCAGTAGGCCCCGGCCGCATTGACGACAATGGCAAGCGCGTTCCGGTGGACGTCGCTGAGGGTGACCTGGTCATCTACTCCAAGTACGGCGGCACCGAGGTCAAGTACGACGGCGAAGAGTACCTAATCCTCTCCGCTCGCGACATCCTAGCTGTGGTTACCAAGTAACCTTCCCAGCTTGTGCGGCCCGTCCCGGTAGGGGCGGGTCGTTTTGTTTGTGCGGAAGCTATTTGTGTACGTCAGACGGCAAGTGTTAGAGCGAGTGCTAAGGCCTGAGCTGGCAGCTAAAAGCGCTGGTGGGGTGCCCGCTAAACCGGGGGTGAGGTGCTCGCAAAACCAAGGGGCAGGCGCCCACAAAACCGGGGGTGGGGTGCTCGCTAAACCGGGGGATAGAAGCTGCGGCCTTATAAGGTGGAAAAAGCCACCTTTGTGAGACCTTGGAACCTTAACCTCAAAGGCATAACCTTAGAAAGGTGAACGAGTCCATCACCAATAGCGACATCTTTGCCCCCACTGGTCTAACCTATGACGACGTCCTCCTACTGCCTAGGTTGACCGACGTCGTCCCCTCCGAAGTGGACACTACCGCTCGGTTGACACGTAACATTTCCCTACACATTCCGCTAATTTCAGCGGCCATGGACACCGTAACTGAAGCTGATATGGCCATTGCTATGGCTCGTCAGGGCGGTATTGGTATTTTGCACCGCAACCTATCCATTGAGGATCAGGCCCAGCAGGTGCGACGCGTAAAGCGTAGTGAATCAGGTATGGTTTCGGATCCGGTAACTGTTGGCCCGGATGCCACCATCGCTGAACTAGACAAGCTATGCGGTCAGTACAAGGTTTCGGGTTTGCCCGTTGTGGGTGCTCAGGGGCGCCTGCTAGGTATTATCACCAACCGTGACCTGCGTTTTGTCCCTGCCGAGCGCTGGGAAGAACTAAGCGTTTCTGACTGTATGACCCCGCGTGAAAAGCTAATCACCGGTTATGTAGGTATCTCTCGCGAAGAAGCCAAGACCCTGCTGGCTGACAACCGTATTGAAAAGCTGCCGATTGTTGACGACGATGACCGTCTAACTGGTCTGATCACCGTCAAGGACTTCGTTAAGACTGAACAGTACCCCCACGCCACCAAGGATGCTTCTGGGCGTCTGATGGTGGGTGCCGCCCTGGGCTACTGGGGCGACACTTGGGAGCGCGCCGTGGCGCTGGCTGATGCCGGTGTGGATGTGCTGGTGGTTGACACCGCTAACGGTGGCGCCAAGCTGGCTTGCGACATGATCACTCGCCTCAAGAACGACCCGCAGTTCCACGGCATCGACGTTATCGGCGGTAACGTGGCTACTGCTGAGGGTGCTCAGGCCCTTATCGACGCTGGCGCGGACGCGGTTAAGGTGGGTGTGGGCCCGGGCTCCATCTGCACCACCCGTGTGGTGGCCGGCGTGGGTGTACCGCAGGTAACCGCCGTATATGAGGCTGCTAAGGCCTGTAAGGCTGCTGGTGTGCCGCTAATTGCCGACGGCGGTCTGCAGTATTCTGGCGACATTGCTAAGGCCATTGTGGCTGGTGCTGACACTGTAATGGTTGGCTCCCTGCTGGCTGGCTGCACCGAGTCTCCTGGTGACCTGGTGTTTGTCAACGGTAAGCAGTGGAAGCGCTACCGTGGCATGGGCTCACTGGGTGCCATGAGCTCGCGTGGCCGCAAGTCCTACTCTAAGGACCGCTATTTCCAGGCTGATGTCAGCGGTGACGACAAGATTGTTCCTGAAGGCATTGAGGGTCAGGTGCCCTTCTCTGGTTCATTGGCCTCTGTGGTTTACCAGCTGATCGGTGGTCTGCACCAGTCCATGTTCTACCTGGGTGCCCGCACTATCGGTGAGCTTAAGGCTAATGGCCAGTTTGTGCGCATCACCTCTGCTGGTCTGAAGGAAAGCCACCCGCACGACGTGCAGATGGTAGTTGAGGCCCCCAACTACTCCGGCCGCCAGTAACTCCAGCAACTACAGACAAACACAGGCAAACACAGGCAAAAACAGGCAAAAACAGGCAAAATCGTCCGTTCCCTATAAAAATTCCATGGGGTTTTATAGGGAACGGACGATTTGTCAGTATTTGTGAGGGCCAAACTCCGAGCTAGGTCAAAGACCTATACAAACTTATGCAGATGCTTAGGTAGGACGTGACCCTGCCTGGCGGATGACCTGATCCCGGGCTTGGCTTAGCTTCAGTGCTGGTCTAGCTTCAGGGTTTGCGTAGATAGCTTCAGATCTGGCCGGGCTTTAAGTCTTGCCTGGTTATAGACATTGCGTAGCTGCTATGTCTAGACCTATTTCAGTGCACTTGAACCATCACTTCCTCTATGGGGTGGTGATGTGTTGAAACTAAGCCAGTGGTTGGCTCGCCTCAAAAATCACTTTTCCTGCGGCGTGGTGGCGCGCGAATTTCTTATGACCGGAACTTATGAACCAGCAGCTCAGAGCCCCTTATGGTGTGGTTCCGTAGGAGTCAGCGAAGTAGAGGTTGAACGGTGTGGATGTTTCGGTGGTGGTGACTGTTCCGTTGACTTGGTGCCACTGGGCCTGACCGGCTATGCGCCACCGGGCCGACCAGGAAGTACGTAGTTTGATTACGTATCCGTTGCCGGTTACCTCATATGCATGACTAACCGTGTAGTTAGGGTATGGGGTGCCGGGGTCTGTGGTTTCGAAGGACTGTCCGTCTCCCCAGTCCCAGTTAAAAGACACGGGTGTAGCCTCAACCTCAACAGCTGTTCCCAACAAAGTGATGTTGAAGGTTTGTTTGTTGGGGCTGGTCCACACCATCATGGGCTGCTTAAAAATAACGAATATTTCCCCGCTAGGGTAACGATTAATCCCAGAACCGTGTGGGATAAGGCGGGCGACTTGTTCGTTACTAACCGTGGTAGGCCCAGCAGCCAAAGGGGCGCCGGTGTTGACTTGAGCAGCGCATTCCTCAGGAGGCCCTGGGGCCAACCCCATTGTTGCGATTGCTAGTATTTTTGGCAGTAGGCATTTTTGGGCGTATTCTTCAGCGGCTCGTTTAGCCGCTTCAGGGTCTACCGGCCCGGCCGGCTCAGCCACAGACGAAAACCCGCCAGGACTAGTCGTAGTCTCACTCCGACCTATAACTATTCCCTGTCCAGTACCATCTTTTTCTCCCCACTCGTCTGTATACATAGGGGTTGCTACAGCAATTACTGGAACCAGTAGATATACTAATTGGTTAATTTTCACGGTTAACAGCCTCGATTACGATCCATTGTGTCCCGTTGTATTCGAGCTTTACGCCCGCCCAGCGGGATTCTTTTTCGTGATATTCAATTCTGCCGTCGCTGTGATACTGAGTTACGCCTTCGCGCTCAAAATCCACTTGTATCACTACATCGTTTTTAAAATCAGATCTACGAAAAGCATTAGTAAATTTTAAAGTGACTGGTTCGCTCCAGCCGCCGCGCATATGAGTTTCAGTCGCATACTCCACTGGCTTGGTGGCTGTGTCACCGTTTCCTGGGCAGAGTTCTTTGTATTCATCTACTTTGCCGGTGGTGTAGATGTAGTAGTGCAGTTGCACCCAGTATTTGGCTGTAGCTATGGCTCCGTCGTCGCTGTTAACCGTGATTAGTTCTGGTTTGGGCGGCGGGGGAGTGGTTAAGGCGCGCTTTTTCGCAGCCTCAAGTTCTGGCGATAAGGTCGCGGTTGGACTAGCTGTAGCACCGGGCGTGCTGGTTGCGGTAGGCGCGCCGGTGCCTTTGGCTTTGCCGCTGCCCTTGGGGGCGGCGTTTGGTGTCTTGGTGTGTGCAGTGGCGACGGCGCCCTTAGCGCTGCCAGTACTCGAAGAGTTTTGTCCTTGATTGTCACTGCACCCACTCAACCCCGAGCAGGCCAGTAACGTTAAGGCCAGTGCTGCCTGCAGATACCGTTTATTTGTTGAGGCCCCCATTGTGTTCCCCCATGGTTTATCTACACTGATGAAGCTTTAAGGGAGTGTTGGGGAAGTATTACAAAGCATGGTACATAACACCCCGTGCTTTTGGAGTGTTATATACTGTGTTTAGTAATGCCTAATATTTTAGATCTGCAATCTGAATCTCGCAGGCAAATCAAAAAACCTGCACTAATGTGTCTCAAACCACTAATGAAACTGAGAAAAATTGCTTCCTTAGGTATCGCATTGGGTGCAGGTTGGGTCCGGTTGAGGCAGCGCCAGCGTTGTTTGCTTTGGCGACGCCGCCACCCGGCTTGGTTGAGTCGCTAGCGTTTGGGTCGCCAGCATTTATGTCTGGCTTGATTGTGCCGTGGATGAGTGGCGCAGGTGTTGGCTGTAATAGCAGCGTTTGTGCCACGCCACCCCGATAGTTTTATCAGGCAACAGTGGTGCAACATGGCGGCATTAAAACTAGTGCCGCTGAGCATGGCACGCTCTGGCAATACTGAAACTAGCGCCATCTGCGTGGCACCTAGATAGAGCCTCCGCTGCATTCCCTCATGATCAACATTGCTTGATTAGTTAAGGAAGTGATGAGGACTGCTACAAAACATGCTACATAACGCCCCACATTATTAGGTTGCTGTTTAGAGCGTTTAGTAATGCGTGGGTTAGTGTGTTTGGTGATACGTAAAATTTTAGGCTCACCCCCGAGCCCTACATGGCTAAATCAAAATCCTGGAACAACACCTCATAAATCCGCGTCTGTATCTACAAAAAACCATGCACGCGCTACCGAGCAGGTCAAACGGCCAGGGTTCGCTTAGCCCAGGTCGGGCAGTCGGGGCTGCTCAGCCCAGCTCAAGTGGCCAAGGCTCCCTCGATCAAGCTCAAAACGGCCAAGCCTCGCTCAGCCCAGGTCAAGTGGCCAGGACTCGCTAGCGGGAACGGCATCAGGGCGCGTCTTACTGAGCCACTGGTTGAAGGAACGTGCCCACTTGGCGTGCGAGCGAGCTTGCCAAGCATTAGCCTCAGCCAGGTTTAGCTGCGCCAACTGCTTGTGTTTGAGCGCCATTGTCTGCAAGACATCCAGCGTGGCCTGCACATCTACCTCAGCGGTGTGCAGCTGCTCGTCGTTTTCGACGCCGTAAACCTCAATCAGGTTCTCCAACTTGCGCTTGCCCTTACGCCAGCGCTCTAGCTCCCGATCCAGCACCAGCGGATCTAGCACCGGCGTTGGCTCGCCGCCCAAACGCTCGGTTAGTGTGGCCAGGCCGTGGCGCTTAAGCTCAGATTCCATCAGGGTTAGGTCATAGCTGGCGTTAAAAATGACTAGCGGGATCGACGCCTGCAGCGCCTCAACAATATGGGTGGCGAGCTGCTCCAAAACCTCCTCAATGGGGGCGCCGTGAGTTTTAGCCACCTCGTTGGTAATTCCGTGCACGGCCGTGGCGCCGGCAGGAATCTCGACGCCGGGATTAGCCAGCCAGGTGCTTACGGTGTCTTGGGCGCGGGTGGGGGCGTCGCTACTGGCAGGGCGGAACACCAAAGCGGCCGTCACCAGCCGGTCATGGCGAGGATCAACCCCGGTAGTTTCCGTATCGAAGCCCAATAAGGGGCCGTTAAACCATGGTGTGCTCATGTTTTCTCCTGGTGGATGCGATTTGGTGGATAAGTTGTGCTTTGGTGGCTGACGGCTGCCAGGGTACCTATAGCGCCGGGTGTCGGGTGCCAGGTGCCTGGGCTGCCGGATTGGCTAGGCCGCAGGTGCCGATGCAATGACAGGCAATGCTGCCGGCATGACAGTCCGGGCCGGGTGTTACTTTAAGTTTGGCATGTCTATACCCCTCGCTAAGGTGCCATTTTTACGTCATTTTGGCGGGGATAGGGGAGCGCCGGGGGTAGAGGCGGGGGCAGAGGCGGCGGCAGGGGTGGGGGACAGGAGTGACGGCAGGGGCGGGGGTAACGCCGGTGGCGGGGGCGACGACGTCGTAAAAGCCAGCTGGAACTGAAAGCCGTCTGCTGCTGGAACTGAAAGCCTGCGCTAAGTCCTTACAGGCGCTGTACAGACAATCAAACCAGTATGTTTGCCAAAAATTTATTTACCCGCTTAACCCAGGTGAAATTTTGACCTAGAACACGGTAAAGTAATACCCAGCACGCGCGGCGACCTGCGGCGCGTTCTCGTAGCTACCAGCCAACGCTGGCAATAACTTCAGTCAAGGAGAATGTTTATGGCACAGGTAACCGCCACCATCGCCTCCAAGGTCGGCCTACACGCTCGTCCTGCCGCTGCTTTCGTCAAGGCCGTTGGCGAACAGGGCATCCCGGTCACCATTGCTAAGGAAGGCGGCAGCCCGGTAGACGCTTCCTCCATCCTCGGTGTCATGACCCTAGGCGCCACTTTCGGTGACGTCGTCACCCTGACCAGCGAGGCCGAGGGTGCCGAGGCCGGTCTGGAAGCCCTCAAGGCTCTGCTGGAGACCGACCTGGACGCCTGATACGTCTAAACTTAAGCCCCCGCCAGCGTTTTTACGCAGCGGGGGTTTTTGTTTGTCTTTAATATTGGCTTATGACGACTGTTGTTGCGGTAGATGGCTCGGCCCTGGGCAATCCCGGCCCAGCTGGTTGGGCCTGGTATGTGGACGAAAACTGCTGGGCGGCCGGGGGTTGGCCTAATAGCAGCAATAATCGGGGTGAACTTACGGCGCTGTTGGAGCTGTTGAAAGCTACCGCACCCACCAATGAGGAATTGCATGTGCTGGCTGATTCGCAGTACGTGATTAATTCGGTGACTAAATGGATGTCAGGTTGGAAAAAGCGTGGTTGGCGTAAATCAGATAAAAGCCCGGTACTTAACGCTGATTTAATGCAGGCTATTGATGAGGCTATTAGTGGTCGTAAGGTGAGTTTTGAATGGGTCCGTGGTCACAGCGGCCACCCCCTCAATGAGGCCGCTGATGATAAAGCCCGCGCCGCCGCCACGGCTTACCAGCATCACAGCTCGGTGGAGAGTGGCCCGGGGTGGACTCGCGGGGAAAATAAGGGGACTACGACGACGGCGCCCGGCTCAGCTCAGGGGTCGACGGCGCTGCCCGGCTCGGCTCAAGGCGCTAACTTTCCCTCACGGGCTGAGGCTGCGACGGCGCCTAGCTCGCCTCAAACAGCAGCTCACGCCCCTTCACGGGCTGGGACTACGGCCACGACGGCGCAGCCACACCAAAACGTTGCCAATTTGCAGCAACGGATTGCGCAGGCACAACAAGAAATTGCTTTAGAGCAGCAAAAGATAGCTGACGCTCAACAAAGCATTGTGACTATTCAGCAGAAGATTGCGGCAGCACAACAAAAGATAGCCAAGATTCAACAAAAGATTGCTAGCGCGCAGCAAACAGTTACCTCGGCGCAACAAGAAATTTTGTCTGCTAACCGCCACGGCGGACACGCTAAATCAGCTGACCCTAACCCCGACACCCTGTTTTAGGGGCAGGCCGCACGTTTAACGTGAAACAAAAAGATGTGGGCCGGAATGTAAATTCCGGCCCACATTGCTTTTAACCCCGGTTAGCTTTGCGGCAACAACGCGGCGCCACTGGCGCCGGCGCTGTTGCCGGCGTGGCTAGGCTTTGCACGTGGCTAGGCTTTGCACGCTGCCAGGCGGCTAGCGCCCAGTGCCTGATTTGGTGGTGGCCAAGGCGTCGGCGCCACTGGCGCCGCTAGTACTAGCGCGGCTAATGTCTCAGACCAGGGTCATGGCCTGGCGGGCGATGGCCAGCTCCTCGTTGGTGGGTACTACCAGCACCTTCACCTTCGAGTCGGGGGTGGACACCACACGCGGCTCGGGGCTGCGCTGGTTGTTGGCCTGCTCATCTAGCTCAACCCCCAACCAACCCAGGCGAGCGCACAGCTCGGCGCGAATGGCGGCGTCGTTCTCACCAATACCAGCGGTGAAGGTGAGGGCATCTAGGCCACCCATGACAGCGGTGTAAGAACCCACGTACTTGAGTAGGCGGTGAATGTAGATGTCCATGGCTTCGCGGGCCTGGGTGTCGCCGGCGTCGATACGCTTCCACACTTCACGCATGTCGTTGTCGCCGCACAGGCCCTTCATGCCGGACTCGCGGTTGAACAGGTGGTCCAGCTCCTGGGCGTCCATCCCGGCCACGCGGGCCAGGTGGAATACCGCAGCCGGGTCGATGTCACCGGTACGGGTACCCATAACCAGGCCCTCCAGCGGGGTTAGACCCATGGAGGTGTCTACTGCGCGTCCGCTCACAACAGCGGAGGCACTAGCGCCGTTACCCAGGTGCAGCACAATCTGCTTGAGGTCGTCACGACCCAGCAGCTGGCTGACAGTAGAGGAAACGTACTGGTGGCTGGTGCCATGGGCGCCATAGCGGCGAATCTCGTACTTGTCGGCAACCTCGCGGTTCAGGGCGTAACGCGCGGAGGCTTCCGGCAGGCCCTGGAAGAACGCAGTGTCGAAAACAACCACGTGCGGCACATCGGGCAGCAGCTGGCGAGCCACGCGGATACCGGCTAGGGCCGGGCCGTTGTGTAGCGGGCCTAGCGGGATTAGCGCCTCAACCCGGTTTTCTACCGCCTCGTTCACCAGGGCAGGGCCGTCAAAGTAGCGCCCACCTTGCACTACGCGGTGACCGACGGCGGCAATGTTGGCTTCTGCCAGGGAGGGGCCTTCGCTTTCGAACAGCTCCAGCACCTTGGCTAGGCCGGCGCGGTGGTCAGGTACGGGAGCTTCGATCACAGTCTTAGCTTCGTCATGCTTGTGGGTGATCGCGCCCATTTCCTCACCGATACGCTCCACCAGACCCGAGGCAAGAGCCTGGCCAGAGTCGGGGTCTACCAGCTGGTACTTGATGGAGGAAGAACCGGAGTTGATCACCAAAACAGTGTGCAGTGCCATAAAAATCCCTTGCGTTACTTGCGTTGTTAGTGCTTGCTTTTAGCCCTGTGCCTGTACGGCAGTGATGGCCACGGTGTTAATGATGTCTTCCACCAGCGCACCGCGAGACAGGTCGTTTACCGGCTTGTTCAGGCCCTGCAGGATCGGGCCCACCGCCACCGCTCCAGAAGAACGCTGCACGGCCTTGTAACCGATGTTACCGCTGGAAAGGTCCGGGAAGATGAACACGTTGGCACGTCCGGCGACGGCGCTACCGGGGGCCTTAGTGGCGGCCACGGAGGGGTCAATGGCGGCGTCGTACTGAATGGGGCCCTCAACGGCCAGTTCAGGGGCCTTTCGACGGACCAACTCAGTGGCGGTGCGAACCTTGTCCACATCCGCGCCCTTGCCGGAGGTGCCGGTGGAGAAGGACAGCATGGCCACACGCGGCTCCACCCCGAACTGGCGGGCAGTTTCAGCCGAGGAAATGGCAATGTCAGCCAGCTGCTCAGCGGTGGGCTCAGGGTTGACGGCGCAGTCACCGTAAACCAGTACGCGGTCTTCAAGCAGCATCAAGAACACCGAGGAAACAATGGAAGTGCCCGGCTTGGTTTTGATGATCTGGAAGGAAGGCACGATGGTGTGGGCGGTGGTGTGTACCGCGCCCGAAACCATACCGTCGGCGTCGCCCATGTGCACCATCATGGTGCCAAAGTAGGACACGTCCTGGACCTTTTCGCGGGCCTGCTCCAGGGTGACACCCTTCTTAGCGCGCAGGCGGGCAAACTCGGTGGCGTACTTTTCTAGCAGCTGCTCGTCGTTTACAGACACGATGCGGGCACCGGAAATGTTTAGGCCCAGCTCAGTGGCGCGGGCGTGCACAGCGTTTTCGTCACCCAGCAGCACCACATTGGCTACGTTGCGGCGTAGCACGGAGTCAGCGGCGCGCAGCACACGGTCGTCTTCAGACTCGGGCAGCACAATGGTGCGGCGGTCGTTGCGGGCGCGCTCGATCAGTTCGCTTTGGAACATCAGCGGGGTAACCACCTCGGAGCGGGCCACATCCAGGGCGTCCATAATGCCCTTAACGTCAGCTTCCTGCTCGAAAGTGGTGATAGCGACGTCGATCTTGTGCTTGGAGCCCTGGGCGATGTGAGCCTTAATGGAACCAGCAGCCAGACCCACCTTGAAGGTGTCCAGGTTGGTGGTGATGATGGGCAGCGAGGTACTTAGACCCTTGATCAGCTCAGCGGGCACGGTAGGCAGCGGGAAACCGCCGTTTAGTACCAAACCAGCCAGGGAAGGCATGGCGGTGGAGGCGTGCGCAGCAGCCAGGGCGATGATGATACCTACGCGGTCGGAGGGCACAACCACCAGCTGGCCGTCACGTAGACGCTCCATAGCGTGGGAGACGTCCATAGCGCAGATGAGCAGGTCTTCAGCCTCGCGTTCTAGCAGCGCCGGGTCGCCGGAAAGTAGCTGGCCATCAATAGTGCGCATAACTTCGCCGACGCTAGGGGCGGCCAGTAGCGGCACTTCCGGGATGGAGGTGACAGCTAGCCCCTCCAACTTGGACTTAAGCAGGTACTCGATAGCTTCGCGCTCGCTGGGCTTGCAGCGGTTAGCTACCACGGCCACCACCCGGGCGTGCTCGGCTGCGATTTCCTTAATCGATACCTGGGCGCTGGCTAGTGCTTCGGAGGGGCCCTGGTTGCCGTTTACTACCAGCAGGGTGGGGGCGCCAATGTTGGCTGCTACCTGGGCGTTTAGGGTCAGTTCGGGGTTGCCGGCGACGCCGTCGTAGTCAGAGCCGTCAATGATGACCACGTCGTGCTCGCGGGCCACATTGCGGTAGGCCTCAATGATGGTGGCCATGCCGGCTTCGGGGTCGGCGCGGAACTCGTCCCAGGTGACGCCAATGGCCTGCTCAGCGCTTAGGTGTGAGCCTGAGTGCTCAAGTAGGAGCGGGGTGAATAGGTCATTTTCACGGTCAAATACGAAGGGGCGGAAAATACCAACTTTGGCCACCACCTTAGTTAACGCTGAAGCTAGGGACAAAGCCACCATTGACTTGCCCGAGCCAGCGCTGGGAGAGCTGATATAAATGCTGTGTGCCACGCTACAACCTCGGATCTTCTATCAAATCGTTCGCGGGGCGGCCGAGGTGACCTCGGCGTCCCATGCTCTAAGTCTGCCTCATTGTCATGCTTAACTTTGCCAAGCTTGGCTGTAGGCAGGGGTGAAACATCTCTTATTTTGTGGGTTTTTGTTAGTTATGTCGGTTTCCGACGGCGCTTGTGCGGGTTGGGTGCGGGGGCTGATGGCCTCCCGGGCCGCGTCGTCGTCGCTGTAAATTAAGTCAGCAGCAGCGGCAAGGTAGAAATAATGGTGGTGATAATGACCAGCGGCTCAAACACCGCCAAAGTCAGCCGCTTAGCCAGTGCGCGCCCCGCCAGTGCCCCAAACAGCACGATCGGCACCAAAAAAGCCGCTATTTGCAGGTGTTGGGGCTGAATTAGGTCCAGGGAAATAGTGAAGGGAAGCTTAGAAAGATTAACTAGGAAGAAAAACCAGGCGGTAGTTCCCAAGAAAGTTTTTACACTGAATTTGCAGGCCAAAAAGTACATGCTGGTAACCGGGCCGCCAGCATTAGCAACCATAGTGGTAAACCCCGCTAAAGCCCCCGCAATGGCGCGCATAGGCTTATTTGCGGGAATATTGGTTAGCTTACGGCGACGCTGCCAAATAGTTAACACCACTAAAAGCAATAAAATAATGCCAATAGATTTACGCATCTGTGCTTGGGTAACAAAACGCATAAAGACAGCCCCGGCCACCACCCCGGTAAGCACTGAAACAACCAGGCGGCGCAGCAGTTTAAAGTTGGCGTCGTGGCGGTAAGCCCAAATGGCCAGCAGGTCGCCGGCCAGCAGTAAAACCAGCATCATGCCGGTAGATTCCTTGGCGGGTAGCACCAGGGCATAAAGCGCTGCCGCAATTGAAGCTAACCCGGGGATGGCAGTCTTTGCCAGGCCGGTTAGCAGCGCTGCAACGATTAGCATCGCCCAGCTCAGTACCGTTAAAGAAGCTAACACCCCTGCAGTCTACAGTAATTGTAAGAACAATTCTTGGTTGAATTTACTTAAAGTAGACTGCCCATATGCCCAACCCCACTCAGGCCGACGTCGTCGGCTCGGCTGCTCTGCGCACGGGCGGCATGGGGACTTTAGGGGCGCCGTCGTGAAAGAAGGTTCGTCAGAGCGGGGCAGGGGAGTGGGTGGGTACTTTAGGGGCGCGGGCGGATATAAACGTGCTCAGCCCTAACAAGGTGCGCCAGGCCTAGAGGCGCTTGGGCACAAAAAAGTCCCGGACCGCTAGTGAACTGAACTGCGATCCGGGACGTATTCCCGTGGCTGTAAAGCTGGCTTAATTGCTAGCTCTAAAAGCTTTGGGGTAAAGCGCTAGGCATCAGGCGTTGATGAGCTTTTCCTCAACGTAGCTGCGAGCGATCTTGGCGTATTTCAGGGGTTCGGCAACCTTGGGGTCCTGCTCGGCCTCAACCAGGATCCAGCCCTTGTAGCCGTGCTCGACCAGGAAGTTGTAGGGCTCAGTGAAGTCGATGGTGCCGTCGCCGGGCACGGTGAACATGCCGGCCAGGAAGGAGTCGAGGAAGGAGCGCTTGGCTTCCTTGGACTCGGCCATCTTCGCGGGGCGAACGTCCTTGAAGTGGACGTGCTTGATGCGGTCGATGGCGCCGTGCAGCAGGCCCAGGACGTCGCCGTCGCCCACGAAAGCGTGACCGGTGTCGAACAGCAGGGAGACCTTCTCGGGGTCAGTCAGTTCAAGCAGCTTGAAGGTTTCTTCCTTGGTCTGTACCACGGTGCCCAGGTGGTGGTGGTAGACCAGGTCCAGGCCGTACTCGTGAGCGATCTCGCCGAGCTTGTTCAGGCCCTCAGCCAGAACCGGCCACTCTTCCTCGGTCAAAACGGGCTTGTTCTCGAAGATGCAGATGTCGCGGATGCCCTGCACGGAGCCGGTCTGCTCAGAGACCACCACACGGGTGGCGCCCAGGAACTGCAGGTACTCGCAGGTGGCGCGGAACTCGGGGATAACGGCGTCGATGCCGTCACGGATGATGAAGGAGGAGAACCACTGGGCCACGATCTTCAGGCCGGCAGCGTCAGCCTTAGCCTTGACCTCTTCCTTGGGTGGGTACCAGCCGGCAACCTCGGTGCCACGGAAGCCAACGGTGGCCAGGTCGTCGAACATGACGTCGATGGTGTTCCATTCGCCAACCTCGGGAATGTCATCGTTACGCCAGCTGATGGGGTGCATACCCCAGGTGATGCCGTGCGGGTCAGTGATGGCGGTGGTGGGGTCTAGCTTTGCTGCCATTGCAACTCCTTTGTGTTTTAGCATTCGGTGAGCGGCGTATCCCGGCCTCAAGCGCTCACTAAGAAGTCTATTCGAAACGTTTCTGAGACTTCAATGTCTGGACAATTAATTTTATTTTGTTCGCGCCGGTGAACAGTTTTTCGCTCGACGTCGCCCCTGATCAGGCTGTGTATAGGTCGCGTGCGGTTTGGGGTATGTAGCTGTGCTGCCCCGGATGCGCGCTTAGTGGCTAACTAAGGGCGACGTCGAACTGTAGCGGCAGTTAGATACCGCTGGAAAGTGGGGTGCTTGTCTTACGACAAGCACCCCACAAGTTTTGGTCAGGAGAAGCGAGCCTTCATCTCGACCTCGATCTCTTCCAGAGACTTGTCGGCGGTCTCAGGCATGATCTTGAACAGGATTACGGCTACGACCAGGTTGGTGACACCGTAGATGGTGTAGGTGATACCACCACCGAGGTTCTCCATCATGTAGGGGAAGGTCCAGCCCACGATGGCGTTGACGATCCACAGGCAGAAGATGGCGGTACCGTTCATGACGCCGCGCACGTTGGACGGGAAGATTTCACCCATCATGGTCCATACGATGGTTCCGTTGGAGGACTGAACGATCAGCATGAATACGGCCATCAGAGCCAGAATCAGGTAGGCGGCCCAGCTCGGCGGGGTGGTCTTGTTTTCGATGTGCGGAGCAATGGTGAACTCGAAGATAGCGGCGATAGCCAGCAAGGAGATACCTACACCGATCACGTCGGCGATCAGGATCTGGCGACGACGGAACTTCAAGATCAGCCAGATACCCAGGGCAGAACCGATAACACTCATGACACCGTTAGCAACCTGGGCGGTAATGGCGGCGGAGGTGGACATACCGGCGTACTGCAAAACCTTGGGGGCGTAGTACATAACGGTGTTAACACCGGTTAGCTGGTTGGTGATAGCCAGGAAGATACCGACGAACATCAGCTTACGCAGCCACGGAGTGGCCATAACGTAGCCAAAGCCCTTGCGCTGAGCGTGCTCTTCTTCTTCCTGCTGGTGAGCCTGGACCATTTCCATGAGCTCCTCGGCCAGCGGGCCGTCCTTTTCCTCGTTGCGCACGCGCTTGAGGGCGCCGATGGCGTCGTAGAGACGTTCTTTAGCCAGGTACCAACGGGAGGACTCAGGCATGAGGCGGATACCGATCCACAGGGCCACAGCCGGGACCGAGCACAGTACGATCATGTAGCGCCAGGTGTCACCGTTACCGGCGCTGACCTGCAGCTGCTCTAGGAAGGCGTGGTAGGCGGCGGGCTCTAGGTTACCGCCCTGGGAGGTCTGCAGCTTGGACAGAACGTCGAAGGAGATGTCGTGGCCCAGCAGGCTCGGGTCCAGGGTGCCAGAGGGGTCAGCAGTGATGGTCAGCTTGGGGCCGCCACTCATGGAGTTGATGATGGCGTTAATGGTGAAGGCGAGCAGCTGACCGGTAACGATCATCAGCTGGTCGAGGGCCACGATGGAGCCACGAATACGCTTAGGCGCGGTTTCGGCTAGGTAGACAGGAACGGTTGCACTTGCGCCACCCACAGCAAAGCCCAGGATGAAGCGGAAGATGTACATGATCGACACGTTCGGGCTGAAGGCGTTACCGCAGGCGCCGAAGAAGAACAAGATGGCCAGCAGGGTGATGTTGTGACGACGACCGTACTTGTCAGACAACAAACCACCAATGAGTGCACCCACGGCTGCACCGATTAGCAGAACACCAGAGATACCGCCCTCTTCGAGGCTGGTCAGTGCCAGGCCGGAAGCGCCGTCGGGCATGTACATGTAGGGCAATGCGCCACTGATTACACCGGTGTCGTAACCAAATAGCAGTGAACCTAGCGTGGCTACGGATGCGATGGCAACTACGCCACGGTGCTTGCCAGAAGGTGGAGTCTTGTCAACTGCCTTCTGCATCTGTTCCCTGTTAATAGTCTTCAGGGAGATGTCACCCTTTGACATTGGGTGGCTCCTTTCCTATTTTTCACTCGTCTTACGAGCGTATACCCCCAGCAGTGGGGGCAAGTCTTTTTAATTGTTTGTTTGCCGGCAGTCCGGCGCAGAGTTGCCTGGCCTCTGGGCTAGGGGCCCAAAGGGGCCAGGCGCAGTATCACTTGTCGAAGGTGGTGTTACCTTCGACGCGAGCAACTTCATGCCACTGGCCATCAGCGGCGGAGGCAACAGTGGCCTCGTCAACTTCAGCGGCGCACCAGGCGTCGGCAGCTGAAGGGGCAAGTTGCTTGCCAGTTAGAACAGACTCGATGAACTGGGCGGCTTCGACTACCTTCATGTCGTCAAAGCCCATGGAGGTGCCGATGGCCGGCTGGAAGCGAGACCACTGACCCCAAGCCGGGTTGGCCATGGCGCGGGTGTAGCCGTGGGTGGCTCCGCCGTCGACGCCGAGGCATACTTCCAGCTCGTTAAGGCGCTCGAAGTTCCAACGGGCAGAGCCCTCGGTGCCGTAAACCTCAACCACGTACTCAGCGCGCGGGCCTACGCTGACACGAGAGGACTCCAAGGTGCCCACCACGCCGTTGTCGAAACGTACCAGCATGGCTACGTAGTCTTCGTTTTCAACCTCGCCAACCTCATCGCCGATCTCAAAACCGGAGTGGCCCACACCCATCTTGGTGGGGATAGGACGCTCGGTGATGAAGGTGTCGGTGATGGCGCTGACGGAAGCGATACGGCCCACGATGTACTGGGCCAGGTCTGCGCCGTGGCTCATCAGGTCGGGCACGACCCCGGCGCCAGCCTTTTCCTTGCTAGCGCGCCAGGTCAGCGGGCTTAGCGGGGAAGAGTTGTAGTCCGCAATGAACCACACGCGCACGTTAGTCAGGCGGCCAAACTTGCCTTCACGCACCAGGGTGCGCATGTACTCAATAGCGGGGGTGTGGCGGTAGTTGAAGCCGACGGCGCTAACCAGGCCAGCCTTCTCAGCGGCCTGAGCGATTTCGCGCGACTGCTCAGCGCTTACACCCATGGGCTTTTCGATCCAGAAGGGCTTGCCGGCAGCAATGGCGGCGAGGGCGATTTCCTTGTGGAGGAAGTTAGGGGAAGCAATAGAAACGATGTCTACCTCAGGGTCTGCTAGAAGCTCGTGGTAGTCGGCGTAGGCGCGTTTGAAACCTAGCTTGCCGGTCGCTTCTTCGCGCACGGAGTCAATTGGGTCAGCGGCGGCAACTAGCTCTACTTCTACCCCTAGCTCGGGGAAGTACTCTGCTACGGCCTTGTAAGAACGAGTGTGTAGACGACCCATCCAACCTAGGGAGATTACGCCAACCCCTAGGCGCTTCTTCTCACCCATAGTTCCTCCTTGGTGTCTGTGATGTGGTCTAAATGTGTTGTATTTGTCGGTGCAAACGCGCGTCAGCAATGACGTTGGGTACACACTAGCATCACGCAAATGTAAGTACAACTACCCGAGTTAAGTGGCCTGCGCTACTAGCTATCACAGGCCGGTTTATCTAGTCGTATGTCAGTAAGTGGCGCAAAATCTATCAGTACGCGCCGCTTGAAGAGCACATTTAACTAACCCTGGCGGAGCGCAAAGAGGAGGCTCTGACCTGCAAAAACGGCTCAATTAACTGCATTTGCGGGGTGGGGTTGGGAGGATCAACCAAAGCTTTAACTGACAATGCGGCCATTTTTTCAAGATTCTGGTCGATCGAAGAGAGCGCAAATTCAGGGTGGGCAGCCATGCGGGTGTTGTCATACGAAACCATGCCAACGTCTGGCCCCATCCGCCAATCTGAACGGTAGACAGCCGCCGCATAGTCGATAGCCAGCAGATCGTTAAAAGCAATGATGGCGCAATGACCGGCGTCGTGAGATTTAGTGAGCAGCTCTAAATTGGCCTGGCAGTCCCAGTGAGATTTGAGAATCTTAAAAGGCACTCGCTCCTGCGCGGCCACCAATTGGCAAGCTTCCAGGCGCTCATAGACAATCGGCTCCATGCGGGTGGAGGTGGGGGTAGCAAAATACAGGTGGCTATAGCCCTGCTTGGCCAGGTGGCGAATTACCTGCGTGGCCGCAGCTATCTCATCCAAGCGGGTAACCCACACGGTGTTATCGCCCAGTTGACGATCAAGCAGACACAAATTAATGCGCTGACTTAGCTCCAGCACCGCCCCGGTATCCAAAGTGATCCCGGCAAAAATAACCCCAGCCGGACGCATTTGCAGCACCTGCTTAATTACTTCCTGCTCACGCTCAGGCATTCGGTCAGAAACCATTACCAGCAGCGAATAGCCAACCTTTTCAGCTGCTTTACGCAGAGCGCGGGAAAGCTGATCAAAATAGGGATTATCTAAATAGGGCAGCACCAATAACAGCCGGCGCGAATCGCCTCCGGCCAGCTCAGCTGCCGCCGAATGGGGCTGATAATTTAGGGCGCGCGCGGCGCTAAGAATACGCTCGCGGGTGTGCTGACTCATGCGTCCACCCCCGCTTAATGCCAGGGATACCAGGCCGCGTGAGACCCCCGCGAGTTCAGCGACATCTGCCTGTGTTGCTGGGCGAGCCTTCATCATGTCTCCTGTGACTGATTATTTATGGGACAATCCTAGCAAGTGTGTTAGGAGATATATGGGCGCCAAGGTAACTATTTCCAGCGTAGCTAAAGCCACCGGCCGTTCTATTTCCACAGTTTCGGCTGCGCTCAATGGTGCTAGTGGAGTGGCTGAGTCTACTCGCGCCGAAATTTTGCAAGCCGCCCAGCGCCTGGGCTACTCGGCTGACCCTAACGCCCAGCAGCTGCGCCGTCGCCACAGCGGCATGATGGGGGTGGTGCTAACTGCCGGCCAAGCCTTCCAAGTGCGCCTGCTAGATGCGGTCTATGCGGCCGCTAAAGACCTAAACGTAGATGTGCTGGTGGCGGCCACTACCACCAATCACGATCAAGACGCCGGGGTGCGGGCCCTGCTGGCACGCCACTGTGAGGGGCTAGTGCTAATTGACCCCGACGACGACGATAGCGAGCGTCAGGGACGGATCGGTAAGCGCGTGGCCACAGTGGTGCTTAGTAATGATGCTGCCGCACCTGGGGTTGATAGCGTAATTTCGCGTGACGACGTCGGTATTAGCGCCAGTGTGGACCATCTAGTTTTGCAGGGGGTACGTCGCATTACCTATATCGACGGCGCCGGCTCTAGCGCTTGTGTGCGCCGCACTCGGGCTTACCGCCAGGCCATGAAAGACCATGGTTTAAGCCAGCATATTCAGGTGGTAGCCGGGGGTACCTCAGAAGCTGAGGGAGCCCGGGCAGCGCAGCAGTTGCTAGATGGCGGTGATTTACCCCAGGCTTTGATGTGCTTTAACGATCACTGCGCTATAGGTGCGCTAATGGCGCTAGTGCGCGCGGGTAAACGGGTGCCGCAAGACATTTTGGTGATGGGCTATGACGGTATCGATTTGGCCGGGGTAAGCGCGCTAGAGCTAAGCACTATCGACCAAAATGCCACATTAATGTCACGGGTGGCCTTGAAGCTAGCACATGCGCGCTCGCTGCAGCGACGTGGTGAATCAGTAAGCTTGTCTGAAACCCTAGAGGAGTTTGGCGATAACATACATATCACTATGAAAGCTGATCAAAGTGTATGTGTGGAAGTAAAACCACGAATGATTGTGCGTTCATCCACCAAATTTATGTAGCGATATTTAAACAGCAGCTTCTGATTTAAAAAGCGTTTTTGGGGGCGGAAAAATATTTTTCCGCCCCCAAAAACTTACTGGAGAAGCTGCGAGCGCACTTAATTACCAAGGCGGGTAGGCGGTGCCTGGGTAATGTGGGCAGTTTGGATCTGCCTGCAGTTAGTGCTCCCAGCTGATAAGCCTGGTAAGGCTCACAGGTGGACAACCTTGCCGGTGGCCACGGACTCGGTGGCGGCCTCGGCTAGGCGTAGGGCTTCGATGGCGTCCTTGATGCCGGGCAGGGGCTTGGTGCCACCGTTGACGGCGTCGATGAAGCTGGTCAGCTCGATGCGGTAGGCGTCGGCGTAGCGCTGCAGGAAGAAGTCCAGGTAGGGCTCAGCGGCGTCGGTCAGCTCGTCGTTGTTCAGACGCACGGTGGTGGCGCGGATGTTGTCGGCGTTGAGGGTACCGGTGGCGCCCTGAGCCTCTAGACGCTGGTCGTAGCCGGAAGCGCAGTGACGGTTGTTGATGATGGTAGCTACCACACCGTCAGCGTTCTTCAGGGTTACCACAGCGGCGTCGGAGTCGCCGGCTTCCTTGATGGCGGGGTTGAAGTTCTGGCCTACGGCGTAAACCTCGGTGATGTCGCCCAGGAAGAAACGAGCCATGTCGAAGTCGTGGATGGTCATGTCGCGGAAGATACCGCCGGAGACCTTTACGTACTCAGCCGGCGGGGCGGAGGGGTCGCGGGAGATGA
>ERZ773212.66-NODE-66-length-58100-cov-8.121492_pt1 | contig 58100 bp, 65 predicted proteins | sample MGYA00581005_ERZ773212 | MGnify/ENA primary metagenome ERZ773212 (study PRJEB29015, sample SAMEA2738154) | human oral metagenome | biome: human oral; feature: human-associated habitat; material: saliva | place: China | collected 2196 ... | reverse complement strand
ATCAGGCGAATGTGCGCAATACGATTGCACGACAGCTCACATGGCTGCGCGGTGACGGGTTCTACGGCAGCCTCGGCTCGAAGATGGATGCCGTCTCCGTGCGCTCCACGCGCATGATGAACCGTTTCATCGAGAACAATCTGCCGCCCATGGCGGAGACGAACAGTGTCGTCGTGACATTCCCGTGGAACCGTATGTTTGAGGCGGACATCCAGCCCGAGCAACAGGGCTTTGCCCATGATTACTTGGAAGGAAGGAAATAATATGTACGGAAAGCGGATGATTGCGTTCTTTTCGGCATCACCTTCGCGGCGCACGGCAACGGTTGCCCATAAGATCGCCGACGTCACCGGCGCAGATCTCTACGAGATTCGCCCGGTCATCCCCTATACCGAGGACGACCTCGACTGGGACGATAAGACGAGCCGCGTCAACGTCGAGATGCACGACCCTGCTTGCCGCCCCCAGATCGAGGGAGAGCTTCCCGACCTCGCACCGTATGAGACCGTCTTCGTCGGGTTCCCGCTCTGGTGGTTCGCTGCACCGCACATCATCAACACCTTCCTTGAAAGTTACGACCTTACGGGGAAAACTATCGTGCCGTTTGCTACCTCGGGCGGCAGCTCCCTCGGACAGACTGTGACGCATCTGCGCCCCTCGGCGAAGGGCGCGCTCGTCAAGGAGGGGCGTCGCTTTGAGATGGGCGAGACCCCGATGGCGATCAACTCATGGGTCGCAGCACTTGGGATCTGACATAGAAAAACACGATTGTCGTTGTTGCACGGCAGTCGTGTTTTTACGTGGCTTCATTAACATGAGGCGATCTTTTGAAGTTGTGCGTATAGTGCTGAGATATCGTTTGTGATCGTTTCCCATAGCAAGTCCTTATCTGCGGACTCGTACTCATGGGCAAAGAGATTTCTTATCCCGCGCATTTCAGACCACGGTAATTCGGGATGCTCCTCTTTGAAACGTTCCGACATACGTTTGGAGAGTTCGCCGATCTGAAAAAGTGACATACAACAGGCGTTATAGAAAACATGATCACTCTGAAACTGTTTTCTCGAAGCATCAAATCGCTTGAGGGTATCGATTATTTCCTCACAATGCCGCAACATGGCATCGGCGACCCGCTTATCCCTATCGTTCATAGAGCAGCACCTCGTCACGTTTGAGATTTTCTTTGAACAGGTCGGAGTCAGGCAGCTTGCTCAGAAGATCGAGTTCTGTGCCGAGGGCATCTTCGAGATCTGAGTAGATACCGCTTAGCATAAAAAAACTTTTGATATCTCCTTCGATGCGCAGATCGACATCACTGCTTTCTGTTGCATTTCCGCGTGCGTACGAGCCGAAGAGATAGACTTTACGTATTGGGTATTTTTCGCAAATAGGTGTAACGCGTTTCCTGATGGCGGCAATAGACAGCATGATGACACCTCCTTATATATCATATACTGTTTGTTCTTCTGGTTTCAAGTCAATGTGAAAAATTTTCTTTAGACAGAGTGGGGCTTTATACGATAAAATATAGGAATGTGCGAATGACTGCGCCGTGATGCGCGCATACGGCTTCTCGACGAAGCTCACAGAGTCGGCGTGTGTGGCGGAGCTGATGAAGCGATATGAGGAACTGGTACAGAGAGGAATAGAGGAGAAAAAGTGATTTCATCTAAGATTCGATTCCCCGTCATCTTCGTGGGGATCTTTGTCGCCGCGATTCTTGCGGCACTCTACTTTGCGACTTTTGGGCGCATGGCGAAGGCAGATCCTGCCGAGAGCATCCAGATCTACTGCGATGCCTTTGTACGGCAGGATGAGGAGGCGCAGAAGAAGCTCACGTCCTACGGTGCACCGACGGATGCGTTCAACATGAAAGCGGCGTTCGCCAATGCCCTCCAGACGGCGGGAGCGAACCTCTCGCCCGAGGAGGCAGCGGAGATCGGTGATGCCTATATGGAGTCGCTGAAAAACGCATCGGTCGAGACCTCTGTCTCAAATCAGGGGGAAGGACAGGCGACGGTCGAGGTGACGGTGACGCGGTTCAACATGATGGCAGCACGCGAGAAGGCGACATCTCTCATGCGTTCCCGTATGAAGCTGAACGGAACGCCTGAGGAGCTGCGCAAGACAGCCGTCGATGCGACGGCAGATGCCTATCGGGAACTCCAGCCGATGGGGATGGCGACGTTCTACGTCCCTGTCCGCTACAACGAAAAGACACGCATCTGGGATCCCGCCGACCCCGTGCAGTTTGGCTTTGACCTGTCGAAGCAGACCATGGGCGTAGAGTAGGCGCCCCGACAGCTGCGACAAAAAGCCTCCCCCGTCGGTACGGGGGGGCGATCAGCGTCATCCGCGCGTCTGCATCCTATGGATTTGACTTGCGGGACGCTTTCCCATACGACCTGTTATCCAATCAGCTGCGCCCACAGGGCTTGCTTCTTGGACAGGTCAGCAGGGGACCGCGTTAGCGGTGGAAGGGGCGCTTGTTGCGATAGAGTCGAAAATGAGCGATGATTCTTGTCCGATCCGCAGTATTTGAAATGAGACTTTATTGATCGATGGAGGAAAATCGAATGGCAGAGACAGATTGGCAGCATACCGATCAGGTAACGGCAGAGGGGAATCCACGTCGTCCTGAGGGGGATGCGGGGCGTGCGATGCTCGCACGGATGAACGAAAGCCATGCGCATCTCGTGGACTGGGGACTGGGGTATCTCGCCCTGCACCCAGCGGATACGGTACTCGACATCGGCTGCGGCGGCGGCAATACGCTCGCGCGTATGGCAGAGCGTGTGACGGAGGGGCATCTTGTCGGCATCGACTATGCCGAGACCTCGGTGGAGGCGTCGCGCGCCTTCAATGCGGCATTGGTTGAGCGTGGACGGATGGAGATCCTCCACGGATCAGTCGAGGCACTCCCGTTTGTGGACGGACATTTTGATGCCGTCGTAACAGTGGAGAGCTTTTACTTCTGGCCGTCTCCCGAGAAGAGCCTGCGGGAGGTCGCACGCGTCGTGCGGGAGGGGGGATCGTTCCTCCTGCTCGCGGAGATCTACGGGCGGGATGACCTGCCGGAGCGCACGCGTGCCAAGGTCGCGGAGTATCAGCTGACGAACCCGACGCCCGCAGAGTTCGAACATCTCTTTTGCGCAGCGGGATTCCGCGAGGTACAGATTCACCTCAAGGAAGGCGAGTACTGGATCGCAGTCGTGGGCGTGCGGTAAAAGTTTTCTTGTCAAAAAAGACTGCTTAGGCAGTCTTTTTTGCTAATCGCATTACTTCTGGACGGAGAGGAAATGCGACAGATCGTGTAACTGGATATTTCACAATACAAAAAGGGCAGATACAATCTGCCTTTTTGTATTGTCAATGTCTTTACGGGGGGGGGACAAGTGCTATTATATAATTATGAGAGTAATCTGTGGATAACTTACCGATGGGTAAGAATCAGGGAAAGGATGAAGAATCATGGCAGCACCAAAGATGACCGAGTTTATGTGTACCTACTGCGGAAAGAAGGAGCAAAAGAGTATGCAGGCAGGGCGTCCTCAGCCGGGGAAGTGCCCGCGCAAGCCGGGCAATCAGCCACATTCATGGGTGGTGAATCGGACGTACTAGTCTGCATGGATGAGAAATGAGGGGACGTCATGAACGATCAGCCGGTATTCCGCAAGGAACTTGAACAGTACATGGACGCATATTTGCCCATTCTCTATGTCGACACGTTGGAGAATGGGAAAGTGCAGGACATCCTTGCTGAGCTTGCAGCGCAGAAGGGGCGCGGTATTATCAAATGGAGTTTGCACAGCGGCTATGAGGACGCGAGCGCGGGGCTTCGCTATCCGTCTCCTCTGAGTGGTGCCCTCGATACCATACTGCTGGAGAAAAACGTTGCACGTAAGATTCTCGTGCTCGAAGATATCGCAGGCGAACTCGAATACGTCTGCGCTGTATTGCTGAGCGGATCGCAGGCGGTACGATGGACGATTGTACCGCTGTTCTTCTCTCACCGCTCGGCACGATTCCACGCGCACTTGAGCCGTATATTACACTGATGAGCCTAGACTACCTAAGCCCAGAGAAGATAAGGGAGCACATTCTTCATTTTCTTGAGAGCAACGATATGCCTGCTCCCGTAGAGGAGCTACTTGACACTTTTTCGATGCATCTGCGCGGGTTGAGTGAGACGGAGATCGACAACATCCTCTCGCTCGCTGTGAGCGATGACGGACAGCTTGATGCGAGTGACCTGCTGATGGTTCTCCGCCAGAAACAGCAGATGATCAAAAAGTCGGGCATCCTTGAGATGGTGACGGTGAAGGAAACCGTCGAGGACATCGGCGGTCTTCAGAACCTGAAGGACTGGCTGCGGACAAAGGCACAGATCTTCCGCGACGTGCGATGCGCGAAGGAGTTTGGCGTGGATATTCCAAAGGGGGTACTCATTGCGGGGATGCCGGGCTGCGGTAAGTCCCTCACGGCAAAGGCGGCGGCGAGTATGTTCAGGGTGCCGCTCCTGCGCATGGACATGGGGCGGCTCATGGGCAAATACGTCGGCGAGTCCGAGGCGAATATGCGTCGTGCGCTCCAACTGACGGAGGCAAGCCCGCCCTGCGTCCTCTGGATCGACGAACTCGAAAAGGCGTTTGCGGGTGCGGGAGCGCAGGGCGGCAGCTCCGAGGTGACGACGCGTCTCTTCGGCAGCTTTCTCACATGGATGCAGGAAAAGGACAGCCTTGCCTTTGTTGTCGCCACAGCGAACAACATCTCACATCTGCCGCCGGAGCTCATGCGCAAGGGACGTTTCGATGAGATATTCTATGTGGACTTCCCCAATCAGGGTGAGCGGGAAAAGATCATCAGCCTCCACATCGGCAAGCGGCGGAGTGCCGATCTCGCCAAGATCGACATTCCTGCGCTCGCACGAAAGATGAAGGGCTACTGCGGCGCAGACATCGAGAGTGTCGTGCGCGACGGCATCGAGGCAGCGTTTGTTGCGGGCAAGGCTCACGTCACCACCGAGGATATGCAGGCGGCAATCGGACGCACGCACCCCATCTCCGAGACGATGAAGGATGCCATCGAGGAGATGGACAAGACCTACAAATCAAAGAAGTTCACGAACGCATCACGGGAGGAGTAGGGATGGCACGCGACATTCATTTGGTAGGATTTCGGACGGAGGAATCCAAGGGGCTCTTCTCTCTTGCAAAGGCCATGATCTCCTCATGGATGGAAAAACCGCAGGAAAAGAGCACGGTGGTCTGGCTCGGTGAGGAGTTTATTCAGCGCGTCGGCGGCATGACAGTGGAGGCAGCGCAGGAACTCAGCTCCTCCATCATGGACGGTGTCGATCAGTTCACGGAGAACATGAACGCCATCGAGGAGACCTATCGGAGCGGCGGGACAAAGGAAACGTGGCTACAGCAGAAATTGCTCTCCGCACCGGGCGCGACCGAGGAGGAGCGTGCGCGTTATCTTGCCGAGGCGCAGGTAGCACTTGCGGCAGGAAACAACGAGGTATATGCCGCACTGCACAGTGCGGAGCAAAGCGCAGATATAAGGCTTCCCGCCGCTGTCGAGGCACGTGTCCCTGATGGAGCGGGCGGCGCATCGTGGCAGCCCATTCCCGCGCAGGTCGCTGCACAGGGCGTTGCCGAACAAGCCGTGCTTGCAGGTGTCGGCGGTGCGGCGCTTGATACGGGACTGAAATATGCCGAAGGGGAGACGGGCGAACCAGTCAATACAGGGATCGACCTTGGAGAGGAGCCAACCGGATCGGAGACGGATCGCAGTATCAAGGCTATTGCAACGGGGGCACTCTACGTTGCCGTCGAGCGCGGCATCGTTCCGTTCCTCAAGAAAGCGACACCGCTGCCCGTGCTCACGAATATCGCCTGTTGGGGGGTTGAGGGCGTACGTACCGCCGCGCAGGTGTTCAACGGGAAACTCAGTGTTGCGGCGGCAGTCGACCGTGTGGGACGCATCGCCTCCGCCGCCATCGGTGACCTATGCTCGAAGGGCATTGGTGCGCGTATGCTCTCTGCAATTCCCGTTGTCGGCCCCGTCCTTGGCATGGCGGTCGGCTCTGCGATCAGCAGTCAGTCGGGTAAGAAAATCGCCTCTGCCGTTCATGCGGGATTTAAGAAAATCCAACCCGCCGTAACCACCGTCGCCGAGGGACTGCACAAGGTCGCGACAAAGACAGTGGAGACCGTGAAGAGCGGACTGAAAGCTATCGCAAACTTTCTTGGATTTTAAGATAAAATCGGGATGCCCCTAACGTCATGCTGCGCGTGCCACTTCCCACGCTTCGGCGGAGAAGCTGATATGCCGTAGTCGAAAAGCCTGCCCCGCCGCAGCGGGGAAGGAGGACCATGCGCAGCATGGTGGAAGGGGCGCTTCTTGTAATATGTGGAGGAAGCATCATGGCACGAAAGGTGAAATTCCCACTGGAACTAAAGGACGGCTATCTGGCACGCAGCAATATCGAGGAGGTGCGCACGCATTTCGATCTCGAAAAAATAATCGCCCAGTTTCATAACGGCAGACTGAAAATCTGGCTCGAGGATCACTACTTGCCGGAGATGGCGGAGCAGGTCGCAGCGCTTGACGGCGATGCCCCCGATCTTGCTGCGCAGCTCTGCGCCATTCTCGGCGCCGAGGGCGTTGCCACGGATCATGTGGACAGCAGCCTTATCCAAAAACGCGAGGAGAACCGCCAGCGGCTCAGTCAGTACACCACGAATCCCATTCTCTGCGATATGGCGGAGTTCGCTGCGTTCGAGCAGGGGGATTTGGACACGCTGATTGACGAGGGAGCGCGCGAAATCATTCTCTGCAACAACGCATTCCGTATCCCTCTCCTTGCTGAGAATCGAACTTACTACGGCGTGGGCAAGACTGTCGCCGTGATTGAAAGCGATACGCCGATTGACTTCGCGGCGCGCGGGATTCAGTTCGTGGATATGCCGTTTGATGAGAAATATGCAGCTCTTTTTCAAAAGTCTGAAAAAGAAACTATCCTTGAAAAGAAAAGGAAGCAAACAACACCCGATGTGTTGGCGGAACTGTGTTCCATTTTGATGAAAGGAAGCCTAAAGGATGGCACGGTCTTGTGGAAAAATCAAACTTCGCACTCCATTTATTGGGATGGCGGTGGATATACATATCAGATCCATTCTAATTTTTCAATAGAGAATTCATCATTAGAAAACAAAATTAGGCGTAACGAAATTATCATTGGATATGGAAAACCGAACAGCAATCAGAATGTCCTTTTATTTACATATCGGGGAATATATCTTGTGGTCTCTCAGCGAGTGACATTGATTCGATATATTGACATTGACAGTATCGAGTTTGGAAAGAAAGATTCTGATGTTTTTAATATCCGCACTATTTCCGGAGATGCAAAGACGTTGGAGATTCCATATGCGTGGAAAGCCTATATCCCTTTGGATAAGTTGCGTTTGTTCCTTCTCGTGGTAGCACGTTTATTGGGGGAGTCCACCTATAAATTTACCCCCAAAGAGATGAATATTCTCAAGGGAGTTATACTGGAGAGCCTTGATTATAGAAATGTTGTAGAGCTTTTGTAAGTTCATTTCGTTTTTATAGTTGGGAGGAATCTATATGGCACGAAAGGTGAAATTCCCACTGGAACTGAAGGACGGCTATCTTGCGCGCAGCAATATCGAGGAGGTACGTGCGCATTTTGATCTTGAGAAGATCATCGCCCAGTTCCATAACGGCAGACTGAAAATCTGGCTCGACGATCACTACTTGCCGGAGATGGCGGAGCAGGTCGCGGCTCTTGACGGCGATGCCCCCGATCTCGCCGCGCAGCTCTGCGCCATTCTCGGCGTCGAGGGCGTTACCGCAGATGCCGTTGATAGTTATGCCATTCGTGAGCGTGAGCGAAAGCTGCAAAAACTTCGTCAATGCACAAGCAATGAGCGTTATCTGAATATGGTGGAGTATGCTGCATTCGATCAAAAAGATTTGGACGATGTGCTAAGAAATAATCCGACAGAGATTCTTTTGTGCAGTGGAGAGTTTCATATTCCTCTCGTGGCAAAACAGCGTACTTATTACGGAGTTGGAAATGTTGTTGCTGTGATCGACAGCGAGCGACCAGTGGATTTTGAAAAACTGGGGATTCACTTCATCGATGTGGACTTTGATGAGGCGTATGAGCAGGTGCGGGAGAAAGGAATCGACTCTTCAAAATACATGACACCCGAGGTCTTGGCGGAGCTTTGCAGTGTTCTGATTCTTGGCGATCTAAAGGATGGACGGCGTGTTCTCGATCACTGTAATCCCTTTTGGAAGGATGGTTTTACCTATCAGGTGCATCCGTATGTGTCCATCCCTGATACGGGGATTGGAGAGGAAATCGCAAAGGGGCAGGAGACCATCATAGGATACGGGAAAGCCGTCAGTATGATGGCCATCGTCTTTACAGATCGAGCCTTATATGTTGCAGATTACAATGAACCACTGATTCATGTGCGTTATGCAGATATTATACGCGTTTTGTTTGCTTCCAACTTGATGGATCGTGTTTTTCAAATTGATACACAGGGTGGATCGTATCAATGTAAGGATGTGAAGCTGTGGGATGAATGTATCGGGTTCTTCGGCGTTCGTCTCTTCCTCCTCATCATGGCGCGTATTTTTGGAAGTTCCCAATATAAGTTTACAGAGAGTGAGCTATATATGCTCAGTCAGGTTCGTTTGGATTCTCTGAACGATCAGTACATCACAGAGTTTTTATAATTCTTTGCTGACACAAGAAAACGGGGCAGATGCAGAGGTTCATTGCCTCTGCATCTGCCACGTTTCGTTTCACCCGTTGCTTTCTCCTGTACTCAATAGTGCCCTCTGCACGCGAGAATATACAAACTGCCACCCTCTATACGATAGACCAGTCGATTTGTTTCGTCTATGCGGCGGCTCCAACAGCCGGAGAGGTTTTCGCGGAGAGGTTCGGGTTTTCCGATTCCCTCATACGCATTTCGCTGCACATCTTTGAGAAGGTCATTGATCCGTTTTAACGTCTTGCGATCCTGCATCTGCCAGTAGAGATAGTCTCCCCAAGCACGTTCTTCCCACAGAAGCTTCATTCGTCAACCTCGATGAGGTCATGCTCTTCGAATTTTGCTTTGCCGCTTTTCATATCGGCCAAAATACCTTCGAGGTATGCAATGTTGGCGGGTGAGTAGAACGGATCAATGGAAACGTCGAAAGGGATGCGCCGCTCGCGACTCATCTTCTTTGCAAAGATGGTAAATGCCGTTGTCATATTCATGCCAAGATCACGGCAGACTTCTTCCATACTGCGTTTCAAATCCGTGTCCATACGGAAATTGATCAATGTTTGTGCCTGTGGCATTTTTATCACCTCTTGCATAGAGTCTAGCATGAAAGAAAGATAATGTAAAGACAGCATAAAGATATTTACAGCATATTCCGCAGGAACTCCCGTGTGCGTTCTTCCTTCGGTGCACGGAAAAATGTCTGTGGCGCTCCCTGCTCGACGATGACGCCGTTCTCCATAAAGACGACGTTGGTTGCTGCCTCGCGTGCGAATGCCATTTCGTGCGTGACGACGATCATGGTCATGTGCTCGGCAGCGAGGTCGCGCATGGTGTGCAGCACCTCACCGGTGAGCTCGGGGTCGAGGGCGGAGGTCGGCTCGTCAAAGAGCATGATGTCCGGTTTCATGGCGAGGGCGCGCGCGATGGCGACGCGCTGCTGCTGTCCGCCCGAGAGTTGACTCGGATAGTAGTTCTCACGGTCGGAGAGTCCAACTTTGTTGAGGAGGTCGCGGGCGTAGGGGAGGATCTCGTCGCGCCTCATCCCCTTGACGTGAATCGGTGCCTCTATGAGGTTCTCGATCACGGTCATGTGGGGAAAGAGGTTGAACTGCTGGAAGACCATGCCCGTCGCCATGAGGATCCGCCGCACGTCGGCAGCGTCAGCGTAGGTTGCCGATGTTGCCCCGTCCGGCGTATGGCAGAGCACCTCACCGCCGATCGTGATGTCGCCGCGGTCGATGGTCTCCAATCGGTTGATGCAGCGCAGGAGCGTTGACTTTCCGGAGCCGGAGGAGCCGATGATGGCGAGCACCTCGCCGCGCGCGAGGGTGAGGTCGATCCCGCGGAGGACGCTGAGGTCACCGAAGGATTTGTGGATGCCGCGCATCCTGAGCATCGTGTCCTTAGTTTCCGTATCTGCCATAGTGCGCCTCCAGTTTTTTGAATCCATAGGTGAGTACAGCGGTCATGGCAAGGTAGAAGATGCCTGCGATGAGGAAGGGGGTCATGTCGAACTCGCGCTGGACAATGGTGCGCGCGACGCGCAGGAGGTCGTTCATGGCGAGAATGTAGACGAGGGATGTGTCCTTGACGAGATTGATGGTCTCGTTGCTGACGGGCGGCAGGGTGATGCGCAGTACCTGCGGCAGGATGATGCGGCGCATGGTGAGCGGACCGCTCATGCCGAGGACGCGTGCCGCCTCGAACTGACCGCGCGGCACTGCCTGTATGCCCGCACGGAAGATCTCGGCGAAGTAGGCGGCGTAGTTGAGGACGAAGGCGAGCAGTGCCGCCGCGATGTCGGGGAGCAGGATGTCGACCATTGGCAGGGCGAAGTAGACAAAGAGCAGCTGCAGCATGAGCGGCGTACCGCGCATGATCCAGATGTAGATTTCGAGGATGCGACTGAGCGGCCGAAAATGAGAGAGCCGTCCGAGTGCGACAAAGAGCCCCAGTGGTAGGGAAAGCGCGAGCGTGACACAGAAAATCTCGAGGGTGATGCCTGAGCCCTCGAGCATGAGCCGGATGGTATCCAGTGTTTTATCCATGAATGATATTCCTTACAGAAAAAGGGGCTGCCGCACGATGATTCGACATCGTACAGCAGCTCTTTCTTTGTGCCTCTGCCGTGTGCGGGCATCCGCCCCCCATGAAGAGGACGGGGGAACACCGCGCGTGGCAGGAGTGCAGCCATTTACTTCGTGATGTCCTTGGTGAACCACTTCGTCGAGATTTTGGCGATCGTGCCATCCGCCTTCATCTCGTCGAGGACCTTCTGCACCTCGTCGCGCAGCTTCGTGTTATCCTTCGCGAATGCGATGCCGAACTCACTTACAGGACCGACGACCACGTCGAGCGCGTCCAGTGTGTCGGGATGCTTGCTCATGTAGTAGCGGCCGACGATCTCGTCTCCAACGACGGCATCGAGACGGCCATTCTCAAGATCCATGAACGCCGCAACGTAGTCGGGGTACTTCTTGACCTCCTTGACTTCCTTCTTGTAGAAATCCGAGGCGTCCATGTACTCCTCTGCCGTGCCCGCGCTCTGCGTACCGACGGTCTTGCCCGCGAGGCTCTTCTCATCCGTGACGGCAGTGTTGCCCTTCTTCACGAAGATGATCTGGTGGTTGTCCATATAGGGCTTCGAGAAGAGCATATTCTCCTTGCGCTTTTCGGTGATGTCGAGACCGTTCCAGAGCACCTGCACGCGGCCACTCTTGAGCTCGGCTTCCTTGCTCGACCAGTCGATCGCCTTGAACTCAACCTCACGGCCGAGACGTTTTGCTGCTTCCTCTGCGAGATCAACGTCGAAACCGACGATCTTGTTGTTCTCGTCCTTAAAGCCCATCGGCGGGAAATTGTCGTCAAGACCGACGATGATCTTTCCCATCTCTGCCGCATTATCCGTCGAGGGGGCTTTCTCGGTGCTGCCGCAGCCTGCGAGGAGTGCTGCCGAGCAGGCGAGTACCGTTGCTCCGGTTAGAATCGCTTTCCAGTTCATCTTCATTTCTCCTTGTCCTTCTACCACTTTAATGCAATAAAGTAATGGTGCGTGTGTATTATACGACAGATGAAGAAAATATGTCAAGATTTTTTTAATTAAGCAGGTTTTTTTCCTTTCAGGTCGAAATATTTATAGACATGAGAATTTCGTAAGAATGAATGACGTAAACCGAGGGAGGGGCTTGCTTTGCGTGCAATATCCGTAGACGATCTTGAGAATGGGATGATCCTAGCGCGGACGATCGTCAACGCCAAGCGCGTGGTGGTGGTGTCGGAGAATACGGAGCTGACGAAGGCGCATATCACGCGCCTGAAGTTTCTGAAGATCCCCGTTGTCTACATCAAGGACGAATCGGAGCTGAAGGAGGAGCGTTCGCCGATCTTCTCGCGCAGCAATCTCTTCATCAAGCAGTATGAGAATGTCATCGGGACGGCGAAGTCAATCTTTGAGGAGACAAAGAAGACGGGCACTGTTCCCGTGGAAGAGACGAATGAGATGGTGCAGGAGGATCTGCTGCCGCTCTCGCGCCGCAGCGGAACGATTGATTACCTCAATGAGGTCAATCATCTCGCGAGCGACATCTATAACCACTCGCTGCGCGTGTCGATCCTCGCGGGGGTCATTGCCAAGTGGATGAAACTTGACCGTGAGACAGCAAAGGATGTTGTTCTCGCGGGCTTCCTCCACGATGTCGGCAAGTCGCGTTTTGATCAGCGGCTTCTCGAAAAGAATGTAGAAACCCTTGAGGGCGAGGACTACGAGAACTACATCCAGCATACGGTGGATGGTGCCCATATCCTCAACAATGTGGCGGGGCTGACGGAGGGCGTGCGCCTTGCAGCGATGCAGCATCATGAGCGCATGGACGGCAGTGGCTTCCCGTTCAACAGCAAGGGCGACGACATCCATATCTATGCGCGCATCATTGCTGTGGCGGATCTCTATGACAACATCACGGTCGAACGCGAGGGCTATCCGCGCCGTACGCCGTTCGATGCGGTGACGGAAATCGCGCGGCAGATGTATACGACGCTCGATCCGCAGGTCTGTCTTCCCGTACTGATGAATATCAAGAACGCCTTCCTTGGCTCGCGTGTTCTTCTCAGCAATCATCGTGAGGGGACGATCACGGCGTATCCGCACGGTGTTGTGCCGCTCCCGATCGTGACGATCTCGGAGGACGAGGTTATTGATCTCAACGAGGAGAAGAAGATCAAGATTTTGGAGTATAACCCCAAATAATAAAGAACATAGAAAAGCCCATCGGCATGAACCGATGGGCTTTTGTGTGTCCACTGTCAACAGACGGACTGGAGTTTATTGTACCATTCGAGAACTTCGTCATAGATCGGGCTGATCTCCCCCAATGGGATGTGTTCGTGCTCACAGCACGCAGCAACCGACGACCAGTCGCCCTGTTCGTAGGAGATGACGAGGTCGAGCAGGCGGCGCAGATCATTGTCCTCGCCGAGCAGCGCGGCATTCAGATCATCGGCAAGGGTGATCTCCTTGAGCACCTCTGCCATCGGCTGATTGAGCAGTACGTCAATCAGGGAGAACATACCGAGCAGGAAGCCTGTGTCCGGCGTGAGGTCGCGGCGGTTCAGTCTGCGGGCAATCAGCTCACAGAACTTTGCACGCAGGAGCGAGAGCGTAAAGAGCTCGCTCGGTTTGTCCTCGGAGAAGGTCTGGAGGCTGATGAGCGTCACCCAGCTGCGGATTCCGCTGGAGCCGAGGAGGACAGCTGCCTGCCGGAGGTTGGAGACGTGGTTGGTCAGGCCGATGCCGACCGAGTTGATATAGGTGAGGAGTTTGTGTACGAGGTTCGTATCCGCCGCAATCACTTCCGTGATGGCGTTGAAGTCAAAGTTCGGACGATTGACTTCCTTGAGCAGGCGGATACGCGACAGCTCGTTGTTGGTGAGTCTCTTTTGGTGAAGGACGACGGGTTTGCAGAAAAAATAACCCTGGAAGAGGACGTAGCCATCCTCCACAGCCTGGCGGAACTCGTCCTCCGTCTCGATCTTTTCGGCAAGCAGTCGTACGTGTGGGGGCAGTACCTTACGCAGGTTGGCACGCTCTTCGGGATCTGTCGTCATGCGGAAGTCCACTTTGATGATGTCCGCCATGTTGATGAGCGGCTCGTAGCCCGGGAGCAGGACAAAGTCGTCGAGCGCGATCTTGTACCCTGCGTCCTTCAGGTCACGTACGGCCTCGAGAATCTCAGGGGTCGGCTGCACCGTCTCAAGTACCTCCACGACAATGCTGTTAGGGGGCAGGAGCTTTGGTGCACGTGACAGGAGATTCTTCTCTGTGAAGTTGATGAACGCCTTACGGTTGGAGACGAGTTTTTTCATGCCGAAATTGAGCATGGCGTTGACCATGACGCTCTGTGTTGCCACATTTCCGTCGAGGTTTGGGTCAAAGGCGTTTTTTAGACCGCTGCGAAAAAGAATCTCGTATGCGTAGACACTCTTTTGCAGATCCAGGATCGCCTGACGCCCGATGAATGCATCTTCCATAAGGGAACCTTTCTTATCTTTCATAATCATATACGGGCATAGTAAATCATTATTCTAGTATACATACTATATCGAGATTTTATGAAATTATATCATAGCTTTCTCGAAAAATAAATGAAAAAAGGTAGGTCAGATGATATAATAGGAAAAATGAAAAAATGGATGTGGTAATTTGCTGAATGACATACAAATCGGACGTTATCTGCCCGGAGATTCCTTCCTGCACCGCATGGATCCACGCGTCAAGATTGTTCTCCTGTTCTTCTACCTGCTGCTCGTTTTCTTTGTCGAGAATGCGGCAGGCTTTCTTGCGCTCGGCGTCAGTATTGCGCTACTCATGATCGTTTCACAGGTTCCACTCGGGATGCAGCTGCGCTCGATTCGTCCGATTCTCTGGATCGTGCTCTTTACGTTCGGCGTGCATCTCTTTATGACGCCGGGGACGGAACTGTTTGCCGTCGGACCGCTGTCGGCGACATGGGAGGGGCTGACGCGCGGTGTGTATATCGGGCTGCGCCTCATCCTGCTCATTTTGCTAAGTACGCTGCTGACACTGACAACGAGCCCGCTGCGCCTGACCGACGGGCTGGAGGCACTCCTCTCTCCGCTGCGCCGTGTGGGCGTTCCCGTGCATGAGCTGTCGATGATGATGACGATTGCCCTGCGCTTTATCCCGACGCTGCTGGAGGAACTGGATCGCATCATGAAGGCGCAGAAGGCACGTGGGGCGGATTTTGAGCACGGCAGTATCGTGCGACGGATGCGAGCCATCGTACCCGTGCTTGTGCCGCTCTTTCTCTCTGCGTTTCGCCGTGCCGATGAGCTCGCGATGGCGATGGAGGCGCGCTGTTACCGTGGCGGTGAAGGACGTACGCAGATGAAGGAGCTGCACATCGGGCGTGTCGACTATGCGGCGGTCGCCGTCTTTGTCCTCGGTGCGGCGGGCATCTGTGCCGTGAGTGCGGGAGGGCTGAGCTTTGCGCCCTGAGCATGTGGCGACGATGAAGGCGCGTGCGCGGAATATCGCGCTGAAGGTCGCCTACGATGGGACGAACTATCATGGCTTTCAGCGGCAGACGCCGCCCATCCGTGCCGTTCAGAATGTCCTTGAGGCGGCTCTCGCCAAGGTTTGCGGTGAGACGGTGGAGCTTGCGGCGGCGGGGCGCACGGATACGGGGGTTCATGCCTATGGTCAGGTGGTGAATTTCTTCACGGACGGACGCATCCCAACAGAGCGTCTGCCGCGTGCGGTGAACGGTCTCCTGCCGCCGGATATTGTCGTGTCGGAGGCGTGGGAGGCAGCGCGGGATTTCAGTGCACGTCACAGTGCGACGGGCAAGGCATACGTCTATCGCATGGAGGAGTGCCGCGTGCCGAATCCCTTCACGCGCAGCTATGCATGGCAGATTTTTCAGCCGCTCGATCACGATGCGATGAGGGCGGCGCTGTGTCTCCTTGAGGGGACGCATGACTACTCTTCGTTCCGTGCGGCGGGTGGCGCGCCGATGTCACCCGTTCGTACGCTCGATACGATCCGTCTGACGGCGGAGGGGGAGGGGCGTCTCTCGCTCTATATTCATGGCACGGGCTTTCTCTATCACATGGTGCGCAATATCGTCAGTACGGCTGTGGCGGTCGGTACGGGGCGTATCTCCCAGGATCGCTTTGCGGAGATCTTTGCGGCACGGGATCGTCGGCTCGCGCCGCCCACGGCTCCGGCCAGCGGGCTGTATCTCCTCGCGGTGGATTATGACGGCACATCGGAAAGGAGCAATACCGATGGAGCAGGAAATGCTGCAGCGTCTTGTGACAAATGCCGTACGTGAAATGCGCTTGCCGTCTCGTTCGGAGGGCCGCGGCAGTCATGTACTGACGCTTGTGGACGCCGTCCTCGATGCAGCGCTGGATGAAGAGGCAACGGACATCCATCTCGAGCCGATGGAGGAAGGACTGCGCATCCGCGTCCGCGTCGATGGGCTGCTGCGCGCTTATCCGAGCCTGCTGCCGGCGGCAATCGCCCCAGTCGTTATTGCCCGTCTAAAGGTGATGGCGGGCATCGACACGGCAAAGCGCAACCGTCCGCAGGATGGGCAGATTCGCTATCCACACGGGGAGCGCAGCGTCGATATGCGCGTGGCGGTTCTTCCTGTCGTGGGCGGTGAGCGCATGGTCGTGCGCATTATGGACGGGACGGAGCGATTCCTTCACTGCAGGGAGCTCAGTTTCACGCCGGAAAACGAAGCGATTTTTGAACGACTCATCCATCGACCGACGGGGCTCCTTCTCGTCTGTGGACCGATGAACTCGGGCAAGACGACGACGCTCTATGCGGCACTCGCCGAGCTCAATGACCCAAACTGTCACATTATGACGCTCGAAGATCCCGTGGAGCGACGCATCGACGGGATCAGTCAGTTTGCCGTATGTCCGGAGGCGGGGCTGACCTTTGTCGCAGGACTGCGGGCAGCACTGCGGCAGGATGTCCAGAAGATCCTCTTGGGCGAGATCCGCGACCGTGAGACGGCGGAGATGGCGGTGCGTATTGCCCTCACGGGACACGCACTGTTCTCGACGCTCCATACGGAGGATTGTGTCGCCGCGATTTTTCGCATGATCGAGATGGGGACGCCGCCCTATCTGCTCGCAGCGACGCTCTCGGGGGTCGTTGCCCAGCGGCTTGTGCGCCGTGTCTGCGTGCATTGTCGTGAGACATACACCGTCGCTGCAGGCTCAGATGAGGCTCTTCTTCTCGGATCGCTCTATCACGAGGGGGTAACGCTCGTGCGCGGGCGCGGCTGCCCGCACTGCCACGGGAGCGGCTATCATGGACGCATGGCGATACATGAGATGCTGCCCGTCTCCGAGTGTATCCGCACGGCGATCCTCGCGGCAAAATCACGAGATGAACTGCGGCGCGCGGCAGAGACGGCGGGGATGCGTTCTCTCTGGCTGGACGGCGCGGCAAAGGCTATCGAAGGGGAGACGACATTAGAGGAGGTGGAGCGTGCACTCGATGGATGAAACGGACGTGTGGCAGGAACTGCTGCGCCGCATGATGGCAGTGAATGCCTCGGATCTCCATGCGGCACCGCATCAGCAGATACAGCTGCGCCGTGACGGCGTACTGATGGCGGAGGATCTCATCCCCACAGCGGCACTGATGGAGGCTTGTGCCTGTCAAATGCTCTCGGATGCGCAGCGCGCTCTCCTTTCTGTGCAGGATGTCGATGCCGCGTGGAACTGGGAGGGACGGCGGTTTCGAGGAAACTTTTATCGGACGCAGGAGGGGATGGCTCTTTCCCTGCGGCTCCTGCCTGAGCGCATCATGACGCCCGATGAGATCGGTATGCCGCCTGCCGTGCGTACGGCTCTTGAGATGAGGGATGGACTCGTGCTGCTCTGCGGAGCGACGGGGGCAGGAAAGACGACGACGCTTGCCGCACTCATCGATGCGGTCAACCATACGCGCTCCCTCCATATCATCACGCTTGAGGATCCCGTCGAATATGTTTTTACCGCAGATCGTGCCTTTTTCAGTCAGCGGGAAGAGGGGCGGGATTTTTCTTCCTTTCCCGACGCGGTGCGCAGCGCGCTGCGTGAGGATCCCGATCTCCTGCTCGTGAGTGAGATCCGTGACCGCGCGACACTTGAGGCGACACTCCTCGCGGCGGCGACGGGCGTGCTCGTCGTGGGGACAATCCACGCGGGGACGGCAGCGCAGGCGGCGCGCCGCGTGGAGAGCTTCTTCCTGGCGGATGCGCGGGATGCAGTGCGCGCCCAGTTTGCTGATGTCGTACGCGGCATCTTTGCCCAGCGGCTTCTGCTGCGGCGGGGCGGTGGACGTATTGCCGTATTTGAGACGCTGGTTGGTACCCCCGCCGTGCGAAATGTCCTGCGGCAGGGACGCTATGATCAGCTCGAGACGCTCATGATGAGCGGTGCCGCGCAGGGGATGCAGACGGCGGAGATGGCAGAGGACGCGCTCCGCGCACGGGGCGTCCTCGCATGACGGTATTTTCTTATACGGCGTGCACGGCAGAGGGGCGAAAGATACACGGCATCATTGAAGCCGAGAGCGCGCCGGCAGCGGCACGGATGCTCATGGAGCGCGGTGAGACGGCCGTGCGCATCGAGGAGCGGCGGACGCTGCGCCTGCCGCAGCAGACACAGCAGTGGCTGTCGCGCCGCGGTGGCGTGACGGACGAGGAGCGGATCGCCTTCTTTCAGGAGCTGTCTGCCCTCCTCGCCGTGGGACTTCCTATGCACCGCGCACTGGAACGCCTGCGCGACGGCGTGGGAGAATCGTCGCCGTCGGGACGTCTGCTTCATGACCTACATCATGCGGTCGTTCAGGGGATGCCGCTTTCACAGGCGATGGAGACAAAGCAGCAGATCTTTTCCCCTGTCCTCGTCGGCATGGTACGCGCGGGGGAGGAGAGCGGCTCGCTCGATGTCGTGCTCGGAGCGGCGGCATCGTTCCTCACGGAGGAGCACCGTATGCGCGAGGCACTGTGGAGCGCGCTCCTCTATCCTCTTTTTTTGCTGGTGGCAGTCGTGCTCTCCATCGCCCTCATGACCGTCTTTATTCTGCCCATCTTCGCGGCACTCCTGGCAGATCTGCATGCCGATCTGCCGCTGCCGACACAGCTGCTCCTCACGGCGTCGGCACAGATCGCCGATGCGCCTGCGGCGACGGTATTTGTCCTTCTCGCCGTGCCCCTCAGTATTGGACTGCTCCTGCGCATCCCATCGGTGCGCTTTCTCTGTGACCGCTGCATCCTGCGCCTGCCTGTTGTGGGTGTATTCATCCGCTGTCGTGCGTGGCAGATGATCCTATGCGTTCTCGCCGTTCTCCTGCGCAGTGGGATTCGCCTCGACCGCGCCATTGCACTGGCATGCACTGCAACGGGAAATCGTGCGCTCCGCCGGCAACTGAGCAGCATAGAGCAGCGACTTATCGAGGGACGCAGCCTCACACAGATCATGGCAGATGACCCTTATCTGCCGTCTCTCGTGCGCGGTATGCTAGCCGCAGGCGAGGAGGCGGGGGAATTGGAACGCATTCTTCCGCAGGCAGCAGAGTACTGTGCACGCCGGGCGGAGATTATCGGACAGCGTGTGGCGGCACTCGCCGAGCCGATCATGATCGTCATTGTTGCGGGGCTCATCTTCTTTGCCGTGCTCTCCTTTCTCCTGCCGATCTTTGACGCGATGGATGCGATGATGTAATGGCGGCGGAATAACGAAAAAGACGTTTCTCACGTATTGGTGAAAAGCGTCTTTTTATTTTTATTTCCGCATGCGCCATGACTGATAGAAGATGGCGAGGCATGCGCAGGCAAGGAACATGAGGAGCAGGTCGCACTGGTATGCCCATGTTCCCGTAAGTCCGCCAAATGAGAGGTGTTCAAAGAGAATCTTATCGTAGATGCGCGTCGTGATAAAGCGGTGAATGCCCGCTGCAGTCAGAAGGATGAAGACGACATATAGAACGCGCGGCATCGTCTGTGGGATATGCAGCGGGATACGGCGCAGCAGTGCCCGCCACAGCATGCGGGCATGCAGACCGACGTGGACACCGACGACGAGAAAGAGTAGCACACCGGCAGAGAGGTGAACTGCGTGGGCGTAGATGGATGCGAGTCCGCGCAGCCTCACAATGGGGAGAGCGTAGAGGGAGATGAGTATGCCCGATACCAAGGTCACGGCAAGGAGCAGGAGCATGATGATGTTTACCGTATTGAGTGCCGTCATTGGCAGGCGCCGCCAAAAGAGCGCACGGAGATAGGCACGCTCGAGCCACAGGTGGATGCCGCCGAGGATGAGAAGGGCACAGCCCAGATACTCATGCACGGGCTCCGTCGTCAGCAGACGGTTTGGCAGAAAGAACATGAGGAGGGTAATTAGAACGAAGAGCAGAGGGCGCATCAGTTGTGGTACCCCAATCCCTCCAGCCAGACGGCAAGGCGCTGCTTCGTTTCTGTCGCATCATCACGCACCGTCTTGCCGCGGATGCACATCCCCGGGAGTACCTCTGCTCCCTTGGCATAGTTCGGGATGTCCACCTCCTTGCCGCTCATTGCATTGCCCGATCCGGTAGAGAATGGGATGATGACTTTCCCTGCGAAGTCATAGCTCTCGAGGAAGGTGTAGATCGGCATTGGAAGATCCTGATACCAAGTCGGATAGCCGAGGTAGATGATGTCGTACTGCGCCATATCATCGACCTTTGATGCGAGCAGAGGCCGTGCCTGTTTGGCTTGCTCCTGCTTTGCCACCTCTGTCATCTCCTTGAGGTCGATAGGGTAGGGGATGACAGTCTGTATCTCGAACGTGGCATCCGCATGGATAAGCTCTGCAAGCTGCTCAGCAAGGAGCGCCGTGTTTCCCTTTTCGACGTAGCCAACTTCGTGGTTTTCCCCTGCGCGCGAGAAGAATGCGACGAGCACGCGTTTTCCTTCAAAGGAAGCAGGGGGCTTCAGCGGTTGAGCGAGGTCGAGGGCAGCATGCTCTTCCTCTGCATCGTCAACTGCCGTATTTTTACTCCCGCAGCCGAGCGTGAGAAGAAGCAGCGCGGCAAGCAATACGGCGAGAATTTTTTTCATGGATATTCTCCTTCATTATGCGTACAGAAAAGAGCCAGAGTGCATCGCGGTTGATCTGGCTCTCACAAACTCTATTGTATTATTTCCCAGAGAAGGAAAACTTCATCCCAACCGAGATCGGAGGAACGGGACCACCCTCCAGCTCGATCTGCCCCGGCATGGAGCCTGTTGTATTAAAGAGCAGCGTACAGTGTCCGCTGTCGCGGATCGTGTCATTCGCGTTCTCACCGACGCGCGTGACCTTATATTTCTGCTTCCCGAGCGTCAGGGTATCTCCAACGATGATGTCGCGATTCAGATCGCCCGATGTGTGCTCAATGACCATCTCGGCGAGATTGGGGTGTGCTCCCTCGTCCAGCAGAATGATGCTGCTGTTGGTCTCGAGGAATTTGCGCGCCAGTTTGCCGATGGCAGTCACACTGACTTCATACTTTACAGCCATCTCTTATGCCCTCCCCATGGTATACAATAAAACTTTCCACAGTTATTCTATCACATGGCCTCTGGGTTGTAAAATAATTTTGCTGATTATGCTGAGATTAGGCGGTCTCCGTTGACAATGAAAAGGAAAATTAGTAAAATTTTAGAAGGATATGCGCATGGGGCGCGGGGGTCTAAGGAAGTGCCGAATATATCGGCGTTTCCATAAGGGGGAAACTATATGAAGGACATTCGTTTGGACAGTCCTCTGCAGGGACGATTGATCCCTCTGTCGGAGGTGTCGGATCCTGCCTTTGCAAGCGGGGCAATGGGGCGTGGTGCGGCGGTAGCCGACCCGGAGGGCCGTGTGGTCTCTCCCGTGGACGGCGAGGTAACGGTGCTCTTTGAGACGAAGCACGCCATTGGGATTCACGGGGCAGATGGCGTGGATATCCTCATCCACGTCGGCGTGGATACGGTGAAGCTCGGGGGGATGCATTTTACTGCGCATGTGGCGCAGGGTGATACGGTGAAGAAGGGACAGCTGCTGATCGAGTTCGATCCCGCCGCCATCCGCGCGGCCGGCTATGAGACGACGACGCCCATCCTTGTGACCAATGCGGCAGACTATGGGACGATCACGCTGGCGTCGGATGGGGCAGAAATTTCCTCTCACAATACAGAAGCCACGGCGGAGGCACCGGCTGCGGCAGAGGAGGCGGCAGAGGACGACATTGACCCGAATCTGCCAAAGGAAGAGCGCGTCGCCAAGCTGATCTGGAAGTATGTCGGCGGAGCGGGGAATGTTCGCAGTGCTGAGCACTGTGCGACGCGTCTGCGCCTGATCGTCAACGACAAGACGCGCATCGACGAGAAGGCGATCGAGAACATCGACGGCGTGAAGGGACAGTTCTTTGCTGCCGCCCAGTATCAGATCATCCTCGGGACGGGATTTGTCGACAAGGTCTATGACGCCTTCGTCGCGGGGACGAATCTCGGCTCGACTGCGGGCAGCGGAAAGCAGGAGGCATACGAGCAGATGTCGCCGCTGCAGAAGGTCTCACGCACCCTCGGCGACGTCTTTGTCCCCGTCATTCCCGTGCTCGTGGCGACAGGACTCTTCATGGGGCTGCGCGGGATGGCACAGAGTCTCGGCATCGAGATGAACGAAAATCTCCTGCGCATGAGTCAGATCCTGACGGATACGGCATTTGCCTTCCTGCCCGCACTCGTCTGCTGGTCGACGATGAACCGCTTCGGTGGAACGCCCGTCATCGGCATTGTGCTTGGTCTGATGCTCGTCGCTCCGCAGCTGCCGAACGCCTACGCGATTGCGGCGGGGGATGCCGTCCCTCTCTCAATGGAGATCTTCGGGATTCCGATTCCCGTGGTCGGCTATCAGGGCTCGGTTCTGCCCGCCCTCGTGCTTGGTATCTTTGCGGCGCGCCTGCAGAAATGGTTCAAGACCTTTGTGCCCGACATCATTGACCTCATTGTCACGCCGTTCCTCACGCTATTCGTCTCGATGCTGCTCGGCCTCCTCATCATCGGACCGATCATGCACACGCTTGAGATCGGTGTCTTTGGCGCGGTACGTGCCTTTTTGGAGCTGCCGTACGGCATCGGCGGCTTTGTCGTCGGCGGTCTGCATCAGGTGATCGTCGTTTTCGGCGTGCATCATGTGTTCAACGCGCTTGAGGTGCAGCTTCTCGCATCGACAGGCGTCGATCCGTTCAATGCCATCATTACCGGTGCGATTGTGGCACAGGGCGGTGCCGCCGTTGCAGTCGCAGCGCGTACCCGTGATGCAAAAAAGCGTGCTCTCTATATTTCCTCGGCTGTTCCTGCCTTCCTCGGCATTACGGAGCCTGCGATCTTCGGCATTAACCTGCGCTTTATGCGCCCGTTCATCTGCGGTCTGGTCGGCGGGGCGTGCGCGGGCGCAGTGGCGGGCTTCCTGCATCTCGCGGGGACGGGCATGGGCATCACCGTTCTGCCCGGGACGCTGCTCTATCTTGATCATCTGCCCGCCTACATCCTCGTCAATGTGATCGGCTTTGCCGTCGCCTTTGGTCTGACCTTTGTCGTCTTTCGCCCGGAGGAGTGAGTGCTGTGGAGAATTTTGACAAGCGGGACATCGACGCGCGGTTGGCGGAGGGCTTCCCCTTCACCGATCGCCGTCACAATCGCTTTCATCTCGAAATGCCATTCGGACTGATCAACGATCCGAACGGGCTCGCCTACCACAATGGCTGGCATATTTTCTATCAGTGGAATCCCTTCGGCTGTGCGCATAAAAATAAATCGTGGGCACACACGAAGACACGCGACTTCTGTACCTACAGCGTGCCCCAGCTCGCCCTGTGGCCGAGCGACGCACATGATAAGGACGGATGTTACTCGGGGTGCGCTGCAGAGGAGGACGGGCGGCTGCGCGTCCTCTACACCTGCAACGCGAAGGATGCGGAGGGCAATCGCAGTTCCGTACAGCGCTTCGGCACGTATACGAAGGCGTCGGGGATGGTGAAAAAAGAGGAGATCATTATCGATGGGCCGCCGCCCGGCTTTACGGCGCATTTTCGCGACCCCTACCTGTTTGAGCGCGACGGCGTACGCTATCTCATCATCGGGGCGCAGACAGAGGATGAGCGTGGCTGTGTTCTCATCTACCGCGAGACGGCGGATGGCTGGGTCTACCGCGGCGAGCTGAAGACACAGCTGAAGGATTTTGGCTATATGTGGGAGTGTCCGAACCTCCTCTCCTTCGGGGATTATGACGTCCTGAGCTTCTGTCCGCAGGGGGTGCCCGCGCGTGCCTACGACCGCCAGAATCTCTATCAGTCTGGCTATATCGCAGGGCATGCGTCCATGGACGCGATGGAGATGCTCATGCACGGGCGGTTCAAGGAGCTCGACCACGGGTTTGACTTCTATGCACCGCAGGTCGTGACGCATGAGGGGCGGCATATTCTCATCGGCTGGATGGGGATGCCCGACCGTGAGGACGACTACCCGACGCGCGCGGAGGGCTGGATGCACAGCCTCACGCTGCCGCGCGTGCTGACACTGCGTCAGGGGCATATCTTCTCCGAGCCGGCACATGAGCTGAAGGCACTGCGCCACCGCGAGACAGAGCGTACACTGGAGGCGGGGCAAACGAGCCATTTCGAGACAGAGCTCTTTGACCTCACAGAGCTGCTGCTCGACATCGAGGTGGGGGATGCCTACACCGTTGCGCTGGAGTTGGTCTATGGGGCGGAGAAATTGGTGTTTCGCTACAATCGTCTGGAGCAGGTCATGACCATCGACCGCACGAAAATGCGGCAGGGGGGACGCGGTACGCGCAGCTTTAAGCTCTACGTCGATCGTACTCTTTCCTTGCGCATCTACGTTGACCATAGTGCCGTCGAGGCATTCTTCCAGTACGGCGAGGAGGCAGCGACCGTTGCAATCTTCCCCGAGGAGGATGTGCGTCCGACGCTGCGTGTCTTCTCCGATGTGGATGTGGAGCAGATTACGGGCGTTCTCTGGGAGCTTGAGCCATTCCACTACGAGCAGGGCTGACAATACAAAAGAGAGCAGTAATGCGAGGATTCTATCTTCGCATTACTGCTCTCTTTTCGTGCAGACTTATATTTTTTTCTTGATCGCGTCGAGATAGCCGATCACCTCGTCGGAGATGCGCTGGATCTCGGGTAGATTCTGGTCCACCTCAGCCGTCTTGTGATTGTAATACGCCGTAATCGTTGCAGCGCAGAGCTTGTGGAACTTCTCATGCGCGATGCCGAGTTTCTCAAACTCGGGCATGTGACCGTATTTCTCCTTCCCTTCGGAGAAGTACCACTTTCCGAGGCGGCAGATTGCATGGTTCTCTACGTCAGTCGCCTTGAGGTCGATATTGCCCCAGATGAGCTGATGGATCTTCATGCCCCAGACCATGTGGTCGGTCTTGGCAAAGTCGATCATCTCCTTTGGCCCGAAGCCGAGCTTCAGACCGCCGATCTTCATGCGTACGTCGTTGACCTTGCGTGTCGAGTCGTAGATGCTGTAGTTGCAGGTGCGTGAGCCCTCGGTCATCTTTACCACGTCGCTGACAGTGGACTGCAGTGTCGCGTTCATCTCTTGGAATGACGCCGACTGCCGCTGGGCGAGCGGTGCGAGGTCGTCGATCGTGTGGTTGATGGTGTCAAAGACGGAGGTGAGTTTTCCCGTCTCGTCGGATGCCTGTTCAACGGCATCGACGTTTGCACGGAAGGAGTTGTCCATGTGCTGGAATGCACCCGTGATCTGCTCGACCCCCGTGCGGATCTTTGTCAGCTGATCGCGGATCTCGTCGACGGAGTTCTTGGATTGTTCGGCGAGCTTGCGCACTTCATCAGCGACGACAGCAAAGCCACGTCCATGCTCCCCGGCACGTGCTGCCTCGATGGAGGCGTTGAGTGCGAGCAGATTTGTCTGTTCCGCGATGCTGTTGACCGTGACGACGAGGTTGTCAATGCTCGCTGTGCGCTCATGGAGCGACTCTACATCCTGTGTCATCTCCGTGAGCCCACTCTGTGCCGCATCCGTCTCCTTGGCGACCTCATGGATGCGTGTCTGCGTGAGATCCATTGATTCCTTGCCCGCACCTGTCTGATCTGCCGTTTCGGAGACGACCTCCGCGAGATGTACGATGTCATTTGCCATCGAGGATACGACGTCGACCAGCTCCTGGACATTCGTCTCGACAGCGCGGTTTTCGCGCGCCAGCTCGTTGAGCTGGACAGAGGCGTGTACCGTCTCGGCGACCGACTTGTTGATGTCGAGGGAGAGCTCCGTCAGCGTCTCCCGCTGCTTTTGGGCGAACTGTGCAATGAGCCGTGTGAGGTTCTGCAGCTCCGGACTGCGGATGGTCGGGGCGGGGGTGGTCAGTCCGCCGTCGATCAGATCATGCAGATACTTTTCCAGCGCCTTGGCGTCGCCATGCCCGGGTGAAGAGGTGGAAATTTGTGCCTCTGCATCCTTGCGTGATGAAAAAAACATAGTACATCCTCCCCTGAAACACGAAAGAATAACGTGTATTTATAATAGTTTGATAACTATAACGAAAATGCGTCCTTTTCCATTCATCCTCTGTATGAATAGGAAAAATCGCCTATTTTCGGGTATTGTACCATAATTGGAAGCAGATGAAAAGGGGGAGAGAATTTATAATTTGCGGGAATGACAACAGAAAAACCGCCGCACTGAACTGTACGGCGGCCACATTCTTTCGGTTCTTAGTGATTGTGATGGCTGTCCTTCAGGATACCCACAACAGCACGCTGAACGACATCGAGCACATCGTGGAGCAGCGCGTTATACATATCACCGCCGTCGACAACACCACGACCGTTCTCCGTGAGGAAGAATTTCTTCGGATGCTCCGTCGCCGCATAAGCCTCGTCAAACTTCGCTTTCACCAGTGCCTCAAAATCCATGAAAAGCCCTCCTTAAACACAATAACCAATACGGGAATTATAGCATATTTTTTGAATCCTGTCTCAATCTTTTACAGATTTTTCACAAAAATATTCTGCTGAGTAGAATCTCCTTGACAACCAAGGGGCGGTTGGCGATAATCGAGGCAGAAGAGACCTCTGAAGCTCGCAAGGCACGGATTGCAGGGAGAGTCTCGAATGTGCCGAATTCAAAGATAAGGAAACGATGGCTGTTTGATTATTACGAATCAACGATGAAGGAGATGCTTGACGATGGTGGATTTATCTACAAAGAAGCCGCCCTTCAGCAACGAGGAGATTGGGGACTCCTTACTGGATTACATTCTTAGCGAAGCCTCGAACGAGCCAACAGAGAATACGGCGGAAGTGCTGACAAATGAGATGATTGATCGTCTTTTACTGGATGCAATTTTGGGCAAGGGGTGGGACAGTCAATACGAGAACATTGAGGAAGGAAAAAACGCCAAGAACGACAGTGCGCAGGAGACCCAAATTACCTAAGGAGAGTGAATCTTGATGGACGAAATGGAGGAAAGGTTCTCTCTGGAAGAGATCAACAGAGACCTAAAACCAATGCTTTCGGGGGAACAAGTGAACGTGGCCGAGTGGGCGGAGAACGTAGCGAAGAAGTATAGTGAACAGGCGGCAAAGAAAAACAGAGCAACAAGAAAGACCACCTGATTTATAGCAGCCCGAGCTTAGGTACTGCCACCGAGTCCAACGCTGGTGCGGTCTCCGCGTCGGCAAAGAATGTTGGAGCCGAATCTCGCGGGGGTATCTCTGCATCCGATAAATCAGGTGATCTTATTATCTCCACTATAGCACCCGAGAAAGTAGAAAGCAAGGAGAATACGTCTCATGAAAAGAAATAACGTCGTTGAGAGGAGAACGAACCGTAGAGCAGATATCGTTCATTTGTTTTCCAAATCCTTATAGAGCTCGTAGTTCTCCCTTATAATCCGCGCAGAGACCTCCTGTATCTTTTGTGCTAATGTAGGATTGTTGCGGCTTGTCTGTACGTCTTGTGTTGAGGTTATGGGACGAGGCCTTTTGTTTCTTTGCGGAGTTGCATTCATGGTGTAGTTCTTCTTTTTTCTGCCGTCCACGACGGCGGCTTTTTTTATGCCTTTTGTTCGGCGATGAAGGCGGCACGATAGGTGGCGACATCCTCCTCAATCTCCGCATTCGTCGTTGCGGGACGCTGCGGACGTTCGGCGGGTTAGGCGGCGGGGCGATGCGCATAGCTGACAACAGACATTTCCGTCGGAGCATGGCGCAGAGACTCGACAATCTCCTCAAGCACACGGGCGACCTCATCACTATAGCTGGTATCCCCACACTGAGAACAGACGTAGGAAGGAACGTCCTTGATGATAATAATGTGATCTCCGAGGTCAACCATGAACGTGGTCTTTTTCTCCTCAAGAGCTCCTTTGCACATAAAACAATTCACTGCGATTTCTCCTTTCGCGTCTTGCCGTCGGTTTCCCAACGTTCGGGATCCGGATAATAGGCGGTGATGAGATGAAGAACGTCGATGCCGATGCCACAGACAACATGAAGCCATGCGTTCTTTACCGTCACCCCGAAGATCAGATAGCTCGGGTGCGGATAGTCTTCGGGATAATGCTCGATAATTTCGCCCGTTTCAAGTACGTATGTCACATCGTCGATGGAAATGCCGCGCTGAAAGAGACGCAGAAGTATATGATTCGTCCATCGGAGCTTATGCGTAGAACATCGCTCTTGAATCGTTTTTAGAATGGCAGCATCTTTTGCGCTGTCAAAGTCCAATATGCCCATATATTCACCTTCCACCACCATCATAGGCGGTCTTTTTTTATGCCCGTTTTGCGGCGGCGGTAGAGGAGTATGCTGACGGCTCCTTTTGTTCGGCGATGAGGGCCACGATAGGCGGCGACATCCGCTTATCGTGTGTCCGTCCAATCAGGCGCCATATTTCGTGTGCATCTCTTTCATAGTCCTCCGATATTATGCGATAGACGAGTGGCAGCCGTGGATGCCCTACATTGGTACGATGGCGAGCTCCTCAAGATACTCAATCACAGGTCACCGCCCTTGCTTGTTACGATAAAAGTAAATCGAGTGCGTTACTTCTCCTTTTCTATATTATGCCTTAAAAGAAATTAGATGGCAAGCCGCCTACGATGGCGGTTTTTATGCGCGTTTGGCAGGAGTGAGTCAGGCGATTTTCTCCCTCTAAATAGGCGTGCTGGCTTCATAGAGATGTTCCGGGGTATAGCATCGTTTCAAATCACCGTGCCGTACCATCGCCTTTGCACGCAGAAAAAAGGGAACTTTGCTCTTTGACGGGAGTGCTAATCCGTCTGCCGTTACCACCGACGACACCCTTCTGGAGGCGATCAACAAGAATGGTGGCGTTGATACATCCCCGAACACCCATGGGAGGAGCAAAGTTCCTTCTACCGCCACTATATCATCCGAGCCGGAAGAAAGCAAGGAGAATCCGCTTCATGAGGACGAGCAGGCGGCACTAAAGGGGCTGAGTGCAGACGCGAAAGACGTATACCGCCTTGTACGCGACAAGCTCGCAGGTTCGTCAAACAAGAAGGTCGCCCGTGCAGCTTCGGTCGGCGCAGTCCCCCTTGCGCGTCATGCGGATATTATCGCACGCAAGATTCGCACGGCAGTCGGGAAGCCCTTCACAGCAATGGACTACTACCGCAATATGTTTGCCCTTAAGACAGAGGGAGACAAGAGGGGCGCGAAAAAGCGACGGCGTATGCGGCGGTTCCGTATATCGTTGAGCATGGTATTGTGTATGACCGTCAGGCGAATTGGAAGCAGCGAGGATATGATACTGCTGCCATCATTGCACCAATCAAACTTTGCGGGGCAGGACTACATCGGCGAAGTCGTTGTAAAAAGACAGCCGAATCGTCAGAGGGTCTATCTGCATGAAGTCGAGATAACAAAAAAGCTCGAGAGTGCGTTCAAGACCCCCACTAAAGGAGGCGCACCTCAAGCTTCTAGACTCATTATCGCAGAACATCTTGGGCAAGTCAACGCGTGCTCAAAAATTGTTGATGAGAACGGCGAGCCGCCGGTGGTGTATCATGGTAGCGACGCGGAGTTTGAGGTGTTTGACCGCACAAAGGGACGCAGTGGGATGGACATTAAAAAGATTCACTTGAAAAAATAAGACCTTGCCACGGTGAAGAAGTGGGCAGCGTGGCGTGAAGGACAGGCGGCGGAGTACAAAGGCACACCGTTTGCCCGTTCCTTTGCCGAGCTTGACAAGAAGATCCGTGCGGCACTTTCGGCAGGGAATGACCGACGTGCAGACAACCTTAAGAGCCAGTGGGAGCACGAACGATTCGCTCGTGGTTTTGAGATGTACCTCAAGACGGGTGACGCACCGACCAAGGAGCTGCGCGCCGTATTCGCAAAGTTCCGCGCGTTCCTCCAGCGCATCTATCAGGCGTTCACCGGGACGGGCGGCAAGGCAACACCTGAGGTGGAAGAAGTCATGGCACGGATGATCTCCATCGAGGACTCTTCCGACCTCTCTGCCTATCCACGCGGAAAAGAAACGGACGGTTTTTCTATGCCCAAATTCTCTGCGCGTACGAACGGTGAAAGTCGTGTCGGGAACTTCCGCCGCATGATGGACGCCCTCAAATCGGGGGTACAGCCTTCCCCACGTGTTGAAGTTCACGACGGGCGCAGAGAGGTGACCGCAGACATCGGTACTCGGTGCATACTATCAGGGGGTGGAAAAGAAGGGGATGGAAAAAGCCCCCGGCGACGAGCTTTCGGCAAAGACAATCGCCTATGCACAGGAGATCAACGACGACGCGAACTTTGACTACTCGGCGGCAAACGCACCGGGGATGCTTCGCGCGGGCTCTGTTATCACGCAGCAGCTCTTCCAGTTCCAGAAGTACCCCATCATTCAGTTTGAGTTCATGTATAACATCCTGAAGAACGGAACACGCGGGCAGAAAGTACGCATGCTTGTCCCGTAAGGATGCAATACAGTCCTATATTGATGATCCGGGAGGTTGCTTGACAACATAGGTACAGTTGGCGATAATGGAGGCAGAAGAGATCTCTGAAGCTCGCAAGGCACGGATTGCAGAGAGAGTCTCGAATGTGCCGAATTCACAGATAAAGAAAACGATGGCTGTTTGATTGTTACAAATCAACGATGAAGGGATGCTTGACTATGGTGGATTTATCTGCAAAGAAGCCGCCTTACAGCAGAGAGGAGATCGAGGCTTCCTTACTGGAGTACGTTTTTAGCGAAGCCTCGAACGAGCAAGGAGAGAATACGGCAGAAGCGCTGACAAATGAAATCACCAACGATATATCAGCAAATGGCTCGATGAGAGAGATTGACGGCGACACGCCTAGGTGCTAGTCCCTGCCTGCACAATGGAAACAAAACAGCCTCCGAGCTGCAATCTCGGGGGCTGTTCTTGTGTTTAAGTACCATCGTGTTTGCCGCGTTCTTAGGGAATCGGGAGATAGTTTCCAATCAGTGCCAGTCCCCATGAACGCAGGGTCAGGCGCAGATCCTCAAATGGTGCGATGAGCGGAGCGAATGCCAGACGCAGCTTAAAGCGTGTCATGGTATGTGTGTTGCATCCGAAGATGGGGATGCGATCCATCTGGTAGACGCCCTCTGTGGGGGTGGATAGTCCGTAGTGAACGGTGAATCCGCCGCGATAACCCGCATCACGGGTGACCTCTTCCACCGCGTCCGTGACGCGTCCGCCCGGATAGGCGATGTAGTCGACCTCTTTGCCGAGTTTCTTGGAGAGCGCTTCGCGGGAGTCCGCGATCTCATGGTGCAGCTCGTCGCGCGAGGTCAGCTCCGAGAGATTCGCGTGCGTCATCGTGTGGCTCTCAAAGTCGATCAGGCCGGAATCCTGCATCTCGCGAATCTGTTCCCATGTCAGATAGTTCGGGTAGACGCCCGTGAAATCGTTGATGAGAAAGATCGTTGCCTTGAATCCATATTTTTTCAGGATCGGATAGGCATACTCGTAGTTGTCGACATAGCCGTCGTCGAGGGTAATGACGACAGGCTTTTCGGGGAGCGGCGTGCCGTTTTCTGCCGCGTCCATCATCTCATCCAGCGTGATCGTATGGTAGCCCTCTTCTGCGAGATATGCCATCTGCTGATCGAACTGGTCGCAGTATAGTGTGAGTGGGTTGCCGTCCTTGTCCTCGACCTGGTGGTAGTTGAGTACGGGCACGCCGGGCGATGTGCACATGAGTAGTGCCGCCGTAGCGAAACACAGGAGAATAAGAACAATCGGGATGAGCAACCAACGTGGGAATTTCACTGAAATACCTTCTTTTTAATAGAAATGAACAACGCGCTAAGTGTATCCTATCCTATTTGTTCTGTCAAGGCAGACAGTTCTGCCAATCTCGTCTCTGTGCATAGCCAGTGCCTTATTATGGCTTTTTTGTGTCAAATATGGCAAAAAAAGGAAGAAGTTGCTATAATAGAGCCGTCGGTTTCGATCAAGAAGAGGAGATGGACAGATGCGCATTGCGCTGTTTGATTCGGGCTATGGCGGTCTGACGGTGCTCAGTCATGCACGCCGTGTGCTGCCGTCGGAGGAGTTTATCTTCTACGCCGACCGCGATCATGTGCCGTACGGGACGAAATCTGTTCCTGCCGTGCGCGGCTTTGTCCGCACCGCATTTCGTTTTCTCATCGAACAGCAGCGCGCCGATGCCGTGGTCGTTGCCTGCAATACAGCGACCTCCGTTGCCGTGGATGAGATGCGCCGCCTCTACGATGTGCCGATCATCGGCATGGAGCCAGCGGTAAAGAAGGCGCTCACGCACGATGCGGAGCATCGCGTGCTCGTCACGGCGACGCCGATCACGGTGCATGGGGAGAAGCTGAAACGACTGATTTCCTCCTGCGATCCGAACGGCTTGGTGGATCTCTTGGCCCTGCCGCGACTGGTAGAGTTCGCGGAGCGGCAGGAGTTCGTCTCCTCGGCGGTGGAGGCGTACCTGCGGGATGCGTTTGCACCGTATCGTTTTGCGGATTATTCTGCGATCGTGCTCGGCTGTACGCATTTCAACTATTTCAAGGATACGATGCGGCAGCTTTTGCCGCAGAATGTGCGCCTCGTGGATGGGAATGAGGGAACGGTGGAGGAGCTCGCGCGGCGAACGGGGCTGCGAACGCAGCCAATCGGTGCACAGACCGCACACTGCACGTTCTTTGCGTCGGGGCGTCCCGTTGTGCGTGCGGAGGAGCTGGCGTACATGGAGGCGGATCTCGCACGTGCCGCGCGAATGGAAGAGATTGTTTGAAAGGAGTTTTCATGCCGGTTGAGGTAACACATCGGGTGAATTTTTACGATACGGATGCGATGGCGGTCGTGCATCATGCGAACTACATCCGCTGGTTTGAGATCGGACGCGTCGCGTATTTGCGGCGCATCGGCATCACGTTGGGCTCATTGATGGAGGCGGGGTACGTATTCCCGATCACGAAGGTCGGCGCGGAGTACCATGCACCAGGTCATTTTGACGATGAGCTGGTGATCGAGACGACGGCGACGGCGCTCACAAAGGCCAAGATGGTGTTCTCCTACCGCATTCTCAATCAGGCGGGAACATTGCTGGTGAGTGGCTTCTCAGAAAATGTATTTACGCACCGCGATACGGGACATATTACGCGCTTGCCCAAGGAGTTCTATGTGCCGATGGAAGCGGCGATGACGGCGGAGAAAGAAGGACGGGACATTGGGATCTGAATTTTCGTGGTGGCTGCATCTGCTGATCGCAGTCGTTTTTATTGTGTATGTGAGCGTGAAGATTCTCTTCGCTTATCTTGGTACGGAGGTGATCGTGCCGAAGACAGAGGAGATGACGCCCTTTTCCGTCGTGGAACGGACGCCCGAGCGTCTGGTGATCGGTGCGACGATCCCCTTTGCCAACGAGGGGAAACAGTGCGGGACGATCATGGATGCGATCCTGCGTGTTCAGCTCCCCTATGAGCAGTACGACGGCGCATTGGTGCGCGGCAAGGTGGAGCTTAATGGGGTGCCGCGCGAGGATGACTACTTCGAGGCGGTACTGATAGAGAAAAAGCAGCGCATAAATCTTTCCCTCAAGCTCTCCATTGAGGGGCGGAACGGGCATACACTCGATGATGCGATTGCCCATATAGTGGATTTTCGCATGGATCTGATCTATCTGGAGACGGGGCGGACGCCGGCGCATTATTCCAAGGTGCTGATGAAGATGACAGCGGCGGAGATTGCCGCGCTCGCCGGAGTTGCGCTTGTACGGGAAGGGAAGGTGCAGAATGGCTGAACTGAAGATTCTTCCCGTGCCGACACGCATCCTGACAGATGCCGATGACATTGTGGATGCGATTGAGTACTATGCGGGAGAGCAGGTGACAGCGGACGATCTGGTCTGCTGTGCTGAGAGTGTGGTCGCGATTACGCAGGGGAGGTTTGTCTTCCCCGAGCAGCTGCATATTTCTCGTGCGGCGCGTTTCGCCTGTCGCTTTATTCCGGACTATGGCAGCCTTGCCAGTCCACATGGGATGCAGTCCCTGATGGATGTGGAGGGGACGGGGCGTGTGCTCTTTGCACTCTTTGCCGGGTTCCTCGCAAAGCTCGTCGGAAAAGGCGGCATGTTCTATCGCTGGGGCGGCAGAGAAACGGCGCTGATTGACGATGTGACCGGCACGATGCCGCCGTTTGACAAGGCGATTGTCTATGGCCCTGCGGATGCTGACCAGGTGGCAGACCGTATACGGACGCGTGTGGGGGCATTCGGCGCGATGGTGGCGGATGTCAACGATCTCAAGCGTTCACGTGTGGTCGGCGTATCGAATGGACTCAATGGGGAGCTTGCGGCGAAGCTGCTGCTCGATAACCCGTTCGGCAATGCGTCACAGAAGACCCCGATCTGCATCATCAAGAACTATCGGCAGTATCAGGAGAGCCACTAACAGCACAGGAGTAACGGAGCGGGAAGAGGAGAGCCTTTTTCCCGCTCTTTTGGTCAACGCAATAAAGGAGAAATTGTTTCATGCCAAGAAGAGATCTGCGGCGTGCCGACCAGCTGCGCCCTGTTCGGATCGAACGCGGCTATCAGCGCTATGCGGACGGTTCTGCGCTTATTGAGACCGGTCATACGCGCGTCGTCTGTGCGGCGACGGTGGAGGAGCGCGTGCCGTTCTTTTTGAAGGGGACGGGCACGGGCTGGGTGACGGCGGAGTACTCCATGCTCCCGGGCGCGGGGGCGGCGCGTACGGCACGTGAGGCGGTGCGCGGCCATCAGTCGGGGCGGACGCAGGAGATCCAGCGGCTCATCGGGCGTGCGCTGCGCGCCGTGGTCGATACGAAGGCACTCGGTGAGCGTACGATTCACATTGACTGCGACGTCCTTCAGGCGGACGGCGGGACGCGCACGGCATCGGTGACGGGGGCGTTTGTCGCTCTCGTCGAGGCGTGTGCATCGTTTTATGCGAAGCGCGGCATCTTTCCTGTACGCGACTACGTGGCAGCGGTCAGCGTCGGCATCAATGCGGCGAATGAGCCGCTCCTTGACCTATGCTATGAGGAGGACGCTGCGGCAATGGTCGATATGAATATCGTCATGACGGGGGCAGGTGCCTTTGTCGAGGTGCAGGGGACAGGCGAGGGACGCGCCTTTGCACGGAGGGAGCTGAATGCTCTGCTGGATCTCGGTGAGCAGGGCATTCGCACACTGATCGACCAGCAGAAGGTCGCTCTTGGCGATGTGCTCTCATGGCTGCCGGGACGGGAGGGATAATTATGAAGGAAAAGACAATACTGATCGCCACGTCCAATGCGGGGAAGGTGCGGGAGATGGAGACGGCATTTCGCGGGTTGCCCGTGCGCCTTGTCCCGTTGTCTCATCTCGATGCGCTGAAGCCGGAGCTCGGCACGATCGAAGAGCCGGTCGAGGATGGCGCGACATTCATGGAAAATGCGCGCATCAAGGCTCGGTACTACCGTGACAAGACGGGGCTTTCGGCGCTTGCTGACGACTCGGGGCTCTCGGTGGAGGCGCTGGATGGCGCCCCGGGTGTCTACTCGGCGCGCTATGCGGGGGTGCACGGCGACGATGCGGCGAATAATCAAAAGCTGATCGCGGAGCTTCGCGCGCGCGGAGAGGAAAACGCCTGCGCCGCCTACCACTGCGCGCTCGTCCTCGCGCTCGAGGACGGACGGGAACTGTCGACAGAGGGAAGGTGTACGGGCTTTATTCGTCCCGAAGCACGCGGCACGGAGGGGTTCGGCTACGATCCATATTTCTATCGTGCTGACGGACGGACGATGGCGGAGCTCTCGCGTGAGGAAAAACACGCCATCAGTCATCGTGGAGCGGCACTCGATCAGATGAAGGAAAAGCTGCGTGCGCTCCTTGGCAGTATATGAGCGGACGCATCATTGAGTAGTATGCACTGCGGGAGATATCGCCATAGGAGGCTTTCGTCCAATCATTTTTAGGATCGCGAGGTAGAGCATGATTATCGGAGTTGTCAGTGACAGTCATGGGGATATTGAGAGCCTGAAAGCGATGCTGCGGTATCCTGAGGCAGCACAGGTAGAGATGTGGCTTCATGCAGGAGACTATGCCGCCGATGCAGACGCATTGGAAGAGCTGACGGGAAAGCGTGTCGTGCGTGTCCTCGGCAACTGTGACCTTCCCATGGATGGCACGTATGACAAGACTGTTGTTGAGGCCGGCGGACATCGTATCTTTCTCACACATGGACATCTCTTCAACGTGCGGTTTGATACGGCGATGCTCGCCGCGGCTGCGCGTGAGGCGGGGGCGGATCTTGCCGTCTATGGGCATACGCATATTGCCCTCTATGAGCAGCAGGGGGATGTGACGGTAGTCAACCCCGGGAGTGTGGCTCGTCCGCGTGATGCGGCAACGGGATCCTTTATGGTGATAAGTCTCACAGCGGGGGAAGAGCCCACGATGAATCTCATTCGCCTCAGATAAAAAATTTTTCAAAAATTTTATCATATAAATCCCATATCGTACGATATGGGATTTATATATGTGATAACAAGGACAGCAAAAACAATAAATTGATTTTAATTAAACGATAAAACAATAAAGAAAAACAATGATATAAAATAAGAAAATGCGCTCTTGTTTCACGGAAAAATCGGCGGCTAGAAATTGAATGAGATTCACTTTTTTCAAGGGGTTACAAGAAGTCTGAAAGACTTGAAAGCAAGAAAAAAATATGATATAGTCTACTTAACCTGTGTATAAGTTATATTTATAGGAGGGATTATTTTGCGAGAGCTAACCGCAAAAGAAATCACGGAGAACGTCGCCGAGATGTGCAAAGAAGCGGCGTACTATCTCCCCGACGACGTCTATGAAGGCCTCAAGAAGGGCCGGGAGACAGAGGAGTCGCCCGTCGGTCAGGTCGTTCTGGACCAGATCATCCGCAACGCTGAGATCGCGCGCGCAGAGGATCGTCCGTACTGCCAGGATACGGGCATGACCATTGTGTTTGTCGAAGTCGGACAGGATCTTCACATCACGGGTGGTCTTCTGGAGGATGCGATTAACGAGGGGATCGCAAAGGGCTACACGGAAGGCTATCTGCGCAAGTCCGTCGTCGCCGAGCCTCTCTTTAATCGTAAGAACACACAGAACAATACGCCGGGTGTTATCTACACGCAGATCGTCGCGGGCGACCGCCTCAGCATTACGATCGCACCGAAGGGCTTCGGTTCGGAGAATAAGTCCGGTGTGAAAATGCTCGTTCCGGCCGATGGTGTCGAGGGTGTGAAGAAGGCTGTCATGGAGATCATCCAGCACGCCGGCCCGAATCCCTGCCCGCCGGAGGTCGTTGGTATCGGCATCGGCGGCACGATGGATCGTGCGGCACTCCTCTCGAAGAAGGCTCTTACGCGCCCGATCAATCAGCGTCATCCCATGCCCGAGTATGCAAAGCTGGAGGAAGAGCTCCTCGAGATGATCAACAAGACCGGCATCGGGCCCCAGCTGGGCGGCACGACGACGGCACTCGCCGTAAACATTGAGTGGGGCGCGACGCATATCGCAGGTCTCCCGGTTGCGGTCACGATCTGCTGCCATGCGCTCCGGCATGCGCATCGCGTCCTCTAAGCGAATCGCTGCATTCTGAGGAGCAGATTCTGTGTATTATCTTTAGGGAGGAATACTCAATGGCGGAAAGTATCCGTATTACCACTCCTTTTACGGAGGAAATGTCCCGTAAGCTCAAGGCGGGCGACAGTGTTCTGATTACGGGAACGATCATCAGCGCGCGTGACGCCGCACACAAGGCAATGACGGAAGCCCTCGCAAAGGGCGAGCCGCTGCCCGTGGACTGGCACGATCAGATTGTTTACTACCTCGGACCGACGCCGGCAAAGCCGGGCGATCCGATCGGCTCGGCGGGGCCGACGACGAGCGGCCGTATGGACGCCTACACGCCGACGATGCTCGCACAGGGCATCAAGGGCATGGTCGGCAAGGGCTCGCGTTCGCCCGAGGTCGTCGAGGCAATGAAGAAGCATGGCGTCACCTACTTCGCAGCTGTCGGCGGTGCCGCAGCCCTTATCGCGAAGTCCGTGAAGAAGTATGAAGTTGTGGGCTACCCCGAGCTTGGTCCCGAGGCCGTTGCAAAGCTGACGGTCGAGGATTTCCCCTGCATCGTCGTCATCGACTCCGAGGGAAATAACTTCTATGAAATGGGACAGAAGCCCTATCGCAGACTCTAATATGCGTGTTCATGCCGATGGTTTGGCGCATGACAAATCATTCGGGGGCGCGGCTCCGGCACAGTGTCGGAGCTGCGGCTCCTAAGGTCAACATATTTCAGGAGGTATGAAATGTTCCACACAACCTTTTACATGCGGCGCCTTCATTCACTGGTCGGACTCGTCGTTATCGGCGTGTTCCTCTTCGAGCATGTCTTTACGAACTCGACGGTGCTCCAAGGAGCAAAGGCCTTTAATGATGCGCTGGCAATGATGGATCTCATCCCGCGCCCCGTGTTCTATGGGCTTGAGGTGTTCGCCATCGCTGTTCCGATCCTCTTCCACGCGATCTATGGCATTTACATCGCTGCGCAGGCGAAGAACAACCCCGGCAATTATGGTTATGTCCGCAACTGGCAGTTTGCGCTGCAGCGCTACACGGCGTGGCTGCTCATTCCGTTCCTCATCTGGCATGTTGGCTTTATGCGCGTGTGGGAGAAGGGCGTCATGGGAACGCACATCAACTATGACCTGCTCTACACCTACTTCGTTACCGGCGATTATGCGATCCTGCACACTGTGCTTTACACCATCGGCATGATTGCAGCGATTTTCCACTTCTGCAACGGCATTTCGACGTTCTGCATGACGTGGGGCATTGCAAAGGGACCGCGCGCACAGTCGGTGATCAATGCGCTGTCCATGGCACTCTGCGTGCTGATGTCGCTTGTAACGCTTGCCTTCATGGGCAGCTACTTCATGTGAGAACCGCAGCAAAGGAGAGCTAAGAATGGCTAAAGTACCACAGAATAAGGTTATCATCGTCGGCGGCGGCCTGGCGGGTCTTCTCGCAACGATGAAGGTCTGTGAGGGCGGCGGTACGGTCGACCTCTTTTCCTATTGCCCGGTGAAGCGTTCGCATTCGCTCTGCGCACAGGGCGGCATGAACGCCTGCATGGACACCAAGGGCGAGCATGACAGTGTCTACGAGCACTTTGACGATACGGTCTACGGCGGCGACTTCCTCGCTGACCAGCTCGCCGTTAAGGGCATGGTTGAGGCAGCACCGAAGCTGGTCAAGATGTTTGACCGCATGGGCGTTCCGTTTACGCGTACGGCTGAGGGCGTGCTTGACCTTCGCAACTTTGGCGGACAGAAGAACAAGCGCACCGTGTTCGCAGGCTCGACGACCGGACAGCAGCTCCTCTACGCACTGGATGAGCAGGTGCGTCGTTGGGAGGTCAAGGGCAAGGTCACGAAGTATGAGTTCTGGGAATACATCCGTGCGATCAAGAACAAGGACGGCATCGTCCGCGGCATTGTTGCACAGAACATGAACTCGAATGAGATCAAGGCATTCCCGGCTGACGTGGTCATGCTCGCTACGGGCGGTCCCGGCCAGGTGTTCGGCCGCTGCACGGCATCGACGATCTGCAACGGCTCGGCTGTTTCCTCCGCCTATCAGCAGGGCGCACATATCGGCAACCCTGAGTTCATTCAGATTCATCCGACGGCGATTCCGGGATCGGATAAGAACCGTCTGATGTCCGAGGCCTGCCGCGGTGAGGGCGGACGCGTCTGGACGTACAAGGACGGCAAGCCCTGGTACTTCCTCGAGGAGATGTATCCTGCATACGGCAACCTCGTCCCGCGCGACGTCGCATCGCGTGCGATCTTCAAGGTCTGCGTCCACATGGGGCTCGGCATCAACAATGAGCGCCGCGTTTACCTCGACCTCTCCCATATCCCTGCGGATTACCTCGAGCGCAAGCTTGGCGGCATTCTCGAGATGTACTCTGAGTTCGTCGGGCAGGATCCGCGCAAGGTGCCGATGGAGATCTTCCCGTCCGTGCATTACTCGATGGGCGGCATCTGGGTCGACCGCAACCACCACACGAACATTCCGGGACTTATGGCTGCGGGCGAGTGCGATCATCAGTACCACGGTGCCAACCGTCTCGGTGCAAACTCGCTTCTCTCGGCTGCCTACTCTGGCTTTATCGCTGGCCCCGAGGCACTGCGCTGGGCGCGCAGCGGCGAGCTCGGCACGGCACTCACCGAGGAAGAACTCGAGAGTGCACGCAAGGAGGCCGTGGCGGAGTTCGATAAGATCCGCAACATGACGGGCTCCGAGAACGCACATAAGCTCCATCAGGAGATGGGCGAGATCATGTATGACTACGTCTCGATTGAGCGTGACAACAAGGGCCTCGACATCTGCCTTGAGAAACTCAAGGGGATCCTGAAGCGCTGGGACGACATCGGCGTGACGGATCACGGCACATGGGCGAACCAGGAAGCCATGTTTGTCCGCCAGCTCCGCAATATGATCCTCTACGCGATGGCTGTGACGAAGGCGGCACGCTGCCGCGATGAGAGCCGCGGCGCACATGCCAAGATCCTTCTCGACGACAAGGGCGAGCGCATGACGGATGCCGACGGTGAGCTCATGTTCTACGGCCGCGATGATGAGCGCTTCATGAAGACCTCCATCGTGGACTATGATCCGAAGACTGAGGAGCCTCAGGTCAGCTACATGGAGTTCGAGCATTCGCTCATCAAGGCACGTGCGCGTAACTACGCCGTTGCCAAGAAAGAGTAAGGGAGGATAGAAGTCATGGCAGAACAGAAAAAAGTTCGTTTTATCATCGAGCGTCAGGATGGACCGAACGAGAATCCCTACACGCAGGAGTTCGAAGTTGACTATCGTCCCGGCCTCAACGTCGTCGCATCCCTCATGGAGATTCAGAAGAACCCCGTGACGGTTGACGGCAAGCGCGTTCCGCCCCCTGTCTGGGAGTGCAACTGCTTGGAGAAGGTTTGCGGTGCGTGCATGATGGTCATTAACGGCCGTGCACAGCAGGCATGCTGCGCGCTGATCGACAACCTCTCGCAGCCGATCCGTGTGCAGCCGGCTCGTACGTTCCCCGTTATCCGCGATCTCCTCATCGACCGCTCGGTCATGTTCGAGAGCCTCAAGCGCATTCGCGGCTGGGTCGAGGTGGATGGTACGTGGGGCGTCAAGGATGCACCGATCCAGAACCCGTACACGGCAGAGACCTGCTACGAGCTGTCGCACTGCATGACCTGCGGCTGCTGCCTCGAGGCGTGCCCGAACGTCGGCCCGCAGTCCGACTTCATCGGACCTGCGCCGACCGCACAGACGCTGCTCTTCAACCTGCATCCGCTTGGGAAGTTCGATGCACCGAAGCGCCTCAATGCGCTGATGGAAAAGGGCGGCATCACGAGCTGCGGAAACAGCCAGAACTGCGAGCGTGTCTGCCCGAAGAGCATCAAGCTCACGCAGCATCTTGCACAGCTGAACCGCGAGGTCAACAAGCAGGCCCTGCGCAATATGTTCAACCACTAATTGCATATACTGCATAGGAAAAGCCCCCGTGAAGAGCCATTCACGGGGGCTTCGTCTATCATAAAAACAGGAGCTCCATACGCTTCCTTTGCGCTCAGTACTTCCCTAGCCCTGCTTTTTCATGCGTGCAGCGAGGTAGTTCGCTGCGAGTGAACCGGAGATATTATGCCAGACACTGAAGAGTGCGCCGGGGATCGCAGCTGCCGCGCCGAAGTGGAGCAGGGCGAGCGATGTGGCGAGCCCCGAGTTCTGCATGCCGACCTCGATGGAGACCGCCTTGACCTTTGCCATATCCATGTGGAGTGCCTTTGCTACGAGGAAGCCGAGGGCATAACCAAAGAGATTGTGGCACATGACAACGACCATGATGAGAGCACCCGTCTCGATGATGCGGCTTGCGTTAGCCGAGACAACACCACCGACGATGAGGACGATCGCCGTCACGGAGATGAGCGGGAGAACCTTGACGGCCTTTTGGACAGGACGCTCAAAGAAGTGGTTGATGAGAAGGCCGAGGAGGATCGGGGCGATGACAACCTGTGCGATGGAGATCATCATCTTGCCCGCAGGAATGTCAATCCACTGCCCTGCGAGCCAGAGCGTGAGGAGCGGTGTCATGATCGGCGCGAGAATGGTGGACGCCATGGTCATGCTGACGGAAAGAGCGACATCACCGCGCGCGAGGTAGGTCATGACGTTCGAGGACGTTCCACCGGGGCAGGTGCCGACGAGAATGACACCGGCGGCAAGCTCCGGCGGAAGGGAAAATGCCTGTGCCAAGACCCATGCGAGGAGAGGCATGATGCCGAACTGGGCAACCGTTCCGATAAAGACGTCGCGCGGACGCTGCAGAACGAGTTTAAAGTCGGCAAACCGCAGCGTCATTCCCATACCGAACATGACGATGCCGAGCAGAATCGTGATCCATGGAACGCTCCAGAGGAACGTCCATGGCTGAAAGAGAGCGATGCCTGCGATGACGACAACAAAGATCGCCATATAGCGTGAGACAAAATTACTGAGTTGTTCAAGTGCGTTCATTTACTTCATGTCCTTCCATTTCCCCTGTACATCACTGAGAGATGCGGATAAAGTCCTCCAGCTTCTGCAGAGCGCTGCCGTCGGCAATGACGCGCCGTGCTGTGTCGATGCCCTCCGCAATCGAGTCTGCCTTCCCCCCAATATAGATGGCAGCCCCCGCATTCATCAGGCAGATATCCGCCCGTGCATCGGTAATCTCTCCCGCGAGAATCCCGCGCGTCACGGCAGCGTTCTCGGCGGGGGTACCGCCGCGGATTGCTTCCTTTGAGGCAGGCGTGATGCCGAAATCTTCGGGACGGATCTCATAGGCACGCTCTGCCGCATTCTCGACCTCATAGACCTTGGTCGGGGCGCCGATGGAGATCTCATCCATCCCGTCTGTTCCGTGGACGATGAGTGCGCGCTTGACGCCAAGTCCCGGAAGCACACGTGCGAGCGGGCGGAGGAGATGCTCTCCGTAGACACCGAGCAGCATGTATGCAGGGCGTGCTGGATTCGTCAGCGGTCCAAGGATATTGAACACAGTACGTATGCCGAGCTCTCGGCGGATCGCACCGACGTGCTTCATCGACTGATGATAACGCTGGGCGAAGAGAAAGGCGAGCCCGATGCTTCCCAGTTCCTCACGTACCTTCTCGGGAGGCTGGTCGATGTTGACCCCGAGTGCCTCCAGACAGTCCGCGGTACCGCTCTTTGAGGATGCGGCGCGGTTTCCGTGCTTGCACACCTTCAGTCCTGCCGCCGCCGCGAGGAATGATGCTGTCGTCGAGACATTGATGCTACCCGAGTGGTCACCGCCCGTGCCGACGATGTCGATGACATCCATCTCGTGCGTGACGGGCTGTGCGTGTTCACGCATTGCCGCTGCCGACCCCGAGATCTCGTCGATTGTCTCCATCCCGCTGCTCTTTGTGGAGAGTGCCGCGAGATAGGCAGCGTTCTCCACCGCGGACGTCTCGCCTGACATGATCTCATTCATGACGGCGTATGCTTCGTCGTAAGTCAGATCCTGCTTATCGACAATTTTCTTGATCGCCTCTTTTATCATTCCATTTCCTCCTTGAGAAATTGTGGGTACGGTGATAAGGCAGTATTATAACACAAAATGAACTGTACTGCCATAGAGCTTTTTTGATGGTTCCTTGCCAAGTGCTGCGGACACGGGACCCCTTGTCACGTCAATTTGTCATTTACAAATCAAAATAAAATAATATTATAGAAATATATACTATTAGAAGAAAGGAATCCATGTCATTGTACGGATATGATGGATGTGGTATAATCGGGAACACTTGACGACGCGAGCAGCATTGACAGCAGGGAGTGGTGACGGAAGAGAATGGGAACGACGATGATTGAACCGCGGTTTACCGCGCTGAATGACAATGAGATTTTGAAATATCTTGGCTTTCGCGGGCAAGAACTGACGGAGGAGATTGCGGCGCAGATTCATCGCTGCAGTGATGAGGTGCTGGCGGCGTCGACGCCGCGCCTGACCTATCGGCAGGTGCCCATTGAGGATGGGGCAGTGCTCGGCGTTGCCTTTGCCGGCAAGGATATTCCGCAGATGCTCGCGCCGTGCGAGGAGGCAGTGCTCTTTGGAGCGACACTCGGTCCCGGTGTAGAGCGGCTGATGATGCGCAGCGAGGTGACGAATGCAGCGGATGCCGTCATCATGGATGCGTGTGCGAGCACGGCGATCGAGAATATCTGCAATAATTTTGAGGCGGATATGCGCGCGGCTGTAGAGGCAGAGGGGCGCTATCTGACGGATCGCTTCAGCCCCGGCTACGGCGATCTGCCGATCACGGAGCAGCCGAAGTTCTTTTCACTGCTCGATATGACACGGCGCATCGGTGTATCATTGACGCCGACGACGATCATGGTGCCGCGCAAATCCGTGACGGCGATCATGGGGATTGCGCGCACACCGCAGCCACACCGCCCGCCGGACTGTGAGCACTGTCTCATGTTCCGCACCTGCCCGTTCCGTAAGGCGGGACGCAGATGCCGCGAAGGGGCAAAGACGGGGAAATAGATGGGAGTAAATAGGAAAATGAACGATATTATTATTTTGGACGGAGGTATGGGTACGGAGCTGCAGGCGCGTGGCCTTGCCCCGGGGGAGCGCCCCGAGCTCTTCGGGATGGAGCATCCTGATGTGGTTGAAGAGGTGCACCGCAACTATATTGCGGCGGGCAGCCGCGTGATCTACAGCAATACGTTCGGTGCCAATGGACATAAGCTGATCGGTACGGGGAAGAGCGTTGCCGAGGTGATCGCGGCAAATGTTGCGACGGCACGCCGTGCGGCGGAGCATTCCGGCGTAGAAGGTGTACGCGTCGCCCTCGATGTCGGTCCGATCGGCGAACTTGTTGAGCCGCTGGGAACACTCTCCTTTGAGGAGGCGTATGAACTCTTTCGCGAGATGGTCACGGCAGGCGAGGCGGCAGGTGCCGACCTCGTCGTCTTTGAGACGCTGACGGATCTCTATGAGGTAAAGGCAGCCGTGCTTGCAGCGAAGGAACATACGAAGCTGCCCATCTGGGTGACGATGACCTTCGAGGAGAATGGCCGCACCTTCCTCGGTGCTGCGGTGTCCTCCGTGGCCGTGACGCTGGATGCGCTCGGCATCGCTGCACTCGGTGTCAACTGCTCGCTCGGTCCTGCGGAGCTTCGCCCCATCGTCGCAGAGATGATGGAGTGGACGGATTTGCCGATCATCGTCAAGCCGAATGCAGGTCTCCCCGACCCGCGCACGGGTGCGTACGAGATGACGGCGGAGATGTTCGGGGCGGAGATGCTGCACTTTGCCCAAAGCGGGGCACTCATTCTCGGCGGCTGCTGCGGCACCAATCCTGACTTTATCCGCTGCCTCGCGGAGACGGTGGCGGGTGGGGCAGCAGACCGTCCCACACGGAAGAAACGCAAGGGGCTCGCTTCGCCCGGACGCGTCGCAGAGTATGGCAAGGTCAATGTCATCGGAGAGCGCATCAATCCGACGGGCAAGAAGCGACTGCAGCAGGCGCTTCTTGAGGAGGATATGGGCTACATCAAGAAACTCGCCATTGCACAGCAGGAGGCGGGCGCGCAGGTGCTCGACATCAATGTCGGTGCACAGGGCGTCGATGAGGCTGCGATCATCCCTCAGGTAGTCAAGGCCGTCCAGAGCGTTGTTGATCTGCCGCTGCAGATCGACTCGGCGAATCCGACAGTGATCGAGGCGGCACTGCGCGTGACGAACGGGCGCGCCATCATCAACTCGGTCAGTGGGGAGCGCGCACGCATGGACGCGATCTTCCCGCTTGCGAAACACTATGGGGCGGCAGTACTCGGGCTCGCGATGGATGAGAGCGGTCTGCCCGAAACAGCGGCGCAGCGTGTTGCGATCGCCGAGCGCATTGTGGCAGAGGCGGAGACCTATGGGCTCGACCGCGAGGATATCGTGATCGACTGCCTGACGCTGACCATCTCGGCACAGCAGGAGCAGGCGATGGAGACACTGCGCGCCGTGCGTGAGGTGCATGAGCGCCTGGGACTGCACTGTGCACTCGGGGTCAGCAATATTTCGTTTGGTCTTCCCGCACGCGTGCACATGACGGTGAACTTCCTCATTCAGGCGATGCACGTCGGTCTGGATTTTCCGATCATCAATCCGAACACGAAGGAGGTCATGGATGCTGTTGTCTCCTTCCGTGCCGTCAGCGGTGAGGATGCGGACTGTGCCGCCTATATTGAGCGGTTTGCTGCCGAGCAGGCAGAGATTCGCCGCCGCAAGGAGCTCGGTATTACGGATGCTGCGGCAGACGTGAAGCCGGATACATCAACTGCGGAGGGGGATGCGGAAATCGACCCGCTGATGGATGCCATCATGCGCGGTCTCAGCGATGATGCAGAGCAGATTGCGCGTCGGCTGCTGGCGAACACGGCTCCGATGGACATCATCCAGGATAAAGTCATTCCTGCGCTCGACATTGTCGGCGACCGCTATGAAAAGGAGATCATCTTCCTGCCGCAGCTGATCAACGCGGCGAATGCGGCAACGGCGGCACTTGAGCTCATCAAGGCAAAGCTGGCCGAAGAGGGCAAGGGTATCTCAAAGGGGAAGGTCATCCTCGCGACCGTCGAGGGCGACATCCACGACATCGGCAAGAACATCGTCAAGGTCGTCCTCGAGAACTACGGCTATCAGATCATCGACCTCGGACGCGATGTACCCGTACAGCGCGTGGTCGAAGTCGCCATCGAGAAGAAGGTCGGACTGATCGGACTCTCTGCGCTGATGACGACGACCGTCACGGCGATGAAGCGGACGATTGACGCCCTGCACGAGGCAGGCCATGAGTGTCAGACGGTGGTCGGCGGTGCTGTCCTGACGGAGGACTATGCGCGCGAGATCGGCGCAGACTACTATGCCGCTGATGCGCGCAGTGCTGTCGAAATCGCGCGCAGTGTTCTCGGCTGAGGGAGGGACAGGATGGCGGATATACGCGAACATCTAAAGCATGAGCCGCTCGTCTTTGACGGCGGTATGGGCACGTACTACGCACAGAAAACCAATACACGCGGCAAGGGCGTGGAACTCGCTAACCTCCAATCGCCCGACGTGGTTGCAGGGATTCATGCAGAATACCTGCACGCCGGTGCGCAGGCGATCAAGACGAATACATTTGCTGCAAACCGCATTGTCTACCAAGGGGATGACGAACTCGTTGCGCAGATCATCCGTGCCGGCTGGGCGCTCGCCGCACGCGCGGCAGAGCCATTTGGCGCATACGTCTTTGCTGATATCGGTCCGGTGATCGGACTGCCGCCGCGCGACATTGCTGCGGAGTATCGCTTTCTGGCGGATACATTCCTTTCCTGCGGTGCCACGCATTTCCTCTTTGAGACGAATTCCTCGGCTGAGGGGCTGACGGAGACGGCCGCCTATATCAAGGCGGCATGCCCTCATGCCTTTGTGCAGATTTCCTTTACGGCACTTCCGGGGGGCTATACGCGCGATGGCTTCTTTGCGGAGGATCTCGTCCGCGCCGTGACAGAGAGCGGACAGGTTGATGCTGTCGGCTTCAACTGTGTGAACGGCGTACGTCAGATGAAGGAATTGCTGCATCATCTCAAGTCGGTGTCGCTGCCGCTCGCGCTGATGCCGAACGCGGGGCATCCGATGGTCGTCGATGGGCGCACCTTCTATGAGAGTGCACCGGAGTATTTTGCTGACACACTGGCGGCACTCGTGCAGGACGGTGTCTCCATCCTCGGCGGCTGCTGCGGCACGACACCGGCGCATATTCGCGCTCTCTGCACAGCGCTCGGGACGCAGGGCACAGTGACTGCTGATGTGCAGGCAGCCGCTGAGCAGGAGCCTGTCATACAGGCGGAGAGCCCCTTTTTCGCCGCCCTACGGGATGGCAGGAAAGTCATTGCTGTAGAGCTCGATCCACCTGAGACCGGTCACGCGGAGAAATTTCTCCGTGGGGCGCGTGAGCTGCGTGAGGCGGGCGTCGATGCCATTACGATTGCGGATAACCCCGTCGCGCGGGCGCGTATGGATGCGGCGATGCTTGCGGCGCGTGTCCATCGTGAGCTCGGGATCGAGCCGATTCCGCACATGACCTGCCGCGACCGCAACCTCAACGCGATCAAGTCCATTCTTCTCGGGCTCAGTGCAGAGGGCATTCACAATATGATTGCCATTACCGGCGACCCGATTCCAACGGCGGAACGCGATGAGGTAAAGAGTGTCTATCAGTTCAACTCGCGCAAGCTGTCCGCATTCATCAAGAGCCTCGGTGAGCATGGCGACGTTCTGCCGTTTCATGTGTTCGGTGCGCTCAACATCAATGCGAAACATTTTCCCTCGCAGATTGGACTTGCCAAGAAAAAGCTGGAAGCGGGGATGACGGGATTCTTTACCCAGCCTGTGCTGAGCGAACGCGCGAAGGAGAACCTGCGCACGGCGCGTGAGGAGCTGGGAGATGCCCTGATTATGGGCGGACTGATGCCCGTGGTCAGCGAGCGCAACGCACGGTTTATGGAAAGCGAGATTGCGGGCATCCACGTCGAGGAACGCATCATCAATGCATACCACGGGCTCGATCGCGAGGCGGCGGAGGAACTCGCCGTCAGGCTTTCGCTGGAGATTGCCCATGATATTGAGCCGTATATTGACGGTTACTACATTATCACGCCATTTTCGCGAACGCCGCTGGTCGCCCGCATCGTTGCAGAGCTTTTGAAATGATAACAAAAAATCCTCCTTTTGCCGTATTATCTGCGGCAAAAGGAGGATTTTTTAGCTATGGATAGAGCAGTCCCACGAACGAATGAAAAGAGTATCTATCAGCGCTTCTCTAGTGAACAGTGCCGCTAAGTGTCATTGGCAGCGTATGCGACACCGATGCTGCGGCACGAAGGTCCGCGGGAGATTTTTTTGCCCATACGGCAGCGACTTTCTTTTGGAAGGCAAGCATCGAGAGCGGTGCACTTTTTTGTGCGCGTACGTTTTGTCGGATGATGTCCGCGAACGCCTCGGGCACACGTGCCGTCCGCTGTGCGAGGAGCAGCTTGAGCTTCGTATCGATGAGATAGAGATGGATGGTCGGATCGGCGAGGCTCTCCTCGTCCGGCATCAGTTCCTTTTTGACGAGGGCGAGGGAGAGCGGTGCGTCGCCCCAGCCGTCCTTGAAGATGCCGTCGATACGATAGAGGAAAAAGAGTATGCCGTCCACCTCGGAGAGTGCCAGCTCGATCTCGCCCGTGCGAAACGCCTCCACAGCAATGGCATCCGTGCGCGAGAGCTGCAGCAGGAACATTATGCCGTTTTTATCCGCTTGAAACATACCGCCATCCGCTTCGGCGCGGATGGGCAGGGGAAACGGTTCGCCGACGGCGAAATTGGTCGATGTACTCATGCGGTCTCCTTACAGCATCTTCAGTCCGGCCACACCACGAATGCCAAGCCCCGGTGCGGTGGAGGCAGTGATGTCCTTCTCGTTGAACTGTGCGCCGCCCTCAATCGGATCCTCGCGGCAGAGCACGGGACCGTCGAGGTCGATGCGCGTGACAATTTTTTTGGCGCAGGCGAGTGCCACAGCGGCATTGACGGAGATCTTTGCCTCGAGCATACAGCCGAGCATACACTCCATGCCGTAGATCTCTGCGGCAGCAATGATCTGCTGGGCGGGGTAGAGTCCGCCGCATTTCATCAGCTTGATGTTGACCATGTCAGCGGCGTGGAGCTGCATGATGCGCAGCGCATCGGCGGGGGAGAAGACAGCCTCGTCAGCGAGGACAGGGACGTCGCTCTCTCTCGTGACGTAGGCGAGTCCGTCAATGTCGGCGGCAGCGACGGGCTGCTCCACCAGCTCGATATCGAGCCCCTTCTCTGCCATCTGGGCGAGGATGCGGACGGCCTCGCGTGGACGCCATGCCTGATTGGCGTCAATGCGGATGCGCACGTCTTTGCCGACCTCGTCGCGGACGGCGACGAGACGGGCGACATCGAGCGAGGGATCAATTCCTACCTTGATCTTGAGCGTGTCGTAGCCGCGACGGATGGCATCGCGTGCGTCGCGCGCCATCTCCTCGGGCGCATTGACGCTGATCGTGATGTCGGTCACGATGCCGTCCCTTGCTCCGCCAAGCAGTTTGTGTACGGGAATGTTCCAGAGCTGACCGTAGAGATCGTAGAGCGCCATATCGACAGCGGCCTTTGCCGAGGTATTGTGGATGAGCGCGGTCTGCACATTACGGATGAGATCCTCGAACTCGTTCACATCCCGTCCGATCAGCATCGGGGCAAGGTGCGTGCGGATCGCGTCGATGATGCCGCCCGTCGTGTCACCCGTTACGACGCCCGTCGGCGGTGCCTCGCCATAGCCCGTTGCACCCGTATCAGTACGAATGAGAACGATGACATCCTCGACGCTGTCCACGCGGCGGCGTGCTGTTTTGAACGGAACACGCAGGGGGACAGAAAGCATGCCCAGTTCGACGTTCGTAATTTTCATGGGAATCCTCCTTTTGTATACAGAATTCTTTCATAAATAAGAGAACTATAGGAAAGAAGTCCATTGTATCTCTTTATTGGTTTATTATATAATCGAGGCTATAATTCTTCAAGGAATTATATATAATCAAAGGAGTGTATTGTCATGATTACGGATGGATTCACCTATGTTGCTGTGCTCATCCTCCTCGCAGGCGGGCTGGTAACGCTTGAGAAGGGAACAGGCTGGGCACTGTTCCGCTATCTTCCCGCTGTCGTCCTCGTCTACCTCATTTCCATGCTGCTCTGCACGTTCGGTACATGGGATATGGCGGCGACAAAGCCCGCCTACGGCGCACTGAAGAACTCGCTGACGTACGCGATGGTATTTACCATGCTGCTGCGCTGCGACATCCGCAAGGTGCTGAAGCTCGGCCCACGGATGTTGCTTGGCTTCTTCTCCGCGTCACTCACGATCATGATCGGCTTCGTCGTCGCCTATCTGGTGATGAAGGGGCTGATCGGTGTTGACTCGTGGATGGCACTCGGCGCGCTCTGCGGCTCATGGCTTGGCGGCTCGGGCAATATGGTCGCCGTGCAGGCGGCACTCGGCGTGTCAGAGGCGGATATGGGCTATGCCCTCGTGGTGGACTCCATCGACTACTCCATCTGGGTTATGTTCCTGCTCTGGCTCATTACGCTCGCCGCACGATTCAACGTGTGGAACAAGGCAGATACGACACAGCTCGATGCTGTCTCGCGCAGCCTTGAGGAGGATGCCAAGCTGAACACGGGGAAGATCACATTCCAGAGCATCATCCTCCTGCTCGGCGTTGCTCTCGTTGTCTCGGCACTCGGTGCGAACGTCGGAAAGACGCTCAATGCAGCCGTACCGTTCTTTGACAAGGCAACGTGGACGATCCTCTTTATCACGGTGCTCGGTCTGATCGGCGCTGTCTCGCCGCTCGGACGCGTGGCGGGCTCGGCGGAGATCTCGAATGTACTCCTCTACTCCGTGATTGCCCTCCTCGCATCGCGCGCCTCCCTGCTGGAGCTGGGCGATGCGCCGTACTGGATTTTGACGGGGTTCATCATCCTCGGTGTTCACTTTGTCCTCATGTTCTTCCTCGCACGGCTTTTCCACCTCGATATGTTCACGGCGTGCGTGGCTTCACTCGCCAATATCGGCGGGACGGCATCCGCGCCTGTACTTGCCGGCACCTACTCCGGCTCACTGGTTCCCGTCGGCATCCTCATGGCGCTGATGGGTTACGTGATCGGCACACCGTTCGGCATTCTCGTCGCGCATATTATGGAAATGTTTGCGGGGTAAATCTCATATCACTGATCAAAGGCATGCAGAAGGATTCGCTTTCTGCGTGCCTTTTTTATGAAGGAGATCTGTCTGCATTGTCGAATTAGAACATCATGAATCTTTTTGAAGAGGTGACGGAATGATCAAAAAGGGAATCATCCTGGCAGGCGGCTCAGGGACGCGCCTTTATCCGCTGACGAAGGTCGTATCGAAGCAGCTCATGCCAATCTACGACAAGCCGATGATCTACTATCCGCTGAGCACGATCATGCTTGCGGGCATACGGGACATCCTCATCATCACGACGCCGAGCGACAGTGAGCTCTATCAGAGCCTCCTCGGTGACGGGAGCCAGCTCGGTATCGCCATCTCGTATGCCGTACAGCCAAGCCCTGACGGCCTGGCACAGGCATTTCTGATCGGTGCAGACTTTATCGGCGGCGAGGGATGTGCGCTCGTGCTGGGGGACAATATCTTCTACGGCTCGGATTTTGCACAGGTGCTTCAGCAGGTGGTACAGCACGACACGGGGGCGACCGTGTTCGCCTACTATGTATCCGATCCCGAGCGGTACGGCGTCGTCTCCTTTGACGCGGACGGAAAAGCACTCTCGCTTGAGGAAAAACCAAAGCAGCCGAAGTCCAACTACGCTGTGACAGGACTCTACTTCTATGACCATGACATCGTCGACATCGCACGCGCAGTACGCCCGTCGGCACGTGGGGAATTTGAGATCACCGATGTGAACATCGCCTATCTTACGGCGAAAAAACTCCGTGTGGAGCGGCTGCGGCGCGGCTATGCATGGCTGGACACGGGGACGCATGAGTCCCTCCTGTCGGCGGCGGCATTCGTCCAGACCATTCAGGCGCGTCAGGGACTGAAGATCGCCTGCATCGAGGAGATCGCCTACCGCATGGGTTATATTGATGCCGAGCAGGTGCTCCGTCTCGCAGAGCCACTGGCAAAGAACGAATACGGTGTGTATCTGAAACGCATTGTGGATGAAATGTAGAGGGATAGCATGAAAGTCATTGAAACGGCACTGCCCGGCGTTGTCATCATAGAGCCACAGGTATTCGGCGACGCGCGCGGCTGGTTTATGGAGAGCTGGTCGGCAAAAAAAATGGAGGATGCGGGGATTCATGTCGCATTCGTGCAGGACAATCACTCCTTTTCGGCACAGAAGGGAACGCTGCGCGGCCTGCACTATCAGCTGAACCCCATGGCGCAGGCGAAACTCCTGCGCGCCTCGCACGGTGCGATCTTCGACGTTGCCGTTGATATCCGCCGCGGCTCCCCAACCTATGCACAGTGGGTGGGAGTGGAGCTCTCTGCGGAGAACTATCGCCAGCTCTTCATCCCGCGCGGCTTTGCCCACGGATTCATCACGCTGACCGACAATGTGGAGGTGCAGTATAAGGCGGATAATCTCTATGCACCGGACTGTGACGGCAACATCCGCTGGGATGACCCTGCAATCGGTGTCGCATGGCCGCTCGCACCGACCGTCCTCTCGGAGAAGGACGCCGCCGCTCCGCTCCTTGCAGAGCGCAGTGAATTGAACTTTGTCTATGAGGGATAGTACAGTGATTCCCTAAGTTGACACAGCATGGAAGAAAAAGTATAATAAAAGCACAAGGGGAGCCGAAAGGCTGAGAGTGGATTCGATCCTGACCCATAACCTGATTTGGATAATGCCAACGTAGGGAAATAGGCCTTTATTTTTAAGCGCATTTGAGCGTCATCCATTTCATTTTGGGTGGCGCTCTTTTTTGTGCAGGCAGGCCTCGTAAGGCGGATTATGTGTGATTCGGGCGGAACGGGCTGGGAAAACGATGCAGCAGGAGGAAGCAGTCATGCTGGAAAGCTATTTGGACAATGTAAGAGAGAATGCACCGCTCGTGCATAACATCACCAACTATGTGACCGCAAATGATGTGGCGAATGCCATCCTGGCGGTTGGTGCAAGCCCCATCATGTCGGATGAGCCGGAGGAAGTCGCCGACATCACACGAATTTGTGACGGGCTGAACATCAATATCGGCACACTGCATAAACAGTCCATCCGCGCGATGCATCTGGCCGGAAAACGCGCCATGGAGCTAGGTCATGCACTGCTTTTGGATCCAGTAGGCGCGGGCGCATCGAAGCTGCGCACCGAGACGGCAGCCGCTCTTATGGAGGAACTGCACTTTACGGCAATTCGTGGCAACATATCGGAGATCAAGGCACTATGTCTTGGCAGCACGACGACAAAGGGCGTGGACGCAGATGCTGCGGATGCGGTCACTGAGGCGAATCTGGCGGACATGATCGAATTTGCAAAGTCGTGTGCCCAATCATGTGGGAGTGTTATCGCCATTACCGGTGCCATTGATTTGGTCGCTGACGCAGAGGCTTGCTATGTCATCCGCAATGGGCGCAAAGAAATGAGCAGCATTACGGGAACGGGTTGTCAGCTCTCCGGTGTCATGACTGCTTTTCTGGCGGCAAATCCCGGCCATGCTTTGGCGGCTGCGGCCGCCGCTGTTGTTGCCATGGGACTCGCCGGCGAGATTGCGATGGAGTATATGACAGAAGGTGATGGAAACGCCACATATCGGAATCGGATCATCGACGCGCTCTATCATATAACAGCGGAGCGTATGAATCGAGGAGAAAGGATCGAAATCCGATGATACGGCAGCGAGTGCAGACGAAGGCTCCATGTGAAACGAGCAGAGGCGACAGGAAAGAAGATGAATGAAATGGCTGTGAGGAAAGAAGACCTTCTCCTGTACGCGGTGACCGATCGTCGCTGGCTGCATGGGGGAAGACTGTATGATGCGGCAGAACGTGCGCTGCAAGGAGGTGCGACATTCCTTCAGCTGCGTGAGAAAAGCGCAGGGACAATGCCCCGCGCTTCCTTGCTGCAAGAAGCACGCGAGCTTCGCTTGCTTTGCCGGCGTTATCGTGTACCCTTTGTGATTGATGATGATGTGGAGCTGGCCATGGCGATCGACGCCGATGGCGTCCACGTGGGACAGAGCGATATGGAGGCAGGTGCAGCCAGACAACGCATAGGGCAGGACAAAATTCTCGGCGTCTCGGTACAGACGGTAAAGGAGGCGCGGATTGCCGCTGGGTGCGGTGCCGATTACTTGGGGGTGGGGGCGGTATTTCCTACCAACTCCAAGGAGGATGCCGCGGTCGTTCACTATGAAACACTGAAAGAAATATGCGCTGCGACAGCAGTTCCCGTTGTCGCAATCGGCGGCATCAACGATGAAAACGTCATGCAGCTTGCCGGCAGCGGTGTTGCGGGCGTCGCCGTTATTTCAGCGATCTTTGCCAAGGAGGATATCCGCCTTGCAACGCAGCGCCTGCTGCACAAGGTAAAAGAAGCAACGGGCAGATAGGGAGGAAAACGGGATGAAAACAGTACTGACCATCGCCGGGAGTGATTCCAGTGGGGGCGCCGGCATTCAGGCCGACCTCAAAACAATGACGATGAACGGTGTGTTTGGCATGAGTGCCGTGACAGCACTCACCGCCCAGAACACATGCGGTGTGCGCAGCATTTTGAATGTTTCCCCGGAGTTTCTGGGGCAGGAGCTGGATGCCGTTTTTTCGGATATTCGGCCGGATGCGGTGAAAATCGGCATGGTATCCGATGGGGCGCTGATCCGCATCATTGCAGATCGCCTAACCCATTATGCGGCGGAGCACATCGTGCTGGATCCGGTCATGGTTGCCACCAGCGGGGCAAGACTGATTGAGGAGAAGGCGGTGGAGACATTGACGGATCTTTTGATTCCGCTTGCCGAGGTGATTACGCCGAACATTCCGGAGGCAGAGGTTCTTAGCGGGCTTGCGATTACAACGGAAGCGGATATGCGTGAGGCTGCCGCATCCATAGCAAAGACCTTTGGCTGCAGTGTTCTCGTAAAGGGAGGGCACAGTCACAATGATGCCAACGACCTCCTTTATGAGCGTGGGACGGTTACGTGGTTTCAGGGAAGAAGAATCGACACACACAACACGCATGGTACGGGCTGCACACTATCCAGCGCTATTGCCGCAAACCTCGCCAAGGGCTTTGGCCTGCATGAATCTGTAGGCAGGGCAAAGGAATATGTTTCCGGAGCCTTGGCAGCTATGCTTGACCTCGGAAGGGGTTCTGGCCCCATGAATCATGCATTTGACTTGCAGGGCAGGTTTGCAGAGGGGATGTAAAGGATGAATGAGAAAGCAAAAAGGAGCAATTTGTTTGGACATGGCTTGCTCTGGTTCGGTGCGGGTGTCTCTATTGCGGAAATTTTGACAGGGACCTATCTGGCACCACTTGGATGGGAAGCAGGCATGACAGCCATTGTACTAGGTCATCTGATTGGCGGTGTCCTTTTTTTCCTGACCGGGCTGGTCAGTGCCAGAAGTGGAAAAAGCGCCATGGAAGCGGTGAAGATGGCCTATGGCCGCTATGGCGGCGCATTTTTTGCGATGCTGAACGTGTTGCAGCTCGTTGGCTGGACAGGCATTATGATTTATGACGGAGCTTTGTCCGCCACGGACATCTGGCCGATAGGAAACTGGGGCTGGTGCGTGGTGATTGGCGCACTGATTGTACTGTGGATTATGGTGGGAGTCAGAAATTTTGGCCGGATGAATACCATCACGATGATGGCACTCTTCATCCTGACGGTGATCATGTGCATTGTTATTATGGAGGAGACTGGTACAGCACCTGTCTCGTCCGAGATGATTTCCTTTGGAGCCGCACTGGAACTGTCGGTTTCCATGCCGCTTTCGTGGCTGCCTGTGGTCGGCGATTACACAAAGGACACCGAAGAGCCGGTCAGGGCGGCTCTTGTCAGCACGTTTGTATACGGTCTCGTAAGCAGCTGGATGTTTTTGATTGGCATGGGCGCGGCAATTTTGGCGGGAACCGGTGACATCGCCCAGATCATGCTTCGCGCAGGGCTTGGCACGGTGGGACTCCTTATTATTGTGTTTTCCACGGTCACCACAGCATTCTTGGATGCCTTCTCCGCCGGGATTTCTGCGGAAGCTGTGCGGACAGCTATGGGACAAGGCGGCGAGGGAAAAGGGAAGAAGTTGGCCGTATTTGCGGCGACAATTGGAACAGTGGCGGCAATTCTCTTTCCTATGGATGACATTACTGGGCTTTTGTATATGATTGGATCTGTCTTTGCCCCCATGGTTGCTGTTCTGCTCGGAGCGTTCTTCGTTCTGAAAACGGATGCTCAGAACAAGGCGTGTGATTGGCGAAACATATTCGCGTGGTTGGTTGGATTCCTCATCTATCGACTGCTTATGGATGTTGATTTGCCCATTGGATACACACTGCCGACGGTCCTCATCACGTTCGCGCTATCCGTTGGGCTGAATAAGTGTGTAAAAGCGTAGACATATCTTTTTTGACGAAAAGCGAAAAAAACGAAAAAGAGGGGTTGACGGGACTCGTGACGTGTGTTATATTATGACAGTCGCGCCGATGAGAGCGGCGGGCGAGCGAAAGCAAGCCTCAGCACTAGAGCGGCGCAGGATGTACCCTGAAAACTACACAATGCAAAACAGTTAGATTTCGAATCTAACAAGCCAGATGCAACATCGTTGAGAAGGAGCAATCCTTCGGTCAACGAAACAACAATTCTTTTACAAGAATGACATTTTGAGCCAACAGGCTCTCAGATAGACTACGGTCTTTTATGGAGAGTTTGATCCTGGCTCAGGACGAACGCTGGCGGCGTGCTTAACACATGC
>ERZ773212.65-NODE-65-length-58588-cov-82.877112_pt1 | contig 58588 bp, 48 predicted proteins | sample MGYA00581005_ERZ773212 | MGnify/ENA primary metagenome ERZ773212 (study PRJEB29015, sample SAMEA2738154) | human oral metagenome | biome: human oral; feature: human-associated habitat; material: saliva | place: China | collected 2196 ... | reverse complement strand
CCACCGGGGCGAGGGGCCAGATCTCCCACAGGCTCTGGCATCGCCTGCGAAACGACCTGCCCCCACCTGGCATATCCGCCTGCCGATTACCGCTGAGTAGCCAGGCAAGAAACTCACCCAGATGCTTGGCCGAGGTATCAATCCGCTGCACGCCAGTTGAGTGGCACGAGGTGCAATGCCACCTCTGCTTGCCCGATTTCGACAGTCCGTACCGGATCAGCTTCCTGCCACAGGAATCGCATTTCGGGATGTTCACTCACCGAATCTGCCACTACCAACTTTGACGCCCACTCTCCCGCACCACAAAGCCGAAAAGTCGATGTTTCACCAACACATTTTGTCCACCCTCAAAGTTGGCCCCCAACAACTTTGAACCAGACTTTCCCGCACCACAAAGCCGAAAAGTCGGGCTCAGACCAACTCTTTTCGTCCTTTAACCCGCTACTTACAAGCCAGTATCGCCAAATACTGGTCAGTATCGCTGGAGCCATCAGCATTAACCGAAACTAAAAAATCCCGCAGCCTTAAAGCTACGGGATTCATTGGTCGGGCTGGCGGGATTTGAACCCACGACCCCTTGACCCCCAGTCAAGTGCGCTACCAAACTGCGCCACAGCCCGTGTGCTTACGACTTTCTCTTCGCTCGCAACGGATAAGAGACTACCGCAAGCAACCACTCAAAGGGAAATCTAAACCTAATGAGCTACGTCACTTTTATTTGGTCACTTACGCTTACGCTTCTCACGCACACGTACACCGATCTGGATAGGAGAACCAGTAAAGCCAAATTCTTCACGCAAACGTCGCTCAATAAAGCGGCGATAACCTGGGTCCAAGAAACCGGTAGTAAACAGCACTACGCGCGGCGGCGCCACCTGCACCTGCGCCCCAAACAAGATACGTGGCTGCTTACCTCCACGCAGCGGGTGCGGGTTAGCGGCCTGCAACTCCCCTAGGAAGGCGTTTAGTCGCGCCGTCGGAATACGGGTGTACCAACCCTCAAGGGCGGCGTCGAGAGCACGCACCAAACGGTTAGTGTGCCAACCGGTCTTAGCTGCCAGGTTAATATGCGGCGCCCAGGAAACGTGGGCCAGGTCTTTTTCAATCTCCCACTTAAGCTGTGCCTGGCGATCCTCATCTACCAGGTCCCACTTGTTGTTAACCAACACCAGGGCGCGACCAGCGTCAACTACCTGCTGGATTACGCGCACATCCTGCTCGCTGACCACATCAGAGCCATCCAGTAGCACCACGGCTACTTCAGCTTTTTCAATGGCAGCCTGAGTACGCAAAACCGCGTAGAAATCAGCGCCGCGAGACTGCTTAACGCGCCGGCGGATACCTGCAGTGTCAACAAACACCCACTTACGCCCGTCAAGCTCAATGATTTCGTCAACCGGGTCACGGGTGGTGCCAGCCAACTCATTAACCACTACACGCTGCGAGCCCGCAATGGAGTTAAGCAAAGAAGACTTACCCACATTGGGGCGACCCACCAGTGCCACTCGGTGCAAGTTACCCTCAGGGGCTGGGCCAGCAACCGCGCTAACTAGAGGCAAAATTTTCATACAGGCATCTAGCACATCACCACTACCGCGCCCGTGTAGCGCGGATACAGGGTAAGGCTCTCCCAAGCCAAGATTCCACAGCGCATAGGCGTCGGCTTCCTGCGCAGAAGAATCCACCTTGTTAGCGGCCAGCACCACTGGCTTGCCAGAGCGACGCAGCAGCTTAACTACCTGGGCGTCAGTTTCGGTAATGCCCACGGTAGCGTCAACTACCAGCAGCACTGCGTCAGCCATTTCGATTGCCACCTCAGCCTGGGAAGCTACCGAGGCGTCTAACCCGGCAACATCAACTTCCCAACCGCCAGTGTCAACAATAGTGAAGTCGCGTCCAGCCCAGTGGGCCGGGTAGGAAACGCGGTCGCGAGTCACTCCGGGACGGTCTTGAACTACCGCCTCGCGTCGCCCTAGCACGCGGTTGACCAGCGTAGATTTACCTACGTTAGGGCGGCCAACCACGGCCAGCACGGGTAAACCAGCCTCATTTTTTTCTTCAGCACCGTTACGGGCGGGACCATCGAGTAGTGCTAAGTCTTCAGCATCTAGATCATATTCGCTCAAAGTAGCGCGCATGGCATCGGTGCGTAGGCGCTCGCTCTCCCCCAGCGCCTGGTCTTCCTCAATGGCTGCGCGCACTAGCTCACTAACCTTCTCAACACTTTGGTTAAAGTCCAAGTTGGAGGTGTCAACTAGGGTTACGCCTTCGGGAGCCTCAAGGAATTGGGAAACTTTAGCGTCGTCGCGGTCGCGCCGTAGCACCTGGTCACGCAAAGCAGCTGCATCCACGCTCTTACCGGCGGCCTCTAACTGGGCAGCGCGTCGCTCTAGGCGAGCTTCCTCAGAGGCGGTGATTAGTAGGCGCACTTGGGCGTCAGGAGCAATCACGGTGGTAATGTCGCGTCCTTCTGCCACAATGCCGCCGTTGGCTGCGCCATGCTCAATCAATTCACGCTGGCGGCGACCTAGTTCAGCGCGTACATCCAGGTTTGCAGCGATCTTAGAAACTACCGCAGAGATATGCGGCTCGCGAATGGCCTGGGCAATATCGGTGCCATCCACGCTTAGCCCAGGATGCTCAGGGTCAGTGTCCATGTGTAGAGGCATGGAAATAACCGCGTCGCTGACGCCTTCTTGGTCTTCTAGATCGATCCCTAAATGCTCGCACCACCAGGCGGCTGCGCGATACATGGCCCCCGTATCCAGGTAGGCCAGTTGCAGCTGGCGGGCTACCGCCAGGGACACAGATGATTTACCCGAGCCGCTCGGCCCGTCGATAGCTACAACAATCCCCATCTTTTACTCCTAAATTTTAAGCTTCTAGTGTCAGCTTGCCATGTAAACAAGCCAGATACCACGTTTTAGCGCTAGCGGCGCAGGGTTTAATTAGCCACTATCTTCCATCCCTGCTGCTCTAAAGCTTGTCGCAGCCCCACCGCCGCCGCCGGCGCCACCAGTAATGTGGCCAGGCCTTGACGCTGACCTGCCGAGTGCTCGATCACCAGGTCTTCAATATTTACTTGGGCCGCGCCCACATCGTTAAATAGCCGCGCTAGCTGCCCGGGAGCGTCTGGGATCAGCACCATCACTTCGGCGTATCGACTGGGGGCCCCGCCGTGTTTACCCGGAATACGGTCACGGCCCAGATTACCGCGTTGCATTACGTCTACAACTGTGCCCACCGAGGCGCGTCCCTGTTCCAGCGCTTCGATCAGTGCGTCTATATCAACCCGCAGTTCACGTAACACTTGGGCTACCGAGGAACGGTTGGCGTTTAGGATGGCTGCCCACAGCCGCGGATCGGAGGCGGCAATACGAGTAGTGTCACGCAGCCCTTGACCGGCTAGGTTTAAGGCCATTTCAGGGGCTTGTTCTAGACGTGCAGCCAACGCTGAGGCTACTAGTTGCGGGGTGTGTGATATTAGCGCCACCGCCCGGTCATGTTCGGCTGCACCTAGTTGAGTGGGTAGCGCGCCCAGGTCAATGGCTAGTTGCCGTACTGCGCTTAGGGCATTTGGGCTGGTGGCAGGAGTTGCAACTAGTACCCAGGGGCGCGCGTCGAACAGGTCAGCGCGGGCACTAGCCGCCCCGGAGCGCTCGCGGCCCGCCATGGGGTGGGAGCCCACGTAGCGCTGGGCTAGGTTAGGGACTCGCTCTAGTACGCACTTGGCAATGGGTTCTTTTACGCTGGCTACGTCAGTTACGACGGCGCCGGGGTAGTTGCGTAGGGCGTGTACGACGACGTCGCCGGCCACATCCGGGGGCGTGGCCACTACTACTAGGGCTGGCGCCGGCGCAGGCTGGGCAGATAGCGGCTGGCCTGCACCTAAGTCACAAGCTAGTTCTAGGCCGGTGGGTGAAGAGTCTTCTAGCCATACCTGCACACCAGTGCGGGTTAAGGCTAGACCAATACTGGCTCCTAGCAAACCTGCACCAATAATGAGTACTGGCGAATTAACTAGGGGCGCGGGCGTGGCAATCAAGTTCGTAGATGTACCAGCTAGATCATTGACAGTGTCTAGCCCACCAGCAAGTGGCCGACTTGACGCATTCTTGACAGCGTCTAGCGGTTTAGGAGGGTTGTCCTCCCCCATTTTAAAGACATCATTTGTAGGGTTTTGCTCCCCTTGCAGCTTAGTCACAGTTCTAGCTCTCGCTGTAGCTCCATGATTTCTTCACTGCTTAAGGCACGCATTTGGCCAGGGGCAAGCGAACCTAAATGTAAATTAGCAATGCGGGTACGCGCCAGGCGCTGCACCGGATGGCCCACTGCTGCTAGCATGCGACGCACAATCCGGTTCCTGCCACTGTGGAGTGTAACCTCCACAATCGAGCCAGCCTTAGTGGCTTCTTTAATGGTTACCTTGTCAGCATTAATAGGGCCATCATCTAGTTCAATGCCGCGTTGCAACTTTCGCGCAGTGCCGCGCTCAAATTTGCCTTTAACAATGGCGATATAGGTTTTTGAGGTCTCATATGAAGGGTGCATCAAACGATGCGAAAGCTGACCATCATTACTCAGTAGCAATAAGCCCTCAGTATCAGTATCCAACCGACCTACATGCACTAAACGGATTGAGCCAAGCTTGTGCTCTTCTACATAGCGGCGTCCAAAGGCGGCCACAGTCGGACGCCCCTGCGGATCTTCCATGGTGGTTACCACCCCGGTAGGCTTATTAAGCATCACCGTGATCACGTCTGGATCGGCCAAAATGCGCTGGCCGTCAACACGGATTTCCTGGGTTTGCGGATCAACTCGCAAGCCCATATCCCTAACCTTGACACCGTCTACACTTACCCGACCAGCAGCAATCAGCTTTTCGCTCATGCGTCTAGAACCCACACCAGCGTGAGCTAAGACTTTTTGTAGACGCTCCCCTTGCTCCTGATGTGGATCATGGAGCCCACCGCCTGATTTATCCGCATCAGCATGACCAGTAGACAGCTCAAAATCGCTGTCATCAACTTCTATTTCTTCCAGGTCGTCGTCGTCATAAAATTCTTGACCTGAAAAATCAAGGGAAACGTCACTCACCCTTTAATCTTCTCATTGCTGAGGCTTAAACGCTATCTAGCCTCAACCACTTCTAGGCTACGTTACCGCGTGAGATCACTTCACGGGCAAGACGCCGGTAAGCCTCAGCCCCCGGGTGGGTGGGCGCATATACGGTGATCGGTTCGCTAGCCACAGACGCGTCAGGGAACTTAACCGTACGGCGAATCTGAGTATTGTAAAGCCGCTCTTGGAAAGCTTCTTCTAGCCGCTCAAGTACTTCACGAGAATGCAAAGTGCGTGGGTCAACCATGGTGGCCAAAATACCGTCAATTTGTAGTCGCGGGTTTAGACGATCGCGAATACGGTCAACAGTCTCAACTAGCAATGCCACACCACGTAGCGCAAAGAACTCAGTTTCTAGGGGAATCAACACCCCGTGTGAAGCAGTTAGGGCATTAATGGTGAGCAAACCTAGTGAAGGCTGGCAGTCTACAAAGATAACGTCATAATCATCCATGATTGGACGCAACACTCGATGCAAAGCCTGCTCACGGGCCACCTCATTAACCAGCTGCACCTCAGCGGCAGATAGGTCAATGTTGGCAGGAACAATATCTAGCCCCTCCACCGCAGTGTGGTGAATGGCTGGACGCACATCTGGACGGTTAGCCACTAGTAGGTCATAGATAGTGGTGTCCAAGACATTAGAGTTGATGCCCAAACCAGCTGAGGCCGCGCCTTGCGGATCAAAGTCAACGATCAACACTTTACGGCCATATTCTGCCAGTGCAGCTGCCAAGTTAATGGTGGTAGTAGTTTTACCTACCCCACCTTTCTGGTTACATACCGAGATAACTCGAGCTGGGCCGTGAGCATCCAACGGCATGGGAACCGGAAAATCCACGACCGGTAGTTCGTGGGTGTCGTTGCCGGGTTGTTGGGAATCGTTCACGGCTCAAGCCTAGTGCAAGCTGGCTTTAAAACCAGGCCAGCCGCGCCGGATAGCTAAGAGCAAACTTATTTGAGGATTTTAGCCGCGTGCTCGCGGATGGCTGGTGGCATATACCTCGCGCAAATGATCGATGGTGACCTTGGTGTATATCTGCGTAGTAGTTACCGAGGCATGACCTAGCATTTCCTGTACTACGCGCACATCTGCCCCACCGTTTAGTAGATGGGTGGCAAATGAGTGGCGCAAAGTGTGCGGCGAAATATGCTCGCTTAAGTTTGCACGTTTAGCTGCACCTTGCAGCACGGCCCAAGCACTTTGGCGACTTAATGGCCTACCTAAAGTATTTAGGAAAATAGCCGGTGAACCCGTGCCTTTGAGACCAAGGATAGGGCGTGATTGCACCAGGTAAGCATCCAAGGCAGCCAGGGCGTAGCGCCCTACCGGCACTAGGCGTTCTTTTGAGCCTTTACCAAATAGGCGCACTACACCGTTGTCACGGTCAAAATCATCGATACTTAGTGAAACTACTTCGGAAATACGCGCGCCGGTGGCGTAAAGCAACTCAATCAGGGCCCGATCCCTTAGGCCTAAAGGAGAATCATCAATATTGGCGGCCTCTATTAAAGCCTCCACCTGGGAGATGGACAGGGCTTTAGGTAGTCGCTTAGCGATAGCTGGCGGTTTTACTTGGGCCGCTGGGTTGTCTACGGTTATGCCTTCTTCAGCAATGAACTTATGCCAGCCACGCACAGCCGTAATGCAACGTGAGGCTGAGGAAGGAGCTAAAGGCGAGGCGCCGTCGGCCCCGGAGCGGATAGCAAGAAGAAAGTCACTGACGTCAGTGCTGGTGATAGCACTAGGGTCAGTGACTGCGCGACTGCGGAGAAAATTAACGTAACGGCTTAAGTCACGCCGGTAAGCTCCAGCGGTATTTTGACTTAAGCCGCGTTCTACCCGCAGGTGCGAAAGGTATGTTTCTAAGGCTTTCGCCAGCTGATCACGATCAGGCAAAGCGAGCGATTAGACCTAGACCCACGATGGTGGCAACCCAAATGATGCCCACACCGATGGTAATGCGGTTGAGGTTACGCTCTGCCACACCGGAAGAACCTACCGAGCTAGACAGACCGCCACCGAACATGTCGGATAGACCGCCGCCCTGCCCTTTGTGCAGTAGGATCGTCAAAATCAGGAAGAAGCTAGACAGGAATAGCAAAACCTTAAGCACGATTGCCAAGATAGCCACCTTACGCGCCTCCTTATTAGTAGTCGGGTTTGCAGCTATAGCTGCACTATTTGAAATACTACCTGTGCCAAGAAGTTTTTAACGAATTACTAGCTTTAAGCACTAGATAGTTACAGCGCTAAGCGGGGGCCAACCTTGAGGTTGACCCCCGCTTCACGACTGAGTGTTATCAGGCGTAGAAGTTAGCCATCTCGCCGAAGGAGTCAGCCTTCAGGGAAGCGCCACCAACCAGGGCGCCGTCGATGTCAGGCTGAGCCATGAGCTCCTTGATGTTGCCGGGCTTGGCGGAGCCGCCGTAGAGCACGCGTACGACGTCGGCAACCTCGTCGCCGTAGTCCTCGCGCAGGGCAGCGCGGATGGCGCCGCAAACTTCCTGAGCGTCTTCGCTGGTAGCGGTCTCGCCGGTACCAATGGCCCAAATGGGCTCGTAAGCGATGACGATCTTGGCGACGTCCTCACCGCTCCAGCCCTTGAGGGCGGCGCGGATCTGGCCAACCACGAACTCTACGTGGGTGCCGGCCTTGCGGACCTCTAGAGCCTCACCGCAGCACAGCAGTGGGGTCATGCCAGCGTCGAGGACCTTGCGGGCCTTGGCGCCAACGTACTCGTCGGACTCGCCGTGGTATTCACGACGCTCGGAGTGGCCCATTAGCACGTAGGTGCAGCCTAGCTTGGTTAGCATGTCGGTGGAGATTTCACCGGTGTAGGCGCCGTTGTCGTGGGTGGACACGTCCTGAGCACCGTACTTGATGCCCAGCTCGTCAGCCTCGACGACGGTCTGCACGGAACGGATGTCGGTGAAAGGCGGGAAAACAACTACCTCGCACTTGGCGTAGTCGTGGTCGTTTTCCTTCAGCTCGACAGCTAGGCCCTGGATTAGGTGGTTAGCCTCGAGGTGGTCGAGGTTCATCTTCCAGTTACCGGCCATAAGGGGGGTACGGTTGGTCATATTTTCAGCCTTCCAAAACAGCGATACCAGGCAGAACCTTGCCCTCGAGCAGCTCGAGAGAGGCGCCACCACCGGTGGAAATGTGAGAGAACGTGGACTCGTCGAAGCCCAGGTTACGTACGGCGCTGGCAGAGTCTCCACCACCGATGACGCTGAATGCGTCAGACTCGCTCATAGCCTTGGCTACAGCCTTGGTGCCTTCGGCAAAAGCGGGGAATTCGAATACACCCATGGGGCCGTTCCACACCACGGTCTTGGCAGACTTGATGGCGTCGGCGAACAGCTCGCGGGTCTTGGGGCCGATGTCTAGACCCATCTGGTCGGCCGGGATCTCGGTGGAGGGAACCACGGTGGCCGGGGCGTCAGCACCGAAGTAGGGGGCCACTACGGTGTCAATGGGCAGCAGCAGCTCGACGCCGTTCTTTTCAGCGGTCTCGATGTAGCCCTTGACGGTGTCAATCTGGTCCTTCTCCAGCAGTGAGGTACCAACCTCGTAGCCCTTGGCAGCCAGGAAGGTGTAGGCCATACCGCCACCGACGATCAGCTTGTCAGCCTTGGACAGCAGGTTGGCGATAACACCAAGCTTGTCGGAAACCTTGGAGCCACCCAGAACCACTACGTAGGGACGCTCGGGGTTGTTGACGGCCTTGCCCAGGGACTCGATTTCCTTGGCAACTAGCAGACCGGTAGCAGCCGGCAGCAGCTTGGCAACGTCGTAAACCGAAGCCTGCTTGCGGTGCACAACACCGAAACCGTCAGAGACGAACACGTCAGCCAAAGCGGCCAGTTCCTTAGCGAAAGCTTCGCGCTCAGCGTCGTCCTTGGAGGTCTCAGCAGCGTTGAAACGTACGTTCTCCAGCAGCACGATCTCGCCGGGCTTAGCTTCGGCTACAGCAGCCTTAGCGCCTTCGCCTACAGTGTCGCTAGCCAGGGTTACCTTAACGCCAGCCAGCTCCTCTAGACGCTTAGCTACAGGGGCTAGCGAGTAGTCGGGGTTAACCTTGCCCTTAGGGCGACCCAGGTGAGCCACCACGATTACCTTGGCGCCAGCGTCAAGCAGCAGCTTCAGGGTAGGCAGGGCCGCACGAATACGACCGTCATCGGTAATGTTCTTGTCTGCATCTAGCGGCACGTTGAAGTCAGAGCGAACTAGTACGCTCTTGCCGCTTAGATCACCGAGGCTCTCGATGGTCTTCATAATCGTTTTCTCCTTTAATACAGCTTTGTATCCGCTAATAGCGGAGTTATCCGGTTGCCTACTTTAAGCAGGTCCGGTGCAGCTGAGCCCGCGTACTAATGTGCGCGGGCTCAGCTTTTTAGAGAGTGATACTCCCGTTAGTTCGACTTAACTCAGGCGAGCTTGGAGCCGACCAGGGCGGTCAGGCGAACCAGAGCGTTGGAGTAGCCCCACTCGTTGTCGTACCAGGACAGAACCTTAACCAGGTTGCCGATAACCTTGGTCTCGGTAGCGTCGAAGATGGAGGTGTGGGGGTTACCAACGATGTCGTGGGAGACGATCGGGTCCTCGGTGTACTCTAGGACACCCTTGAGCTCACCCTCAGCAGCGGCCTTGACGGCAGCCTTAATGGCCTCGACGGAAACTTCCTTCTCAGCCACGAAGGTCAGGTCGGTCAGGGAGCCGGTCGGGGTGGGGACGCGGACGGCTAGACCGTCGAAGCGACCCTTGAGCTCGGGCAGAACCAGGGCCACAGCCTGAGCAGCACCAGTCTTGGTGGGGATCATGTTCAGGGCAGCGGCGCGGGCGCGACGCAGGTCCTTGTGAGGAGCGTCCAGGATGCGCTGGTCACCGGTGTAGGAGTGGACGGTGGTCATGATGCCGCGCTCGATACCGAAGTTCTCGTGTAGAACCTTGGCTAGAGGAGCTAGGCAGTTGGTGGTGCAAGAGGCGTTAGAAACGATGTTTAGGTCGTTGGTGTAGTCGCCGTCGTTAACACCCATGACGAAGGTGCCGTCAACGTTCTTCGCGGGAGCGGAGATGACGACCTTCTTGGCGCCAGCCTCGATGTGAGCCTTGGCCTTCTCACCATCGGTGAAGAAACCGGTGGACTCAACAACTACCTCAACGCCTAGCTCGCCCCAGGGCAGGTCAGCGGGGTTACGCTGAGCTAGAACCTTGATTTCCTTGCCGTTGACGATGAGGGAGTCCTCGGTGAAGGAAACTTCGCCATCGAAGCGACCCAGGATGGAGTCGTACTTTAGCAGGTGGGCTAGGGTCTTGGTGTCGGTCAGGTCGTTGACGGCGACAACCTCAAAGTCTGCTCCCTGCTTTAGGGCGGCGCGGAAGAAGTTACGGCCGATGCGGCCGAAGCCGTTAATACCAACGCGGGTGGTCACTTTGTGTCCTCCTAGTGCGCACATAGCGCACAGTTCTTCTTGGTCAAATGCACTTTACGTGCCCCGGAGTCAGATCCCGCGAGGTGCGGTTCCTTACCGGACGCAGCCAGTCTATCCTCACAAAAGCCCGCTTGCCTATCCAGTTTGGCAATTTGCCCCTTACGGATTTCACAGAGCGTAAAGGATCGTATACATACTCAAAGCAGATAAGCCGTTTAATAGGACTTAAGTCCCATTAAACGGCTCTTATCACATCGTTGTTAGCATAAACACGATGGGCGTCAGTCTTCGAGCATCTCTCCAGTCAGCACTGAGCTAGTGTCAGCAATGCCACGCTCGTGAGCGACCTTATCGGCGCTAGCCAGCAAGCGCCGAATCCGCCCCGCAATAGCATCCTTAGTCAGCGGCGGCGTCGCCAACTGACCCAGCTCCTCTAAAGACGCATGCTTATGCTCCAAACGCAATAAACCGGCTTGGCGCAAGTTTTCAGGGATGTCATCACCCAAAATTTCAAAGGCGCGCTCCACCTTGGCACTATTAGTTACTGCCGCCCGGGCGCTGCGACGCAAGTTGGCGTCGTCGAAATTAGCTAGGCGGTTAGCAGTACCACGCGACTCACGCCGCGAACGCTGCTCATCCCACAAGGCCACCGTCTTTTTAGCTCCCATACGGGTGAGCATTTTAGAAATAGCTTCCCCATCGCGGATCACCACCCGGTAACTGCGCCTAGCTTCACGATGCGTGGCAGTTAAATCGATAGATTTAGCTACCCCCACCAAAGCCACCGCTGCCTGCTCAGAAGGGCAGGTCACCTCCATGGCATAGGAACGCTCCGGGGCAGTTAATGAGCCGCGCGCTAGAAAAGCTCCCCGCCAAGCTGCACCAACTACAGTGCGACCACCCCAAATCACCGGCTTAGGTAGACCCAACACCGGTTCATCTTTGGAATTTAACAGCCCGCTTTGCCGCGCAAATAGATTACTAGGACCAGTTACAGCCAGTTTATTGCCGCTATCCAAGGTGCGCACCATATAGCGCTCCCCACGCTCGGGAGTGGTCTGATTAAGCCTGATCAGCTCAGTTTCTACCTTGTAATAGCGGGCAATAAGTTTACGCAGCCGTTGGGCACTAGCTTGATGATCTAATTCGGCATACACCAAGTAGCCAGACCTTAGACGCTGCAAGCCACCGGCAAAGCGCAATATAGACGCCACCTCTGCCTGCGCCTCCTTAACACTGGCAGGGACGACGCAAGCTAGCTCGTTTTTAACGTCTAAAGTCAAAGACATTTACTAAGCTCCCAGGGACTCAAAGGTCTGTTTCAAAGCAGATCCTAGCAAGAGCGGGTCATGCACCCAGCCATAAGCGTCCCTAGATACTTCAAACTCCATCAAAGTGCCACCCATACGCTCCGTGCAGGCCACTAGGCGGGCGCGATCGCCACACTGACGCGGATCGCAAATAACCGCATCAATACGTAGATCAGGGGCGTAAGCCTCTAAAGCCTCCAGCAAATCTGCCGCCCCCATACCTACAGTCTCAGCTTTAGCGGTCCCCAAATTCATGATCACAGCCTTTTTAGCCTTAGTAGAGACCAAAGCTCGGTGCATGGCTGGCAGCAGTAAATGCGGTAGCACTGAGGTATACCAAGAGCCCGGCCCCAGTAGCACCCAATCAGCTGCGTCAATAGCGCGCACAGCCTCAGGGTGAGCGTCAGCATCTGCAGGCACCACCGCTAAATGTTTTACACAACCAGTAGCCTTAGCCACGGCAGCTTGGCCACTTAAATGCTCACAGTTATCACCCTGCCAAGAATCAGCCTCAATAACCAGCGGTGAAGAACTCATAGGCACCACTCGCCCATGAATATTGAGTAGTCTGCCTACCCAGTCAAGACCCGCCAAATCATCTTCAAGCAACTGCCATAGCGCCAAAATCAGCAGGTTTCCCAGGGCGTGATTATCCAACTCCCCCTGGCCTTTAAAACGGTGCTGTAAAACGTCACGCCAAGTGGTGCCCCAGTCGGTGGAGTCATCACAAAGCGCAGCTAAAGCCATACGCAAATCCCCCGGTGGCAGACAGTCAAACTCGCGGCGCAAACGCCCAGAAGAGCCGCCGTCATCGGCAACCGTAACCACTGCGGTGGGGTCAATATCGATGCTACGCAAAGCCTTTAAGGTGGCAGACAAACCATGGCCACCCCCCAGGGCCACTACCCGGTTGCGGTGAGCACCACCCGGTTCATCAGTTTTCACAAAGTTATTACTTAAGGCCACACTCATCACTCCCGTCCCAAGTCACGGTGATAGGTACGCACGCAGAAACCGGCTGCCTGCAAATGCGCAGCCACGCGCTCTGTGCTAGCCACCGAGCGGTGCTTACCGCCGGTGCATCCCATCGCAATCGTGACGTTCGGTTTAAGTTCATCTAAATAGTGTGGCAGAACCGGAACCAGCAGGTTGGCGTATTGGTCAACAAATTGAGCTGCACCAGGCTGAGCAAAGACATATTCAGCCACCGGCGCATCGCGACCGGTTAAATGACGCAGCTCCCCCACCCAGTAAGGGTTAGGAATAAAACGCACATCGCATACGTAATCTGCATCCAGCGGAATGCCATATTTAAAGCCAAAGCTCATCACGTTGATCTTTAATGCCAAATCAGACTCGGTAGCCACCAGGTCACGAATCTGGCGTGACAGATCATGCACAGAGCAATTTGTAGTATCAATCACGTCATCAGCGCGGGTACGTAGATCGCCTAGCAGCGCGCGCTCGCGGTTAATACCTTCCAAAATTGACCCCCGCCCCTGCAACGGGTGCGGGCGGCGTGAAGACTCAAAACGACGCACCAGGGCAGCATCTGAGGCGTCTAGGAAAATAACCCGGTAGTTTACGTCCGTGTCACGCAGACGCTTTAGATAGTCAAAGAACTGGCTGAAAAAGTCACGGCTACGCACGTCCACCACCACAGCCAGGCGGTGCACTCCCCCGCCGTCAGCAGTCATCATGCCTGCCAGGGCCGGCAGCATCTGGGGTGGCAGGTTATCAACCACATACCAGTCAAGATCTTCCAAAGCCATGGCGGCACGTGAACGCCCGGCCCCAGACATGCCGGTGACAATTAATAATTCAGGACGCTGAGCAGGCTCAACTGGTGCGGCCTGCGCATCTAGTACAGGAATACCGTGAGGGACAGTGTTAAGTGATGCGCTTTCGCTGTGGGTCATGAACTCATAATCGCATGTTTGGGTGCGCGTTAACAGCCTGCGGTTATTTATGGCTATTCTTTTTAGCCCCACCCGCCGGATGTGCATCCAGGTGATCCTTGATGGCCTGCGCTAATGCAGGTCCTACTCCTTTGGCCTGGGTTAACTGCTCGACGCTAAGCTCACGCATGGCCGCTACTGAACCAAATTGACGTAGTAATGCGCTCTGCTTGGCTGGGCCTAAACCGGGTACCTCATCTAGTACTGAACGGGTCATAGCTTGCGCCCGGCGTTTGCGGTGGTGGGTGATGGCGGCGCGGTGGGATTCGTCGCGCAAATATTGCAGCAGGTATAGGGCCGCTGAAGTACGCGGGAAGATCACTGGGAATTGGTGGCCGGGCACCCACACTTCCTCCAGGCGCTTAGCTAAGCCAATTACGGGGATGTCAGCGCCCATCTCCTCAATTACGGCCTGGGCGGCATTGACTTGAGGCAGACCACCGTCAACCACAATCAGTGAAGGGGCGTAGGCAAAGCGTTTAGGTTTACCCGTTTGCGGGTCAATAGGGCCGGAGGTAATGGTGACACCATCCTCGTCTTCCCCACTCATTTCCGGGTGCCCAGAGGCAGCCAGGTAGCGGCGTACTCGACGGGTTAGCACTTCACGCATGGCGGCAGTGTCATCACTTGCGCCGTTGCCGTCTTCACCGCGAATAATGAATTTGCGGTATTCGCTCTTGCGGGGGGCGCCGTCTTCAAAAACCACCATTGAAGCCACCTGGTGGGTGCCCTGGGTATGGGAAACGTCATAGCATTCAATGCGCAGCGGGGCGGTTTCTAGTTCTAAAACTTGGGCGAGTTCTTCTAGCGCCGCTGAGCGCTGGGTTAGGTCACCTACGCGCTTGGCTTTATGTAGGCGCATGGCGTCTTCAGCGTTTTTTAGCACTGTGCCCAGTAAGGCGCGTTTGTCGCCCCGGTGCGGCACCCTAATTTCTACATTGGCGCCACGTAGCGAACTAAGCCAGTCGCGTAAAGCATCTAGGTTTTGGGGCAGGGTGGGCACCAGGATTTCTCGCGGTACAGCTGAGGTGTCGCTGTGGGCGACGTCGTCCACGCTGGTAGGGGCCTGCGTGTTACCGCGTCCAGGGGTGGCGTCCCCATAAACCTGTTCGATTAGGTTTTCCAGTAGGGCGGCGTCATCCAAAGGCTCAACCAATTCCACCACCCAGCCGCGCTGACCGCGAATACGTCCGCCACGCACGTGAAATACCTGTACGGCGGCCTCTAGCTCGTCGCGTACCAGGGCGAAAACGTCGGCATTGGTGGCGTCTGGAAGTACCACGGCGTTAGCTTCAATTACCTTTTTCAAGGCAGCAATATCGTCACGCAAACGCGCAGCTCGCTCATAGTCCAGCTTTTGAGCTGCGGTCTGCATCTGTTTTTCAAGCTCCCGCACGTAAGGTCCAGTGCGCCCAGACATGAAAGAGCAAAAATCTTCCGCTAGAGCGTAGTGATCTTCTACTGAAATACGCCCTACACAGGGAGCTGAACACTTATCTATATAGCCCAGCAAGCAGGGCCGGCCTGAGGCTTGGGCGCGTTTTAGCACCCCTTGGGAGCAGGTACGTACCGGAAATACCCGCAGCAGCTGATCAACTGTGTCGCGAATAGACCAGGCCTGCACAAATGGCCCAAAGTAACGCACTTTAGGTTTGCGCGCCCCACGCATAACCTGAACGCGCGGAATGGTATCCCCCATGGTCACAGCCAGGTAGGGGTAGGACTTATCGTCCTTATACATGACGTTGAAGCGCGGGTTAAATTCCTTAATCCAGGAATATTCCAGGGCCAAGGATTCCACCTCGGTTTGCACCACAGTCCATTTAACTGCCACTGCGGTGGTCACCATTTTTTGGGTGCGTGGATGTAGCGCGCTTAGATCCTGGAAGTAGTTACTCAAGCGCTGGCGTAGATTTTTAGCCTTGCCAACATAGATGACCCTGCCCTGCTCATCGAGAAAACGATAGACGCCCGCAGAAGTAGGAATTTGGCCAGGAGCTGGTTTATAAGTGGATGGATCTGCCATGACAATACAAAATGATATAAAAAAACCCAGCTTTAAAGCTGGGAAACGCGTGGGCGATACTGGGATCGAACCAGTGACCTCTTCCGTGTCAGGGAAGCGCGCTCCCGCTGCGCCAATCGCCCGAGCGGATGACGGGACTCGAACCCGCGACCCTCACCTTGGCAAGGTGATGCTCTACCAACTGAGCCACATCCGCAGTAACTCCCCTTTCGGGGTGCAGGTAGAAACTTACCCGCCCTACGCGCGCTGACGCAAATCGAAACATAGTTACATGCATCACACCAAGGTTTGTAACATTACCAATAGAATTGGTTCATGCTTAATGCCCCCACACAAATTTGGCCTGGAAGCCGTGCCCCATTAGGTGCAACCTTTGATGGTTCAGGCACGAATTTTGCCCTCTATTCTGCCGTTGCCACCAAGGTTGAGCTGTGCCTATTTGACCGCGAAGGCAATGAGAACCGTATTGAATTAACCGAGGTAGATAACGACGTCTGGCACTGTTACCTGCCGGGTATCGCCCCTGGTCATCAGTATGGTTACCGCGTCTACGGCCCCTACGATCCTGCCAATGGGCACCGCTGCGATCCCAGCAAGCTACTGCTGGACCCTTATGCCAAAGCCATTAGTGGCACGGTGAAAAATGACCCCAGCTTGTTTTCCTACGACTTTGCTGACCCCACCCAGCGCAACGAGGAAGACTCAGCCGATTCCACTATGCGCTCAGTGGTAGTTAGCCCCTTCTTTGACTGGGGCCGCGATCGCCCGCCGGCTCACCCCTACAATGAAACCATCATTTATGAAGCTCACGTAAAAGGCTTCACCAAGCTGCACCCGGATATTCCTAAGGAATTACAGGGTACCTACCTGGGTCTGGCTCACCCGGCAGCCATTAAGCATCTGACCGATCTGGGCGTAACCGCAATTGAGCTAATGCCGGTGCACCAGTTCGTCAATGACACCAGTTTGCAGGACAAGGGCCTGAGTAACTACTGGGGTTACAACACCATTGGTTTCTTTGCCCCTCACAATGGTTACGCCACCTATGGGCAAAACGGCCATCAGGTCAACGAGTTCAAGACCATGGTTAAAAACCTGCATGAGGCTGGCATTGAAGTAATTTTGGATGTGGTTTACAACCACACCGCTGAAGGTAACCACATGGGTCCCACCCTTTCCTTCAGGGGTATCGATAACGCCTCCTACTACCGTCTTGTCGACGGCGATCAGGCCCACTACTTTGACACCACCGGTACAGGTAACTCCCTACTGATGCGTTCACACGCAGTTTTGCAGCTGATTATGGACTCGCTGCGCTACTGGGTTACCGAAATGCATGTGGATGGTTTCCGCTTTGACCTGGCTTCCACTTTGGCTCGCCAATTCCATGAGGTAGATAAGCTCTCCACCTTCTTTGAGCTTATTGCCCAAGACCCGGTGCTTAGCGGCGTCAAGCTAATTGCTGAGCCCTGGGATGTGGGCGACGGCGGTTACAACGTAGGTGAATTCCCCGCCCTGTGGAGCGAATGGAACGGTAAGTACCGTGACACCATGCGCGACTTCTGGCGCGGTGAGCCCTCTACCTTGGGTGAGTTTGCTGCCCGCATTTCCGGCTCCGCTGACCTATATCAGCACTCGGGACGTGCACCGATGGCCTCAATCAACTTCATCACCGCCCACGACGGCTTTACCTTGAATGACTTGGTGTCCTACAACAACAAGCACAATGAAGCTAACGGTGAAGGTAATGCCGACGGCGAATCCAACAACCGCTCTTGGAACTGCGGTGAAGAAGGGCCCAGTGAAGATCCGGAAGTTTTATCTCTGCGCAGCCGCCAGATTAAGAACTTCCTCACCACCATGTTCTTTAGCCAGGGTGTGCCCATGATCTGCCACGGTGATGAAATGGGACGCACCCAGGCAGGCAATAACAATGTTTACTGCCAAGACAATGAGCTTTCCTGGGTTAACTGGAATCTAAATGCCACCCAGCAAGATCTGCTGCACTTTACCCGTAAGGTAATCAAGCTACGCAAAGACCACCCGGTGTTGCGCCGTCGTCGCTTCTTCTATGGCGACGCCGCCCACGGAGGTGAGAGCAAGCTGCAGGAAATCGGCTGGCTGCGTCCCTCGGGCGAGCATATGCGTGATGAGGACTGGACTGCCTGGTATGCGCGTTCACTGATGGTTTATGTAAACGGTCACGCTATCTCTGAGCCGAACCTGCACGGCGAAAAGATCGTTGATAAATCATTCCTGCTGCTGGTTAACGCCTCTGAGGAAGACATTGAGTTCACTATTCCCACCGAGCCTACCGGCAGCAGTAAAGCCTGGAAGGTGGTAATTGACACCCAACCCACTAAGGGCTTGCCACGAAAGCTCAAGCCTAAAGCCAAAGTTGAGGTTGAGTCTCACTCGCTGTGTCTGCTGATGAACTGAAGCCCTAGATATGGTGCTTTAAATGCGGCGTGGCTAGCGTATTTTGCGCTAGCCCGCCGTTACATTGGCAGGGTGAGTCTGCATATAGCTCCCCCACCTGCCGATCTGGAGACAGCCCCCAGCCGGGATGGCCAAGAACCGAACGAGTTTATTAAGGCGCTAGAATCCTTGCGTCTAGCGCAGGTGCCTCCTAGCGTAACTGTGGAGGAAGTTGAGGCGCCGCGCGGGGTGAGTCAATACTCTGCAGCCATAGACTCACGCACACTACTGATGGCTGATGGGGAGTCAGTAGGGACCGGATCCTTCGTAATCCTCTACGATCAGGAACAAATCTCCCTGTGGGGTTCACCTTTCCGCCTGGTAGCTGGGGTGCGTGCACAGATAGATGAAGAGGCCAGCACTGATCCTTACTTGGGTCAAATCACCTGGGCACGTCTGCCTGAAGAATTAGATCAGGCCGGCGCTGGCTACTCAAATGTGTCTGGAACTGTAACTCGCACACTTTCAGAGAGCTTTGGTGGCATAGAATTAACCCGTGCCAAGGCACACGTAGAGTTGCGCTGTTCCTGGTCCCCCACCAGTGAGGATCTGGCCCCGCATATGGTGGCTTGGCTGCACTTGGTGTCCCAAATGGCTGGGATACGTCCGTTTAAAGATGTGGAAGTGGTTGTATGAGCACTGGTGAACCCTCGCGGAAAATTACAGTTCCAGCAAACGGTTTACCAGATCTGACTGACACTCCCCAGAAACTTCGTTTAGCTGCTAAGCGTTTACGCGCCGGTACCGGTCCCGTGGCGGTAGATACTGAACGCGCTTCAGGTTACCGTTACGGCCAGGATGCTTATCTGGTGCAGCTACGTCGCGACGGCGTGGGCACCTTACTGATTGACCCAGTAGGTACAGGCCGCGATTTTAGCTGCATCAATGATGCTCTAACTGGAGTGGAGTGGATTTTACATGCGGCAGATCAGGATATGCCCTGCCTAGCCAAGCTTGGTATGCGCCCAGATGCACTTTTTGATACTGAGCTGGCTGCCCGTATTTTAGGACGCGAAAAGCGCGGGCTAGGACACCTGATTGAAGACACTTTAGGCTGGCATTTAGCCAAAGAGCACTCTGCTGCTGACTGGTCAGTGCGGCCGCTGCCTACTTCCTGGCTTAACTACGCTGCTCTAGATGTGGAGCTACTAATTGACCTACGTTCAGCTCTACTAACTGAGCTAGAACTAGCCGGAAAACTACAGTGGGCGCTAGCCGAATTTGAATTTGAACGCACCGCTCCCCCACGCCCTGAACGTGTAGATCCCTGGCGTCACATGCATGGAGCCGGTAAGGTAACCACCGCACGCGGACGAGCAATTTTGCGTAACCTATGGCTTACCCGCGAAGAAATAGCTAAAGCGCAAGATCTACCACCAGTGAAGGTACTGCCGCATTACGCGATCGTAGCCGTGGCTAAACGTATGCCAAATTCACGTAAACAGCTACGGGCTATTCGAGAGATGTCATCGCGCGATGCTCGCGCATATATGGAGCAATGGTGGAAGGCAGTTGATAGCGCTATGAAGCTGCCAGAATCACAGCTACCTAAACCCATAGATTTAGCTCCTGCAGGTAAAGTACCAGAACTGCGGGTATGGTCACGACGCTACCCGCTACATTTTGAAGTACTACAAGCAGTACGCGAAACTGTGCACAGCTACGCTGCACAGTTAACTTTAATCCAGGAAAACCTGCTTTACCCTGGTTTGCAACGAAAATTAGCCTGGTACTGGCATCCAGGCATGGATGTGGCCGAATACCTAGCTGATAACGGTGCTAGGGCATGGCAAATTCACCAGTTGGCCCAAGCTTTACAGCTGCGCTTAGAAGGATTAGGCCTTACACAAGCGCAGCTGCAAGCTGACCGGGAATATAAGCGTGAGGCTGGCTCTAAAAAACGTTAAAACCGTAGTTTCTGAAAAGCTGGCGTACCTCGTCAGTGTGCTCAGGGCTAGGCGGCTTTACATCGCGTAGCTTGTATTCCAAGCCCAAAGCATCCCACTTATCGGTGCCCATCTGGTGGAAAGGCAACACTTCAAAACGAGTCACGTTCTTCCAGGGCTTTACGATTTCGGCCACTGCCCGCATATTGTCTGGGTCATCGGTCAGACCGGGAACCAGCACAAAACGGATCCAAACCTCAATACCTTTAGCAGCTAGACGGTTACCAAACTCAATGGTGGGGGCTAGTTCGCGTCCAGTTACATGCTTGTAGGTTTGCGGATCGCCGCTTTTTACATCAAGCAGTACTAGATCCACATCATCGAGCATCTCATCGTCTGCGTGTGCACCCAGATAGCCGGAAGTATCCAAGCAAGTGTGAATGCCCATCGCTTTGGCGCCCTTAACTAGACGCTTAGCGAAGGCCGGCTGCATTAGTACCTCTCCCCCGGACAGGGTGATGCCGCCCTTGGTGGCCCTAAACAGGCCCCGATAGCGGCGCATACGACGCAGCAGTTCATCAGCCTCGATCGGCTCACCATCCTTCATTAGGAAGGTGTCAGGGTTGTGACAGTACAGGCAGCGCAGTGGGCAACCGGCCAGGAACACGGTCATGCGTGTGCCCGGACCATCCACTGCAGTTACCAGTTCCCAAGAGTGGATAGAACCTAGGGAACCGTCACGCATTTTCGCTAGACGTTGCGAACGCTCGATATCGGTGAGCTCTACTAGCCCACCGGTACCAGCGCCGCGCAGGCGGGCACCTGGCGCCAGGAAGTCCTGGTCACGCGGCCCCGCCTGCGTAGAAGTTGTTTCTGAAGTCATTGCCTGTAACAGACAACTTTCCTCAGGCGCTCTGGTGGAAGGTACGAGCCAGAACGTCCAGCTGCTGCTCGCGGGTTAGCTTGACGAAGTTAACGGCGTAGCCAGAAACGCGAACGGTCAGGTTCGGGTACTTCTCGGGGTTCTCGATGGCGTCCTCGAGGGTGGAGCGGTCTAGCACGTTGATGTTGGCGTGGTACAGACCCTTGACGCCCTGCTGAGCCTCGCGGTTAGCCTTCATGGAAGCTAGGCGCTCTTCGTAAGTGGTGGCCATTTTCTTTCTCCTTTTAGAGATTGCCGGGATTTCCGGCGGCCCGCCGCCACCTGGGTTAAGCGGCGGGCCTTAGGTTTATGGATGTAAGCTGCGCGGGTTAGAAACCCTGGGTTGCGTCTTCCACGCAGGACTCGTCGGCCAGGAAGCCGGCGTCGAGGATACCGACCAGGTTGGCTACCTGCTCTTCCTTGGTACGGCCCAGACCCTGCGGGGTGATGGTGTTGGTCAGCGAGATGCCGTCTAGAGCATCGTTGTAGTCCAACTTACCGACGCTGAGCATGGAGGCGACCATACCGTGGGTGTCCATACCGTTCTCCGGGTTAGCACCAGGAGAGAACGGGGTGCCCTTGCGGTGACCGGACGGGAAGGAACCGGTGGCCTTACCGTAAACCACGTTGGAGGTAATGGTTAGTACGGACTGGGTCGGGATCGCGTCGCGGTAGAGCGGGATAGCGCGGATCTTGCTCATTACGGTGTGAACCACGGTGGCCGCAATGTCATCGGCACGGTCGTCGTCGTTACCGTAGATCGGGAAGTCACCCTCGGTGCGGTAGTCAACCACCAGGCCAGACTCGTCGCGGATGGGGTAAACCTTGGCGTACTTAATGGCGGACAGGGAGTCGGCCACAATGGATAGACCAGCGATGCCGCAACCCATGGTGCGCACGATTTCCTTGTCGTGCAGAGCCATCTCGATAGCCTCGTAAGCGTAGCGGTCGTGGCAGTAGTGGATGATGTTGAGGGCCTCAACGTAGGTGCCCACAACCCAGTCCAGCATCTGCTCGTACTTTTCCCAGATGTCGTTGAAGTCCAGCGGACCGTCGCCCTCAACACCCTGGTGGTCGGGAACGATGAGCTTACCGCTCATTTCGTCACGGCCGCCGTTGATGGCGTAAAGCAGGGCCTTGGCGGCGTTAACGCGGGCGCCGAAGAACTGCATCTGCTTACCTACACGCATCGGGGATACGCAGCAGGCGATAGCCGCGTCGTCGCCCCAGTGCTCACGAATCTGGGGGTCAGATTCGTACTGAATCGAGGAGGTCTCGATGGAGATGGCGGCGCAGAAGTCCTTGTAACCCTCGGGCAGGTTCTCATCCCAGAAGATGGTGATGTTCGGCTCGGGAGCCGGGCCCAGGTTGCGCAGGGTCTGCAGCAGACGGAAGGAGGTCTTGGTGACCAGGGTACGACCGTCGTCGCCGAAACCAGCGTCAGACCAGGTGGCCCAGTAGGGGTCGCCGGAGAAGATCTGGTCGTAAGCGATGGTGCGCAGGAAGCGGACAATGCGCAGCTTCATGACCAGGTTGTCGATCAGCTCCTGAGCGCGAGACTCAGTGATCTTACCGGCCTTTAAGTCACGCTCGAAGTAGACATCTAGGAAGGCAGACAGACGACCAATGGACATGGCCGCGCCGTCCTGGCTCTTAACAGAAGCTAGGTAAGCAAAGTAGGTCCACTGCACAGCCTCGTGGGCGTCCTTAGCCGGACCGGAGATGTCATAGCCGTAAGAAGCAGCCATGTTCTTGAGCTTCTTGAGGGCCTTGATCTGCTCGGCGTGCTCCTCGCGGAAACGAGCCCAGTGCTCAGAGAAGGGCTGGCCGACGACAGAGTCCTTGTCCTTAAGCTTCTGCGCAATCAGGTAGTCAACACCGTACAGAGCCACGCGGCGGTAGTCACCAATAATGCGGCCACGACCGTAAGCGTCAGGCAGACCGGTGATGATGTGGCTAGAGCGAGCCGCACGAATGTTGGGGGTGTAAATGTCGAAAACGGCATCGTTGTGGGTCTTGCGGTACTTGGTGAAGATCTCCTTCACAGCAGGGTCGTATTCCTTGCCTGCTTCGTGAATAGCGGTCTCAACCATACGCCAGCCGCCATTGGGCATCATTGCACGCTTGAGGGGGCTGTCAGTCTGTAGACCAACTACCACATCGTCCTCATCGCTGATGTAACCGGGCTTAAAAGCGTCGATATCAGTGGGGGTGTGAGTATCTACATCGAGGATGCGTACTTTGCGCTCCTCAGACAGGTAGTCCTTCTCCAGGGTGTCCCACAGGTGCGTGGTCTTCTCAGTGGGGCCAGCTAGGAACTCCTCACCGCCTAGGTAAGGGGTGTAGTTGCGCTGAATGAAGTCACGAACGTCGATCTCTTCATTCCAATTGCCAAGGTTGAAACCCTGCCAAGCTTCAGGCACCTGCGTGGCGTTTGCCACTGCCTCTGTAGTCATCCAAATCCTCCTGTTCGGTCGGCATTAGCCGCCCGACATTGGTGGTTCATCGTCCTGTGGGCGAGACAGCGACTCCTTCGCGCCGTCTCCTTAACTCTAAGTCTTTCTGCTTAACTTCTGTCTAAGTTAAGCCCTAAAACCGGCGTTAGGTCCCTCACAAGCAAACGTTAGTCCTATCGAACAGGCGCATAATTGCAGCGTTTTAAGTAGGGTTCCCTAGGTCACGCAAGGACTATAGTCCCACAAAAGGGTGAGCTATGGCTAGGCTTTCACTGCTCGAAAAAATCCTGCACCCGAGCCACAATCCCACTGCTATCCATGCCCATATCCGCCATTAACTGCGCGCGAGTAGCAGTGTCTAGGAACTGTTTAGCGATACCAATACGCACTGTGGGAACAAAAAGTTTAGCCAGCTCCATCTGATCGCGCAGCGCAGAGCCAAAACCACCATCAACCAGCCCATCTTCAGCGCTAACCACCAGGTCATAGCCTCGCGTTAGCTCAACTAGAGCCGGATTAATCGGCAGCAGCCAGCACGGATCAATCACATCAGGGACGTATCCCAAAGCCTCTAGCTGCGCCGCTGCCGCTAGCATCGGCTCAGCCATAGCCCCAGCCGCCACTAGTAGCACACGCTTACCAGCCCCCTGCTTGTGACTGCGGTAGAGCCAGTCCATTCCCTCTAGGCTTTCAAGGGCCTCAATTGGCGCAGGCATAGAACCCTTACGGTAACGCACCAGGCTAGGACCGTCGTCGATAGCCACAGCCTGACGCAACTGACTACGCAAAGTGGCTTCGTCACGCGGGGCTGCCAAACACATACCGGGAATCATGGCAGCCATGGCGATATCCCACATGCCATTGTGGCTAGCCCCATCAGCGCCAGTAATACCAGCTCGATCAAGCACCACCGTCACCGGTGCACGGTGCATCGCCACATCCATCAAAAGCTGGTCATAGGCCCGGTTTAAGAAAGTCGCGTACAAAGCCACCACCGGGTGCATGCCCGCAAAAGCCATACCGGCCGCCATAGTCAGTGCATGCTGCTCAGCAATACCCACATCAATAACCCGCTGCGGATAAACCTCAGACAGCAGATTTAGCCCCACCGGGGCCTTCATAGCTGCAGTAATACCCACCACCGAGTCATTTTCGCGGGCAATAGCCAAGATTTCTTCAGCAAAAACCTTGGTCCAGCCAAACCGTGAAGGCACTACCGGCAAGCCAGTTTCGGGGTGAATCTTGCCAACCGCATGGAAGCGATCGGCCACATCTTCCTCAGCCGGGCTATAGCCGCGCCCCTTTTCAGTTTTAACGTGAACAATCACCGGATCTTCATAGTCACGGGCCAGCTGCAGCGCCGCCTCTAGGGCCTGCAAATCATGGCCATCAACCGGACCGGTGTATTTAATGCCCAGATCCTCAAAGATAACCTCAGGAACTACCAAATCCTTAAGTCCCCGCTTAAGTCCATGCAACGCCCCAAAAGCCTTACGACCTGCCGCCCCCTGGCTAAGCAGTACCGACTTTATACGCCCTAAAGTACGTTCATATTCAGCCGAAGTGCGTAGCGCATCTAGGTGATGGGCTAGCCCGCCAATGGTAGGAGCATAGGAGCGACCGTTGTCGTTAACCACGATCACCAGGTGCTTATCGGGAGAAACCGCAATGTTGTTCATGGCTTCCCAAGCCATGCCACCGGTCATGGCCCCATCACCAATCACAGCTACCACGTGCGAGCGAGTGTCCCCCTTTAAAGCCTTAGCGCGCCCTACGCCGTCGGCCCAAGAAAGGGCGGTAGAAGCGTGAGAGTTTTCGACGACGTCATGAGCAGACTCAGTGCGTGAGGGGTATCCCGAGAGCCCTCCACGCTCCCGCAGCGCGGAAAAATCATGCCGGCCAGTAAGCAGCTTGTGCACATATGACTGATGCCCAGTATCAAAAATTATGGTGTCGCGCGGAGAATCAAAGACCCGGTGCAACCCAATGGTCAGCTCCACTACCCCCAAATTGGGGCCTAGGTGGCCACCGGTTCGGGCTACCGATTGGATCAGGTACTGGCGAATTTCCTCGGCTAGCTCAGGTAATTGCTGCGCCCCTAGAGCCTTGAGATCATCGGGATTACTGATCGACTCCAGAAGTTTGCCCAATTGTCTCGACCCTTTCTTGACCGTCTTACGTTTGACCGTCTTGGTGGTTCCAGGCGGCGGGGACCACGCGATAGCCTCTGCTAATTTTCCACGCTAATCCCTCAAGCTTCAAACCAGCTAGAGCCTAATGCTAGCCGTGACCAGATAGAAACCAAGCAGATTAATCGGCGCCATGGCCTTAAGGGGGCGCTTTGCAAGTGCCTCACATAGCGATAATTTGTTATCGAAACATGTATGGAGACTAAAAACCGGTTACTCTTTAGCTACGCAAACGGTTTCGAGCGTTGATTGGAAGCATCCATGACTCAACAAGCACCTTACGGTACCTGGCCATCGGCGGTAACGCCGGAGCTAATCACTTCGCGTACCGTACACCTGTCGCAGCTGCGCATTGATGGCGCGGACACCTATTGGGTTGAACTCCGCTCTAACCGGGGCGGGCGCCAAGTACTGCTGCGCCGTGGCAGTGATGGTTCTATTGGTGAAATCCTCCCTCCCACGCCTTCAGGTTCACTGGTGGACGTGCGTTCACGTGTGCATGAGTACGGCGGTAAGGCTTACGCCGTTAACAATGGCGTGATTGTGGTTTGTGACGGCCATGATGGGCGTGTATACCGTTTTGACTTAAAGCGTCGTATTGCCGGCCTAGTGCCGCTAACCGGTTACGGCGACATCCGCCACGGTGACCTAGAGATCGACGCCGCCCGTGGGCTGGTCTATGCGGTACGTGAAGACCACCGTGGAGCTGAGACTGTAAACACCCTGGTAGCTATTCCGCTCGATGGCTCTGCAGCCCGCGACGACTCCAAGGTTAAGACGATCTTTGCGGACGCAGACTTTGTGGCCGCCCCCACCCCCAGCCCCGACGGTGAACACCTAGCCTGGATCACCTGGAACAGTCCCTACATGCCTTGGGCTTACTCCACTTTGCACGTAGGTAACCTCAATGAGGATGGCACCATTGGTATCCAGCGCACGCTAGCCGACGAGGAAGGCGTGTCTGTTTCTGAGCCGCGTTGGGCTGACAACGTGGATCTGTGCTTCATTTCTAACAAGTCTGGCTACCGCAACCTTTACCGCACGGAAGGCTTCCCGCCTTTGGGCGTGCACGGCGACGACTGGGCTGACCACCTGCGAGTACGTGCCCTGCACCCGATGGAGGCCACCTTCTCGCGTCCGGCTTGGGAACTGGGCCTGCACTCTTACGATGTTCTCGACGGCGAACACCTGATCGCCTCTTGGGCCAGCAACGCGGTGTGGCACCTGGGTACCGTCAAGCTATCTAACGGTGAGCTTGAAGAGTGGCACACCGGCTGGCAGCCTGTCGGTAACGTAGCCAGCGACGGCGGGCGCGTAGTGGCTTTGGCAGCTACCGAAACCAACGGCCCCTCCATTATTGAAGTGGTCGATGGCAAGGTAACCGTGCTGCGCTCTTCAGGAGCTAGCGAGCCTGACCTGCACTCCATCGCCTTTGCTACTCCCCTAACTTGGCCCACCAGCGATGACCAGGTAGCGCACGGTTTCTTCTACCACCCCGATAATGTCGTTGAAAGCGAGGAAGGCGCCTCGGAGCTACCCCCGTTGATCGTTAATGTTCACGGCGGGCCCACCAGTGCCGCAGACCCCACCTACAACCTTGGGGTGCAGTACTGGACCAGCCGTGGTTTTGCCTACCTGGACGTGAACTACCGTGGTTCTAGTGGTTTTTCCACCACTTACCGCAAGGCTATTTACGGCCGCTGGGGTGAGGTGGACGTTGCTGATGTAATCAGCGGCGCCAAGTACCTGGTGGAGCGTGGTCTGGTAGACCCCGCGCGCATCGCAGTACGCGGCGCTAGCGCCGGTGGTTTCACCGCTCTTAACGCCGCAGTTCACTCTGATGTGTTCTCTGCGGTATGCACCCGCTACGCCATCGCTGACTTGAAGCTGTTAGCCCAAAGCAAGATGCCTAAGTTTGAGGCTCACTACGTGCAAACCTTGATTGGCTATAAGGATCTAGATGATCCGGTAGTGGCTCAGCGTTCCCCCATCAACCATGTTGATGAGATTAACGCACCGCTGCTATTGCTGCAGGGTAGCTCTGACCCGATTGTGCCGGTTAACCAGGCTGAATCTATGTTCGATGCTGTTGATGCTCAGGGACTGCCGGTGGCCCTAGAGATTTTCCGTGGAGAAGAGCACGGTTTCCGTCTGGCGCAAAACATCACCAAGGCTTTGGAAGCTGAGCTCAGCTTCTACTGCCAGGTTTGGGGTATCCACCGCGAGGAGAAGCTCTACTCCCCCGCGATCTTGAACCTTAAGTAGCCTTAGCGGCACAAATGCTTAGGGGCGGCTCCTTTTGGGAGCCGCCCCTACTAGTTTGTAGCTGTAATCGTTAGTTACTAGTCACTGTCTAGAGGTTTTAAGTACAGCTTTATCTAGGGTTTTACCCCATGTAGCTAGTGCTTAGTTAGCGGTTTTTTCTGCCAGCTCGCGCTTGATATCGGTAATACGCTCAGCGTTTTGCACAATACGACGCGGATTAGAAGCCCACATCCACACTGCGCCTAGCAGGCAAGACACCAGCGGCACATAGCTTAAAGCTGCCCCGCCACCAGCCCAGGCAGCACCATAAGTGGCCTCATCGAAAGCAAAACCAACCAGGCACTGGATAGTAGCTATAGCTAAAGCCACCCCACCTAGGATGCGCATGCGTCGCCCATTATGCGCCACGGCCACAGCAATCACCGCGTAAACCACTACCGCTAGCCAATCCATATAGGTGCCTAGTTGGTAGTCGGTGGTGTTGAAAACCGGAATCAAGATAACTAACGCAAGCACTGCATAGAGCACCACCATTAACCTGCCCCAGCCATAAGCAGTACGACGGTCATCCTTAACCGTTCGCGCTGGTGAGGCACTTGGGGTGCGCTCTTGAGTATCAGCCACGTTTACACCTTTCCCATTTGTAACCACCAGGAATTCTAACGCAACTGTGCAGCCCACACGGCCCATAAGACCTAGAGGACGGGTAACATGAGGGGCATGAGTGAACTAATTGCTTCCAAAGAGGCACTTACCACGGTCGAGGTAAATAACTTGATCTTGTTGGCTAGTGCCGGCGCCGACGGCGTCGTACTACACCTGCCCGAGCACAAGGGTTTGGAAGGGCTAGGCCAGTCAGCTGCCCAAAAGCTGGCTGAAACCGCTCAAGAATTAGGCTTCAAGGCCTCGCTAGATCAGATGTTGCGCCTGCCCGCAGGGGTTGTTTCTGGGCTGAGCGCCAAGAACATTTTGCTAGTTGGGGTTGGTAAGCAGCAGCTAAGCCAGGAAACTTTGCGCCGCGCAGCTGGCCGCGCTACCCGTGAGCTATCTGGCACCGACAGCGCTGCTATTGCTTTCCCCACCCCCACCGCTCAGGACAGCGTGGCGGTAGCTGAAGGCGCCCTGCTGGGAGCTTATGTATGGGCTCGACGCATCCCCGCTTCACCTGAGCCGGTAGCCAAGATTTACGTTCTAGGCGCCTGCCCTGAAGAAATTGAGCGCGCTCAGAAGGTAGTTAGCGGCGTAAACATTGCCCGCGATCTGGTAAACGACCCGCCTAACAAGTTAGTTCCCGCTGATTTTGCTAACTTCGCCAAGCAGGCAGTTAAGCAGCTGCCGGTTGACTACCAGGTATGGGAAGAAAAGCAGCTGGTTAAGGAAGGCTTTGGCGGCATTATCGGGGTTGGTAAGGGATCTATTCACCCCCCGCGTCTAGTGCGTCTGGACTACCACCCCAAGTCCGCTAAGTCCCACGTGGCTCTGATTGGTAAGGGCATCACCTTCGACTCGGGTGGTCTGTCCATTAAGCCTGCTTCCTCCATGCCTGAGATGAAGTCGGATATGGCTGGCGCCGCTGCAGTGCTGGGTACCGTAATTGCTGCCGCCAGCTTGGGTGTGGATGTGCACGTAACTGGCTGGTTGGCTATTGCGGAAAACCTGCCCGCTAACGACGCCACTCGCCCTAGCGACGTAATCACCATGTTCAACGGCAAGACGGTTGAGGTCACCAACACCGACGCCGAAGGCCGCCTGGTTATGGCCGATGCACTAGCAAAGGCTGTAACTGAAAACCCTGACGCCGTGCTCGACATTGCTACCCTAACCGGGGCCCAGATTGTGGCGCTAGGTAACCGCACCTCAGGCGTGATGGGCTGCGAGAGCACCCGCACTGAAGTGGTTGAAGCCGCCAAGGTAGCCGGCGAGGACTTCTGGCCCATGCCACTGCCCGAATACATGGCAGCCGAGTACGACACTCCTTTCGCTGACCTGACCAACGCCACTATGGGTAACCGCGCCGGCGGTATGCTTAAGGCTGGTTTGTTCCTTAAGGAATTTGTGGCTGACACTCCTTGGGCTCACCTGGATGTGGCCGGCCCGGCTTATAACGACGGCGCCGCCTGGGGTTACAACCTGCCTGGCGGTACCGGCGCGGGTGTACGCACCATGCTGGCCTTCATTGAGGCCAAAGCCTAAGACAACGACATAAATAACGACATGTCGTGACCACTATCACCGGCCGATCGGGACTGTAGTCCCGATCGGCCGGGCATTTTGGCACACCGCGTTGTTAAACAATGAGACAATTAGGTCATGCACCTACCGCCCCAGTTGGGGCGGACCCCCATAATGCGAGGAGCATTTCGTGACTGACACCGTGTACGACTTGGTTATCCTTGGCGCTGGTTCAGGTGGCTACGCTGCCGCCCTACGTGGCGCCCAGCTTGGCCTCAAGGTTGCCCTTATCGAAGCCGATAAGGTTGGCGGCACCTGCTTGCACCGAGGCTGCGTGCCCACTAAGGCAGTACTACATGCCGCTGAAACTGTAGATTCTTTACGTGAGGCTCCCGCCCTGGGTATTAACGCCCAGCTAACGGGAATTGATATGCCTAAAGTTAAGGCCTACAAAGATGGCATCATTAACCGTATGTATAAGGGCCTGCAGGGCCTAATTGCCTCACGCGGCATTGAATATGTCTCCGGTTGGGGACGCCTGGTTGCTGCTGACACCGTCGAGGTTGATGGGCGTCTATACCGTGGTAAGAACGTGGTTTTGGCTACCGGTTCTACCTCTAAAACTATCGGCCAGGAGATTTCCTACCCGGTTATCACCAGTGAGCAGGCTCTGGAACTAGACCACGTACCGTCCAGCGCCATTATTTTGGGCGGTGGCGTTATTGGTGTTGAGTTCGCTTCAGCTTGGACCAGCCTAGGCAGTCAGGTCACCATTATTGAGGGCCTGCCCCACCTGGTTCCCAATGAGGATGAAGCTATCTCTAAGCAGCTTGAGCGTGCCTTCCGTAAGCGCAAGATTGCTTTCAAGACTTCCACCATGTTTGAGCGCGTTGAGCGCACCGCCACCGGCGTGAAGGTGTTCACCCGTGACGGGGGCGTATACGAAGCTGAGGTGCTGCTGATCGCCGTCGGCCGTGGCCCGGTCACCGAAAACATGGGCTTTGAGCAGGTAGGCGTAAAGATGGAGCGCGGCTTTGTACTCACTGACGCCTACTGCCGCACTAATGTCCCTGGCGTGTGGGCTGTGGGCGACATTGTCCCCGGCGTACAGCTAGCTCACCGTGGCTTTGCCCAGGGTATTCAGGTCGCTGAAACCATTGCTGGCCTAGAAACCCGCCCGGTTGATGACAACCTGGTACCTAAGGTGACTTTCTGCGAGCCTGAGATTGCCTCGGTGGGTCTAAGCGAAGCTAAGGCTAAGGACAAGTACGGCGCGGACGCCGTCGTCACCAGTGAGTTCAACGTAGCCGGTAACGCTAAGAGCCAGATCCTAGGCACCCAGGGCTTCGTCAAGCTGGTAGCTCTTAAGGATGGCCCCATCGTGGGCTTCCACGCCATCGGCGCCCGCATGGGTGAGCAGGTAGGTGAAGGCCAGCTGATGGTTACTTGGGAGGCTTACGCCGACGACGTCGCCGCCCTGGTACATGCCCACCCCACTCAGAACGAGACTCTCGGTGAGGCCGCAATGGCACTTGCCGGCAAGCCCTTACACAACCACGGCTGAGATAGGTAGATAGTAAGACCATGTCACACTCCGTTGAAATGCCCGCCCTGGGCGAATCTGTAACTGAAGGCACCGTTTCTTCTTGGTACAAGGCTGTAGGCGAGCACGTCGAAGCCGATGAACCGCTGGTATCGGTAGCCACAGACAAGGTAGACACCGACGTGCCCTCCCCTGTCTCTGGTGTAGTTGAGCAGATCCTGGTTCCTGAAGATGAGACCGTTGACGTAGGCACTGTAATCGCCATTATTGGTGACGGCTCTGGCCTAGGTGGCGCTGCTGAAGCTACGCCGGCGCCCGTAGCCGAGCCGGCTCCGGCTGCACCTGCCCCGGCTCCTGTAGCAGCAGAGCCCACCCCGGCTCCGGCTGCACCGGCCCCCAGCAACGACACCGCTGGCACTGAGGTAACCATGCCAGCTCTGGGTGAATCGGTCACTGAAGGCACCGTTTCTTCTTGGTACAAGGCTGTTGGCGACACCATTGAGGCTGACGAGCCGCTGGTATCGGTAGCCACCGACAAGGTAGACACCGACGTGCCCTCCCCTGTCTCTGGTGTAGTTATTAAGCTGCTGGTTCCTGAGGACGAGACCGTAGATGTTGGCACCCCCATTGCCATCATTGGCGCCCCTGGCGCTACTCCGGCCCCGGCTCCTGTAGCAGCAGAGCCCACCCCGGCTCCCGCTCCGGCTGCACCTGCTCCGGTAGCTCCGGTTGCGCCTGCCGCCGCTCCCGCCCCGGTAGCTCCGGCACCTGCTGTGGCAACTGAGCCCGCTCCCGCTGCAGTAGCTGAGCCGGCACCTAGCGTTGTCACTAACTCTGCTTATGTAACCCCGCTGGTACGTAAGCTAGCGCGCGAAAAGGGTGTAGACCTAAGCACTGTCACCGGTTCTGGGGTTGGTGGCCGCATCCGTAAGGAAGATGTGGAAGCTAAGGCTGCCCAGATCGCCGCTGAGAAGGCTGCTCAGGAAGCTGCCGCTAAGGCTGCTGCCCAGGCTCCTGCTCCGGCGGCGCCCGCCCCGGCCTCTGCAAAGCCGGCAGCCGCTAAGCCGGCTGTGGACACCACTTTGCGCGGTAAGACTGAGAAGATGAGCCGCCTGCGCCAGGTCATCTCCACCCGCATGATCGAGTCGCAGCAGACCTCTGCGCAGCTGACCACTGTAGTGGAAGTTGACGTAACCCGGATCGCTTCGCTGCGTGCTCGCGCCAAGAACGCCTTCCTGGCTGCTAACGGCACTAAGCTGACCTTCCTGCCTTTCTTCGTGCAGGCTGCCACCGAAGCGCTCAAGGCTCACCCCAAGCTCAACGCCTCTATCAACGGCAAGGAAGTTACCTACCACGCGGTAGAGCACATCGGTATTGCCGTAGACACCCCGCGTGGTCTGCTGGTTCCGGTGGTTAAGAACGCTGGCGACCTGAACATTCCGGGGCTGGCTAAGCGTATTAACGACCTCGCTGCCCGCACCCGCGGCAACCAGGTCAACCCGCAGGAGCTGAGCGGCGCCACCTTCACCGTTACCAACACTGGTAGCGGTGGCGCCCTGTTTGACACCCCCATCATCAACCAGCCTGAAGTAGCTATTTTGGGCCTGGGGGCAATCACCAAGCAGCCGCGCGTGGTGCGTGACGCTGATGGCAACGAAACCATCGGTATCCGCTCGGTGTGCTACCTGGCTCTGTCCTACGACCACCGCCTGATTGACGGCGCTGACGCTGCCCGTTACCTGATGACCGTCAAGAAGCGCCTGGAAGAGGGCGACTTCGCCGGCGAGCTGGGACTGTAAAACAAGGAACTGTAACCAACAGTTTCTAGGGGGCTTGCAGCTAATGCTGCAAGCCCCCTTCTTTTATAAAACCACCCCTAGAAGCCAGTCTGCACGTTATTGCTCCACCACTAGAACCGGTTGTTCTAGCACTAGACCCAGTCCCCGGTTGCTCCAGTGCTAGAGCCGACTGTTAGGACACATTGGCCACAGTAACCGCCAAGCTGTGGTCAACCACCAAGTCCTAATCAACCGCGAGCGCTGTGGGGTTTTTGGTGTCTAGTTGTTTTAGGGTGTGGGCGTATTTGGCTGTTTGGGTTGTGCCGGTGATTTGGTTTAGCCAGATGTGGGTGTTTTGGTTTAGTGGGGGTGCCCAGCCTTGGGTTTGGGCGTGGGTGTATTGGGTGGTGGTTGTGGCTAGGAGTTTGTTGATGCCGGGTTGGTTTGGGTTCAGGGTTGGGAGTATGTCTAGTAGTAGTTTGAGGCTTAGTTGTGGGTTGAGGTTTGCTAGGTCGTTGAAGGCTTGTGCCCAGCGGTTTAGTTTTATGGTTTTGGCTGTGGTGAGGAAGGCGGTGAGTGTGTCGTTGTAGTTGAGTTGTTGGTGTGTGGTGAGGTTGTTGAGGGTTTCGGTGCCGAGTGTGCGTAGTTCGGTTTTGTTTTCGCCCATGGCTAGGGGTAGTAGTTGGGCGCTGAGTGGGTCTAGGTGGTTGGTGTGTTGGGTTATGGCTTGGTAGCAGTTTGGGGCTAGTTGTTGGCTGTCTTGTTTGTACCATTGGCTGGTTAGTAGGCAGATGGTTAGGTGGCGTGGGTTGGTGGGGTGGGTGTATTGGTGGGGTTCAATGTCTGTGCCGGTGTTGGTGGTGTCTGTTAGGGGGGTTAGTTGTGGGTTTGTGGGTGGGGTGGGGGTGTTTATTTGGGGGCGCCAGTAGGCGTAGGTGGGGGTGTTGTTTTTGGTTTTGGGTGCCCCGGTGCGTGGGTTGTAGTCTTGTTGGCCAACCCATGTGATGGTTATGGTGTTTAGGTATTTTTGGGCTTGTTTAGCTAGGGTGCCGTTTAGGGCTTGGGTTATTTGTTTGGTTTGGTTGGGGGGTAGTTTGTGGCTGTGTTGGTTTAGTAGGTTTTGGGCGGTTGGGTTGTCGGGGTGGTTGGGGTTTAGGCGTAGTAGGGCTTGGGTTAGGTCGGCTGGGGGTGGGTTGGTGGTGGTGTTTTGTAGGGTGCGTTGTACTAGGGTTAGTGGGTTTATGGTTCCGTCGTTGTGGGTGGGGGTGGCGAGGAGTTGGTAGGTTTGGTGGTTTTTTAGTAGGGCGCCGATTTCGTTGATTCTTTGGCGCATTAGGGTTGGTATTTGTGTTTCTAGGTTGTTGAGGGTTGAGGCTAGTTGTTTTTGGGTTGTGGTTTGGGGGTTGAGGGCTAGTTGTAGGAGGAGTCCGATTATTTGTTTTGGTCTGGGTTTGCCGTTGGCTAGGCGTGTGGCTAGTTTGGTTAGGGGTTGGGTGGGCTGGATTGGGTTGGTGGCTAGGTAGTTGAGTAGTAGTTCGAAGTTGAGACCTAGTTTTTCTTCTTGGGCTATTAGGGTTGTTTGCCCGTATAGGTTGTGGCTGGTTATGGGGGTTAGTTTGGTTGTTTGGGTGGGTGGGGTTGTGATTGGTGACGGCGTTGGTGCGTTGGGTTTTGGGGTGGGTTCTGCTGTGTTGGTGTTTGTTGGGTCTTGAGGGCTGGGGCTGGTTAGTGTGGCCTGTAGTTTTTGGGCTGTGGGTTGTGTTAGGGGGTCTAGCTGGGTTTGGGCTAGTAGTTGGGTTAGTTGTGTTGGTTCGATGAGTTTGGCTTTGAGGCTTTGTTCGGCTAGGTCTAGGGCTAGGCTCTGGACTTGGGGGTGTGGGAATGTTAGGGCTAGGTCTAGTAGGGGCTGTATTTGGTTTGGGTTTATGGCGTTGAGGTTGTCTAGCAGGATTTTTAGTACCCCGACGGCGTTGGTTTTGGTGCCTGTTAGTGCGCCTGGGCAGCAGTGTAGGAAAAGGGTGGTATCTAGTTGGTTGGTGTGGGAGGTTTTTGCTAGTTCGTTTACTGCCAGGGTGGTGGTGGCTGTGATTGGGCTTGTTAGCAGTGCACATAAGGGTGCTTGGCGTGAAGCTGCTTCGTTTGGGGTCATTGCTAGCATGCGTAAAGTGCGTGAATACCAGCCGGCCCTGGTGGCGGGAAAGTCTGCGGCTAGCATTTGTAAAAGCGTATCTAGTAGCTGGTCGCGTTCAATTAGGCCTTCGTCGATACAGGTTTTTAGTGTGCGTGACCAGCCCATTGTACCTGCGGGGCGGGTGGCGGAGTTGTCGCATTTGGCTAGGGATAGGCCTTGGTTGCCTTCTTGGGCTAGCATGAGCCACACTAGTTTTTGGCGTAGGTGTTTATCTGCGCGCATAAGTGGCATCTGCAGGGCGGGGGTTAGGCCAATTAGGGCCGTCTGGTAGGTTTGGTTGTACTCTAGGTTTAGCTCACCACACATTTGGGCTAGGTGTATGAACCCTATGCCATCTATCCAGCTGGAGTCTGTTTGGGCGCATAGTTGTAGTTGTGATGCTTCTGGTGGGCCTTGGTTGATTTCAACCATGCGTTTGTAGACTTGCTCTAGGGTGAACTGGTCTGGGTGGGTGTCAATCCAATGGTTTAGGCCCCAAAAGTCTTGGCATTGGTCTAGTTGTTGTGGCCGGCGTTTTGGGTTCATTTGTTTTCCTTAAGTTTTAGGTATACGGCTAAAACATGTTTGCATGGGCCCCGTCCGCCCCGGTGTTTTAGCCACCAGGCGCAGGTGCACTGGTAGGCGCCTATATTAAGACGGTTCTGAGGAGCTTGTACCTGGTAGTGGTTGGCGTCTGAAACTACCTGGTAGCACAGATTGTTTTGGGGTCTGATAGCTCCCTTATCTAGTAGTGCGCGCGCCCCGGCTAGGCGTGGATGCATGGCTTCTAGTGTGTCTTTAACCGGTAAGGGGCGGTGAAAGTAGCTGGAGTTGGTTACATCAAAACCCACTTGGCCGCTATCTGCCAGCAAAGCCAGTGCCTCAACTACCCGCTGCTTGCTAAGCCCCACTTGGCTAGCTATCTCGGGCACATCAATACGCCCCTGGAAAGATAGCAGGGTGTTAAGCCAGGCGGCGTCGTTTTTAACATGGGCGGATCCTAATAGTGCAAGCGTTGCGCCCTCCCCGGCAAAACCACGTGTTTTAGCGGGGCTAAGCCCAACATTTAGCCGTGCCCCGGGCAGGTGCGCCACCCACAGGCAAGCCACTGCTTCACTGTTTTCGTCAACGCTAGGCCCATAGGCTTCCAAGCAAGTTACCTGATGCATTAAAGGCTCAAACACTCGCAGCCGCTCAGGGCCGGCCACGCACACGCTAGCCGAGGTGGGGGTTGTGCCCAGGCGCAGCCCCCGTAACGCTTTAGCCGCCCACATCACGCAGCCGGTAGAGCTAGAGCGCGGTAGGGCGCGAATAAAAGCCCGCGCCTGGGTGGCGTCTAACCGATGCACTAAAGCCATATTTGAACTAAGCATCTGGGTTTGGGCAAAACTTTTAAGCCACCGCTGTGTCAAAGGTACTTTTTCTTCACGCACCTGGCAATCCAAAGTGGTGGCTTTTAACCCCGCATCACCCACGCTCAGGTGTAAAGGCTCCCCCACCCGCAGTGACGCTAAGGCCGCACGTAAAGGCTGGTTAACATCCACATTAGTTACCCCCACCCCCAAATGGGTGGCATCCAAGGCAGCCCTGTCAACGTCCAGGCGCGCATAGACCCCACAGCAGGCACTGAAAGACTCAAAACGCAGGCCCTCATCTGTACTAGTAACCACCGGGTCAAGTGCGCCTGTAGGTTCACCGCCACGCCCTATAGTGGGAGGCGTGTAAAACCTGGTGCGCGCCAGGCGTGCCACCGCTAACAGGCCGGCCCCAACCACGTCAGGGCGGCGCATAAAACCAGAGAAAAAATAAGGATTAGCTACCTGCCCGCTAGGGGTAAAACCACCAGAAGTAGCCAAAGTGAGACCGCCCGCCTCCAGGCGTGAGGGGGCAAGGTAACGGTAGGTCAGCTCCATGGCGCCTCCTTGGCATAAATCCTAGCTTCAAGCTAACACAAACAAAGCCCTAACCAGCCAAGCCAAAAGCCATGACAGCGTCAAATGGCGCTCGCGGTTTTAGACCGCCACGTCTCTCGCCTCAAACCAGTGCCTTGCAAAAACCACTGCTGCACCCCACAGTCACAAGCCCTACAACAGCTTAGAGGGAACCCTGGGCCCAGGGCAGGCTAGTAAACCTCCACCAGGCGCCAAGGCGAAGAAACCAACACGAAAGTTTGATACTTAGGCTCTGAAGCCTCCACCCGACGTGACTGACCATTTTCAGTGCGCGTAGTGGCGCTTTGAGTCACCCGTGCCCGCCACGCCTGGGCGCCAGGATACTTAGAAGCTAAATGCTCAGGCACAGCCACAGCTGTAAAATCATCCAGGGTTGTTTTAAGTCCCGTAATTTTGACGTTTTTAGCTTTGAGCTGGCTCATTAGGTTAGCGTCATCCTTGGCCACAGTGGAACCTGGCTCGCTAACATCAGCCATCTTCTTATCGTCAAGCTCCATAATGGCCTGGTCGCGTTGAGTAGCTAAAGACTGCAATGCCACTCTAGGGTCAGTGTCCGCATCCAGTGTGGCCGAGGCGCTAGCCACCGGGACAGGTTTAGAATCCAGCCAACCTGAATGAGGTAGCCAAACCCCAACCCCCACAGCTAAAGCTGCTACCACCGCTAAAGTGATGAAGCTAAAATAACGTTTCCTGCTTTCCATTGCACGCGGCAAATAGCGGGTAGGTTCGCGCACCGCCCTATCACGCAGCTCATTAGCCACCAGTCCATCAGCGTTACCTCGTCTGATTGGCTGTGGCGCCCCCAGCTCAGCGGCCCTAGCTGCCGCCGTGCGGGCGCTAATACGCTCTGCCGGATCAGTGCGGCACATCAAAGAAGTAATTACGTTTAGTCGTGGCGGCACATAATCACCGGCCGCCTCCTGCAACACCACACCCAGCGAATAAACATCACCGGCGGCGCTGTGACCACCGTACTCACCCTCAGGCGGGGTATAGCGGCGTGTACCAAGCTGCCCGTAGGCGGTGAGTAAATCAATAAGCTTCACAGAGCCATCAGGCAACACCAAAATATTGGCGGGTGAAATATCTCCGTGTACCAGGCGGTTTTCATGTAAATAAGCCAGGGCTGTGGCTGCCTGATCCAGTAGTGTAGCCAGCTCCCCCGGCTCCAGTGCGCGCCCACCAGCCAAAATGACTGCCAGGTTAGTGGCTTCAACCCAGCGGCTGACAATAGCTACTTTTTCAGGGCCAGCCTGGCGGATTTCAATAACATCTTCAATACCGTGGTGGCTTACCGGCAGCAGACGGCGGGCTTTAATTTCGGCGTCGTCGCCACGTTTACATATACGGATAACCACATGGCGACCGTTACGGTCCAGGCAGCGGCGCGGCACTAACCCGTTTTCGCCACCCAAAGTGCCACCAATAGTGAATCCCTGCTTTTGCAGGGCCTTAGTGGCGCGCTCATCCCACAAGGCACCCGCCCTGGGAACCTTGATCCCCGTCTTTACGGGTTGTGAAGGAGAGCGTCGCTTAAACATGGTTTCCTTTAACGTAACAACTGCTTGAATTTTATCCGCTGTTAAGAAACGGTATCAAAGCTTGGGTTAGCTTGTAATAAAGTTACGGATGTGGAGCAGGTTGTGACTACGGGATTAATCCCCTACCGTCAAGGTTGGCAGCTCCAACACGATTATGTCACGCAAATCGCCTCTGGGCAGCGAAAATCAACCATAATCTGGGTTGAACACGAACCAGTTTACACCGTGGGTAAGCGCACTCACACCTGGGAGCGTCCCAACGGTGACCTGGTTGGCGGCGTAGAGGTTATTGACGTTGATCGTGGAGGCAAAACCACCTGGCATGGGCCTGGGCAGCTGACGGTTTACCCCCTTATAAAGCTAGCCCACCTAGATGTTATTGAGTATGTGCGTGCCTTAGAGGGCGCCGTCATGCAGTATTTAGCCTCCCTGGGGCTAGGCGCTATGCGAGTACCCCAGCGCTCAGGGGTGTGGCTGCCAGCTGACGGACAACGCCCAGAACGTAAAATTTGCGCCCTAGGGGTGCGAGTTACACGTGGGGTAACCATGCACGGCATTGGTTTAAACGTGAACCCCAACCTGGAAGCTTTTAGCCTGGAGCGGATCATTCCCTGCGGCATTAGTGACGCCGGAGTTACCTCACTGGCCGCTGAGCTGCCTGGAAATTGGTCCATTAGCGAGGTTGCCAACCAACTACGCCCCTACTTGGAAGAGCACCTGAGCCCGCTAGCGGATCCAAAATCACTATAAACTGCGATCCCACCAGGGAAAAAAGTCCTAAAATAGTTGTTACGGCTAAGCACAGACCGGACGTAAAGGAAGATTCGTGACCAACCCAGTAAATCCGGCAGGACGCAGGCTGCTGCGCGTAGAAGCACGCAACGCTCAGGTTCCTATCGAAAAAAAGCCTTCCTGGATCCGTACCAAAGCGGTTGTAGGCGACACTTACAAGGACGTACGCAAACTTGTGCGTGAAAAGAAGCTGCACACTGTTTGCGCTGAAGCTAACTGCCCTAACGTTTATGAATGCTGGAATGACCGCGAAGCTACCTTCCTGGTAGGCGGCGGGGTTTGCACACGCCGCTGCGATTTTTGCGATATCGCTACCGGCCGCCCAGGCACTTTCGACCGTGAAGAACCCGCCCGAGTGGGGGCGTCTGTGGCCGACATGCAGCTACGTTATGCCACCGTCACCGGGGTTGCCCGCGATGACTTGGACGACGGCGGGGCCTGGCTTTACGCCGAAACTGCCCGCCAGATCCGTGCCCAATCCCCCGGCACCGGGGTGGAGCTACTAATCCCTGATTTTCGGGTAAACCCCAAGCATTTGGACGAGGTTTTCTCCTCACGGCCAGAAGTTTTAGGCCACAACCTAGAAACCGTGCCTCGCATCATTAAACAAATTCGTCCCGCTTTCTCCTATGAGGGCTCACTGGAGGTAATCACCCGCGCCCACGAGGCTGGGTTGGTAACCAAATCCAACCTGATTTTAGGTATGGGTGAGCAGCCCGACGAGATTGAAGATGCCCTAGCTGACCTGGTAGATGCCGGCTGTGACATCCTAACCATCACGCAATATCTACGCCCCTCACGCCTACACCACCCCATTGACCGGTGGGTTAAACCCCAAGAATTCGTGGCCCTAGCTAAGTTAGCTGAGCAGATGGGCTTTGCAGCAGTTATGAGCGGCCCCATGGTGCGCTCTTCCTACCGCGCCGGGCTGCTGTGGGGGCGGGCCATGCTTAAACGCGGCTGGCCTATCCCTGAGCACCTAAGTGACCTGGCCAAGCCGGTTACCACCATGCAAGAGGCCAGCTCACTACTAGCCCACCAAGGATTAGCTAGCTAAAGGACGTTTTTATTGGTTAAAGCACCAAATCGTTTATCCTTATATATGTGAGTGAGAAAACCCCAGCTACTAAGAAGAAGCGCCTGGCGCGCATCCGTACCTTCGCCCGAAACCTGAAGGACGCCTACACAATTTCAAAGCGCACCTACCCCTGGGTAGGTTGGGCAATGCTGGGTGTGTTAGTGGCCTTCCTAGCCCTAGCCGTAGCTATTTCTATGGCCAGCGGCCAGCCGGTATGGTACTGGATTTTGATGGCGCTTTTGGTTATCGCCTCCATCGACCTAATGATTTTGTCGTGGACCGTCAGGCGCGCCTCCTACAGCCAGATCGAAGGCATGCCCGGTGCCGCCAAAGCCGTGCTTGACCAGCTGCCGCGTGGATGGACCCTGGAAGAAAACCCGGTGTTCATCAACCAGAAAAACCGCGACGTGGTTTGGCGTATGGTTGGCCGTCCCGGTGTGGTGCTAATCGTTGAGGCTCCTCACTCTCGCGCTGGCAAGATCATCAATGAGGAAACCCGCAAAGTTAACCGCGTGGTTCCCAACGTTCCGGTACACGCTCTTGAGGTAGGCACTGAAGACGGCCAGGTCCGCCTGATCGAACTAACCAAGCGCCTGCGCAAACTACCCACCAAGCCCCAATACCTCACCAGCGCCGAAATTACTCGCGTTTCCCAGCGTCTTAGCACCATTGGTTCTAACGGCCTGCCCATCCCCAAGGGCATGGACCCGCGTAAAGCCCGCATTAACCGCCGTGCTCTACGCGGACGCTAAATCTACACTCGCTTTAGACACCCAGCCGCTGGCCGCAAGGTCAGCGGCTACTTTTATCCCCAATCTGACTACCCATCAGCTAGGATTTTCGTCCCGAGCAGCGGTTTTTAGGCTAAGAGACACTTTGTATGAAACAAACTGTTTACATTGTCTCTATGGTTTCGTCACTTGTAGCGGTTAGAGTGTTTATGTCGCAAATAGCGACTGCCCATTCCCTAGGCTACTTAAGAGGAACATATGTTCGCGGATGCGCGCCAGGCAGAGGAATACATTAAATCAGAGGGCGTTGAGTTCATTGACGTTCGCTTCTGTGACTTGCCGGGGGTGATGCAGCACTTCACTATCCCCGCCCACACTTTAGGCGATGCGCTAGAGGCCGGCGTGATGTTTGATGGTTCTTCCATCCGTGGCTTTACCTCCATCGAAAAGTCAGACATGAAGCTAGTGCCTGACCTATCAACCGCTTACCTAGACCCCTTCCGGGACGCCAAGACACTAATCGTTAACTTCCGCGTAGTTGACCCCTTCACTGATGAGTCTTTCTCCCGTGACCCGCGCTCTGTTGCCGCTAAGGCTGAGGCCTACCTGCGCTCCACCGGCATTGCTGACACCTGCTACATCGGTGCCGAAGCCGAGTTCTACCTGCTAGATTCCATCCGCTACCAGGTCAGCCCCGAGCACACCTTCTACCAGCTTGACTCCTCTGAAGGTCACTGGGCCACCGGCCGCGATGAAGAAGGCGGCAACCTGGGTTACAAGACCGCAATTAAAGGCGGCTACTTCCCCGTCTCCCCCAACGACCAAAACGCAGACCTACGTGACGAAATGGTGCGCTACTGTCAGGAAGTTGGCCTAGACATTGAACGCGCTCACCACGAGGTGGGCTCTGGTGGTCAGCAGGAAATCAACTACCGTTTCAACTCCCTGCTTGCCGCCGGTGACGACATGATGAAGTTCAAGTACGTCATCAAGAACGCCGCCTGGCAGGCTGGCAAGACCGCCACCTTCATGCCCAAGCCCCTAGCCGGAGACAACGGCTCTGGTATGCACTGCCACCACTCACTTTGGAAGGACGGCAAGCCGCTGTTCTTCGACGAGCGCGGCTACGGCCAGCTTTCTGACCTAGCCCGCTGGTACATTGGCGGTATTTTGGAGCATGCTCCGGCGCTACTGGCCTTCACCAACCCCTCGGTTAACTCTTTCCGCCGCCTAGTTCCAGGCTTTGAAGCCCCGGTCAACCTGGTTTACTCGGCCCGTAACCGTTCTGCCTGCATCCGCATCCCGGTCACCGGCACCTCCCCCAAGGCCAAGCGCATCGAGTACCGCGTGCCTGACCCTTCGGCTAACCCCTACCTGTGCTTTGCTGCAGTACTAATGGCTGGCATTGACGGTATCCGTAACCGTATTGAGCCGCGCGAACCTATCGACAAGGACCTCTACGAGCTCAGCCCCGAAGAGTACTTCGACATTGAAAAGCTGCCCTACTCTTTGGACCAGGCCCTAGATGCCCTGGAAGCTGACTACGACTTCCTCACCGAAGGTGACGTATTCACCCCCGACCTGATCGAAACCTGGATCAAGTACAAGCGCGACAACGAAATTCAGCCGCTGCGCGCCCTACCCCACCCGCTTGAGTTCCAGCTCTACTACGACCTGTAAACCACTGGTTAACTACGCGCCGCCAAGACAGTTACTAGTCACTGTCTAGCCAGTGGTAGTTTAGGGCTGCTCCGGGATTTTCCGTTTAGGAACTGCCCGGAGCAGTCTTTTTACGCGCCCGCTACCTTTAACGACGACGCAGGAGCCGGCGTCGATAGGCGCGTCCCCTTTACCGCCAGCGATGCCGTCGTTATCAAGAGTCAGGGCCTCACCATAAGCGACTGGTGGAGATAGCTCCGCCAGCGACGTCGGTGCCAAGGTCAGCGACGAAGCAGGGGCTGGCAGCGGCGCCGACCACAACTAATCCCATAAACACTCGCCCTTTAACTTTTCCTCCAGGTGGCTAGTTAAAGCATCAGCGTATTGCTCAATCCCCTCAGTCAACAGCGGGGTGTAGACGCGAATAGTTTTGATCCAGCCAAGCTTTTGCTCCAAAAACAACGGCGTCAGTTCCCGGTCAGTGACTGTAGCCAAATTAGCCCAACGCTTACTGTCCATAATCAAGGCGAACTGCCAGTTTTCCTGGCCAGGTTTGCGCAGCGCAATATCAACCTTATAGGCGCTTAACCCATAATCGTTTTGCACTTGCCAGCCTCGCTCACGCAAAGCTTTAGCCAAAAGATCACGAAGTAAAATCTCCTGCCTATCGCCGCGAGTTGAGGTATCTGTTTTAACCCCATCCCTGGCCAGCAGCAAATAGTCACGCAAATCTTGCAAACCCTGGGCGGAGTTTTTAGTTAGCTGCATGTCTTCAGGGTCAAACGAAGCAAACACCACCACGGCACTGCGCGCACGCGTGACGGCCACATTCAACCGGCGCTGACCACCTTGACGGTTAAGTGGCCCAAAATTCAGCGGCAGACGATTCTTTAGCGGGTCCTTTGAAAAACCCACACTCATTAAAATTACGTCGCGTTCATCGCCCTGCACGTTTTCTAGATTCTTAACGAAAATAGTTTTATCGGGGGCCACCCCCTCCCCCGGCATGTGCTCGGCAATTAGCGGATCATCGCTTTCTTCAAGCAAAGTGGTGATTAAATCCATCTGCTTGGCGTTCATAGTTACCACGCCCAGGCTTTGATCCTTAGTTAGCGGATCGTTTAGGCGCCGCGAAATTTCCTCAATGATCGCTTTAGCTTCCACCTCGTTGGTGTTTAGCTTATTGGCTTGGTAGTGGGGGTCTGCTTTGCGCATGAAGTGGCCATCTACCCGGCGCCAGAAGATGCCCGTGCCTGGCATTTGCCCGGCGGCAGGCAGGGTGGCCAGCTCATTGGAGTAGTAGTGCTGGTTTGAAAAAGCGATCAAAGATTCTGTCTGGGAGCGGTAATGCCAGGTCAACATTAGGCTTGGCAGACGCACTTCCATGGCCTCATCCAAAATTGACTCTAGATCGTTAATGGTTTCGCTATCTTCAGCCATGTCATCGTCTTGATTGGCGGCAAAGAAGTTAGTGGGAGGCATCTGTTTGTTGTCACCCACAATCACTGCGGCTTTAGCGCGCCCAATCGCACCCATGGCTTGAGGCACGGTCACCTGGGAGGCTTCATCAAAAACCACCAGGTCAAACATGAGCGCACCCGGCTCAATGTGGGTGGCTAGACTGGCAGGCGAGGCCATTACACACGGGGTGGCGTTTAAAATTTGCTGGCCGTATTTGGAAAACAGTGTACGGATAGAAGCCGAGTTACGTTTAGCGTCAAGCTGCATACGTAGCTGCTGCGTGTCTTGGTCTGGTTGGTTAGTCCAGCCTCTGGCCTCAAAGAGTTTGGCGGGTAAAACTTGGCGGTACATGTCGCGTACCTGCTGCCAGTTTTTGTTGGTATTTTGCGTTAGCTCTTGCTGCTCGACGGCGTAGAAATTATCTAGCTCAAAAGCCGCCAGTCTCTCCTCAATTGACTGAGCACACAGGGCCAGCTCTAGGGAAGCCTCCACCTGGGCCGGGGTTAACTTCTGGTGTTTGAGGTAGCCGGCAAGCTCATCTAAACCTTTGCTTTCTAAAACTTGGATAGCTTTGTTTAGCCGCGCCACTTGGCGCAGTTTGGGCAAATCCTGCTCTACCTGCTGGCCGCGTTGTATCCACTGGTCAATGTGGGTTTTTAGTTCCTGGCCGCCAAGATTGCATTCAGGGGCCTGGGTTAGCTCACGCCAGGTACGCTCAGAGGACTCTAGCTGCCTAAGGGCTTTCCTTAGCTCAGCCAGTTCGCCCGCATCCCACAACCAAATCGGTAGCTTTTCTTGTAGCTCTAGCGAGGCTTGGAAATCTTCCAGGCGCTGCACAAAATCGTTATCCCAAAGCATCAGGCGCTTTTTTAGCTCAGATAGCTGATCGAGTTGGTCAAGGATATGGGCCATCTGGATACGCAAGGCGCGCATCTGTCCTACCGACTCCATAACTTTTTTAGGCCGGTAAGTTTTAACGAGCTTTTTTTGCTCAGTTACCGCAAGTTCGGCTTGCAGGGAGCCTGCCAGTATGGAGGCAAAGTGGCGACGACGTGCTCGTCTGCCTAGTTTCCAGCTTCTAGCCTGGGTGGCGGCTTGTTCTAGCTGGTCAAGATCACCGATTTCAATAAAAGCTTGCGAGTAAGTAGCTAGCAGGGCTTCGAGTAGGTCCTTAAGTGAGCGAGCCTGGCTTACCACTGTTTTAATTAGCGCCAGCGTATCTTCAACTTCTTCACGCTGGGGGCGGCTAAGTAACTGTTTTTGGTTAACGGCCAGGAATGAGTCTAGGTCCTCACTTGTCTTAGATGTGCTTAGCTCACTGGCAATGAGCTGGTCAAAAGCGCTAGTTTCTGCCAGCTCAGCGCAGGCGGCAGACAGGTTTAAGGCAGCTTCTTTAAGGTTATTTAGTGAGCCGCTTAGGTCAAAGCCTTCCCACCTGGCTAGTAGCCCAGGCTCAACCCAGTTTTTAGCCACATCCTTCACTAAACCTTCAAGCTCGTCTGGGCTAGGGCTTGGATTTTGGGCATAACCGCTTGGCAGGCAGATAAGCTTTGCATCATCATTACGCTTAATATCTTCGCTTAACGTTAATGCTCCCCAAAGTGATTTATTAAGTTTGTTTGGGGTGTGAATAGCATCAGAATATTTCTGTAACGCGTTTATATCCTCAACTAGCCTTGACTTACGTAACTGCCAGCGTTCAGGTTCATAGCTGTATTTAGCGTCAATCGCAGCTTTAATTTGATTACGTACAGCTTTGTTAACATTGTCGGTTCCGTGCATGTCTAGCACGAATTTACTTAAACCTATGTCTTCTAAGCAAACCTTGACAACGTCTAGCGCCGCCTGTTTTTCTGCCACAAATAGCACCTTTTTACCAGCCATTAGGTTGGCAGCAATTAGGTTAGTGATAGTCTGACTTTTGCCAGTTCCAGGCGGGCCTTGCAATACAAAACTACGGCCACTTGTGGCAGCTACGATTGCTTGTAACTGAGAGCCATCAGCAGCAATTGGCAAAATATTTTCAGTTTCATCGGTCTTAAGAGTGCTTATATCACTATCCCCATTGGGATCTAGGAAAGCACGCCCAGAACTGGTGGCGATATGGATGAAAACTGGGGAAGCCATAAACTTCTCCCAGCGCTCCCCCATATCTTTCCACATGTTAAAGGTTGAGAAGTTAGCGATGAACAAGTATGCCGTCTGCGACACCTTCATCTCGATGTTAGCCTCTACCAGCTCACGGCTTATTGCCGTAAACATCTGCAAAATGTCTAGCTCAAGGTTATCTTCAGGTAGCTCATTAAGTGTAACCAGCGTTAAGCCATATTCTTTTTTCAGCCATTCAGATAGGCAATAATTAGGGATTATTTCACCTTCGCCATCATATTTGATTTTGAAGGGAGCCATTTTAGATGATCGTTCCAGCTTAACTGGAACTAAAAATAGTGGGGCTTTGTTGGTTCTACCTGCCTTAGCGTAGGTTAGTTCCCCTAAGCTTAAGTATAGGTTAGCGTTGCCGGTTTCTTCAGCCAGCATCAACGATTTTTTCTTCAGTTCATTTAAGCCGTTAGTATAGGTGGAGCGATTAGTGTCAATATGGACTTTGTGTTGATCTAATAATTTATTGCGAAGGGTTTGATCGGACAGCTGTGTGGCATCCTCAATGCCTTTGCCCCTATCAAATGGGTCAATCGCTTTCATATCCTTTAAGGACAGGCTGTGACCGGCAAGAATTAACTGCTCTAGTTCAGCTAGCATCCCCTGACGTAGCTCTAATTTATAAGCTTTAGTTTTAAGACTTAGCAAAGGGTTAGTTAGTTTTAGATCTAACAGTCGTCGCTGCCAGTCTTGCACCCGGTGAGGTGGCTCAGCTGAGTTATCTACCTTTAAGTCTTTCCCTGGCGCTTCAATTTGCTCTAGAACTTCAATATTTTCAGTGATTTGCCTCTGTTCTCCACTACTATCATCAGCCAAAACCGCAGCATCGGGAACTACTTCAGCTGCGCCGTCGCTGTTAGGTAGGGCGCAATTGCTGGCCATAATTTCCTCAGCATCAAAGCCCTCTATAGATTCATTGATAGGCAACTCTGCAACATGGTTTTCAAGATGCGAACATACATCTACCAGTCCCTGCGCTAACTCAAAATATTTTTCAGCCTCTGCAACGGCTTTTTCAAAAGGTACTCGGTTAAGTGCCTGCACTGGATCAAAGACCAATAATTTTTTACCGCGCAGATAATTCTGCGGTTTCATTTTGCCTTGCACTACTGCAGAATTTAAGAGGCCTTCTAGGTTTACTGCAGCTAGTAGTCTACCGCGCGCTATAACTAATACTGGTTTTAGTCGGCAAGCTGCGGCTATGGCCGAATACAGTAGGACTAGTTCCGAGGCCGTGGCCGTGCCTTGTCGCAAAACCTCACCTGAAGTTCGCAGACGCACTACTGGCACTTGCCAACTTTCTTCTCCAGCAGTAATCGAAATGTTTGTTGCTGCTGTTGAGTTAGCGCTGTGATCTGGTTGAAATTCAAATTGGCCAAGTACTTGATAACAGGCTTCAGCTAAATTTTTCAGCTCTTGACGCCCTGAACTTGCTGGTTGGGTATCTAGTAGTTCCTGTACTTGTTCACGCAATCGCTTTAGATCTGGGTCTTGAGTTTGCACGTAGCTGGCAAGCATGCCCCAAAGCTCAGGTAGTAGCAAAAATTCTGTGTTGGCCAGGATTTTAAGCGGGAACTCTTCGCTAACACTCTTACCCAAGGACTCAACGGTTACTACCAAGGTGCCTTCGCGCTGTTCAGGTAGGGCGCCTAAAACATCAGGGTTTACGTGGGATTTGGAGCGCAAATCCCATTGATGAGCACGTTCAGAGATCTTTTTAGTTATAACAATTGGTGTAAATAATTGTTTACCTTGAAACTTAGCACAAATCGATACTTTGGCATCTAAAGCATCGATCCCACTACCATCGGCTTTACTTAGTTCCACACTTGCAACCAGTCCTAGCTTAGCTCTGGCCATTACTCGACCGGTTGCTGGCATGTAGCGCAAAGTGGCAACAAGCGGACCGCAGTGTACTTCGACCTGTTGATAGTGCTCCATTTAAACCTCAATGTAAGCAGTGTTGATAAGCTCCCCTATCTTACATATGCCGTTTGGCGGCTTTTACAGTTTTCTTTTATTTCTAAGGTCACAGTTTTGTGGAGCTAGTTGAGCGCCAGAAATCTAAAGCCGACTTAGGGCCCAGCTGAACAGCGTTGACAACATTGCCAAGCCCATCTCTAACCAACCCAACATCACGCATCCAACCAACCCAATACCATACCTCCAACCAACCCAACATCACGTCTCCAACCAACCCAACGTTAGGGGCAGCCCAGAAGAAGTCAGCGGGAAGGGTTGGTGAGCAAGGCTACGAAGGCTTGGCGGACAGGAGCATTGAAGAGCTACGAAGGCTTGGCGGACAGGAGCATTGAAGAGCTACGAAGAAGAGGTGGCAAATCTGCTATCAAACGGAAACCTACTTACTAAAAGACAGCACGACAGGCTGACATAGGGCCCAATAGAAGGTTCGACAGCAATTTTTCTCAGTTTCATAGGTGATGCAAGACACATTGGTGCAGGTTTTTTGATTTGCCTGCGAGATCCAGATTGCAGACCTAAAATATTAGGCATTACTAAACGCGATGTATAACACTCCAAAAGTATGGGGTGTTATGTACCATGCTTTGTAATACTTCCCCAACACTCCCTTAAAGCTTCATCAGTGTAGATAAACCATGGGGGAACACAATGGGGGCCATAGTAACTAAACGCAGCCTTCAAGCGGCATTGGCTTTAACCCTACTAGCCTGCTCAGGGCTGGCTGGGTGCAGTGACAGCCAGGAACAAAGCGGTTCAAATGCTGGCAGCGGTAAGGCCGCCGTCGCCACTGCACATGCCAAGACGCCAAGCGCCACGCCAAAAGCCAGCGGTAAAGCCAGGGCCAGTGGTGTGCCCGCCGCGACCGGCACGCCTACTGTAACCGGTACGCCCAGCGCTACAGCTAGCCCCACACTCATCATGACCCCAGAGCTGGAAGCATCCAAAAAGCGAGCCCTGGCCACTCCCCCACCACCCAAACCAGAGCTGATCACGGTCGATAGCGATGACGGTGCGATAGCTACCGCCAAATACTGGGTGCAGTTGCACTACTACATCTACACCACCGGAAAAGTAGATGAATACAAAGCACTATGTCCTGGTAATGGATTTACCGCCACTGTGCCGGTAAAACACGCAACAGGAAATCACTCTTTAGGGGGCTGGACTGACCCAGTCACACTAAAATTCACTGATGCTTTTCGTAGAGACGATGTTAAAGATGCTGTAGTAATACAAGTTGATTTCGAGCGCGAGTCTTTTACGCAGTACCACAGTGACGGTGAAATCACGAATAATCCAAAGCAAACACGCTGGGCTGCAGTAAAGCTTGAATATAACGGAACACAATGGATTGTAATCGAGGCGAATAACCGTGCAGACTAACATTTTAACGTATGTACTGGTCCCTGTAATTACTCTGTCACCTCACGTAATGTCTAACCCTAGTGGGGAAATTGATGATAACGGTAAAAGTGTCGTTATCGGTAAGCGTGAGACTAGGACTAGTCCTGGTGGGTTTTCGGCGGTGGCTGAGCCGGCCGGGCCGGTAGACCCTGAAGCGGCTAAACGAGCCGCAGAAGAATACGCCCAAAAATGCATAGAACCAAAAATACTAGCAATCGCATCAATGGGCTTGATCCCAGGACCTCCCCAGGAATGCACCGCTCAAGTCAACACCGGCACGCCTCTGGCTGCTGGGCCTACCACTATCAGTAACGAACAAGTAGCCCGGCTCATCCCGCACGGATCGGGTATCAACCGTTACCCCAGCGGCGAGATCTTCGTTATTTTCAAGCAGCCCATGATGGTGTGGACCAGCCCAGACAAACAAACCTTCAACATCACTTTGTTGGGAACAGCCATCGAAGTTGAGGCGACCCCTGTGTCTTTTAATTGGGATTGGGGAGACGGCCAGTCATTTGAAACTACTGATCCGGGCGCACCCTACCCTAACTACACGGTCAGCCACCCCTACGAAGTAACCGGTAACGGTTATGTGATCAAACTACGCACTTCCTGGACGGCCCGCTGGCGCATAGCTGGACAAACCCAATGGCACCAAGTTAACGGGACGGTAACTACTACAGAGACCTCATCGCCCTTCAACTTGTATATTGCCGACTCTTATGGCACTACTTCAAATTTTTCGGCAACGGTTTGTTGCCACTCGTAATTAGATAAATCAGTGCGGATTAATCATGGGGGAAACACAATGAAAACCTTGATAACTAAGCAGCATTTTCAAGTGGCGTTGGCTTTAACCCTGCTTGCTTGTTCAGGCCTGGCTGGGTGTAGTGAGAGCCAAGAACAAGGCGGTTCAAACGCGGCTAGCGGCAAAGTCGCCGTCGCCAGCACGCGCACTAAAGCAGCCACCTCGCCCAAAGCCAGCGGCAAAGCCACTGGCACGCCTACTGCAACTGGTGTGCCAAGTGCTACAGCTAGCCCAACACTCATCATGACGCCAGAGCTGGAAGCATCCAAGAAACGAGCCCTGGCCACTCCCCCACCACCCAAACCAGAACTAATCACCGTCAACAGTGACGACGGGGCGATAGCCACTGCCAAGTACTGGGTGCAGTTGCATTACTACATCTACACCACCGGCAAGGTTGATGAATATAAAGCACTCTGCCCGGGAAACGGCGACACAGCCACCAAGCCTGTCGAGTATGCGACTGAAACTCATGTACGCGGCGGCTGGAGCGAACCAGTCACTTTAAAATTTACTAATGCTTTTCGTAGATCTGATTTTAAAAACGATGTAGTGATACAAGTGGATTTTGAGCGCGAAGGCGTAACTCAGTATCACAGCGACGGCAGAATTGAATATCACGAAAAAGAATCACGCTGGGCGGGTGTAAAGCTCGAATACAATGGCACACAATGGATAGTTAAAGAGGCAGTTAATCGTGAAAATTAACCAATTAGTGTATTTACTGGTTCCAGTAATTGCTGTGCCAACTCCTATGTATACAGACGAGTGGGGAGAAAAAGATGGTACTGGACATGGGATCGTTATAGGTCGGGGTGAGACTACGACTAGTCCTGGTGGTTTTTCTGCGGTGGCTGAGCCAGCCGGGCCTATAGACCCTGAAGCGGCTAAACGAGCCGCTGAAAAGTACCGCTTCCATTGCGTCACAATGCCGAAAATAGTCGCCATCTTTGATAAAACCGAGGTAATCACCCCCAAGGAATGCACTGCCCAAGTCAACACTGGTGCGCCCCTAGCCGCTGGGCCTACCACTATCAGTAACGAGCAGGTCGCCCGGCTCATCCCGCATGGGTCTGGGATTAACCGTTACCCCAGCGGGGAGGTTTTCGTTATCTTCAAACAACCCATGATGGTGTGGACCAGCCCCGATAAACAAACTTTCAACATCACCCTACTAGGCACACCCATTGAAGTTGAAGCGACCCCGGTGTCTTTTAACTGGGATTGGGGAGACGGGCAGTCTTTTGACACTACTGATCCGGGCACTCCATACCCTAACTACACGGTTAGTCATCCTTATGAGGTTACCGGTAACGGCTATGTGATTAGGTTACGTACTTCCTGGTCGGCCCGGTGGCGCATAGCTGGACAGGCCCAATGGCACCAGGTCAACGGGACGGTAACTACTACAGAGACCTCATCGCCATTCAACTTGTATATCGCTGATTCCTACGGAACCACACCGTAAGTGACTCCTAACTGCCACTCTATAAAAGCTTTCTGAGGCATCGCATCAGGGTTTTAAACAATGGCTTATTACAACTCTTAATCAATAGATCAACGTAGATGAATCATGAGACAACAAAATGATGACACCACCAACTAAACGCACTCTTCAGGCCGCACTGACCTTAACTCTGCTGGTGTGCTCAGGCCTGACCGGATGCAGTGAGAGCCAAGAGCAAGGCGGTTCAAATGCTGGCAGCGGTAAGGCCGCCGTTGCTAGCACGCACGCTAAGACACCAAGTGCCACGTCCAAAGCCAGCAGCAAGGCTACTGGCACGCCTACCACGACTACCACGCCCAGCGTCGCAGCTAGCCCGACACTCATCATGACACCAGAGCTAGAGGCATCCAAGAAGCGGGCTCTGGCCACACCGCCACCACCAAAACCTGAACTGATCACGGTCAACAATGACGACGGTGCTATCGCAACAGCCAAGTACTGGGTGCAGTTGCACTACTACATCTACACCACCGGAAAAACTAACGAGTACAAAGAACTGTGCCCCGGAAGTAACCAAGGCTGTGCAGGAGCAATTACAAATGCTCGTAACAACCACGCTGGTGGAGGCTGGACAGACCCTATAGAGGTGCACTTCATAGATGCATTTCGTAGAAGCGAATTACCAGATTCTGTAGTCATCCAGGTTGACTACGAGCGCAGTACCTTCGTGCAGTATCACGGGGATGGGAAGACACAAAACTATGCCCAAGAACAGCGGTGGGCCGCAGTAGAACTCAATTATAAAAATGGACAATGGGTAGTAGTCAGGCAAAAAGATGAAGAATCAAATTAGATATTTAATTTCTAGTGTAATAGCAGTCTATCTGATGTTTGGATTATATACTCCCGTTAGTATTGCAGATACAACTGTCATAGATGATAACGATGGCTGGTCTCTTCGGATCGGGAAAAATACCACTCAGCCTGGTGGTTTTTCTGCGGTGGCCGAGCCGGCCGGGCCGGTAGATATTGAAGCAGCTAAACGAGCCGCTGAAGAATACGCCCAAAATACCTAGAGCCAAAATTTTAAACAATGGCTTGTTGCGACTCGTAATTAGATGAATCATGAGGGAAACACAATGAAGACACCACCATATAAACGCCAGCTTCAAGCAGCATTGGCTTTAACCCTGCTGGCCTGCTCAGCACTGACCGGATGCAGTGAGAGCCAAGAGCAAGGCGGTTCAAATGCAGGTAGTAGTAAAGCCGCCGTCGCCAGTACGCACGCCAATGCAGCCGCCACACCCAAAGCCAGTGGCAAGGCCACTGGTACACCCACAGCGACCGCCAGCCCGACTATAACTATGACCCCAGAGCTGGAGGCCTCTAAGAAGCGGGCTCTGGCCACGCCGCCACCACCCAAACCAGAGCTGATCACGGTCAACAGTGACGACGGTGCGATAGCTACCGCCAAATACTGGGTACAGCTCTATTACTACATTTACACCACCGGCAAGGTTGATGAATATAAAGCACTCTGTCCTGGCAATAGCGTTACAGCAGTAAACCCTGTAAAGCATGCTACAGAGAACCATTCTGAAGGGGGATGGGTGGAACCTGTGACAGTTAAGTTTACTGAGGGTTTTAGAAGAACTGATTTTCCAGACACAGTAGTTATTCAGGTTAATTATGAACGAGATTCATTTACTCAGTATCACGGAGATGGAGAAATTGTTGAGTTTAAAAAAGAATCTCGTTGGGCAGTGCTTGAACTTAACTATCTTAATGGGCAATGGACAATAGTAAGGCATAAAGATGAAATTTCGGAATAAGATAGCTATCGCAACTATCGTCGCATTATTCGCATCGCCTTTTAATTTTTCTACTAGCTGTCAAGCAAAAAGTAATGTTTCTGGCGGAGAAGATGGTGCCTCCTGGGATGTTCGTAGTCAAAACAATACGACTGCCCCTGGTGGTTTTTCTGCAGTGGCCGAGCCGGCCGGGCCCATAGACCCTGAAGCGGCTAAACGAGCCGCTGAAGAATACGCCCGTAAATGCATAGAACCCAAAATACTAGCAATCGCATCAATGGGCTTGATCCCAGGTCCTCCTGAGGAATGCACTGCTCAAGTCAACACCGGCGCACCCCTAGCAGCCGGCCCTACCACGGTCAGTAACGAGCAAGTAGCCCGCCTCATCCCGCATGGTTCTGGGATCAACCGTTACCCGAGTGGGGAAATCTTCGTCATCTTCAAGCAACCCATGATGGTGTGGACCAGCCCAGACAAACAAACCTTCAACATCACCCTGTTGGGTACACCCATTGAGGTTGAAGCTACACCCACTTCTTTTAACTGGGACTGGGGAGACGGACAAACCTTCGAGACCACTGATCCGGGCAGTCCGTACCCTAACTACACTGTCAGCCACCCCTATGAGGTAACCGGCAACGGATACGTAATCAAACTACGTACTTCCTGGAGTGCTAGGTGGCGCATAGCCGGACAAACCCAATGGCATCAAGTCAACGGCACAGTCACCACCACCGAAACCTCAAACCCCTTCAACTTGTATATTGCCGACTCTTACGGAACCACTTCAAATTAGATGAATTATGGGGAAACACAATGAAGACACCACCAACTAAACGCCACCTACAGGTGGCTTTGGCTTTAACCCTGCTGGCCTGCTCAGGGCTGAGTGGGTGCAGTGACAGCCAGGAACAAAGCAGTTCAAACACCGCTAGCGGCAAAGTCGTCGTCGCCAGCACGCACACCAAAGCAGCTACAGCCACACCCAAAGCCAGTGACAAGGCCACTAGCACGCCTACCGCAAGTGGCACGCCCTCGGCGACTGCCAACCCAACACTCATCATGACACCAGAGCTGGAAGCATCCAAGAAACGAGCCCTGGCTACGCCACCACCACCCAAACCAGAGCTAATCACCGTCAACAGCGACGACGGGGCGATAGCTACCGCCAAATACTGGGTGCAGTTGCATTACTACATCTACACCACCGGCAAGGTTGATGAATATAAAGCACTCTGCCCAGGAAATGGATTCATTACTACCACACCGGTAAAGCACGCAACTGAAAATCATGCTAAAGGTGGCTGGACTGACCCAATCACAGTGAAATTTACTAGCGCTTTTCGCAGAGACGACTTCAAAAATGAAGTAGTAATACAAGTAGATTTCGAACGCGAACCCTATACTCACTATAACAGCAATGGGGAAATTGAATATAATCCTAAACAATCACGTTATGCGGGTGTAAAGCTCGAATATAACGGCTCACAATGGATCGTAAAAGAGGCGTTTAACCGTGAAGATTAACCAATTATCGTGTTTGCTGGTTCCCATAATTGCTTTTTCAACTCCTGTCATATCTGTATCCGACGATGACAGTTATGGAGATGGCAATTCTTTTCTATTTATAAGAGGCGAGACTACGACTAGTCCTGGCGGTTTTTCTGCGGTGGCCGAGCCGGCCGGGCCGGTAGATCTTGAAGCAGCTAAACGAGCCGCCGAAGAATACGCCCAAAATACCTAGAGCCAAAATTTTAAACAATGGCTTGTTGCAACTCGTAATTAGATGAATCAACGTAGATGAATCATGAGGGAAACACAATGAAGACATCACCAACTAAACGCAGTTTTCAGGCGGCGTTTGCTTTAACCCTGCTGGCCTACTCAGGGCTGAGTGGGTGCAGTGACAGCCAGGAACAAAGCGGTTCAAATGCTGGCAGCGGTAAGGCCGCCGTCGCCACTGCACGCGCCAAGACGCCAAACGCCACACTCAAAACCAACAGCATGCCTGCTGTAACCGGCACACCCAACGGTAAAGCTAGCCCAACTGCAACCTTATCGCCAGAACTTGAAGTTGCCAGAAAACAAGCGCGCGATACTCAGCCCCCACCTAAGCCTGAACTGATCACGGTCAACAGTGATGATGGGGCGATTGCCACCGCCAAATACTGGGTACAGCTCTATTACTACATCTACACCACTGGCAAAGTAGATGAATATAAAGAGTTATGCTCTGCCAACAAATCTGGCGCATCCAAACCAGTAGAAAATGCAACAGAAGACTATTCTAAAGGAAACTGGATAGATCCAGTAATACCAAAATTTACTGCTGCTTTTCGCAGAGGTGACATTACAGATAGGATAGTAATACAAGTAAATTACGAGAGAGAACCTTTTAACGAATATAACAGTACGGGTGAAACGAAATATCATCAAAAACAATCACGCTGGGCTGCCGTGGAACTTGAATATAACGGTTCACAGTGGTTAGTTAAAGGTGCATTCACTCATGAAGACTAATATTCTAACCTATTTACTTGTACCGTCACTTATTCTTTCAAGCCCTATAGCTTCAGCTTCTAGCTCTCATATAGAAGGCGATTCTGAAGGAAATACAATTGTCATAGGCCGAGGCGAGACTACGACCGCCCCTGGTGGTTTTTCGGCGGTGGCTGAGCCAGCCGGGCCAGTAGACCCTGAAGCCGCTGAAAAATACGCCCAAAATACCTAGAGCCAAAGTTTTAAACAATGACTTGTTGCGACTCGTAATCAGATGAATCAACGCAGATAAATCACGGGTAAACACAATGAAAACACCACCATATAAACGTCAGCTTCAAGCAGCATTGGCTTTAACCCTGTTGGCCTGCTCAGGGTTGGCTGGGTGCAGTGACAGCCAGGAACAAAACGCCTCAAACACGGCTAGTGCTAAGGCCGCCGTCGCCACTACACACGCTAAAGCAGCTACAGCCACGCCCAAAGCCAACAGCACGGCCACTGGTACACCCAGCGGTAAAGCTAGCCCAACTGCAACCTTATCGCCAGAGCTTGAGGCTTCCAGGAAGCAGGCCCGAAGTAAGCAGCCGCCGCCTAAACCAGAGCTGATCACTGTCAACAACGACGATGGCGCCATAGCCACCGCCAAATACTGGGTGCAACTTTATCACTACACCTACAGCAGTGGTAAAACCAGTGAATATAAATCGGTTTGTCCTGGAGATAATTTCGGTTGTGCAGGAATCATCAAAGGGGCAATTGAAAATCATTCGGAAGGTGGATGGGTTGAACCCGCTAATATCAGGTTCACCGAAGCTTACAGACGAGACGATTTCCCAAATTCAATGGTTGTGCAAATAAATTATAAACAAGATGGTTTCAACCAATATTACGGAGACGGCTCATCCAAATATTACAAACCAGAGAATCGTTGGGCTCTTGTAGAGCTTAGCTACAGAAATAATCAATGGGTAGTAATAAGGCAGAAAAATGGCAGCTTTGACTAAAAAGTTAATTCTTTTAACTATTAGTGGATCACTAGTTAGCACACTATGCGTTCCGGCATGTTTTGCATCAGATGATGTAAGGGGTACTGGCGATGGTTGGGATGCTGAGGTGCGTAGGGAAACTTCTACTCCTGGCGGTTTTTCTGCGGTGGCCGAGCCAGCCGGGCCAGTAGACCCTGAAGCAGCTAAACGAGCCGCTGAAAAGTACCGCTTCCATTGCGTCACAATACCGAAAATAATCGCCATCTTTGATAAAACCGAGGTGATCATCCCCGAGGAATGCGCCGCCCAAGTCAACACCGGCGCGCCTTTGGCTGCCGGGCCTACCACTATCAGTAACGAGCAAGTCGCCCGCCTCATCCCGCATGGTTCTGGGATCAACCGTTACCCGAGTGGGGAAATCTTCGTCATCTTCAAGCAACCCATGATGGTGTGGACCAGCCCAGACAAACAAACCTTCAACATCACCCTGTTGGGTACACCCATTGAGGTTGAAGCTACACCCACTTCTTTTAACTGGGACTGGGGAGACGGACAAACCTTCG
>ERZ773212.61-NODE-61-length-59185-cov-4.064502_pt1 | contig 59185 bp, 52 predicted proteins | sample MGYA00581005_ERZ773212 | MGnify/ENA primary metagenome ERZ773212 (study PRJEB29015, sample SAMEA2738154) | human oral metagenome | biome: human oral; feature: human-associated habitat; material: saliva | place: China | collected 2196 ... | reverse complement strand
GATACACTGCGGCCAGAAGCCAAAGGCGCCATTGCTCGCGCGCAAGCCGCTGGCATCAGCGTACGCATGGTCACCGGCGACCACTTCGAGACAGCTTATCATATCGGTAAGCAACTTGGCTTAGTCGAGCATCGCAACCAAGTATTTGATAGCCGGCAGATTATTACATTATCTGACGACGAACTAGCTGAAAGGTTGCGTACTATCCGTGTTTGCGCGCGCGTTTTGCCCGAGCATAAGCATCGCATCCTTGAAGTACTCAAGCGTGATAATATCACTGCCATGACTGGCGACGGTGTCAATGACATTCCGGCGCTGACTAATTCTCATGTTGGTGTCGCTATGGGGGCAGGGGCACAAATTGCCAAAGATGCAGGCGATATTATCTTGCTTGATAATAATTTTCGCTCAATTGTTTCGGCTATTCACGAAGGCAGGACTGTTTACGCCAATATTAAGCGCATGGTAACGTATCTGTTGGCTACTAATCTCGGCGAAGTTATCGTATCGCTGAGCGCGTTGATTTCCGGTTTACCGCTGCCGCTGGCGCCTGTGCAGATTTTATGGGTTAATTTAGTCACTGATAGCGCCATGGTAATTCCGATTGGACTGGAGCCGGGCGAGCCTCGGAATATGCTAGAGAAGCCAAAACGCGCTAACGCGCCGCTACTCAGTAAATTTATGACTTCGCGAATATTGTTGATTGCCATAATTATGTCATCAATGACGCTGGGATTCTATATTTATTTCAATCAACGCTTTGGTGCTGACTATGCTCGGACGATTGCTTTTTGCTCGCTGGTAACCGCACAGTGGGCTAGCGCCATCGAGGCGCGCAGTGATTACGAATCATTGATCGGTCGTCTGCGCAAGCGGAACGCACCTTTCATTGTTGGACTAATCATCGCTGTCACGCTGCAGATTGCCGCCCTGGCTACGCCGCTTGGACGGTTGCTGCATATTACGCCAGTAGACAACATGCATCTTCTCTTAGTGACTGTCTCTGCTATCATTATACCTATCGTCTTGATTGAACTGCATAAATGGGTAGGGCGAAAGTTCTTTGGTAAGCGACCGAATCTTCAGCGAATTACCAAGCGTCTTAAACGGCCGCTCAAGAAAAATAAAAAGTTTGCTAATTAATTCCGGCGCTTGATATGTCCACGCAATAGCTCTAAATCAGCTAAATCTTTACGACGAGCCATCTTTCGTTTGGCAGCAATCAGCCGGTCGGTCGAGACCACGGGTATCCCATCGATGGTTTGCATATCTCGCTGTAATGCTGTCAAGGAATTACCCATCCAACTTTTTAGCAGATTGTATTGTTCATGTACCAAAATTCGCTTGCCGCTAGTTAGTGTCACCTCACGCCAATGTTTCTTACTCGCGAAACGGTTATAAACTTCGCGCGATACTACTAAATCAACATTAGGTGTATCGCGCAAATGCATCATATCAAGCACGGCACCGCCGACCACGATATACGAATCGCTAGCGATTTTAAGGTCTCTGATCATTTCAATTGCCGAAGCCTGTTTCTGATGCGCCAATGCCAGAGACAATGTTGTGTAAATGTTGCGGCTGCCAATTATATCGGTAATGCCATAGATATCAAACTGGCTGCGCAATCCCGGTGACACGTGCGCAAAAGCAATCGCGATACCATCTTCGCCAAGCTCGCGGTACAAATGTTTGAGCGCTTCAACCGCTGTATAGTCGATATCGTCAATCGCTCCAGCGTCAATCACCACATATGTTACTGGATGTTTAGCGCGATGAATAGCTCGCCGTAACCGTTCGGCGAAATAATTAATATTCTCGAAAAAAAGCGATTCGCCGAATGCATAAACTAATGTATCTTTTGGCAAAGAGCTTATCTTATCTTTTACCCGATCAGCCGCCCATGATGACAGCTCGCCATCGCGCAGTAGCACAGCGTCATCAGGGTGGTACTGCCGACGCAATCGCTCCATCAGCGAGGCTGCTACCGCTACCAAAATACCTAACTGTACACCGAATAGTACCGTACAAGCTAAAGCAACTAGCGCGATCATAAACTCCTCATGATGGACAGCCCACAAATAGTGCAATTCACGAAAACGGATTAAGCGTAAACCTGCCGTACAGACTATCGCTGCTAGTGCTGCTAGCGGCACGTAGTGTAACAAAGTACCGCCAAAAATGATCAGCGTCATCATTGCTAAGCTGGCAACAATACCGCTCAATTGCGAACGCATACCCAGCGAGTCGGCTAACTGGCTGCGCGGCGGCGAGGCACTAACGGTATAGCCGTGGAATAGAGCTGAAGCAATATTAGCTATTCCAAGGGCTGCCGTATCTTGGTTGGTCTGGATTTTATCGTCGTGCTCGCTACCAATGGAACGCGCTGTCATAGAACTCTGGACTAGTACTACGAGCACAATTGATAATACGGTTGGCATAATTGTATTTAGCATCTCGAGCGACACTGTGGGCACTATTAAGTTTGGTATGTTGCTTGGCAGCGAACCTAAAAACTCTACGCCGTACGCATCGACATGAAATACTATTGCAAATATTACGGCCATAGCAATACCGATTAGCTCGCTCGGTATTCGCGATGATCGCCAAAACAACACTACACCTAGCACCAAGAGTGCTAGCGTAGCGGTCATCCAATTGATTGAACCAGCTTGCGCGGTAATTGACGCTAAATGACTCCAGAAACCGCCTGATGCTTTCAAGCCTAGTAGAGCTGGTATCTGTGTAACAATTAGTTGTACTCCTACGCCTGCCATAAAGCCAATCATCACTGGCCGTGATACCAGATCTGCCAAAAAGCCAAATTTGAATAGCCCCAGCAATAGTAGTAGAACGCCTGATAGTAACGTCATCGCTGCGATCACATTAACATATTCTGGCGTACCTGTTTGCGCCACTAGCACTGCGCCTGACGCCAGCAGAATGGCCGTCGCTGAATCTGCGCCAACCACCAATCGATGCGAATACCCTAACAACCCAAATACTAGTGCGCCAATAATTGTCGTATATAAGCCAGTCTCGGGCGGCAGTCCGACGATTACCGAAAAAGCCAACGCATTGGGAACATTCACGACGGCTATCAACAACGCCGTTATGATATCATGCCGCAAGTAAGATTTTTTATACCGCAATATGCTCGGCAGAGACACTTTTCGCATATCTATTATACTAATGGTATTTGGGGGTGGCGTCAATGAGACAAAGCAAACTATGAATTTGCTAAATGTCGATACTATTCATAAAAATAAACCGCTTAGATTGTTCAGATCTGAGCGGTTTATGATATTTTCGTTTGCATAATTTGGCTGGGTCGGCAGGACTCGAACCTGCGAATGCTGGGACCAAAACCCAGTGCCTTACCACTTGGCGACGACCCATCACGTGAGCTGCACTTCATTATACCACACACAAGACTGCATAACCAGCGCCAGATTGTGTAGAATTAAAGCAACGGAGGGAGTAACAAGGGCAGTATTTTTTGTTAGTATATTATTTGTTTACAGTCTTTAATATATAAAATACCACTAAAATTGTATATTGCTATTCATATCCCAACCAATCCAATAAGCTAAGATTGCGACAAAAGAAAGAACAATAAACACCCAGATAAGTCGTTGCCACCATTTTTTAAGTAGGAAGACATTTACAAACGAGCACAAAATTACTACTCCTGCTATAATCTTATAGAGCATAGAGGTTTGGTCACTTATTAGATTTGCTACCATCCAGCTATATAACCAGAATACGACTAAAAGTCCGGTAAAAGTTTGAATATACAGACCAGCCACCCGTCTTTTTTTACTGATAGATTTTTTCTTTATTAACTTAACAGATATATTATCATTAACTATTTCTTTACTCCTCACAACTTACCCCCTTTGGTAGTTTGTTTAACTTTATTAATCCTCGTGGTTTATAATCTTTTGATCCTGGTTTTATGACTGGTGATAAGTAATCTTCTGGTTCTAGGGCAGCATCTTTCGTTTACGTCTTTTGCGAGAATAATCGGTGCTCCTTTTTTAATATCACCGTCATCTTCTTTCATAACGACCAATTTATTGAATGCAAGTCCGCGCGTCTCGTAAGCGATAGTAGCTAGCATGCTAAAATTGAAACTTATTCATACTCCAACCGATCCAATACACTAGAGCGGCAGTAAGTACTGTGAAAACTAATAGCCATATAATTCGCTGCCACCATCGACGTGCCGCAAATACGGAAATAAAACATAAAGCAACAACAACACCAAGCATAAAGCCGTAAAAATCTACGTTTTCTTTCGTAATACATCTACCCAGTAGATAGCAATATATCCACCACGCAGTAACCGCAGAAGCTATATACTGCACAACTTTTCTAACGGTGCTTATCTTATCCTTGTTTTTATCCCTCACAACTCACCCCCTTCGGCAGCTTATTTAACTTTATTAGTTTACGTGATTTATAATTCTTATCATACGGGCTTAGAGCAGGTGATAAATAATCTTCTGGTTTTAGTGCATAGCATTTATCATTCATGTCTTTGGATAAAATTATAGGTGTATCTTTTGGAATGTTATTCTCTTTATCATATTCTTTCATGATGATAAGTTTACTAAAGAAGAGATTTTTAGTATCTTCTGTTAGGCCGCTAGCAATGAGTGCTTCGGTATTATCTTTGTTGCTTGATTTGTCAATATAGTCATTGTTTACACCTGTTAATCTCGCTGCTCTAGTATTGCGAAAGACATAGATTTTACCTTCATCTTCGTTAAATTCTGATTTACCATTGCGAGCGACATAGAGAATTGGATCGGTGATTTCGGGATCGCAGGCATCGTCGATGCCCCTGGCAAAAACTAAAAGCATTTTACCCCTGCAAAAATCCAGACACATAATAGCCAAAGAAAAACAGCGCACTAACTACCATGCTGGGTACGCACAACAGCTTATACTTGCCGCAATTCCGCATAAACAATAATACACCCATAATGAGGAATAATAGTCCAAAAACGAGCAAAAGATACTGTGCTGCCAAGAAGTTGATAATATCTGCTACGGCTGGTCCTATAATATAATAGTATAAAACCAGCACCACAATTGGCAATGATATTGATAACAAAACACATAAGCTGCTTCCATTCTTCACAATTTCACCCCTTCTTTTCATTAACGATTCACCCTAAATAGCTGAGCTCCAGTTATTGCTATGGCGAATAGTCCTACAACAACACTTGTCTTAGCCCAGTTGCTTAGACCATCTAGGCCTGTGCCAAAAATATCTAGTTGCAGCAGAAACGATAACGGAATAAACAACCAGGCAGTCAGCGCTAAATAAGTCAACAATTGCCTCCTGGCTTTTTTATCTCTCAATATTACGACAAAAGAAGCAATCACAGACACTAGAACTAAACAGATGCCTACTTGATACATACTACTAGACACAATCAACGGTATACTTGTAAACATAAGACATGGTAGTATAATATTTGCAATTATTCTTTTATTCTTCACAACCAACCCCCTTAGGTAGTGTATTTAATTTTATCAATCCTCGTGGCTTGTAGCCGTTTGATCCGGGTTTTAATGCAGGTGATAAATAATCTTCTGGTTTTAGTGCATAGCATTTATCATTCATGTCTTTGGATAAAATTATAGGTGTATCTTTTGGAATGTTATTCTCTTTATCATATTCTTTCATGATGATAAGTTTACTAAAGAAGAGATTTTTAGTATCTTCTGTTAGGCCGCTAGCAATGAGTGCTTCGGTATTATCTTTGTTGCTTGATTTGTCAATATAGTCATTGTTTACACCTGTTAATCTCGCTGCTCTAGTATTGCGAAAGACATAGATTTTACCTTCATCTTCGTTAAATTCTGATTTACCATTGCGAGCGACATAGAGAATTGGATCGGTGATTTCGGGATCGCAGGCATCGTCGATGCCGTCAAGGTCTTCGTCTTTATGAGCAGCTTGAGCGAAAGCTCCGCATGGCTGAAGCTTGTCCGGCGTACCGTTTTCGTCGATATCGTCCGGGTTTGGACCTTTGATGAGAATTGTTTGGTACAGTTCTTGTTTCTTGCCATCTGGCGCCTCGCCAGACACCACCAGCGTGTGATATCCAACAGGCAAATCCTCAGGCAGCACCACAGATCCATTAATTTCACCATTCTCATCAGTCTCAATCTCACCCAAATCTCTCGGCTCGGAATAAATCTTTACGTATACCTTTTTCCATGGCTTATACGGGCGTCTGGATGTTTTGATCTCTATATACTTTTCTTGAACCTTTGTCGCCGTCCCGTTGGATAGTTTATAATAAGTAAATTTTATGTCTTCCTGTTCATTAGCAACATTAAAGTAGGGTGGTATCGGTATATTATCTTTCGTCGCAGAGTTGTCAGGACAAGTCGTCGCGCCATTTTTACAGATTTTATAGTTCGCAGGATTAACACCGCCTAATTCTTTCTTAAAAGCACGAGCAATATCGGCGTGGCCTTTGGCGTTAGGGTGGAAACTTTCTTGCTGTTCATTGCCATTTGCCCCAAATATGTTTGTAATCGCGGTCACATGGCTGTCATTATCACCACAGAGCCAATGGTTGTCAAAAGCATTTTCAACATCAACATACTTAACCCCCGCCGCCTTTGCTGCCTGACGGATAATACTGTTATAGTAGGTAACTGAGTTTGTTATCATCTCTCTCTCACGAGGATTCAAGCTAAAAGTGTTACGGCATTGAGCATCGGGGGCACCGTTTACGAACTGTGGATAGCCCAATACATATATTTTTGATTTATTGTTTGAGGCTATTTTTAACTCATTGTATAAAGACCTAAGTCTATCAAATTGGTCCAGTAGATCATTTTTTAGCCTACTACGCCACTCGGTTTTTGCCCAAGTACAATCGTTTAGAGATCTCCACCCTAAGCACGCCTTGAGCTTCTCGCCAAACCCAGCATCATTCCCACCCGCCGTCAGCGTAATCACCTTTGGCTGGTATTTCTTCACAAACTCGATTTGCTTGACGCGCCCTGGGATCATCTCGTTGAGTGCCATCTTCTGCAGTGTGTTTTTGTCAGCGTAGTCTCTTAGTCGGTCATTCTGCCCGTCGTATCCGCCAGAATTGCTGCCATTCAAGTCATAGATGGTCGCGCCACCGCACGCTACTGTGTCCCATTGCCTAGTGCCTGTTTGCTTCAACCCCATATATTGTGCCAATTTATACGGATACGAACGTGTGCTGATATGGCACTTTTCTCCTGGTATACCTTGTTTTTTATCTTCGTTGACGTCGGTTAACTGGCGATAGTACTTTTGCCCGGTTGCATTATTCCTTTCAGTGTCGCCCTCGCCGCTGGAATACGAATCACCCAGTGCTAAGTAGTCGAGCTTTGCCGGATTGTCTGGAACTTTCATACCGCGATAACCATCGGGGTATTCGACGTCGAAGGTAGATTTGAAGAGTTTTACCCAATTATTGTATGACTCCGAAAATAAAGGGCTAATATGCCCCTCGTTAGAGTTATTTCCCCAGAGGAATTCTATATCACAATTACCAATCATCTGCGTAATACCAGGGCTAGCTACGACTGCGGCGTATAGTTTACTTTTCGCTCCACGTCTTGTTTTTAAATATAGATTTCTTGTAGGATATTCGCCAGAGAAAACAAATTTATAATCAGACTTATTCTCCGTCCAATAAACAGTGATGAAGCCCGTATAAGAATTGTCGTTGTGTCTATTTATTTGGTTATAGCCTATGGCGTACGCTCCTCTTGCTATAGCTGTATATAAGCTTTTCATGTAGGCGCTATGGTATTCTCTTTGGTTAAATTGCTGACGTCTCACTAGATTAAGCCATGAATTTGAATAATCGACCCAAGGTGAACCGCACGTTTTTCCTCTAAAGTTGTCAATATAGTTTATTAATTTGTTAGTAGTGATTTTCTCTATCAAGTCATCGTACTGTGATGATGTTGGCTTCCAGGTTAGCGCAGGATCTTTACTTGGAATCTGTCTGCCTGTATATCCGTCGGGGTACGTTGTGTCGAACGTAGATACATAGATCTTCTTAGCGGAATCTGCATGAATCCATACGCTTTGTTCGTCAAAATCAGGATACCCCCAGATGAATGCAGGTGTACAAAGTACGCTTTTCTGAATCAATGGACTGGATACTAATGCATAATGAAGGCGTTTGTAGTGACCGGGCTTACTTTGAATGGCGATACTGCCATCAGTGCGCCACATGTCTGAGAATATAGTCTCGAAGGATGCTTTATCGTGCTCTGTCCAGTATATGTGTATGCGATACGATTTGCCCGTATCATTGTCAACACGTTCATACACTACAGCATATGCTCCATCAGTCGAAGAAATAGCTGTTTCTAAACTTTTGACTGCTGCTGGATGATTTTCACGGTCGTTAGATTGTTGTCGTCGAAACGCCCATAGCCATTTATTCGCGTAGTTGTCGGTAGTAGAGCCGCATGTTTTACCATACATAGACGTATAGTTAATCATGGTTGGTGTAGTAAGTTTATCAGTCAAAGCGTCGTACTTTGATGCTGCGTGAGCAGTATTCGGTAGTAAAAATGTAAAAAGTATTATAGTTCCTGTGATAATACTTACGAGTCTCGTTTTCATAAAGGATGCTAATTTTAAAGCTCTCGCTTTAAGTATATCATAGCTTGTACAGCCGCACCCATTCCTCGGGGGTCAACTCTGACGGTTTGCGTTCAGGGTTGATGCTGGCTTTGGCGCGCGGTACGGCAGCAAAGACTTTTTGCGAAGCGTAGTATTTCGCGACGAAACTTTGGTACTTGTCGCGTTCTAATGTAGGCAAGAGCGGCTCGGGTCGCGGCTTCAGCTCTAGCAGCACGGTATCGACTGCTGGCGGCGGTGTGAAATCTGTGCGGCGTAGCGGTCGGCGGATTCGTGTCTGCCACCATGGAGCTAGTTGTGCGCCTAATTGAGAGGTAAAGTGCCGGTCGCTCGGTACTATTTTTTGCGCGAATTGTTTTTGGACGATCAGGTAGATTGCTTGAGGTGTATGCGTTTCATCGTTGTTGGTCAATTTGCGTACTATGTCGGCGCTCAAGTGAAAGGGAATATTAGCAAAAACTTTGTATGGTTCATCTGGTAATTTCGCTTGCAAAAAATCTTGCGCTATTACTTTGACGTTTTTGTGTCGGCGCATATTTTGCTGTAGTTTGTTGAGAGCGCCTGGTTCGTTTTCGTATGCTAAAACTTGGCGGCATCGGCGTGCTAACACTACCGTAATGGCGCCGCTGCCAGCACCGATATCTATTACCAAATCGCCGCGGCGTATGTTGCTGTGGCCTATCAGCTCGGCAATCAAGCGTGGATTACGCAAAAAATGCTGCGAATGGGTGGCGACTTGGCGTCTCATAATGTGATTTTACCACGAAAAAGCGGCTAATCAGTTGGCAATATTTACCATAACCTTTATAATATAAAGTTATGAATGCACACGAAAAACACTCGATAAAGCAATATTTGCGTGCGGCAGACTATCTGACGGTGGGGCAAATATTTTTGGCGGAAAATCATCTGCTGAAAAAGGAATTAACTTTTGACGATATCAAATCGCGGATTCTCGGACACTGGGGAAGCGGGCCAGGTATTAACTTTGCTTACGCGCATCTCAGCTATTCGGCCAAGAAACACAATAAGGACATGATGTTTGTATTGGGGCCAGGTCATGGCTTCCCGGCATTGCAAGCTAATCTGTTTTTGGAAGGTACGCTTGCTAATTTTGATCCGTCGATGGAGACTAACCTGGATGGTATTCGCAAACTATGCCGCGAATTTAGCTGGCCGTACGGTTTTCCGAGTCATTCTAATCCCGAGACGCCGGGCGTGATTCTCGAGGGCGGTGAACTTGGTTACGCGCTCAGTACTAGCTACGGCGCAGCGATGGATAATCCTGATTTGACAGTAGCCTGTTTGGTTGGTGATGGTGAAGCCGAGACTGGGCCGACAGCTGGCGCTTGGCATCTTAACAAATTGCTCAATCCGCGCAAAGATGGTGTAGTGTTGCCAATTCTTCACCTCAACGGTTATAAGATTTCGGCACCGACTGTTTTCGGCCGAATGAGTAATTACGAACTGATGACGCTCTTTAGCGGCTACGGTTATGAGCCGCGAATTGTTGACGCTACAAAAGACGGCGTCGATCCGCACGATGAAATGGCAAACGCGCTTGAGTGGGCTCACAATTTAGTTGCCGAGATTCGTGCTAGTACGAACACAGAAGCGCCGCGCATGCCGATGATTATCATGCGCACGCTAAAGGGCTGGACTGGGCCGAAATTTGTCGAAGGCAACAAAATTGAAGGTAATTGCCTGGCACACCAGACAGTGCTCAGTGAAGCAAAATCTGATCCCGAGCAGCTCAAAATCTTGAACCAGTGGCTCAAGAGTTATAAGTTTGACGAGCTATTCAACGAAGCGACAGGTTTTGGTGATTTTGTCAAGGATATCTTGCCTGAACAGCTAGAGAAGCGCTTGGGTATGTCGCCGCATGCTCGTGGCGGCGCAACTGTTTATCGGCCGCTGGTGCTGCCAGACGTCGAGCAGTTTGCTGAAGACGCCGAAATCCCTGGCACTATTGGCTCTAGCAGTATGCGCCGGGCTGGCGCTTACTTGACCGAGGTCTTTCGTCTCAACGCCGAGAGTAAGAACTTCCGTTTCATGAGTCCAGACGAAACTTATTCCAACAAGCTTGACGAGATATTCCAGGCTACTAGCCGCAGTTGGCAATGGCCGATTATGGAGTGGGATAAGGATCTATCGCGTGATGGCCGAGTCATGGAAATGTTGTCCGAACACAACATGCAAGGCTTAATGCAAGGCTACGTACTAACAGGCCGCCACGCTATGTTTGCTAGCTACGAGGCTTTTTTGCAGGTTGTTGGCAGCATGGTTGATCAATACGCTAAGTTTCTCACCCAAAGCCGTAATGTCGAGTGGCGCGGCACTATACCTAGTATTAACTATATACTGACTTCGAGCGGGTGGCGCCAAGATCATAACGGTTTTAGCCACCAGAACCCTGGCTTTATCGACGATATTCTACGCCGCCAGAGTAATTTCAGTGATGTTTACTTCCCGTCGGACGGTAATGTCACGCTAGTTTGCTTAGAGCATATGCTGTCAAGCGTTCGCCAGATTAACGCGCTGGTGGCCGGCAAAACTCTCGAGCCGCGCTGGCTGTCGCCAGAACTGGCTCGCCAACAGGTCGATGCTGGTCTGATGGTTTGGGATTTTGCTAGCGATGAACATCCTGATCTAGTTATGGCCGCTTGCGGCGATTATCCGACCAAAGAAACTATGGCAGCTATTGATATTGTCAAAACGCATTGCCCGAACGCTAAAATTCGCTGTGTTAACGTTTCGAGTCTGACTACTGTTGGCTTTGGTACGTTGCGTCGCGTTGCCGACCAAAAGTTCTTTGACAAGGTGTTTACAGATGATAAGCCAGTTATCTTCAATTTCCATGGCTATCCGCAGACAGTTAAATCGATTCTCTTTAACTATGCTGTCGATTCGACACGCTTCGATATTCGCGGTTACAAAGAGATCGGGTCGACGACCACGCCGTTTGATATGCATGTTCGCAATGAAACCAGCCGCTATGATTTGGCAATTGCTGCATTCCGCCAGCTGGGCCGCAATGGCGTCGTTCCGTTTGAGGAGGCCGAGCACTTAGCTTCGATTTACCAAGGTAAGATTGACGAGAATACTGCTTACATCAAGGCTAACGGCGTTGACTTGCCAGAAATTGACGCCTGGGTGTGGCCAGCAGCACGCGGACTAGATGAGGCAAAAGAGGAAGCCTGGCACGGGCAAACAAATTAACGTAAAGAAAAGGGTGGGGGAATGTCATTACTACTAATCGCAAATCCAGGCAGCGCTAGTCGCAAATACGCGCTGGTCGACGACAAGCTCAAAGAAGTTGCCGCGTTACATATCGAGCAGAGCGGCAGCGAATTAATCGCGACGCTGCGTACTGGCGGCGATACGCGGCAAGTACCGCTTGGTTTTGCTGACATTTCCCAGTCGGCCGCACATCTGTATGGCATTTTTAACCGCGAACATTTACTAGAAAGTCCTAGCGATGTTCGCGCGATCGGCCTGCGGATTGTTGCACCGAGCAACTATTTTCTCAAAGACAGGCTTGTTGATGATGACGTTGTTCAGCATATACGCGATATTTTGCCGCTTGACCCGATTCACGTCTCCGGTACGCTGCAAGAGCTAGAGGCTCTGCGCTCGTCGCTGCCGACTGTACCGGTGGCGCTAATTTCGGATAGTGCTTTTCACGCCCGCAAGCCGAGCTACGCCTGGAACTACGGTATCAATCTGCAAGACGCCGATCGCTTCGAGATTAAGCGTTTTGGTTATCATGGTTTGTCGGTTTCGTCTGCCGTTAATGAGCTGTGGAACCGCGGCAAATTACCACCAAAGGTCGTCGTCTGCCATTTAGGTAGCGGCTCGTCGGTGAGTGCAGTTTTTCACGGGCGCAGTATCGACAACACCATGGGTTACTCGGCGCTAGAGGGGGTAATTATGGCAACGCGTACCGGTTCTATCGATTACACTGCTGCTATGGCGCTCAAAACTAAACTTGGTCTCGATGATGATCAGCTTGAGCATTATCTTGATGAGAAGGGCGGCTTACTCGGACTCAGCGGAACTAGCGATATTCGTGAAATTCTTGATCGCGAAGCTAATGGCGACCATATTGCTCATCTAGCGCTGATGACTTTGATTCACAGTATCCATAAGGCTATCGGCGCCATGGTGGTCGCCATGAACGGCGCCGACTTGCTGGTATTTACTGGCACGGTAGGGGAACGTTCGGCAAACTTGCGCCGGCGCATCGTTGCTCACTTGGAATGCCTCGACTTCATACTTGACGGCAATCGTAACAAATCATGTCTTAACCCGACCGAGTTCACTAGTATTTCGCAGGCGGCAGTCAGTAAGCCAATCATTGTCATACCGACAGATGAAGGTGTCGAAATCGCTCGCCACACTGTTAAGTTGCTGGCGTCATAATTTTGGTCGTTGGAAAGGTCGTGTTATTAATATACAGACAGCCTTTACGATATCCATGAAACGGCATCTTTCTGTTTTGTTATAATAAGTACGATGAAAAGACAGCAACTTGAGACTATTTACCTCGACAAAATCGTTGGCGGCGGGCAAGCGCTAGGAACGCTGGCTGATGGTCTCAAATGTTTTGTATGGGGCGGACTGCCCGGCGAGACCGTCACCGTTCGCATTACCAGAAGGAAATCGCACTTCGTCGAAGCGGTCGTCGAGGAAGTGGTCTCGCCAAGCTCCGACCGTATCCAGCCGCGCGATCATGATAGTTATCTTTCGACCAGTCCTTGGCAAATCATGCCACTAGAAGTTGAACAAACATACAAAGCAAAGTTGATCGACGACGCGTTCGCGCTGCATAATGTTACATTACCGGCGGCGATTGACATTTATTGCGACAATGTCGCATATGGTTATCGCAACAAAGTTGAATTCAGTTGGTATAGTGAATCGGTAGCGTCTCGAGCGGTATCTCAGAAAAAATCTGGGCTTGTCTCGGGTCCCGGATTATTTTCTGATAATAACCAAGAGATAGACGCGGATAGCGACCGTGAAAAATCATCTGGCGATACGCTTGACTTGGCATTTTTCCGTCGCGGCAGTAAAGGCAAGATTGTAGTCGATGGCACAAGTTTGGCGCGCCCAGAAATCAACAACTTGGCACGGGCTATCCGTGATTTACTGCGCCATAAACGCGTCGCGGCTCGCCAGCTCAAAACCTTGCTCATCCGCTGCGATCAGTCCGGAAGTTGCGTATGGCAGTTGTATGTTAAGGATCGCTTGCCCGAAATAATTACTGCTGATGAAGCCGCCAAGCTACCAGCTCAGGGCGGGGAAATTATCTATTCCGATCCGCGCTCGCCAGCCAGCCGCATCACCGAACGCTTGGCGCATTTCGGCAATACCACCTTGACTGACGCTATCCTTGACATACCATTCCGCTACGCCTGCGAAGGCTTTTTCCAAGTCAACATCCCGGTTTACGAGCAGGCGCTGCGCGATATGAAGGAGTGGGTACCATATGATTGCAATAGCCAACACTCGGGTCGGCAGCTCGGGCACCACCAGAAAATAATTCGGGACCCACGTAAAGTTGCCCAGATTTTTTCTGAGATGCCGCTCGCTGCCGATCGACCAACCCTCGACCTCTACGCTGGCGTCGGCACCATTGGTTTGACTATTGGCAGCGGCAACGTCACGCTGGTGGAAATCAACGCCGACGCTGTCCGCGAAATGCAGCGCAACATCGCCGAACTTGACCGCATCGACGCCCGCGCTATCCTCGCTCCCAGCGAACAAGCCCTCGACTATATTACAGGCAAGGAAATCGTCATCGTTGATCCGCCGCGCGCCGGCCTGCATCCCGACGTTATTGCAACATTGTTGCAAAAACTACCGCCACGCATCATCTATCTCAGCTGTAACCCTGTCACACAAGCCCGCGACGTTGCCTTACTCCAGCAAAACTACCGCATTGTCCACCACCGTGGCTACAACTTTTTCCCGCGCACACCGCATATTGAACACTTAATCATTCTTGATAAGAAGCCGTAAAGCTACTCTTTCCATACAGAATTTATCCGGCCAATTCGGATGCGAGGCTGGCTAATTGCTGCTATACTATTAGGTGATGTTTGACAAAGCCATTGACGCTATCAATAACGCGCAGAAAATTGTTGTAGTCCAAGCGGAAAATCCTGACGGTGATAGTATCGGCAGCAGCTTAGCCTTGGAAGAAATTCTAAGTGACCTCGGCAAAAATGTTCAGCTGCACTGTCCAGTTGATACCCCGAAATACTTACGTTACATTCACGGTTGGGATCGAATAACTAGCGATTTTGACACGAGTGCCGACTTAGCAATCATCGTTGATACTAATACCGAACTATTAATCAGTAAAAGTTTAAGTATGCCAGGTGTGCGTCATTTTCTTGAGACGCATCCCGTTATAGTGTTGGATCATCACGCAACTGATTCGACGCTGACTTTTGATACTACTCATATCAACCAGCCGGTAGTTGCAGCTGGCGAACTGATTTACAATCTAGCGCATACTGCCGGCTGGGTAATTAATCCGCAAGCTGCAGAAAATATGCTGATTGCTATCATGAGTGATAGCCTCGGCTTAACAACGCAAAATACCACAGCCGACTCGTTTCGTGTCGCTGGCGAATTAACTGCGCTCGGTGCTAGCAACTCAGCTATTGAAGAACGACGCCGCGAATTTATGAAAAAGTCGCAAGAGATTTTGGCATATAAAGGCCGCTTGATTGAACGTATCGAATATTTGCTTGATGGTAAATTAGCTATAATTCACATCCCGTGGGAAGAAATCCAGAAATATAGCGATCAGTATAACCCGAGCGTTCTAGTGCTCGACGAAATGCGTTTAGTTGAGGGGGTTGAAGTGGCTTGCGCTATCAAAACTTACCCTGACGGTAAATTAACCGGGAAATTACGCAGTAATATGCCAGTATCAGAGCAGATAGCTGGATATTTCGGCGGCGGCGGGCACGCTTATGCTGCAGGTTTTCGCGTGTATGACGATTATACAGTGATTGTGCGCGAACTAGTTGAGGCTGCGGATAAGTCTTTGCGCGGGTAATTTGTCTATATCTAAATTAAAAAACCGCTAGCGTAGTTGTAGCGGTTTTTTCTAATTCCACTAGTTATTTAGTAGATGAATTGTCCGAATGTACCTGGTCTTACTGTACGTTTGTTGTAATTGCCAGCGCGGTAATTCCAGCCCATTTCTGAAACAGTATAGCTGCCATCGCTATTAACCGACTCAACGTAAGCGACATGGCCGTTTGTCACCGCGACAGCTCCAGCGCGCGGGGCGCTACCAGTTGATTTACCAGCAGCTTGGGCGCTGGAGATCCAACCATAACCGGCATTGCCATATACAGCGACGTCTGGGCGGCGGCTGTGAACATAATCGGTGCACCACATACCGTTGCCAACGTAGTAGCTTGACGAGTTAATCGGCTTTGAGCTATACGATCGCGTAGTAACTGTAGAAGTCCGAGCTGATAGCGTAGAGCTGGCGGCTGCTTGTTGCGCTGCAACGATAGCTGACAAGCGGTCTGGCAAGACCTCTTCTGCGCTAGGAATTCGCAGCTTCTGCCCTATGTCAATAGTATTTGGGTTACTAAGCGACTCGTTGGCGTCAAAGATACGCGTCCAGGTTGTATTGTATTTTTCGGCAATCGACGCCAAGCTATCGCCTGCGGCTACTATCGCGTAGGTTGATTGTTCGATTGGTTTTGTTTCGTTAGATTTGTCCTTTGGTGCAGACGATGGTTTTTTAGTTTTATCGTCATCAACTCTGTCGGTTTGCTTTTCGTCCGCTTTTGCTAGCAAGGCTTTCTTGTTTTGGGTAGCTAGCAGCGGTGTTCTCCTTGCGATTGTTAATTTATTTTTATTTTGCTGTGCGAGTAGTAGCGAGCGGCCCGTACTCGTTTCGGCGTAGGCTGGGTGCGTTGCTATTAAACATATTGCACCAGCGGCACCGAGTGTCGTCAAGACCCCGTATAAACGCATAATTGTCTCCTTGGTTAAATACCCCCACGGATAGGCTAAACTTCAAATACTCGTGGATTTATGTCCTGGCTTATTATTGTTTTAATCGTAATTTTCACAGGACATGAGACCAATCATAGCAAAACGTAGTATTTTGGTCAATAATTTTATAGTGGTAATGCTACACTACCTCTGGAAAATTAGGTAGACTTTCGAGTTATTTTTTGGTATAATTGTAGACGTTTTATCAAATCAATGTTGGGAGACGTCAAGTCGCTTGTACCACAGAAAGGATTAAATATCTGATGGCTAAAAAAGCCGAATTATTAGAAAAAGCTGCCGAGCTTAAGCTTGACGTCAGCGAAAAAAATACTATAGCCGAGATTGAAACGGCAATTGCTGCCGCTGAAAAGCACTCAGTCCGCGAAGCGACAGTTGCCAAAGCTGGTAAGCGCAGCGCCAAAGCTATCGAAGAGGCTGAAGCTAAAGCTGAAAAAGAAGCTCGCAAAGAAGCTGGCGACACTACGCCGCAGGGCGACGCTGAAGCGGCTGTCAAAAAAGGTCCAGCGCCAAAGGTTCGTCCGTTGATTGAACGCCGCGGCAAAGCTTACCGCCAGGCTGCCGAAAAAGTTGAAAAAGACAAAGTCTACACGCTTGCCGATGCTATCAAACTTGCTACCGAAACCAATCCGAGCAAATTTGACGCTAGCGTTGAAGTTCACGTTCGTTTAGGCGTCGATCCGCGTCAAGCCGACCAAAATATTCGTTCGACCGTAGTCCTGCCTCACGGTACCGGCAAGACTGTCCGAGTAGCTGTTTTCGCAGCTGACACTGATGCCGACAAAGCCAAAAAAGCTGGTGCCGATTTGGCTGGCGATGAGGCTATTGTCAAACTTCTTGACAAGGGCACGCTTGATTTTGACGTCTTAATCGCTACGCCGGCTTACATGCCAAAACTCGGTAAGTACGCTCGTTTGCTCGGCCCGAAAGGTTTGATGCCGAACCCGAAGAGCGGTACTGTCTCGACCGACGTAGCCAAAGCTACCGAAGAAGCCAAAGCTGGCAAGGTTGAATATCGTGTCGACAAGCAGGCTGCTATTCACCTCGGTATTGGTAAAGTTAGCTTCGGCGCTGAAAAATTGCTTGAAAACGCCAATACTTTCTTTGCTAGCTTGCAGGCACAGAAGCCATCCTCTATCAAGGGCGTTTACATCAAATCTGTTGCTGTCACTACCACTATGGGTCCAGGCATCAAAGTTGATTATCAAGCAAAATAAAATCATATAATTTCAGAGCGAGACTTAGCATCTCGCTCTATTTTTAGAAGGAGGGGAGGGATGAGACAATATCTTGATTTACTTGACCGTATTCTAGCAGAAGGTGTTGAGAAGCGCGATCGGACAGGTACTGGTACGCTCAGTATCTTCGGGCATATGATGCGTTTTGATTTGCGCGAAGGCTTTCCACTACTTACCACCAAAAAGCTCTTTACCAAAGGTATCTTCGGCGAGTTGATTTGGTTTTTGCGTGGCGATACCAACGTGCACTGGCTGCAAGAGCGCGGAATTCATATCTGGGACGAGTGGGCTAACGAGAACGGCGATCTCGGTCCAGTTTACGGCGCGCAGTGGCGGGCATGGCCAGCACCTAATGGTGAACATATTGACCAGATTGCTAACGTTATTAATCAACTACGCGCTAGTCCAGACTCACGGCGGCTAATCGTTACCGCTTGGAATCCTGCCGAAGTAGGCAACATGGCTTTGCCGCCATGCCACATGCTGTTTCAGTTTTATACTACGCCTGCCGATTCTAAAGATCCTGACCAGCGGCGCTGGTTATCGTGCCGGCTTGATCAGCGATCGTGCGATACATTTCTGGGTGTCCCATTCAACATCGCTAGCTACGCTCTGCTGACTATGATAATTGCACAGCAGGTTGATATGCGGCCGCGTGAATTTGTTTGGATGGGCGGCGATGTTCATTTGTATCTGAATCATCTCGAGCAAGCAAAACTTCAGTTGACGCGCCAACCGCGTCCGCTGCCAACTCTCGATATCACGCCAAAACCATCAATCGATGATTATGACCTTGATGATTTCAGGTTAAAAAACTACAATCCATGGCCAGCTATCAAAGCGCCAATTTCAGTCTAAATATTGCTGCATGGCAAGACTACTTTTCATATATCGCAAATATATAAGGATAAATGTTAGCATTATCAGCAGCATGTGATTCTTCTGATGTTTTACGCCAAGTATCGTCAAGCTCGGGGAAAAATGTATCCGCTGGAAGTTCTGCGTCGACTTCTGTAGCGCATATTTTACTTACCACATTTGATTTGAGTGCGGCCGCGTAAACGGTTGCGCCGCCAATGATGTATATTGTATCTTTGCTTGCCATTTGCAGAGCGCTTTCTAACGAGCTAGCTGTAGCGATACCATCCAGCTTGGAATGAGTTAATACGATATTCTGGCGATTTGGTAGCGGACGGCCAATAGATTCATAAGTTTTGCGGCCCATAATTACTGTACCGCCAGTGGTTAATTGGCGAAAATGCTGCAAATCTGCTGGCAAACTGCGCCCCCACGGCAGTTTGTTGTCAATGCCAATACCGCGCCGGCGATCGTAGGCGACTACTATGCTGCACTGTTTTTTCTGATCGCGTCCCATCAACTTAATCATATCACAGGCTAGTTGTGTAAGCGGTAGCGGTGAATGTATAATGAAAAGACATGAAAACAGATTCGACCGAATTATCATCGCCAACTGGCATTTATAGCGATAGAGAAATCGCAGCAGCACTAGCAGGCGGTCATATCGTTTGCGACCCGGCGCCAGCGCGTATCAATGGTAGCAGTGTTGATGCAACGCTTGGCCATTATTTTTATAGAGCTGGCGCTCAAGGTAAGGAAAGGTTGTTTAACCCATTCGACGAAACTGACGTTCGGCGCTACTTTGGTGAATACAAAATTGCCAAGCCGTGGCACGAAGTTCGCCGCCGAATTACTGATCAAGGTGTCGCTAGCATTGATAGCATCAAAGGTATTAACGACGATCATCCGGTCATCGTCTTGCGGCCAAACGAGCGAATTCTGGCACATACTCATGAATTTATTGGTATTCTGCCGCCAGGTACTACCAGTATGCAGGCTCGTAGTACTACTGGCCGTATCGGCATCTCGGCTTGCTACTGCGCTGGTTGGGGCGACCCAGGCTATATTAACCGCTGGACTATGGAGATTCACAACCTCAACGAAAACGAGTACATCATACTACCAGTCGGCTACCGTATAGCGCAGATTGTCTTTAGCGCCACTGGACCAGTGGCTACCGAATACGCCAAGGCTTCTGGTAATTATCAAGCTAATATTAGCGCTGATCTTGCCGCTGTTAAAGCTGCTTGGCGGCCGTGGATGCTACTGCCGCGAGCTTATGCTTCGCCGGTAGAATTACCACATCCTATCGCTGGTCTTAGCGAAGGATTACTGTAAAGGCTGGAGATTGTGTAATGAGCGGTACTTATATCGTTATCGAAGGTAACGACGGTACAGGCAAATCAACCCAAGCTGAGCTACTCGCTGATTACTGCCGCCAGCAAGGCCGGGAAGTGATAATTGTAGAGGAGCCTGGCAGCGACGACCCAGATAAAACCACGCCCATTGCTAGCTACTTGCGCTCGCTAATCAAAAACGGCGCTCTAACCCGCGATCCTGAAATTAACCTAGCGCTATTTAGCGCTGCTCGCCGCGAATTATGGCAACAAAAAATTGCGCCAGCCTTAAATCGCGGCGCTGTTGTCATTTCGGCGCGTAACTATATTTCAACTTTAGCCTATCAAGGTTATGGCGAGGGAGTTAATACGGATCATATTATGGCAATTACTAAACTTTTTACAGACGAACGTTACATGAAGCCGGATTTCATTATTATTTTGACCCTTGATAACGAGAACGAGCGTAAAAAACGGATTGCTAAGCGCAGCCAAGGTATAGACACTTCAGATACTTTCGAGTCGCGTAGTAGTAATTTTCAGAAACGCGTTGATGCCGCCTATCGTACAATTGCTAGCAAATTGCCTTCGTCTTACGTTATAGAATGTTACAGCAATGGTCATTACAAGACAGCCGAGCAAATAAACGCTGAAATTCAATCAATTGTTCAGCAGTTATAATTCAATTATATCCAGCTCTTTCAAAAGATGCTCAAGCTCGTGGAATAGTTTCTCGCCGCCTTCGTCTGATTGGCCGTTAGTTTCGTAACTGTCAGGATTTAAGCGGCTCATACGGTCGTAGATGTCGTTTAGTACTCCTACAAATAATTTACGCGTTTTACGAGCCTCTTCGTCTAGGGCTTTCTTTCTAGGGTCGTCATCAGGTAACTCATAGTAGCCTTCTTTCTTGAGCTTGGTATCGATATACTTGTAAGCAATGTGCGCAATGTCGCCGATTCGCGACCGCCGGCGTTCGTCTATAGTCAAGAATTGGAATTCGATAGGAATATCAACTATCTCGCCAGGCTGGTACGGATGTTCTTGTCTCACGATAAACGTTACTTTCGAAACCTCCATCTTCTTGTAGCCGCGTTTTTCAATATCTGCTTCGGTTTGCTGTTTTATTTCGATTTCTGATTTATCTACGCCAGCTTCGGCTAGGGCTTGAGTCATTATCTCGACATAGTCGCCAGCGCCTTGGATGTAGAGGGCGGATTTTTTACTAGGTGCTTTTTGCAATTCAATATTTGGCGTGTTGGAAAGGATTTTTACTATTTCAGCAAAATTTTTCGCCGACGATTGCTTATCGGGCGAGATATCCATCATGGCAAATGGGTCCATAGGCATATCGCCGTTGCTGCGATTTAATTTATCAGCAAGCGAGCCGATAGTCTTCAAGCGGTAGTTGCCAGAAATCAGACAGCCGTTAGGTAGTTGAGCTGCGAATTCGCCGACTTCAGCAGGACATTCTCCGCTATAATCAGGGCCGACTACAAGCGAAACATCGTATTTGTCACCGAAAATATTCTCCAATATACGCCTGACGCCGACTGTCCTTATATTGAATAACATGTCTCTTGCTTGCTCTATCGAGGCAAATTTGTTCAACTTCTCGAGACGGATGCGTTTTGCTAGGCCTAGCAGTTTCGAGCCTAAAGCTTCTAATCCTAGTACTTCGCATAGCGGAGCATAGAACGATTCTGCTTCTAAAACATCTTGCAACAGCGCGGACTCTCGGTTGGATACCGGATGTTCTAGGTTATCAATTAATTCGCAAGCTTTAATAATCACAGATTCGATATTTACAGTCTGCAAGAAGTCTTTCATGTATTCCGGATCTATGCGAGCCTCCGATACGGCCCAAGCTTCTCTTGGAACGACACCCTCGTACCTATCGGAAATGACGCTGGCTATATCTTTGCGGCGATTATTCTCGTCTGGCAAGCTTGCGGCGGCTTCGTCGGCTAATGTTTTTCGATGTCTGCCAGCTGCTACCTCAATCTCGTCGAAGCCTGACAAGAGATTCCGCATATAGCGTGCTTTATCATGGGGGATTCTGGGATCGGTAAAGTATCTTAATAGCGCTATCCCAGCAGCGTCGCGCGATTCTTGGCTATATTTTCCGTCTGGGTTGCGGAATCGGGATACGATATCATGCAGCATAATTGCATCGCGCGTATCAGGCATAAGATCGCCGGCAAAAGCCTTAACTAACCCATAAACTCTATGAGCATGCTCAATCAGATCAGGACGCTCCCGCGAGGCTGCTCTTAGATAATCAATAGCCAGACTGTCAACTAGGTCGTTTGAATTATACTTCTCTGGATATTGTTGACTGGAAAAACCCTGCTTGTCAGCAGGGTTAAGCGTATTATGTTCCCCCAGTATGAACACCAGGGCTCGCTTTCGTTCTCACGAATCTCTATTGTACCAGAAACGCCTAAATATGTCAAGCATTTGCTATTGTGTAATGCAGCAAAATTTGCTATAATAGATACTAGACATTGCCAGAGACAGCGGCCGCAGGAGTAATTCTGCTTAATATGCCGCCGAGGGAATCAACTTTTCCTGTAGTATAGTCTTTGGCGAGCGCCAAAGTTTTTTTGTTGCTCGCCGAATGTCGCCCCTTAACAATACGATTGCATAAATATCAAATAAACCAAAGGAGTATTATCAATGGCAATTTCCAAAGATAAGAAACAAGCTTTGGTTGCAGAGATGAGCGAGTTGTTTGCCAGCGCAAAAGCTATTGCAGTGGCTAAATACCAGGGCACCAGCGTAGCTGAATTGCAAGAGCTGCGCAAAGCTGCTCGCGAAAATGGCGTAGTCGTCAAAGTTGTCAAGAACCGCTTGGTGCGCGTAGCTTTTGCTGCTAGCGAGACGTTCAAAGAGACTGATACCTCTGCGTTGCAAGGCCAGCTAATTTATGCTGTTTCTAGCGACGACGAGGTGATGGCTGCTAAAGTTCTTAACGACTTTGCAAAGACTCATCCTAGCGTTGAGCTAGTCGCTGGATTCAGCGGTGAGGGCTTGGCTCAGAGCGCTGCCGATGTGGTAGCTCTGGCTGGCTTGCCGAGCAAGAATCAGCTCATCGCCGAGGCTGTGGCACAACTGCTCAGTCCGGTACACGACGTTACCAACGCGCTCTCTGGCAATCTGCATGCATTGCTGGACGGTGTGGCAGACAAAGCAACCGCTTAAGCAACCAATCTAATTAAAAAGTTTTAACTACAAGGAGAATTACTATGGCAGACCTAAAGAAACTTGCCGAAGAACTGACTAAATTGACAGTTCTCGAAGTAAATGAATTAAAGAATATCCTCAAAGAAGAATACGGCATCGAGCCAGCTGCTGCCGCAGTTGCCGTTGCTGGTCCAGCTGCTGACGCTGGTGCGGCCGCCGCTGACGAAAAGACTGAATTTACTGTCACCTTGAAAGACGCTGGCAGCCAAAAAGTCGCCGTCATCAAAGCCGTCAAGGAACTAACCGGCCTTGGCCTCGGCGAGGCGAAAGCTTTGGTTGATAACGCGCCAAGCCCAATCAAAGAGAAAGTCAGTAAAGACGAAGCCGAAGCTGCCAAGAAAGCCTTGGAAGAGGCTGGCGCTACTGTCGAAGTCGCTTAATCTCGAATATATTTCCAGATTCGCACGATCGTATTGTTTTAGAAAACGCCTCCAAAATCTGGGGGCGTTTTTGTATGCCTGAAGTGGTCGACGATTTTTACAACGACTTTGCGTTCATATCTGTTAAACTTGTGGAAAGATAGCCTAAAGGGTTGACGTGATATCCTGATGCGTTATAATTGGAATGATATTATAAAAACATACAAAGGATTGCGAGACTAGTATGTCAGAATTACCAGAGAAACAAGTCAAGCGGCTCAAGATGCTTATTCAAGACGCCGAGACTAATTTGGCTGCTGCCAAAGAGTTGCTAATTAGCATAATGGGCGAAGACGGGCAAGTCGTGATGCCAACTAACAGCCGCGAAGATGTTTCGGGTAAAGTTATCGAGGGCGTTTTCGACGGCCAGACGATGGTCGGCCCAGATGGCAAAAATTACCCGGTACCGGCTAATTATGCTAGCAAGTCTAAGCTAGTTGAGGGCGATATCCTCAAACTAACTATCGCTGATGATGGCGGTTTCATATACAAGCAAATTGGCCCGGTTGCCCGCAAGCAAGTTATCGGTACGCTTACGCAGCATGACGGCGCTTACTATGTTGAAGCGCAAGGTAAAGAGTATCGGATTTTGCTGGCGAGCGTGACTTATTTCCGTATCAATGTTGGCGATCAGGTTACTATCATTGTGCCAGAAGACAATCCTGATGCTACCTGGGCGGCAGTTGAAGCAGCTCTATAATCTATAAGTTTGGATTGTCACAAATAGGGGTATTAATGCATGATTTAGGCGAGGGAACTTTTCGGTTTACACGGGTCAGCTACGATCCCAGTAGTAACTTGCCGTATTTGCGCGTCATGGATGATGGCGGTAAGTTCTGGCGTATGCAGCCGCAAGGCGAGTTTACTCTATCATTTGATACTAGCACCAAAAAATGTATTGGTTGGTACGATTTGGCAGCTAAACAATGCCATCGCTGTCCCGGTGACCGCCAGCTTGATGATAAATACGAGCAATGTCCAGAGTGCCAGCAGAAGACTGGCTTCAATCCAGCATTCTACAATACTACCAATATCAGCCAACAGCAGGCTGAGCTGAATCAGCAGCCGCATATCTTATACTTAGCTTATTTCTCGCCAGAGGTGATAAAGGTTGGCATTTCTTATGCTGAACGCAAACTAGCGCGATTGTTAGAACAAGGTGCCCGCAATGCTGCTATCCTTGAAGTATTTCCTAGCGCTAACATCGCTCGCCAATACGAAGCGAAGATCGCCCGGCTGCCAGGTCTTTGCGAGAGTGTGCAGCTGCGCAAGAAAGCAACAATTCTAGCAAATGAGCATTACGATCCGACGCTGGCCGAGCAGAAATTACATCAAACAATTCAGCGGATCGCAGAGCAGTTAGGCGTTAAATTTGATAACAGCGAGTTCTTAAATTTATCGCCATACATGCTAACTATCGAACCAAAAAGCGATGATCTAACAGAAATAATCGAGCCAAAAATCGCTGGACGCTTTGCTGGATTAATCGGCGGTATATTAATTATGCGACAGGATAGCCGCTTTATTTTCTCACCGATTAAAAAATATATTGGATATGATATAACCATAAGTCGCACTGTCGAGCAGCTAGATTTGGCGCCGGTTCAAGCTTCACTATTTTAACTAATCACTAATTCTGCGCTATAATGGATAACAAATGGGTAAGGCTTTATATCGGAAATATCGCAGCCGGTCGCTGAGCGAGATTGTCGGGCAGCCGCATATTACGGCGATTTTAGAGCGGGCAATCGCTAACGGAACGACGGCGCACGCTTATTTATTGACAGGACCGCGCGGCGTTGGCAAAACGTCGATTGCGCGGATTCTGGCACACGAAATTAATCGCTTGCCGTATCGCGATGAATCAACTCATCTCGACATTATCGAGATTGATGCAGCCAGCAATAATTCAGTTGAAGATATCCGTGATTTGCGCGAGAAGGTTCAGATTGCGCCCGTTAGCGCTCCCAAAAAAATCTATATTATTGACGAGGTTCACATGCTGAGCAAATCAGCGTTCAATGCACTGCTCAAAACGCTTGAAGAACCGCCCGAGCATGCTGTGTTTATCCTAGCAACCACTGACGCCGATAAATTGCCAGCTACGATTCTTAGCCGCGTTCAGCGCTTTAATTTCCGGACAATTAGCCAAGACGAAGTTGCCGCACATTTGCGTACCATTGCTGATGCCGAGCAGATTTCTATCGACGACGACGCATTGCAGCTAATTGCCCGCTATGGGCAGGGAAGCTTCCGCGATAGTATTAGCCTGCTAGATCAAATGCAAAATTTAAGCAGCGAAACAATCACTGCCGCTATGGTCGAAGATTCGCTAGGCTTAGCAAGCACGGCTGAAATTCAACAGCTGTTAAAGGCTTATTGTGCGGGCGATTTACAAACTATCGCCGATACCTTGCGTACGCTTGAGCATAGAGGTGTGCCAGCCAATGCTATCAGCGAGCAATTACTGTACGAAATCCGTAGCGACATCATCAATAAATCTAATTGCTTACCGCTAGCCGACAGATTATTGTCAAACCAGAAAACCGCTTGGCCGTATGTCAAATTGCTGATAGCACTCAGTTCTAATGCAGATGTTTCTAATTCTGATGTTTCTGCGGCGTCAACGCCAGCGCAGCCGGAATCAGCGCAACCAATGACTGTGAATGAACCAGCGCCTGTTTACGCGCCGCAGCCAGCTAGCGATACTCCGCAAAAAAAGAAGAAAAATGCCCAGCCAAATCAAACAGCTAATTTTGACTGGTCAAAATTTCTCGAGGCTGTTCACACAAAATCCACTGGCGCCTATAGTTATCTCGCGAAAAGCGGCTACGAGTTAGACGATCAGCAGTTAACGATTTTTGCTGGTAAGAAATTTGCTAAAAATCAAATCGAAAAGTCGCTGCCAGTGCTTGCTGGCGCTCTACAGGCACAAAAGCTTGACCGTGAAATTATCGTCAGCACTAAGCCAAAACCGCCAAAAGATAGCCAAACCGCCGCTATTCTTGATATTATGGGCGGAGGAGAAGAGGTGAATTTGTAATGGCCAAGCAAAAAGAAGTCGCTGCCAAAATACCGCCGCAGAGTATCGACGCCGAGATGAGCTTGCTCGGAGCAATTTTGATTGACGACGACGTGCTAGCGGATGTCAGCGAGACAGTAAAACCACAAGATTTTTACGACAAACGGCACCAGCTGATTTTTAAAAGTATGATGCATTTGTACGAGCAGCATAAGCCAGTCGATCTCTTGACTTTAACCGAGGAACTCAAGAAGACGGATAATTTCGAGACAATTGGCGGCTCGACGTACTTAACCGAGCTAACCAACTATGTACCTACGGCTGCTCACGCTGCTAGCTATGCTGAAATCGTTGCTCAGAAAGCTGTTCGCCGGCGTCTGATCAAAGCTAGCGGCGAAATCAGCGAGCTAGGATTCGACGAAGAAATTCCAACCCAGGAAATCCTCGAAAAAGCCGAAGCCGAGCTATTCAACGTCTCTGACCAAACGATTAAGCAAGATCTGGTCAGTATCGAAACTATCCTCGACGAGAGTTTTTCGCGCATCGAGGAGTTACACCGCAATAAAGGCCAGCTACGCGGTATCCGTACCGGCTATCAAGATCTCGATAACATGACTGCCGGCTTGCAGCGCAGCGACCTATTTATATTGGCAGCCCGGCCATCTATGGGTAAGACGACGTTTGTCACTAACTTGGCATACAATGTGGCGACTATTGCTAAACTGCCAGTGCTGTTCTTTAGTCTCGAGATGAGTAAGCAGCAGCTAATCGACCGCATGTTGGCTGATGCCGCTGGTGTTGACAGCTGGAACATTCGGACCGGTAACCTCAGCGATGACGATTTTGCGAAAATCAGCGAAGCCATGGGCGAGATGGCTGAAGCGCCGATTTATATTGATGACACGCCAGCACTTAGCGTTCTCGGTATGCGCACCAAAGCCCGCCGAATTGCGCATAATCAAACGCTCGGGTTAATCATCGTCGACTATCTACAGTTGATGCAGGCGAACGGTAATTACAACGGCAATCGCGTTCAAGAAGTTAGCGAAATTAGCCGCGGCTTGAAGGTTATCGCTCGCGAGCTGAATGTGCCAGTGATAGCGCTTAGCCAGCTTAGCCGGTCGGTTGAGAATCGTACGCCGCCAATCCCGCAGCTAGCTGACCTGCGCGAGTCGGGAAGTATCGAACAAGATGCTGATATTGTTACGTTTATTTATCGCCCTGGCTATTACGAACCAGACAACCCAGATGTCGCCAATATCACCGACTTAATCATTGCCAAGCACCGTAATGGCCCGGTTGGCAAAGTTCAATTATACTTCCATCCAGAGCGCCTGCGTTTTATGTCGCTCGATAAGCGCCACGAATAATCTCTCGCGTGATATAATCATAATTAGTATGCGTAAACCTGCGGACTATACTTTATATAAATATCGCTATGTTTTGAGTTATTTTTGTATCGCTGTGATTTTGGTGGCAGTGCTATGGATCGGCGTATTGTATACTCCTGGCGGTTTGCGCGAGCAAGAAATCAAATCTGTCAGCCAAGCTAGTATGCTATCGCGCCAAACTCTTGAACCGTCGATGGTGGTAAATTTGCCATATTATCTGTTGCAGCGGCTATCGATTTTTGTGTTTGGCGTCAGTGAGTTTTCAATTAAACTGCCGTCAATTGCGCTAGGCACCTTGACTATGCTGGGCATTTTCATGTTGATTCGCGCTTGGTTCAAGCCTAATGTTGCTGTCATCTCGACGGCCGTATTGGCGACTTCAACGCATTTTCTGTTTCAAGCGCAAGACGGTACGCCCGGTATTACCTTTAGCGCTGTTGCGGTATGGCTGATGGTTGCGGGTATGTATGTAACGCGCGGCAAACATTTTCATACATTCTGGAAAGTGCTTGGCGGCGTGTTGATGAGCGTCGCGCTTTATTTGCCGATGGGTGTATACCTGGACTTAATTATAATTATCGTGGCTTTAGTTCATCCGCATATCCGAGCGATTATCAAGCGGCTGCCCAAGAAAAAACTACTCATTGCACTGCTGGTCGGCTTGGCTGCGATGGCGCCTCTAGTTTATGCCTTAATATTAGAGCCAAAAGGTATTGGCAAGGTACTGCTCGGTTTACCGTCAGACTTCGTGCATCTCAAAACTAATGCGCTGCTTTCGAGCCTTAGCTTGTTTGGTTTTGCTGCTACTGATAGTGCTGCTGATGGTCTGCTGAGGCCGGCTTATGCTATGCCGTTGACGGCTATTGCCTTGCTAGGTTTTTGCCGCCTGGCAGCCACGCATTATACAGCGCGCAGTTATGTTACTATCTTGATGAGCTTGGTTATGGTGCCGCTCGCCTTGCTTAATTATAACAATCAGTATGCAGTATTTGTTCTAATGGTGATTGCAGTTGCCACTGGCTTTGATTTCTTGATTCGCTACTGGTATCGGCTATTTCCGTGTAATCCATATGCTCGCGTTGCGGGTTTGCTGCCATTGAGTGTGTTAGTTAGCGGATTGATTTATATTAGCGTTAATCAATATTTTAACGGGTATACGTACAATCCGGCTGTTGTTCGCGCCTACAATAGTGATCTATCGCTAGTTAATGCCCAATTGCAGCGTCAAAAAAATATGATACTCTTGGCTAATGCGGACGAGGCGCCTATTTATAATCTAGCTGCTCACTACAATAAATCCTTAACGGTTGCTACCGAGCTTAATCCCGAAGCAACTCAAGCGGTGGCGACACGCGCCGCCGCAAGATTCCGAAAGACTGGCAGCTAGAGAGTATTATAACTAACGCTCGTGCTCAAAATAGCGATCGGCTCTATGTCTACAAAAAATTGCCGTAATAAGTTATAATTGGTAGAGTTAATTTCTGAAGAAGGGGAGTCAAAATGGCCTTGAATCAAATGAAAATGTTGAATGATTTGCGCAAAGCGCAGAAAGCTTTAGCCAAAGAAATTGTCGAGGTTGAGGCGGGCGACGGTGCAGTCATTGTTCAAATCACCGGCGAGCTCAAGATTAAGTCAATTAAAATTAATCCAGAGTACGTTGATCTGGATAACATCCACCAGCTTGAACACTGGATCGAGATTGCTATCCGCGACGGTATGGCTAAAGCGCAGGAAATTGCTGCCGAAAAGATGAAACCGCTGATGGGCGGGCTAGGAAGTCTCGGATTATAAACTAATGGCACTATTGCCAAGCGCACTTGAGCGTGTTATTGAAGAGCTGGGTCATTTGCCAGGCGTTGGGGCGCGGACGGCTGAGCGCTATGCTTATTTCTTGCTAAAAAACAATTCTCGCACCACCGAAGCGTTAGCGAACGCTTTGCGGCAGCTGCACGCGCAGGTCAAAAGTTGCCCGAAAACTTTCGCGCTAATTGACGCTGACCAGGAAATCTCGCCCTTGTATAGCGATCCGAAACGCGATCGCCAGCTAGTTGCCGTTGTTGAAGAGCCGCTAGATATAGTGGCATTAGAACGCACCGGGCAATTCCAGGGTACTTATCACGTATTGGGCGGAACGATTTCGCCGATTGACGGCGTCGGGCCGGAGCAGCTTCATATACCTGAGCTATTGCAGCGATTGCGCGACGATAACGTCGAGGAAGTCATTATTGCTACCAACGCTAGCGTCGAGGGCGAATCGACCGCGCTATTCATCCAGCGCCAAATCAAGGAATCGCACCTGGTTACCAAGGTCTCGCGTTTAGCTCGCGGCATTCCTGTGGGCGTCGATCTAGAGTATGCCGATCAAATTACCCTCGGGCACGCGCTGGAAGGGCGACGGTTTTTGTAAAAAAAGAAAATAGCCCGCCGAAAACGTGCTCAAGCCGGAAACTGGATCTCAATCCAGCAGACGCTAAAATGCGCGTCTCGAACCGAATTGAACAATTTTCAGCGAGCTATTTTCAGCGGGCCCCTCTATCGCTTCTCACCGTCCTGCTTGCGCCAGTGACGCATCAACAGAACGAGAGCTGTAGTACCAGGGATGATAATGGCAGCCGCAACTGCGGCGCATGCCATATCGGATACTCCGATATGGTGAAGCGCCGCAACCACCACCATAGAAACCATGGTAGGCACGGAGCCGAGATAGCTCTCGGCAGCTACCTGGCCGTTCATTTTCTTCACCTCCTCTCAAAGGGTGAGCTCAAAACAAAGGACGACTCTTCGCCCCTTGAGAACTTTGAGCGAAAAGTCAATATAAATTATATCAATATTAGGACAAAAAGTCAAATTTTCCGTAAAATTACACTGTGTTTTTGTAACTTTACTTGCATAAAAAGACGGCAGATCCAGTTAGTTGTATTATATGAGTTTGTTAGTTTTACTTTTCTGACTTTTTCTTCTGCTTTGACTTTACAATTGGCGAAGCAACAGCGCAGCCAATCGCTCCAAGTATCGATACGACGGCGATTTGGCGCATAATATATTTGCCTCTGCCGAACGGGCCCTCTTCCCACGCCATATGAGCTTTCAAGCTCTCTGAAGTTATCGGGCAATTTTTCTTGGTGTCTTTGAATCCGGAACTTGGCTGGCCGTTTTTGACGCAAACGTATTCTGGTTCTGGTTCGGACGGCGGTACGCAGCTGACAGCAATTAATACTGCCGCAATAGCCGCAAGCGATCCAGCGATGATTAATAGTAATTTTGGCGTTTTCATAAAACCTCCTCAATTTAACAAAGCTTACAGATATTGTAACACGAGGTTTACCTGTTAATAATTTTTAACCTGCTATGTCAAGCAAATCGCAATACGCTAAACCTATATTGACTGAATGAGTTGCTGGTAAATGCCGTGCGTCTGTCTAATTCTTGCTACTGATACCGATTCGTTTACGGTGTGCGCTTGGTCGAAATCGCCAGGACCGTAGATGACAGTCTCTGCGCCAATGGCCTGGAAGAACGCTTGATCGGTGCCGCCGTAGCTGACTGCTGTCTCAGCTTCTGGTAGCAAGCGCTGCATGGTTTTCAAGATTTTGGCGTTCGTATCGCACAAAGCAGACGGCACAGGTGTAGCGGGATGCCGCCATGTGCAGTTGTAGCGGGCAGTTATCTCGCCAACCCAATTTTCAAAGTCTGCGTCCAGGGGCGGCGTGGTGCGGATATCGACCATCACAGAGCTAACGCCAGCTGTTTTGTTGTTAGAGTATGACCCTGCAGGTTCAACGCGCGTTGGCGTGAAGCTAGGAGCACCCAAAATATCGTGGCTATAGGCGGCATGAAGCTGTTCGCGAATCTCTGGCAAATCATTCAGGAACGACACTACGGCTGGCAGTGAACTATCGTAATAAGCGCTCTCTTGCGAGGCGTGGCTTGATGTGCGCTCAAAGATAAATTCAACAAACTTGTTGCCGCGATGTCCGATCTCGATGCGATTATCCGTCGGTTCGGCGATGGCGCAGCTAACTTCCTCGTACTGTGTCTTTTCTGAAAAATACTTCGCAAAATCAGCCGACCCAGCGCCGTCAACCTCTTCGCTAGCAACGGCGACGCACCACACATCAAGATCATCGCGCCGGTTATTTGCGTATTCGGCGGCGGCTATCATTTGTAGAGCGACGCCAGCTTTCATGTCGGTGGCACCCAGACCATACAGCCGGCCGCTCATAACGTATGGTTGCCACGGACTCTGCCGCCAAGCCGACTCATCGCCAGGAGAAACCGTATCAACATGCCCGCACAAAATAAGCGCACGCTTTGCTATCTGCTTTTTGGCACGGATTAACCCGGCGGTAAAGCGCTCATCAGTAATAACCTCGTCAAAATTAGCTGATCGCATCCATGATGCAACGAAATCTAAAGCTTCTGCCTCGTTGTCCGATACTGACGGTATAACAATGAGCTGCTTAGCTAATTCAATGATATCTAGTTGGTCTCGGTCGGAGTGTCCCATACCATTACGGTATCACAACAACCATGCTTTTTGCTACCCTGACCATACAACGGACACTCTTGGCATAATTCCAATGCCTCTGGGGGCACTTCGTCTGCTGATTCTATCTCGCGCCCGCCAAGCCGTTTGGCTATAGGCAGGCTATCTGAATTACAAAATGCATAAGGTGTAATTCCTTCGTCTTGCATTGCCTTAATAATTCTTTTAAATAATATAGTTCCGACGCCGTGACCGCGCAGGCTATCGTCGACTTTGAGTGAGCCGACTTCAGACATTAGACGGGCGCCGTGCTTGATTGGTTCCATCGCTCCAACGTACCCGACTACATTGTTTGTGATAAAGTTAGCGTCTATAACGTCTTCGGTTTCAGGCAGCCGCAAGGCTACGATATCAGTATGTTTACTGGTGATATCTGCATCAGATACAAGCAGCATCTGTTTATCGCCTGGGCTGCGGCGGTTGACGAAATTAGAAATCGCTTTTATAGCGGTGGACGCCTCATCGTCGCCTAAGCGCGAAGTTAGCTCACCTAGCGGCATAATTAACAGTTTGATTTCCGCTTCTTTCGACTTTGGAGCGGTGGTGATTACTTCAGCCATATCTTCATATTATAGCATAAATACTATAGAAATACAAGGGCAGCTAATGTGCTAGTGGCGGCAATGAGATATAATAAATGCTATGAATAATAAGCAAACTCCTGAACTTAATAAAGTTAAACTATTGGTTCGTGAATTACTAGGCGGCGACACCTCAGGACACGCTGACGATCATGTCGAGCGGGTAGCGCAGTTGGCTGAGCGGTTTGCCAGCGAATGCGGCGAGCCGGTGGATTTGCAAGAAGTGTTGTTGACGGCTTGGCTGCATGACGTTGATGATTATAAATTAGTTGGCAAAGAGCAAGCTGAAAAGCTGGAAAACGCCAAGCGAATTATGGCGCAGGCTAGTGTGGCGGGCGGCTTGCAAAAGGCTGTTTTAGAAAACGTTGCGGCGATTGGTTATAGCAAACGGCTGAACGGCAAGCAACCGCAGCGCCTGGCGGGACAGCTGGTGTCTGACGCTGATATGTGCGATGCTATTGGCGCGGTTGGGATTGAGCGGGCGCTGGTTTATGCTTGCCATCACGGCGGGCGGATTTTTGATCCCAAAGTTTGGCCGAATGTTAATCTGGCGGCGCATGAATATAATGCTGACGGCAATACCCACGATACCGACGGCTTCATTAATCATTTCTTTGAAAAGCTGCTGAAACTGAAAGGATTGATGTTGACCGAGCCGGGGCGAATAGAGGCAGAAAACCGCCAGCAAATTATGGTTGATTTCTTGCGCCATTATTTCCGCGAGAAGAATGTCCCGGACTGGAGCGAGTTTTTAGAAGAATACTTACGCCGTTGATAGGTGGCTGAAGTGCTTTCTTGTTTATTTCAGTTCTCTGTCTGGAAAGCTGGTGTTCAAAATTTTTAAGCCGGCGTCGACGACCAATTGGCAGGCTTGCTGTTGCGAGAGGGGTGCGAGGTGCTTGTTCTCGCCGCTTGGGTGGAGTGAATATCCAAATTTGCCAAGCGCCAGTAATTCAATTTGGATTCCATGGCTGCAGCAGCAGCTGCTAATTTGCGGCATTGACACTCAGACGCCCGAGGTACCTGAATCGTGGCGACCAGATTACTCGTTGTGGCGACAGACTTTTGAAAAGTATGATGTAAATTCAGAAACTATATTGGTTGGTCATAGTTGTGGCGGGGGTTTTCTAATTCAATGGATGAGTGAGAATCCGCAAATTTGTGCAGGCGACGTTTATCTTGTTGTACCAGCTTTTGGTGATAAGTTTAACCCCGAAGCTCCATATGATGAGCTGCTTCGTGGCGGTATGGCCGACGATACTTTTCCTGAGTTGTTTGAGACAATATTGCGTAATAGAAAATGACTATAGAAGAAGAGGTTGGCTGACATAATCAGCAGCCTAGTTGCTTGATATAAGATATAATAGTACTTGTGAATAAACAGTTGCAGCAAAAGCTCAAAACTCTACCGCGCAGCCCCGGTGTTTATTTTCATAAGTCGGCAAGCGGCGAGATCATCTATATCGGCAAAGCGGCGGTGCTGAAAAACCGTGTGCGTCAGTATTTTCAGAGTAGCAAAGATTTTGACGCCAAAACTCGGGCGCTGGTCGCCGAAATTTATGATACCGATTGGATCGAAACCGAGAGCGAGATTGACGCGCTATTCCTAGAAAGCGAGATGATCAAGCGTTATATGCCGCGCTACAATATTTTGCTGCGCGATGATAAATCACAAACTTTCGTGCGAATTGATATGAAAAGCGAATGGCCGACGGTGACTTTTACGCGCAGCCCTGCTGATGACGGTGCGACCTACATTGGCCCTTTTTATAGTGGTTTGCCAGTCAAGAAGGCGCTGCGTTATTTGCGCAAAATTTTTCCTTATTATATCAAGCCGCCCAGACGCGAACACGCTAATTTAGAAGAGCAAATCGGTTTGGCGCCCAGCCTTGATATGACTAGCCACGAGTACAAGAAATCTTTGCGCAAGCTGATCAAGTATATAGAGGGCGGGCGTGTCAAAATTGCGCAAGAAATTGAGCGTGATATGAAGCGGGCGGCGCGTAATCAAGAATTCGAGACAGCCGCGCAGCTTCGCAATAAGTTGACCTATTTACGCGAGCTGCAGCGGCGGATTATGTTCGGCGACCGTGAGTTCATTAATATTTCGAAGGACCAAGCGCTAGTGCAGTTGGCTGAGTTGTTGAGTTTGCCGTCGCCGCCAGCACGGATTGAAGGTTATGATATATCACATATGAGCGGCACAAATGTAGTGGCAAGTATGGTGGTTTTCACGAACGGTGCTAGCGACCGGACACATTATCGTAAGTTCAAGATGCACGTGCAGCGTAACGACGACACTGCTAATATGCGCGAGACTATCAGGCGGCGTTTCAGTAAAAAAAATCGTAAAGATTGGGGGATGCCAGATTTGTTGTTGGTTGATGGTGGTAAAGGGCAGCTTAGTGCAGTACTCGACGAATTAGACAAGCTGGACGTTACGGTGCCAGTAATTGGCATAGCGAAGCGCGAAGAAGAAATCGTTGTCGCCAAGAATCGTTCGAATATTAATGACGATGACGCGCTGCTTGGACAGTTGATAAAAGAATCGCGTCCCGGCATTAGCGTGCTGGATTCTGGTGATTTTTACTTAATTAATTTGCATGCTGGGCAGCAAAATGCTGGTTCGCACTCGCGAAATCTGCGCGGCAGCGATACTATGAGCGAGTATGATGATGTCGTAAAGCTATTTCAGCGTATTCGCGACGAGGCGCATCGTTTTGCTGTTAGTTATCATACAACGCTCAAGCGCAAAGGCGCCACCAAAAGCGAGCTTGACGACATTCCTGGTGTCGGTTCGGCAACGCGGCGCAAATTACTGCGGCGCTTTGGCAGTATGCGGGCAGTTAGGCGAGCTAGCCAAACGGAAATTTGCGATGCTATCGGGCAAGCGCTAGGAACTCGCGTCTATGAGGCTTTTTGCTACCAGAGCGGTGATAAGCCGCAACTATGAAAAATACGGCTGATGCGGTATACTGTAGCAGTATGAGTAAACAATTTATAGCTTTTATTCTCCGGTGGATACTGAACTCGCTGGGAATTTGGGTAGCGGTGCGGATTTTTGGTACGGGTTATAGCAATGCTCAAATCGATTCTAGTTTGGCGGCCTTTTTCGGCGCCGGGCTGATTTTTTCAATCATCAATGCGACGCTTAAGCCGATTGTGATGATTTTGTCGTTACCGATGATTTTGGTAACGCTTGGCTTTTTCACGATAGTTGTTAACGGTTTTTTGGTTTGGTTATCATTGATGTTGGCTCCAGGCTTGCAAATGACGTTCTTGAACTCGATTTTTGCAGGCTTGATATTAAGTTTGGTAAACTATGTAGTAAGTAGTGTTCTGGAGCTCAGTTATCACGACGAACGAGAGGAGAAAGCATAAATGGACGTAACGTTAACTCTACAAATTGTTATGGTAGTATCGGCGGTGCTGATGATAATTTCGGTTCTGCTGCAGCAGCGCGGGGCTAGCCTGGGTGCTGGATTTGGCGGTTCTGGCGAACTGTATACGACGCGGCGCGGTCTCGATAAAAACTTGTTTGAAGTAACGATTTTCTTGGCTGTAGCGTTTGTGATGTCGATTGTGGCACTGTTGGTTTTGCCGAACTTATAGATAAATCAAGGGTGGATATAAATGAGTAAAGCAAGTAAAGGCAAACTGAGGCTGGGCTACAAGCGGCTAGCGCTGAGGGTCAAGCATGCCGAAGGCGCCACGCAGCGCCATGCTAGCCGCTTTATTCTGCGGCGTATTGAAAATGTCCGCTTAGTGATGACCGAGATTATGATTTGGCTGGCTGCCATAGCCTTGCTGATAGCTGGCTTGGGTATTCAGTATTCCTGGAATTCGCAAGGCAGCAAGAAGGATGGCGCTAAATCTGGCGGCGTGTATGTCGAGGGAGTGATTGGCAATATTAGCACGCTTAATCCTTTGCTAGCGGCTAGCGAGCCTGAACAGGCGGTATCACGGCTGTTATTTTCGTCTCTGTATAATTACGATGTTACCGGAGCGTTGCATACTGACTTGGCCGAATCAATGACGGTAAAAGATGACAAAGTTTATACAATCAAGCTGCGCAATGCCGCCTGGCACGATGGTAAAAAGTTGACTGCCGAAGACGTTGTATATACAATTAATCTGATCAAAAACCCGCAAGTGCGTTCGCCTTTGCGAGTTAATTGGCTAGATATTTCGGCGCGGGCAATTGACGATTCAACAGTAGAGTTTATGCTGCCAGCGGTGTATGCCGGGTTTTCGCACGCCTTGACTTTTCCGGTAATACCTAAGCATATTTTGCAAACTGTTAGTCCGTCGTCAATGCGCGAAGCTGATTTTAGCAGCAACCCAGTCGGCAGCGGACCATTTGCGGTTAAACGAGTTCAAACTAGCGAGTCAACTAGCTCTACCGACGTGGTGCGGATGGAACCGAATACTAAATATTACGGAGCAGTTTCGACTTTGTCGCGCCTGGAGCTGCGAGCTTACGGTAATGAATCGCTGTTAGTTAAAGCTGTAAATAGCGGCGAGGTTTCGGCGGCTTCGGGTTTGTCTTTGTCGGCTGCTGATAACATTAAATCTAAACAGTACTCGACTAAACATTGGCTTCTCAACAAAGGCGTCTATCTTTTGATGAATAATCGCAGTCAAACACTTCAAGATGCTAGAGTTCGCCAGGCTTTACGCTACGCTACTGATACTTCATCAATCCGCGCAACTGTCGGCGACAATGTGGCGCGGCTAGATACGCCGATTTTGCAAAGTCAGATTGCGCAAAAACTGCCGGCAGCGCCAGATTATAGTTTAGATAAGGCCAAAGCGCTGCTCAAAGAAGCAGGCTGGACTTATAACCAAGGCCAATGGAAAGGCAAGGACGGCCGGCCGCTAGCGGTTGCTGTGACAACTTCGTCTGGGCGCGATGAATACAAGAAAATAGTCGATGCACTTAAACAGCAGTGGTCGAAGCTTGGCGTTGATGTCCAGCTGCGCGAAATCGATACCAGCTCGACAACTACTAGCTTCGTACAAAGCGTATTGCAGCCGCGCGACTACGATGCTTTGTTGTATGAATTGGAGCTTGGCGCTGATCCAGACGTTTTTGCTTACTGGCATTCGTCGCAGGCTAGCGCTTCTGGTTACAATTTTGCTAATTATTCTAATCGAACAGTTGACAACGACTTAGTTGGCGGGCGTTCGCGCACTAATTCAGCTCTGCGGGCAGCTAAGTATATTCAGTTTGTTAATCAATGGCTGAACGATGCGCCAGCAATTGGTTTGTATCAATCTGTCGGCAGCTACGTTTTGAACAATGGCGCGTCGATTGTTGAGCCGCGCGGTTCTCTAAATACCATGAACGATCGCTACGCTGACGTAACGACGTGGTCTACGGGTAGGGCTTCTGTTTACAAAACGCCGTGAGGTTAGTATAATTATAGTCACGCCAATTAAAGCACTATGCACTGGTGGCGGAATTGGTAGACGCGCTAGCTTGAGGGGCTAGTGGCCATTGCGGCCGTGGAAGTTCAAGTCTTCTTCAGTGCACCAAATATACATCATGAAATCGTTGCTCTGCCAGCGATTTTTTCATAGTTAATATTCAAAGAGCAACTGTAGTTTGGTATAATAAAGCAGACGGCGCGTTGGCGGAGCGGTTACGCAGAGGTCTGCAAAACCTTTTAGACGAGTTCGACTCTCGTACGTGCCTCCATAAAATTACAAGCGCGAGTGGCGGAATTGGTAGACGCGAGAGACTTAAAATCTCTTGACCAAAAGTCGTGCGGGTTCGATTCCCGCCTTGCGCACCATAGCTTATTTATGAAACAGCAAAAGAAACATAATACTCCGAAGCATTACGGTAGCGCATTTATTGATTGGCTTACCGAGAAGTGGTATTTGGCGCGCTATCGCAATGTGCGTTTCCTGCAGCGGCGGCCGCATCGCAGCTTTCGGCGGACGCGGCGGCGAGATTATCGCCGCAGTTTGCGTTTGCCTGGATATATTGCTTTTACTCACTATGTCAATCGCGTGTTGTGGAGGGATAAAGGCTTGTTCTTGTCTATGATAATCTTGTATGCGCTGATAATAATTTTTCTAGGGATTATTACTAGCCAGTCAACTTATGATTCAATTGGCAAGCTAGTGTCCGAGTCGCTGGGCAAGATTTTCGACGGCGGCGTGGGACAATTGCTAAATGCTGGTATGCTGACATTTTCGTCGCTGGCGATTGACACAACGTCGCTGCGGGCTGAACAGGGAGTTATGCTGGCGCTGCTTGTGTTGATGACTTGGCTAACGGCAGTGTGGCTGCTGCGCGAAATTCTACTTGGGCTTAAGCCAAAATTACGCGACGGCTTGTACAACGCAACCGCACCGTTGATATCGACGTCGGTGGTATTATTGATATTGCTAATTCAGCTATCGCCAGTTGGTATTATGGCGCTGGCGTATTCGGCGTTGGTATCGGTGCATATATTAACAGAAGGTTTCGGTATGATGTTATTCGGTCTGCTGGCGGCAAGTGTATTAACACTTGTACTCTATTGGGTGACCAGTACGATTATTGCGCTAGTCGTGGTGGCTTTGCCTGGTATGTATCCGATGCGGGCAATCCAGGCTGCTAGCGACTTGGTGGTTGGCCGGCGACTAAGGATTATGCTCAGGATAGTTTGGGCGTTTGTCTATAGCTCGGTGATATGGTGCGTTGTGATGGTGTCGTTGGTATTGCTAGAACGCGGATTATCGTCAAAGCTGAAGTGGCTCGAGTCGGTACCAATCGTGCCATTTGCTGGCGCGTTTATGATGGCGCTGTTGTTTGTCTGGTTAGCAGCGTATATTTATCTGCTGTATAGAAAGGTGGTAGCAGATGACGCGAAGCCGGCTTGAAGAAATTAAAAAACTGCTCAATCAATACAGCTACGAATATTACGCGCTTGATCAGCCAAGCGTCAGCGATGCGGTATACGACAGCTTGATGATAGAACTAAAGAACATTGAAGCAGCGCACCCAGAGTGGATTACGCCAGATAGCCCAACGCAGCGGGTTGGTAACAAGCTGCTTGAAGGTTTTAAAAAAGTTCGTCACGAGCGGCGGATGGTTAGTCTGAATGACGTGTTTGATAAGAGCGAAATCGAAGCGTGGATTGAGCGTACTGATAAATTGATGCCGGGGCATAAACATGAATTTTTTACCGATATTAAGATGGACGGTTTGGCGTGCGCATTGATTTATATTGACGGCGTGTTGACGCAGGCGGTGACGCGCGGCGATAGTTTTATCGGCGAGGATGTGACGAACAATGTGCGGACTATTAAAAACGTACCGTTGCGACTGTATGAGGCGCCAGGCTTTGAACAATTTTTGCGCGGGCGGACAGAAATTCGCGGCGAGATTGTGATGCTGAAGCGCGACTTCGCGGCGCTAAACGAGAAGCAAAAAGCTTCGGGGCAGCCAGAATTTGCGAATCCGCGCAATTTGGCGGCAGGGACAATCCGCCAGCTTGATCCGTCTTTGGTGGCGGCGCGGCCGTTGCATTTTCGCGGCTATGATGTACTGCGTGATAACGACGCTGAAGTGTCGACCAATAGCTTTGCTTACGAGGCGTTGACTGCTCTAGGAATTACTCGCAATCAGCAGGCGAGCGTTTTTACTACTTTAGCTGACGTGATGAACTTCGTTAACGAATGGGATGACAAGCGGCACGATTTGCCGTTTAATACTGACGGTCTGGTGATTAAGATTAATGATCGAACGTTGTATGAAAGTCTCGGGCTGGTCGGGAAAAATCCGCGCGGCGCGGTCGCTTACAAATATGCTGCTGAGCAGTCTACGACCATCGTCCGCGATATCGTTATTTCTATCGGTCGAACCGGTGCGGCTACGCCAGTAGCGGTGTTTGACCCGGTGGTGGTGGCAGGTACGACGGTGCAGCACGCTAGCCTGCATAACGCCGACGAAATTGCTCGTCTGGATGTGCGCCGCGGCGACACGGTGGTGATTTTCAAGGCGGGCGACATTATTCCGCAGGTGCAAACTGTGCTGAAAGAATTGCGGCCGGCAGATTCTAAGCCGATTGATTACCTGGCAGAACTGGCGCGCCAATATCCGGAGCTAGAGTTTGTGCGGCCAGAGGGTGAGGCAGTCTACCGCGTTAAAGGTTTGAGCGGCCCGCTGATTTTGAAGCGGTCTCTGGCACATTTTGCCTCCAAAGGCGCACTGGACATTGATACGCTGGGCGAGAAAAATGTCGAGGCGCTGGTCGAGGCTGGGCTGGTTAATGACTTGGCGGATATTTACCGGTTGACGAAAGATGATTTACTGAAACTAGAGCGCTTTGCTGAGATTTCTGCGCAAAAGCTCATTGATGCCATTGCCGCTAAGAAGCAGCCAGTGTTGGAACGATTTTTGTTCGGCCTCGGCATTCGTCATGTCGGCGCGCAGACGGCGATCGACCTCGCGAACCACTTTGAAAGTATTGAAAAGCTAAGCCAAGCGACTATTGATGAGCTACGCGAAGTGGACGGCGTGGGTGAAATTGTCGCTGAGTCAATCGTGGCGTGGTTCGCCGATGAATACAATGAGAAGCTGCTTGAAAAATTTACTGACCTTGGCGTGACGCCGCAGTTTAGCCAAAAATCCGACCGTCTGGCTGGCCAAAGTTTTGTCATCACTGGCACCTTGCAGTCGATGGGGCGTGGCGCTGCTGCTGAAAAAATCCGTAATCTCGGCGGCACCTTCCAAACCGCTGTTGCAAAAGATACAACATATTTGGTAGCCGGCGGTAAAGTCGGCGCCAGCAAGCTGAAAAAAGCCGAACAATACGGCACGAAAATTATTGACGAGCAAACATTATTAGAACTCATACAGTAACGAAGATATAACCATGATACAGCAACCACATCGCGCTCTTGCCATCAAACCCGCCGACACGGTTGTGTTTACCGCTATGTCCAAGAAATATTTTTACATGAGATTTTTCGTAACGAAATTTGTGCTTGACCAGGGCGTTGTGCCAATTAATCCATTTACCAGTTTTGACTATTTTTTGCTCGACGCGGTAGAGCGTGACACGGTGCGACGCGCCAATAATACGCTGGTGGCGCGCGCTGATGAGCTGTGGGTATTTGGCGATATTGCTGATGGCGTGCGGGCGGAAGTAGTCCAAGCCTGGCAGCAACATAAAACCGTCCGATTTTTTGCGTTTCGCGGCGATAAACATATTTACGAAGTCACGATTGACGACTTAGTTTATGAAGATGGCGTCGAGCCTTTAATCCACATAGGAGAATAAAATGAAGAATGGTAGCGCCGATCTAAAGACTGTCAGAGTCATTCGCCAGAATCATAGGTTTGTGGTCAGCGAAGTAGATTGGCTTGGCGAGCGCGTGTTTTGCAAGCAGTCGCAGCCCGGGGTGACTGGCAAAGATGAAATATTGCGCGAAGCGAGTGGTTTGCGAACTTTTGATAAATTGACTCGTAATTTTAACGGTATACCATTTTCTGTGCCAAAGTTGCTGTATCATGACGATGTGAAAATCTTAACGCAATTTATCGACGGGTGGACGCCAGAGCTAGCCAATGTGCCTGACGACTTTTTTGTACAAAGTTTCGTGCAAATGGATCACTATTTTCGCAGTCAGAAACGTCGTCGCTCGCGCTGGTCGCAACAAAATAAAGACGGAGAATATATTTGGCAGAAGCTAGAACGAATTATATCCGGGTTTAATTTAGAAGTGATACCGCCGGAAATATTTCGGTCTAGTTTGGAGTTCTTGCGTAATAATCATAGCTTGTGCGAAGCTCGACCAATGCATGCGGATTTTACCGAAAATAATCTATTGTATGACGGCGATAAATATTGGCTAGTTGACTTCGAGAGTTTCCGCGATGATTGGCCGCGCTGGTACGATGTGGTGAATTTTACGTATAACCGCGAGATGGAACGTCCCGAAACCGCTGAACGTATGCATAATATTCGGCGTCTGGTCATTGAGCGGTTGGGCGAGGACCGACTACTCAGCGAGAAATCGCCTGCATTAAGATTGTACGCGGTTTATCGTTAATTATTGAACATATGACTATCGGCGGACGTAATCATGCAGCGATAGTTCCACTCGACAACGCCCTGCGCCAGAGGATAATAACTTCTTTTTACGAAGTTTTTGCCGGCTAGATGATAAAATAGGATTATGAAAAAGCATAAAATATTCTGTTCATATGCTTTTACTGGCGAGGACAAACTGAAAGTTGAAGCGCGTATGCGCCGGGTGGTTGATTTGCTTGAGAGGTGCGGATGTGAGGTCTATTGTAATTTGTTTGATAGCGCGACCGAAAGTTACGACAGCCCGCGTCAGTTCTTGAGGCGAGCAATTGATCAAATGAATGAGTGCGACAAAATACTAGCGATTCAAACTTCGCCGCGTCGCAGCGAAGGTATGCTGATAGAAATCGGTGCTGCTATAGCTCGCGATAAGTCAATTCTATTGGCGCAGCATCAGAGCGCTGCCGGCAAATCGTATTTACCAGATCTCGCTAGGCGGACGCAAACCTGGCATAGCGAGAGCGAGCTAGATACTGCTATTATTACCCTGATAAAATCTGAATGCGATTAATCATGGCAGAACCAAAGAAGCTATCTTTCAATGAAACGCTAAAAGCTTTTGGCACGGTGGCGATAACGACTTATAAAGCTTCTCCGCTGGCGGCGATTACCAAAATAATCGGTACGATCATCGGTTCGGCTATTCCGCTAGTTACTGCGTTTGTGGCCGCGCAAGCGACTACTTATCTGGCGGCTGGCTTCGCCGGTGACGAGCAAGCAGGCACAAGGGCAATTTGGTGTGTTGCAGCGACTGTGCTGCTGGGAATTCTTATGATGGCGTGGAATAGTTTGCAAAATTACATAGATCAATTCACTTCGTATAAAATCAACTCGGCTATTAGCGACCAGCTGTACGAGTATTTTGTTAGTATTGATTTTTGGCGTTATGACGACAAGGATACTGCCGACATGTTTGATAAGGCGCAAAGTTTTGTTTCGTTTTTCTCGCGCTTCTTCGACGCTATGGCTAGGATAATTGCGTCAATTGTTAGTGTAATAGTAGCCTTAGCCTCGCTATTTTCTGTTAGCTGGTGGATTGGCTTGATATTGTTTTTAGCGATTATTCCTAGCGCAATAATTCAGCTAAAGTTGTCGCGTTTGCAGACAGAGCATTGGCGTAAATATACCGAAGCTCGGCGCCGCAGTGATTCAATTTCTTGGAATGTGATGCAGCCGCAAAATTTGGCGGAACTGCGTATTTATAACGCAGCGCGCTATATGTTAGATATGCGAGCAAAGTGGCGCGACAAAGATCAGCTCGAGCGTATTCAATTTGAGCGCGCTTATATTATCAAACGGTTGGCGACCGACGTTGTCGAAGCAATAGCTCAGCTAGTTGGGCTATTGTCGATTGTTCTGCAAATTATCCATCGTGTTCAGCCGGTCGGCCAGTTTGTACTGGTTGAGCAAATGATGTCGAGGGCGCTTGGCGGTATGAGCGGTTTAATTATACAGTTCAATAGCATTGATCAGGATATTGCAGCGATGGTTGATTTCCAAAGGTTTATGCGGTTGCCGAGAAACTTGAATGAAGGTCGAAAATTGCTTGAACCGCCGCAGACGATTGAACTGCAGAATGTTTCGTTTCATTACCTCAAAAACGACAAGCTAGTGCTAAGCGATATTAACATGAAAATTCGCGCTGGCCAACGGATTGCTATTGTCGGCGAAAATGGCGCTGGCAAATCGACGCTTATTAAATTGTTGCTGGGGCTGTATCAGCCAACGCGCGGCCAGGTCTTGCTTGATAACGTGTCGTTGGCGGATATTAATAAGAGCTCGTGGCATAGCTATCTCGGAGTGTTGCAGCAAGATTTCATAAAATATCGATTTGCAACAGCTTATGAGAACGTTGTGTACGGAGACGTTCAACGCAGCTATGACGAGCAGCATTATCAAAGATCAATCAAGCAGGCTGAAGCCAGCGCTTTCATTGACAAATTGCCCAAGAAGCGCGATACGATTCTCGGGCAATGGTTTGAGCACGATGATGGTACTAACGGCGTCGATTTGTCGGGCGGACAATGGCAGCGGTTAGCATTGGCGCGTAATTTTTATCGACAGGCGCCAATTGTTATTCTAGACGAACCAACTAGCGCTATCGATGCCTTGGCAGAATCAAGGATTTTTGCTCGGCTATTCGGCAAGCATGGCAATACTATCATCGCTATCAGCCATCGTTATACAACTATCAAAAAAGCCGATGTTGTCTATATGATGCAAAACGGCAAGATTGTCGAGCAGGGCAGTGTTGACGAATTAGTAGCTCGCCGGGGTGAATTTTATAAGATGTTTGCTAGCCAAATTGAATAAGCGCTTGCAATTTACTAAACGTTGCGCGATAATATGCTTATGCTGGTACGCAATGGGGCCGCCCTGTTGCGAAAACAAACATTATACCAACGCCGTGCCCCGGGTGGGCGCGTAGCAGCACAAACCGCTACTAGAAATTGTAGCGGTTTTTTGATATTGTAGATAGAGGGAAGATTGTTTGGGGCATTAGCTCATTTGGCTAGAGCGCTTCGCTGGCAGCGAAGAGGTGACCGGTTCGAATCCGGTATGCTCCACCACGGACCTTTAGCTCAGTTGGCTAGAGCGCACGATTCACATTCGTGAGGTCGCAGGTTCAAGCCCTGCAAGGTCCACCAATTTAGGCGTAAACGGTTTTTGGGAATAGTTATCCTTGTAAACAACTTAGCCACAAGCATGGGGATATAGCTCAGCTGATAGAGCGCAGCATTCGCATTGCTGAGGTCGAGGGTTTGAGTCCCTCTATCTCCACCAAAATAGTATCAAAACGGCAGCGTAATCATGGACTGCCGTTATTTTGACTTTTCAATCCTATGGTACTTCTGATGTTTGCTATAATGAGGCAGATGAATATCATAGCGACGATTAATAAAAACACAGCGTTCTTTTACTGGCTGCAAACAGTTTCTAAGTGGGATACATCGTATGCGTTTGAGCATCCACTATTTACTTATTATTACCAAGTTATTCAACCTGCCGATAATCTTATTTTGTCGCAAGTACGCACTATTATACAGTCAGATCCTAATCCTTACGATATTTTGCGGAAGTTATATGGCGGAGAATTTGACGATAAAAAATCTCGTTTAATTGCTCATATTTCTACTCCTCTTATCGATAGGTTCGATAGTATTTGGCAAGATTGTCATGAAAACCTTGATGCATGGTGTGATGTTATAAATGATTTTTCATATAATGATTTGTATATGCAATTGCAGAAAATAGCTGTTTTTCTAGGTCTGGAAAAGCAAGCTATAAAAGACAACGCCATATTTTTATTGCCGCCGCGCTTAAAAGCAAGCAGTCCTGCTGGACATAAAATTAGTAGTAGTGACTTTATACTCCTGCGACCACCTTATTCATTTAATGACCAGAAAAAAGAGGCTGTCAGAATCGTCATACTTCACGAGTATGCGCATGGACTAATTCAGCAATCAAAATTATTTCAAGAAGCGGGTAGATTATCATATGAGACGCTTATCTTTCCGAAGAAGCTTATAGCACCTGCTGGTTATACGTGGTGCTCAGTGTATAACGAGCTTTTAGCTTATTGTATTGCTAGCCGTACAATTGGTGGAGGATACTTAAGTCCTCAACTTACTGGAAGGTCTTGTCCGACTGTCGATGAGATGTATCCATTGTTTGAGAGATTACTTGCCAAGCAAAAACCAACATCAAATCAGATTATCAATTGGGCAAGTTTGCATATGTTACCAAAACTGACCGATTATATTGAAGGGGGAAAACTGATTGATGCTGCTATATTCGAGCCAGCAATTAAAGTAGTTGGCGAACTGTACAAATCTTGACACAACTCAGCTCCTATGCTATACTCTCCAGAGGTCAATATGTTGCTTTTGCCCCAGGTAAGAGCGTAATGTTGTAAAGATAAAATACCCTAGTTGCACCGATAACGCGCAACTTTTTTGTTGCCAAAAAATCATTAATCAAAGGAGGAAATATGCCCCGCACTAAGCGAGAAGGGATATTTTATGGCGTCGTCATGGCGTTTACGATGTCAATTTTTATGAATTTGCTGAATACGTTTTTGCACGCTGGCGTGTCGATGCAATCGCTAGGAAGAGCGCTGATACTACAGCCAGTGATTCTTGCCATTGTCATGGCGGTTGAAGGTTTAGTTGTGTCGAATCTGGCGCAAAAAGCCATGAAGCGGTTTGTCCGGGCGAAGGACAGCGCGGAGGCTCATACGCTGGCGCGAACGGTGTGCATGGTGACTGGTATGTCGCTGGCGATGAGCTTGATCGGGCTGGTATTGGCAGGTGCGCCGCTAGCTGAGCTGCCGCTGCGCTTTGTCTCGGCATGGCCGATGAATTTCTGCGCGGCGTTTTGGTGGCAAATATTAGCTGTTGGGCCGATTGCACGCATGGCGCTGAAGGCAGTGCGGGCGTATCGCTCAGAACAAACTTCAATGGTTATTGATTAGTTGTGATGTTATTCTTACGCGTAACATTTCCAAATCTTACGCTCATGATTTTCAAATCTTCCACGTATGATCCCTGAATCTTCCGCGTGAGATTTTTCCGCCTGGCGCGTATAATAGAAGCATGGGACGAATACCGCTGGCCGAGCAGATGCGGCCACAAACGCTGGATGAGGTGATTGGGCAGAGCCATTTGCTGGGTGAGGGCGAGTTGCTGCGGCAAATTGCCCGGCGCGGCGAGCCGGTCAGCTTGATTTTGTGGGGACCGCCGGGCACGGGCAAGACTACCTTGGCGCGGATTATCGCCCGCGAAGTTAATGCAGAGTTCGTCGAGTTGTCGGCGGTGACCAGCGGCAAGAAAGATGTCGAACGGGTAATTGAACACGCTCGACAGAACTGGAACTTGGGGCTACGGACAATTTTGTTTGTCGATGAAATCCACCGCTTCAACAAGGCGCAGCAGGACGCCTTTTTGCCGCATGTCGAGAGCGGGCTAATTACTTTGATTGGGGCGACCACTGAGAATCCGAGCTTTGAGGTGATCACGCCGCTGCTCAGCCGGACGCGGGTGCTGGTGCTCCAACAGCTGACGAAAGATGAAATTATACTGGTGCTAAAGCGGGCGCTCAAAGTTTTGAAACAAACCAAGCGGGTGTCGCCCAAGGCTCTAGACTATTTGGCGGAATTGGCGGACGGCGACGCGCGGGTGGCGCTGGGTAATTTGGAGTTGGCGCTGAGTTTTGGCGAAAAAGTCACACCAGAGGTCGTCAAGGCGGCGGCTCAGCGGCGTTTGCCGGGCTATGACAAAAAGGGCGATGCGCATTATGACGTCATCTCGGCGTTCATCAAATCACTGCGCGGCAGCGACGCGGTGGCTGCGGCGTATTATTTGGCGCGGATGATTGACGCTGGCGAAGATCCGAAGTTCATTGCTCGGCGGATGGTGGTTTTTGCGTCGGAGGATATTGGGTTGGCGGGTAACGGCGCGCTGAGCTTGGCAGTCGCCACCTTTGAGGCGGTGGAGCGTGTTGGACTACCTGAAGCCAAATATAATTTATTCCATTGTGCTATCGCTCTGGCGCGCAGCCAGAAGTCGCGCGAGACTACCGATTTGATGAATGAGGCTTTTGCTCTGGCGCACAAGTATCCGAACTCGCCAGTGCCGCTGCATCTTCGAAATGCCGCCACTAAGTTAATGAAAGATTTGGGCTACGGTAAAGATTACAAATGGCAAGCTGGCTTCCAGCACGAAAAGGGGTTTTTACCGGAAGAAGTCAGGGAAGAATCTTCTAGCCGCTGATAGACTTTTTATTGGATCTTCGCCATAAAATCCACACAAAAACAAACGACAAAGTTTGCACTAAGAATATTCGCGCAATTTGCAAGCTATCATTTCCTTGGTTTGAGACGACATGCACAATATTAATTATCGCATTATTAAAAAAGTGATCTGCTGCGCCAAGCCACAAACTTCCTGTCATTTTATATAGCCAGCTCATTTTTAATCCAAACATGAAGGCAAACAAAACATAACCAACGCTAAAAATTGCTGTCTGAACCAGCGAAAACTCGCCGTCAAGGAACGATCGAATCGGCATTGCTACGTGCCAAAGTCCGAATAGTAGGGCGCTTATGAAAATCGTTGCCGCAAATTTATATTTTTGGCGCAGTAATTTCTCGAACAACCCGCGAAACAGGCCTTCTTCCATCCAGACATTGAATACATTAAATATAATAATTGACCCAATTCCCACGCCGACGAATTGTTCGGTGCTAGCGAGCGAAAATCCGCCAGCTTTCATTAAAATGTTAGGTTTAGCGCCGGAAAAATACAGAAATCCTAATTCGATCAGCAGCGTAACTGTATAAAAGCAAAGCCCCAAGGCAAGTCCCAGGCCGATATTTTTCAGCCAATTTTTGCGCGTAAAGCCAATGTCGCGCCAACGAGCGTGCAAATATTTCAGGCAAACGAAAATTATCACTATGCCGAAAACTTTATGCACTATATTCTCACTGAGTGCTGATTGATCGGTACGCAAGGCTAGAAATTCCCACATTCGCACAGCGAAACATGTAAAATACAGTAATAGACAAAGTGACAACGGATTTTTAGTGCGCTCTGTGAACATAGATTTATTCTAGCACGTTAGGAATTTTACTGAAAAGCGAATGAAAATATCGCCTTTGCCGTCATAACCATAAATAATATGGTACATTAAGTGTATGAGTAGCAAGAACGCAAAGAAATCCGAGCAGCGCAAATCTAATCAGCAGCAAATTGAACAGGCGCAAGCGCAACCCGAGCAGCAGAATCAGCCGACAGCAGTCATTCCGCCACAAGCTTACCAGAATCAGACTCAATATCAATACGTTTATGTCAACTATTCAAGGAGAAGCAACGTCATCGGATTGTCGATTGTTTACGCGATCAGTTTATTCTTGACGATAGGTCTTCCGATTGGTTTATTCAGCATGAATGGTTCGATGAAAGACTTTTCGAGCGAAGCAAACTATTATTTGATTCAAGTTGTGAAAATAGTCATGCCGATTATTCTGGCGCTGTCGGTGATATCGTCTATAATTTTGTGGATAGCTTACCTGCCGAGTAAAAACAAAATAGTAGCCAAAATCGCAGCTGCCTGTACGCTTTCTATATCGGTCATATCTTTTGTTGTTTTTTGGATTTATTTAAACTTCTATTCTGTGGTAGGCTTTGGTGATGCGGCGTTCTTTTTGCCTATACCTTTCGGCGTGATGATATTAGGAATTGCTTGGTGTGTTAACGTTTTTAAATACCAGAATGAAAAGCCAGCGTATTATGCGAATACTTCTCTAAACGGCCAATATGTAGTTTCGCCGCAATATTCTAATCAGCCACCGCAGTACCAATATTCGTTGCAGCAACAACCAGCTCAATACTCACAACAACCAGCTCAATATCCGTCGCAGCAGCCAGAGCAGTATCCCCAGCAGCAAGGCCAAACGCCTTATCCGCCTGTATCGCAGCAATATCCGCAAAATAATGTCCAGTATCCATACGATTATAATAAAAAGTAAAGGAGAATAATACAAATGGCACGACAATCATCACGACAACCGCAACCGAGTATTCAGCAGCCAGGCGCTGCCGATCCGCAGTACGGGCCAGCGCCAGCTGAGCAGAATGTTCCTTATGAACAGCAGCCGGTCAACCAGCAATATTTCGCGCAGCCGCAAGCTGCGCCAGTTCAGTATGTTGTTATGGCGCAGTCGCTCAAAGGCGTCAAGGGCTGGCTCGCATTCTTCATGGTGTGTCTAGCGATTGACGGCGTTTGTTCGGTTGGTTTGTTTTTTACCTCGTTGTTAAACCTAGGCGATCCATCGGCTGTCGTTTCGGTGATATTCATGCCGATCATTGCTGTACTGACTACTGTCGCTGTGGTGCTCATTAATCTGCAAAAGAAGCTTGGCAAGTGGCTGGCGGTTGCGGCGCTGGTAGTCTCGTTCTTCTATTCAGCAAGTTCTGCGGTAGTTGATAGCGTGATCAAAAGACCTCCGAACACTGACTCAATTATTAGTATGGTTAGCACTATCATTGCTAGCGGGATTTCTATGGGATTGCTTTGTTTATACTTCTTTGTTTCTAGGCGCGTGAAAGAGACTCTGGTTAATTAAAATACCAAAAGTTTCTCTATACGAATAGGCCGCTCCTTTTCTAGAGCGGCCAGTTTTTTTTATTCAATTGATAGCCGGTGTTCGCTGCATCCGATTAATACACCTTCGTACGGGCGTAGTTCTACCGAGCCGTCATCGGTAACCTCGGGGTAGTCGGTTGGGTGTGTGGCGCATAAGACACTGCCGGTATGTGGTAGCGTAACACGGTGTTTGGTGTTGCCGAAATTTAATGCGACAAAGACATGCTGCTCTCGGCCAATCCATCGCGCGTAAGCAAATATGTCATTGTCTGTATCGCTGAGCGGTTCGTATTCGCCAGTACGCAAGATTTCGTAGCGGCTGCGCAAGGTTAATAAGCGGCGGTATAGCGCCAGAAATGAGTCTGGTTCGTTCTGTTCTGACTCTACATTGACGTTCTGGCAAGCAGGATTTACTGGCAGCCATGGTTTAGCTGTGCTAAATCCAGCATTTTGGCCAGCCGTCCATTGCATCGGCGTGCGTTCTGGGTCGCGCCCGACAGATTCGTCATTGCCGTGGCTAAAGACCGACTTATCTCGAATCTCTTCAAAGCGAACTGGCCCATTGCTCATGCCAATCTCATCGCCGTAATATATTACTGGCAGCCCTGGCAGTGTCAGTTGCATCAACGCAATCAAGCGAGCTTGCTTTTCGCCGCCGAAGCGCGTAACGATGCGCGATTGGTCATGATTGCTAAAGCAATAGACGGGTGTGTGCACGTCTGGGTTGATCATGCCTTGGAATTCGTTGACGATTGTGCTCATCGACTCGGCATTGAAATTGGTATTTAAACCTTCAAAGTTGAATGGCATTGATACTTTTGGATTGACGCCATAAAAACCCAAGTATTGTTCGCTAGTGCTATAGTTTTCATCCGGATAGTCTTCGAAAACCATGATGCGATCCGGATACGAGGCGACTATGTCTGTTAGCTCGCGCAAATACGGGAAAAGATTCTCCCAAAAACGGCTGTACTTATGCTGCAAATCATCGAATTGTGTCGGCGGTTTCTTACCGTGATAATGTTCGGCGACTGGGTCGTCGCGTAGTTCTGGGTCTTTGCTGATCCAACGTACCGCGTCCGCTCGAAAGCCATCAACACCGAGATCTAACCAAAAACGCAGTACGTCTTGCATTTCGCGGCGTACCTCAGGGTTATCCCAGTTGAGATCTGGCTGTTCTTTCAGGAATGTGTGTAAGTAATATTGCTGGCGCCCTTCGTGCCACTGCCACGCCGACCCGCCAAAAATACTCAGCCAATTGTTCGGTTCTGAGCCGTCAGGTTTTGCGTCGCGCCAAACATAAAAATCATTCTTATCGTTGTCCTTGGAGTTTTGCGATTCTAAAAACCACGGATGCTGGTTGCTGGTATGATTGGGCACGAAATCGACCATTACTTTAATATCGCGAGCGTGCGCTTTCTCGACCAATTCTTTGAAATCATCAAGCGAGCCGAAAATCGGATCAATATCACAATAGTCTGCCACATCGTAGCCCATGTCAGCTTGCGGCGACGGATAAAACGGCGAAAACCAAATTGCATCAATGCCAAGCGAATTGTCGCCGCCCTTAATATAATCAAGCTTATCAATCACGCCGCGCAAGTCGCCGACGCCATCGCCATTAGAATCCTTAAACGATCGCGGATAGATTTGATAAAATCCGTTAACGTCGCGCCATTTTTTTGCCATAATTACCCCCTCTTATTTATTATATTTAAAATTAAAATTTACTTTTTGTTGGCGCGCTTTCGCTCATTAGCGTCAAGGTAGCGTTTCCGCAGGCGCAAGGACTTCGGCGTCACTTCCAGCAGTTCGTCGTCCTCAATGAAGTCGATGCATTGCTCCAGGCTAAACTGCGTAAATGGCGTCAGCTGCACTGTGCCATCGGACGATTTGGAACGCATATTGGTCAGGTGTTTAGCCTTACAGACGTTAATTTCAATGTCTTCTTGGCGATTATAAATACCGACGATCATCCCGGCGTAGACTTCCGTGCCCGGCCCGACCAAGAGTTCGCCGCGCGCCTCGGCCGCCTGCAGGGCATACGGCGTGGTGGTGCCAGCTTCAAAGGCGATGAGTACGCCGCCGCGGGTTTTTGGCAATTTACCACCCAGCGGTTGATAGCCGCACGGCAGGGAATTCATGATCACGGTGCCTTTGGTGGCGGTCAACAGTACGTTTCGCAGGCCGATCAACGCTCTCGTCGGCAGCACGTAGGTGATGCGGGTGGCGCCGCTGGCTGTGGTTTCTTGCGATTTCATTTCAGCGTGGCGCGCACCCAGTTCTTGGCTGATCGCGCCGATGAATTCGCTGCTGATTTCGCTTTGTAATTCTTCAATCGGCTCTTTTTCGACACCGTCCTCAGTGATGGTGACCACTTGCGGCCGGCCAACTTCAAACTCAAAGCCCTCGCGCCGCATGGTCTCGATCAAGACGCTGAGGTGCAGCTCGCCGCGGCCAGACACCGTAAAGCCGATGCCGTTTTCTTCAACGCGCAGCGCCACGTTGGTTTCCAACTCTCGTCGCAAGCGGTCGCCAATTTGCCGCGAGGTGGTAAATTCGCCCTCGCGCCCTTTCATCGGGCTGGTGTTTGGGCCGAGGTACATGCTCAGTGTCGGCGCTTCAATGGCAATCGCCGGCAAGGCTTCGGGCTGTTCTTTATCAGCAATCGTATCGCCAATGTGCGCTTCACTTACGCCAACCAGCGCCACAATGTCGCCAGCAAATGCCTCGTCAAGCTCCTCGCGGTTCAGTCCGCGGTAACCAAAAACTTTCTCAATTCGCGCTGAACCTGACACTTCGCCCTGTTTTAGCAAGCTAACCGCCAGGCCGCGCTTAACCGACCCGCGAGTAATCCGCCCAATAGCGTATTTGCCCTGGAAGGTGTCATACTGCAGGCTGGTTACCAGCATCTGAAAACCGCCGTCAGCCGTGACGCTCGGTGCCGGGATGTCATTGATAATTGCCTCAAAAATCGGCGTGAGATCGGCGTCTTCACTCGGGTCAGCAGGGATCTTCCGCCATGCCTTGCCATCACGCCCAACGGCGTAATAAATTGGATATTGCAGCTGAGCATCATCAGTCGCTAGCTCCAAAAACAGATCGCTTAGCTCATCTTCAACCTCGGCGATTCGCCTGGCTGGCTTATCAATTTTATTGATCACCACCACCGGCCTCAAGCCCAGTTCCAGCGCCTTTGAAAGCACAAACTTAGTCTGCGGCATCGGCCCTTCCTGGGCATCGACGATCAGCAAGACGCCATCCGCCATTTGCAGTGTTCGCTCGACCTCGCCCGAAAAATCAGCGTGCCCCGGCGTGTCGATGATGTTGATTTTATAATCACCGTAAAAAATTGAAGTCTGTTTGGCGGTGATGGTGATACCGCGTTCGTGCTCCTGATCGCCCGAATCCATGATCAATTCTTGGCTCATCTCAGCCTGATTGTCGCGAAATGTGCGCGACTGTTTGAGTAGCCCATCAACCATGGTCGTCTTGCCGTGATCGACGTGGGCAATAATGGCAATATTTCGAATCTTGCTAGCGTCCTTCATAAAAATATGGTCTGATGTTAACGCAGACCTTCCTTTGGTTGTTAATTGTAGCACAGATGAGCGGGGATGGGAAGTACGCTACTACGGTGAAGTTTGCTCATCAAGCTTTAGCTGCACGAAAACGGCTAGCCCTGACAAAGCCACCAGCATCCAACCAGCGATGAAAACGCTTTGGTTTGACAAAACTCCAAACACAAACGTTAGCGGCATGAGGACAATTCGTCCCACGGCGTTTATCACCGAGCCGGAACCTGTGCGGTACCGTGACGGCAGCTGGTGTTGTATCTGTGCGGTAAAATGGAATAACAGCACCCCCGAGACTACCGCTATTAAAACCTGCGCGGCGATAGTTATCCATAAATTACTGCCCACCGAAAGCGCGAGCGACGCCAAACCTAGTAAAATCGACAGAACTATATTTATTTGCTTTGAGTTGAGGTATTTAACCAACGAGCCGCCCAGTCCGCCCAAGCCTTCTATGAACGAACCAGCGATGCCAAATACTATCGCCGGAGCCGACAGCGCAATATACCACAGCTGATAAGCTTCACGATTCATCTTTTGGATACAAAAGACTATCATAATCGCAGTCATCAGCCAGAGTAGGCTTTTACTTTTGAAAACGCATTTGAATGTATTTTTAGTATGTTTGATAAGTTTTTCATCAGCCACCTCGCAGCTAATTTTTGCATCTTTATAAATTAGATGACAAACCATGGATATGGCAATTGGAATAATCGTTAAATTAAATGCCAGTATCAGCGAGTGTTCGCCGATCCAGCCGCCTAAAAAGTTACTGATAATCAACGCTATCCCGCCTAGAGTTTCGTATAGTCCTAGCGCTCGATTAAAATTCCTGGCGTGCCCTTGCTCCTCGAGCAGCGTATCGTAAATCATAGCGGCGCCAGTTCCGCTCGAAAAAGCATCATGAAGACCCCAAATCGTCACAGCGGCGGCATACATAAAGATATTATCGCTAGCGCCGGCCATCAAGCTGCTAATTCCTAAGAACAGACCAGCCAGCACCATTGAACCCTTGCGGCTCCAGCGATCCGCGATAATTCCTGATGGAATTTCGGTCAGAACGGATGATATCAGCAGAACAATCGCGATCAAACTAATTCCAAAATTGTCGATGCCAATGCTTCTTATAAATAATTTTTCAATTGAATACCAAAGTACAAAGCTTAAGAAGAACTTGCCAACATACAGCGGAAGCAGCCTCTTCGTGACAGCTTTTTTCATATTTTAATTATAACGCGTGCCAGCGTTATCTTAAAGGTTTATGATAATAGTTTGAATTGGTGCGGGTAGAGGGAGTCGAACCCTCGTCTCATGCTTGGGAAGCATACATAATAGCCGTTATACGATACCCGCGCTGACTATTATTATACACTATGCTCTGGTTATTTTTGCAGGACGCTACCTCCAGATTGACATAACCAGTTTCCTTGCTACAATCAAAATATGAAAAAACAAAAACTTGTAATTATCCTAGTTATTTTAATACTAGCGGGGGTAGGAATAGGCTTATATATTGCCGTGCGTGCTGCGTCGAAAGATGCGGGTAGTGCTAATCAGCAGCAAAAGACAACTACCAATTCTAATTCTGGCTCTGATAATTCCGATTCTAGCAATAACTCTAACGGCAGTAAATTTAGCACAAGCTCTAATTCTAAACAAACTACGCCGAATCAGCAAGAGAAGAAGTCTGAAAAACCGCAGCCAAACCAAAAAGAGCAGAGAATTGACCCTGTGCGCCCGAAGCATAATCCAGCCCCGCAACCACCGGCGAGTCCAGCCGCGCCGCCGAAAAACAACCAGCGGCCAGTTCCGCAGTCTCAGCAGCCCAGTAATTCGCAGCAGCCTGCGCCGAATCCGCAACCAAAACCGACTCCAAATCCACAGCCGCAACCGGCAGACCAGGATAAAAAGTATGACATAGGCCCGCCAGATGCTTTGGAGATTCTTGAACTGATCAATTATGCTCGTAGTAAGGAAAATCTGAAACCGTTAAAAATGTACGAGCCGCTTAACCGAACGGCGCAGTGGATGGCGAATGACATGAAAGAGAATAATTATTTTAGCCATTATAAACCAGGTACAACCATTCCGCACGGACTGCTTAAAGCGAGGGCTGTCTGCAACGCGCCAGCCGAGAATCTGGTGCAAACTTCGCCGCCAGACCTGCACACTAGCCGCGTAGCCTTTAACGCCTGGATGCAATCGCCGCCGCACAGGCAATCCATCATGTCGAACACCTACACGCTAACCGGATTTGGCATCGCCGGCAATAAGATTGTGGAGCATTTTTGTTGAGATGTCTAAGATTCGTCAACTATATTCATATTGACAGCATCAGAAAAAATCATCAACTCAGAGCCGATTTTTGAATTATGGTGAGCAGAATATCTGAGGTCAAAAGTCCGACATTCTCTGTTGGGGTAAAGGTTGAGGATGTCTTTTTCATTGTCGTAGCTCAGAATCCATTTTGCTTTACGGTGTTTATTTAGTGAAGTAGCAAGCCTATGATGATCCTTTAGCTTAAAGGCGTTTAGATAAAGATCTGCACCCTTTACAAAGTACGGTGGGTCGACGTAGAAAAAGCTTTTTGGGTCTTTTACATGACGTTCAATGACATCTACACCATCCTCGTTGAGAACAGTGATTCTATCGCTATAAAGCCCTATGAGTTTTATTTTCTCAATAAGATTCTGCTTATTGTATCGCGCGTCGATTTTCCATTCGCCAAGTTGCTGCTTGCCGCCAATTGGCCCTGCGTTTAGAATTCCGGAGCGATTAGTTCGATTAAGAAAGAATGTTGCAAAACCAAGTGACAACCTGTCGGACGTATCGGCCGCCTTATAGACTTTTTTCTGTCGCTCCCACTCCTCGACAGTTACAGGAGTATTTGATACTCGCTCAATAAATTCTGCGTTATGCTCCTTCAAGGAAAGCCAAAATGAATATATGGCCGGATCATAGTCGTTAATAACAATGCTGCGTACTTTTTCAAGCAAAAGGAGTGATATGCCCGCCCCAGCACCGCCAGCGTAAGGCTCTATGTATGTAACATCATGCCACTTATGTTTTTTTATGACAGTATCAAAGAAGGCAAAGAGAGATGTCTTACCTCCAGGATAGCGCAGAGGAGTAAATAAGTGTTTTCTATAGGTTTTAGTTTGTATCATTTTTATTTTTTAGATGTGTTTTGGATATTATAGCACCTATTATAATGGACATTGCTGTAGTTTGTTCAAAATTGGCCGAATTAGTGTAGTTATGCGCACCAGATTGCAAAAGCTGTATCAGCTTTTGGTCACTATCGACACTGTTATTTGAAAGTGTAGTTTTCTGGTCTTGTGTCAGGGTCTTTTTAGCGTCCGCGTAGTTATTGCTAATGTATGTACTTATACCGTCGCTATTCGCGGCCGATTCAACTAGCAATCGCAGAGACATTCTTATTAAAGCAGGGAATGTCGTAGAAAGTGTATCTTTTTTCTGTATGTAGTAATCGTATAGAGATAAAATATCTCTATAAATATCGTTGACTTCTCCATTTGCGAGCGACGGCATGTTATCAAGGAAGAAGGTCGGCGTTTTTTTCTTTGTTCGTGGCGTCTTTCTTTGATTTGAGATATCATCTGTATGCTCATTTTGCGTAGATTCAACACTCAATGGCTTAAGTGGACTATTATCGGTTGCTGACTTTAGTGGTATATCTGGAAAATTTGTTACCAATGTCTGCTTAAGTAGCCCACGATTATTTCTCGTAGATATCTTTTTACTTTCTATAAGGCTGCGGATATTTTCGAGTAACTGTAGGATTTCTTCGTCCGAGTATGGCGTTTTAATCTCCCCTGTGTCACTTACAAGAAAGCCTATTTCTCGCAAGTTATTGGCGTTCAGTACCTCGTCTTTTACAAAGAGTTTGTTCATTGATTTATGTTTAGCAATATACCCACCAGTTTGTTCGTTTAGTCTTACAAATAGCGATTTATCTTTACCTCTATGCTTATGGGCAAAGTAGTCTCGTTCTAGTT
>ERZ773212.59-NODE-59-length-61069-cov-7.039073_pt1 | contig 61069 bp, 58 predicted proteins | sample MGYA00581005_ERZ773212 | MGnify/ENA primary metagenome ERZ773212 (study PRJEB29015, sample SAMEA2738154) | human oral metagenome | biome: human oral; feature: human-associated habitat; material: saliva | place: China | collected 2196 ... | reverse complement strand
TAAAGAAAGTAATATTGAATTGAGAGTTGTAGATAGATGGTATCCTAGTTCAAAGATGTGTCATAGTTGTGGACATATTAAAAAAGATTTAAAATTATCTGATAGAACTTATGTATGTTCAGAATGTGGTTATGTTGAAGATAGGGATATAAACGCAAGTCTTAATTTAAGAGATGCTAGAACTTATACAGTTGTACATTAAACATGGTTGTATAAGATGTACCAATGGCTAGTTGGGAATTTACGACTGTGGAGTATACACGAACTTGTGAGTAGTATATTCAACAAAGTTGAATTATGAAAGCATATACGTTGAAGCAGTAAGTAAAAATCGTGAGGTTTTACAAAATCTTGTTATAGATGTAAGTCTATAGTTTAAGTAGCAGGTTGGGTTTTGGTTTTGGCTATTGATTTATCTAAAGTGTCAGTTAATATTAAGGATATTTCTGATGATACAAAGAGAGGTTTTGAGGTATGCTCTGGTGGTGTAGAGTTTGATTGTAAATTACCTACTAGAAGCACAATACATAGTGCTGGGTATGATTTCTATGCTCCATATGATGATGTGATTCCGTCAATATGGAAACAAGTAGGTAAATACTTATTACATTCTATTACTCATTTTTCTTTTGAAGGTTATAAAGAGGCAATTAGACCTACAATGATTCGGACTTATATTAAAGCATATATGGGCGATGATGAGGTTCTTTATATTTATAATCGTTCATCTAGTCCTATTAAGAAAGGATTAGTTCTTTCGAATGGTGTAGGAGTTGTGGATAGTGATTTCTATAACAATTTAGATAATGAGGGGAATATTGGTGTAGCTTTTTATAATTTCTATCCATTTGATGTTACTATCAAAAAAGGTGATAGAATATGTCAAGGTGTATTCGCTAAATTTTTAAAAGCTACAAATGATAATGTTCTTAACAATACACGTAGTGGTGGTTGTGGTAGTACTGGTAAATAGGTTTTTGGTGGGGTATATATGGTTATTAATAAAGTAGAAATTTCATATAACGATATTGAAGATAATAATATTAAGTATGATACAAAAAAAGCATTGTCTATGATTTTAGATGATGATACAAATAGAGAGGGTTCTTCTTTTATGATTAATCCGAAGGCTTTAAATTCTTTGTTAAAAGCCTTAGAGAGTGTTAATGCTGTAGATAAGATTGTAATTGTACCTACCATTCATAAAGGTGATTGTATGTATATTATTACTAAGTGTTTTGGTAGAGTAGATGCTTTGTTGTGTTCTGAGTAGGTGATTATATGAAGTATTTTATTTCTGACTTGTACCTAAGTGAGAGTGGAATTAATAAAGTGTCTGGTATAGACTCACAATTACATAATCAGTTCGTATCTACAATATGGAATAACTTTATTACAGATGACGATGATGTATATATTGTTGGTGGTGTTGGTGTTTTATCATTATTAAGTATGTTAAATGGTAATAAAGTTATATTGCTTGGTAAATCTGATTTAGATAGATTTAATCAGTATGTGTCATCTGTGTCAACTAAGAGGGATGCAGTTCTTGATAAGGAAATGTATCAAACATATTGTAAGAATGAATTTAATGTACAGGTTTTATTTAGAGATACATTAGAAGTTACTTTATGTACTAATGAGATTATTAGGCTGTGTGTTGATTATGAAAATGCTACAATGTCTAAGATGTTCACATTAGCTAGTGGTATTGGCAATTATCAACGCTTATTTGGTAGTGGGATGAATTTAAGTTCATTTGTCAATGGCTATAAACCTGTTTCTGAGTATGATATTATTTCAAGTATTCGGAGGGGTTCTGATGAGTTACTTTATTAAGATTGTATTGGTGGTGATGGTTGATTGGTAGATGGTAGGATACTATTCTTATGTGGTAAGGGTGGTACAGGTAAAGATAGTGTTATGGGTTGTTTATTAAAAAAATACCCTGATATTTTTGAGAGGTTTGTTATTACAACTACAAGACCTATGCGTAATGGTGAGGTTGAAGGTGTTGACTATCATTTCTGTAGTAGAGATGATTTTGCTAGAAAAGTAATGAAAAATGAGTTTTGTATTGTAGAGTATTATTCTGTTGTTGGTGGCGATACAAAGTACTATGGTGTTGGGGATATACCAGATAATAGTAGTAAAGTATATGTTCTTTGTGGTACAAATACTCAATACGAAAAATTGAAAGCTAAATATGAAGATAGAGTTATTGGTGTATATCTTTATAATACAGCATACACTAGTCTAACACGTATGTTGTCAAGGCTTAGAGATAGAAAAGAGACTAATGTCTTAGAGGCTTGTCGGAGAGTGTTGTCAGATAGTCAAGATTATCTGTATATTGATTTTAAATCTTTTGATTTATTGATTAATACTGAGGGATGCACTTTGGATGATGAAGTTTCTTTAATATATGGGTTATTTGAGTAGGGTGGTGATTCTATGAAAGTAGCTTATATAAGTGATATTCAGATTAGTAGTCTTGTTGGTGATGAGACTTGGCTTAATGAATCTTTTGACTATTTTAGTTCTATTTTCACTCAATTTGTTAGTAGATATTCTGATACTATTGACTACTTAATTTTAAATGGTGGTATTTATTCAGATACTGTTAGGTTTCTTGAGTTTGTTGAGTTTTTAGACACTTCGTTTAAATCTCATGACATTCATACTAAAGTACTTTTTAATGTTAGTAATATAGAGTATTATAGTAACTCAGTCTTTGTAGATAAGGTAGGTCAGTTCTATGATACTGATAAGAAGTTTAAAAATCATAGATTATATTTACCACGTAACCCTATCATAACAGCAGATACATGGATATTTGGTGTTGATACATGGTATGATTACTCTTTGTATAGGGGTAAACCTATTTCTTTACAGGATATTACTAAGAAAGATAATAGAGGTTTCTTTGGTAAGATTTTTAAAGGAAGACGTAATTATGATAACTTTAATATTACTGATATGAGTGATTATGCTTTTGGGTTACAAAACACTTTTGACGTAAAACATACAAATGATTGTGTAGATTCCTTTAGGCATATATGTGATAGATATGATAGGACTATTGCACAGCCAACTAACAAAGTTGCTTGTGGTTATTTTTATAGCAATGCTTTGTTTTTAAGTGATAACCCTAAAAGGGATGGGTACAATGATGCTTTTAGTGGTAGCTTTAAGTTTGATGATACATTTAAATCTCATGGTATCACTGAGTATGTGTGTGGTAAAGCAAGTTCTTATCGTAGTCATATTACTATGGATGGTATTATGTATAGGAATAGTGCTACAACATTACGTAAAAAAGGTTTCATTACAACAGATTGTGTATTAGGTGATGTGTTGGTAGTAGATTATTAATAATCATTATCAATACTGATTTGGTTTAGGTATTGGTGGTAGCTTATGAAAGTCATTGACGTAGATAGTATTTTAGAACAGAAGAAGAGTATAGCGTACAATACTAATAATGAAAGATACTTATCTAAGCTAGAGGTGTTAAATGTTCTGTATGATGAGTTACCTAGTGTTTGTGATTTACGTGCTGATAGTGTGTTAGATTCTAGTAAATACGTTCAATTAGCTAGACACTATAACTATAAGAATTATCGGTTACTTAGATATGGTGATATCGATAAGTTAGGGTTGAGGAACTCTTTAACTCCATTTCATCATAACTTTATTAAAAATATGGGTGGTGCTGTATTGGTTATTTTTAATACACTAAATAATAAACCAGTATCATGTGTATTTAGGGGAATAACAGAAAAAGAGTTCATAGATTATAGTGCGTTACAATCTATGTATGGTTTTGATATGATAGACTCTAATTTTAAATATGGTGATTGGATAGTTATTGTTGAGGGTTTATATGACGCTGATGTATTGCGTTCAATATATCCTAATGTGTTAGCAATGCAGACATCTAATGTTAACTCATTACAGGGTGAGATATTGTTATCAATGTCAAATAAGTTTATTGTGGCTTTTGATAGTGATACTGCTGGTGGTGTTGGTTATGATAAAGCATATCATAGATTAAAACGAGACAATACAATCGTACAGAAATTACAAGTATATGGTAGTGATAAAGACGTTGGTATGCTGGAAGAATTTATATCTAATTATGATGAATATAATAAACGTAAAGCGTATTATACGAGTACAATAGATGAATTAAAGAAAGGTAGTATACTAGGATGGTAGACAATCAAGATACAAAACAAGATAAAAAAGTAGTTGCTTTTGCTGATAAAGGTAGTAAAGAGTTAAATCGTAGTGTTAAGCGTAAAGAGTTTGTTGAGGTTATGCAACAGATTTTTGAGCGTATGAATGAGACAAATCATTATTTAATGGAAGATATCAATTCTATGTACGCTAATCAAGTATTCCCTGTACAAATGGGACATGCAGTGATTGAAGAGTTGTTGGTTGAAAAAGGTATTATCACTAAAGAAGAGATTGAAGAAGCTTTAGAAAAACGTAAACAACAGTTATTGGAAAAAGCTAAAGCTATTAAAACCAATGAGAATGGTGAGGAAGAATTAGCTAGTGATGATGAATCTAAGGCTATTGAAAACGAAGCTGTTTTAAATGCTATGGCTGATACAGAAAGCACTACAGAAGATAGATAAAAAAATATAAGTTTACATAATGCATAGTTGAGATACACTATGCATTTTTTGTTGTAGGTGGTGTATATGGGCGATAAAGTTTTTAAGAGTAATATACGATTAAAATATAATTATGATAGGGATAAGGTTGGGAATACTGTATTTCGACCATATGTGTATGATAGTAGTGGTACCAGTGATACAATGTCAGATGCATTTCTAATGACTGATATGGTGCATCCTTTAAATACACTTTCTGATGATTATAAGTTGCGGTATAATATTGGTAATAGAGATGATTACCTGGATGGTGGTCGGAGGTACTTTTTATTTTTTAAGGGTACAAATGGTGTTAATTCCATGTTTTCTGCCTCTAATAATTCATTAGTTGATGATATAGATAAGAACCGTGATGTTACTATTCCATCAGATAAGAGGTATTTAAATAGTTATATTATTAATAAGCATGATTTAAGGTTTGATAAGGGGACGTTAAAATATAAGGATAAGTATAATAATATTTATACAGTTGAGGGGTTAGGTAACTTTGCTAGTGAGAAAGTTGATGATTTTTCTGAGAGGGGGCATACTCTTTATGGGTATGGTCAGCCTGTTAGACATTACTCTTTTACTTCTGGTAATAGTGCCAGTTTTTCAAGGGATTCTAAGCGTTTTAAAAATAATGGCTATTCTTCTTTCATGTTAATTATTCATTTTAGTGTTAAGTTGACATCTGGGAGTGGTAATTCTGGAATCTTTACTGTGTATTGTTTTGTTCCAGTGTGTTTCTATGATTTATCATTACTTAATGATGGTCGTAGTTCTGCTGAATGGCAGTTGGGTTCAGAACTATTAGGTTCTACAAAGGATAGGTATGCATACTCAACATCACTTTATATTTACAACTTTGAGCAAAATGGTAATCTTGACAAGCGTATATGGGCTGGTAATGGTTTCAATATTACTTATAATAGATACTATAATACTCGAGAATTAGCTAGAAATGTGCCTGATGTATATTGGACTACACCTAATGGTAGATTAGGGACAAGTGGTAACTTTATACCCCCTGATATTTACAATGATTATAGTAAGCGAAGTGGTTTTAGGTGTGTGACTTCTATAAGTATGACAGCATATCATATGAGTGAGATGAGTTACAAGTACTATATGTATGGGGATGGTCAGAGTCAGTGGAGAGGTAAGATGGGTGATATGTATATGGTTAAGTGGTACCCTACTAATGATGTTGAGGCTGGTCAACCTAATTACTTCTTGGAGAACGATGGTTATATTTACTAATGGCTTATCTACTATATATCTAGTGGTGTATAATATATAATAGTGTAGTAAAGTTTCACAATCATTTTACAATGTAATATTCTGTAAGATATTGTAACATTTTGTAAATTATAGTCTTTATCTTATTGTAATGTTTAGTAATGTTGTGTTAGGTAAAAATATACAATTTATAAGGTTTAATTCATTTATTTGTGTATATATTTAATAAAGGTATACGAGGTAGTATGGAAGAGTTATTTAAGGATAGGGAGATTCGTAAGTATATTAATGAATCTCTAACTAATGCTGTGTATGATGACGTACAGACTAAAGAGTGTGAGGTATGTCATACACAAGCTAAGAATACATATGAGATAGATGGTCATATTGTATGTGATAGGTGCATTAATTTTATTAAGTTTGTACGAGACGATTTTGATGTACTATTAAATAGTAAACAGGATGTATGGTCTAATGTACAGGTTAAGTATGATTCATTAACAGAGGGGTATGTAGTACCTAATGTAGAGAAGTTATATGATACAGCTAAAAAATCATTTGGTGGGGATATTACTAAACTAGTTAAGTCTTATGGGATTAAGACAGATTCACATTTATTGGATAGGATATATAAAGGTGAGATATGTATACCTAATACAGTGTTGAGTACTTCTGGTAAATTAAATCGTTTTATTGATGATTTTGAGATTAAGTTTATGAGGGCAGATAGTGCTAAACATTTAGTAGCAGATGCTGATGGTTATAAAGCTACTATAGATGTAACACGTTCAAGTAGTCAATTTAGTAAAGACAATCAAAACTATATTTTAGCTAATCCTGATATTATTAATCAGATTAAAAAACCTTATATGCGTAATAGTGATGATAAGACAGTATATAATAGTGTAGCTAGTTTGTTAGGTAACAGTAACAATAGTACAGTAGCTAAAAATAGTGTAACACAAACTCCTAAGAGTGGTAGTACGATTGGGAGTGGTCAGAATACATCATCTGCTACTAATGTAAAGACATCTAAGGCTAGTGGTAATGCTAGTGATTTTGAGATTGCTTTAGGTAAAGATGGTTTTGCATTACGATATACAAGGAATGATACACAGTCTAAACTTCAAAAAGGTGTAGTAGAGTATCATTGTACATTTAATTATAAGAGTAAGACTATTAGTCATATGGATGTAGATATTGTATCTATTGATGATTTTGATGAAATTACTAAGAACGCATTTAAGTGTACTAAGCTATATAAGTTATTGCCATTTATGAGTGATGATGGTGATTATATTGTAGATATCGATACAGAGGGTATTGTTACACATTTAGAGTTGGATGTAGATAACATTCAAAAGAATGGGTTTGTATTTAAGATTTTAAATCATACTAAGTCTTTTGATAAAGATACTGTAAAGATTATTGACCCAACTGTTATTACATCATATAGTAAGTTTAATGCATATATCTCTAAGTATATTCTTATGAGTATTGGGAAAGATTTCAATGCATTTGTAAATGTTAAATCTAATACGTTCTACACTTCATTAGGTAAGGTTGAGTGGTATTTATCTGATTTAACTGATAAAGGTATTCTTGTTGAGTTGGTATATGGTAGTCGAAGTGCTACAGTAGAGGTAACTAAGAATACAGATAATGTGGGCATTGTAGATTTATGTTTACGAGGGTTATTAATTAAGAATCAAGATGTGTTTGATACATTATTTGGTAATAACTCTTTATCTTCTATGAAGAGTATTAAAGTTACTTCTAAGGTAAATCCTAATATTACAGTAGAGTGGCTATTAGATAATGATTCTGTGCAGTCATTTATTATAAGTGGTGAGTTAGCATTACAAGGTAGTTTTGATTCTAACAGTGTAACAGCGTTTGTAGTATCTAGTTGTAAGACATTGCAAAAAGATTTAGAGCGATATACTGATGATGTATTATATCGAGATGGGTATGTACAAAAGAGTAATAATGCAGTCATTACTAATTGGTTTACATATCGTGATGCAAGTGATACAAGGTTAAAAGTCTTATATCGTCAGATTGAGAATAATCTTAAAGCTACATATGATAAACTAGATGATAGACTTGATTTCAAGGTTGAGCGATTAGTAGTAACTCATAGTGGTAACATTGTTGAGTGTGTATTCTCTATTGTAGATAATGAAGGTGTATATCAAGATTTAGATACGATGAGGAAAGACTTATCATTAAAGTTACCTGATTATTATCATATGTCTGAGTCCAATGATAATAATGGTTCATGCTATGTACAGTATATTGTTAGAGATGATGACGATATTGAAAAGTTCGCTAGTGATATTGAGGCATCTGTATTAGAGGGTTTATTTAGGTTACATGCTACAGAGATTAATGAGGGTTGTGGTTATGCTCTTATAGGTGAGGGTAAAGCAATTCCTATTAATGAAGCTACAGATAATAATAATAAAACACATGCTGAGTTAGAAGATGAAGATAATGATGCTGAGGAGTGTACAGATGTAGGTGGCGTTTCTACACCAATAGGTACACTTCATAGTACAGATGGTAGAGGAGTAGGTTCTTTGGAAACAAATAAGAAAATTGATGCAATTAGTTTTGATGATGTAGTAGTAGAGGAAGTCATTTCTGAGGTTGCTTATAAAGTAACTACTAAGAATGGTAAAAGAGTTAAAGTTAGGATGACTCCTCAGGAGGAAAAAGAAGCTAAAGAGAAACGTAAGGCTTATTATGACAAGGTAGCTAAGAGCGCTGGTGACAGGGTACGTTCTAGTAAAGTAGGTAAGCAAAATAAAAAAATTAGCTAATGACTTAGCCAAAAAAAGCTGAGAACGATGCAGTTGTAAAGGCTAAAAAGAAAGTAGCTAGGCAGTCGAAGGTTAGAGACCGCATTAATACTTCAAAGAGTAGAAGAGAGAATAGGGAATCAAGATATAGAGAGTTACATAGTAAACTTAACGATTTAAAAAATAAAAGAGAATCAAGAAAGAATAGACCTAAGAGTATTACTAGGTAATAATTATTTAGATAGTTGATATCATACTGTACTGTATAGTTGTATAATTGTACAGTACAGTATTTTTAGTATATGGTGTTTTTAATTCATATGGAGTAGTTCATGAAGATTGTATTTACCAATAGTACTATTACCAGTAGTGATATGGCTATTGATGATACTAGTGCATATAATATTTCTGAGAGTAAAGAAGAGGATACAACTGATACAGAAGAGGTTGTAGACGATACTTCTAGTCAAGAGGAAGAGGATATGGGTACAGAAGATATTAATACAAGAAAATTAAGTCAAGAGGAAATAGAGGCTTTACAGGATGGTAAGGTTGTAAAGTGTCCTGAATGTGGTAGTACTAATATTAATATACATAATAATGGTGAGTCTTATTTCTGCACTGACTGTGAGTATTCATGGGATGTGCGTGATGCAGATGATGATGGTATTGATGATGATATGGACGATTACATTGATTCTATGGTAGAAGAGTTAGATGAATCATATCAATTAATCGGCAATACTTATACATTACAGGATGGCAGTAGTGTGTATGTGATTTCTAATGAAGGTAGTTCTTTTGAGGTATTGGATATCGATAGTACAGATAGGTATACAATACAGGAGAGTGTGTTATTAAATAAGGTAAGGGTTAAATAGATATGTCAAATTATAGTACAATTATAGAATCATTAGTGAGTACAAGGGTTACTGAGGGGACATTATTACGTGATTATAAAGGTATCATTAGTCAGTTAAAGAAAGCGTTATTATCTAAGAGTACAGATGTTGTACCTTATGATGTTAATAGGTTATATCTTTCACTAGATTGTGGCTGGTATGGGACTGTTGAGTTATTACCTGTGTATAGCATTGATACATTACATGAAAGAGAAGATAATAAAGGTCACATTTTTATTTATGCTGATATGAAAGATGTTATTAAAACAGATACTATTTCACATTACTTAGTTAATGGTAAAAAGGTTTCTACTGTTGATGAGATTCTTGTTTATTTGTTAAAGCTAACAGTTAAGGCATTAGATGATAAAGCGACATGGTATGATGATGATTATAATTTAAATGAATTAAAAAGTTTCTTATCAAATACATTTGGATATACATTTACTACTATGGCTGATTTAAAGAAAGACTTGTTAGATAGCAGTAGTGTGTTATATAAGACTTATAAATCTGAACTAGAGAAGTATCTACCTGTTATTATTAATAAATATACTAAATGTTTAAAAGGGTTAACATTAAATAGCAATAAGTCAGTAGATATGACAAAAGATACAATTAGTATTTGTTGTATTGATACTAAGAAGAATATGATTTATATGAGTCGTGCAACCTCTGATAATGCACGTTATATTGTAAATCCTAAGAAGAAAGATTGGAATGGGTATACATTTGATTTTTCTTTTGATGATGTTAATAATGCTATTGCAAAATACAAAACATTAGATTGCATAGGTGGTTTTTCATTTGATTTCTCTGGTCATGCTGAGGGAGACGTTATTCATAATGGGAGAAGACTGTTTAGGTATAATGCGTTATAGTCGATGGTATTATATTTGAGTGGTAATAGTTTATGAGTACTTTATATCTTGATGATGAAATGATGGGTTATAAAGATATATTCCTACAAGCTATTCAAGATATAGAAGACTTGGGGTATAGATTTAAACCAATATTATTAATACATACTTATATGGGACGTAGCAAGAAGATATTAGGTGTTACCTATTGGTTTCATGATGATACTTGTTTAGTAGAGTTTTCTGTTGATAATCATAATGTACATGTATATGATTATGGAACTCATACTATTAGAGATACTCAATTATCAATTAGTACGATTTATCATGAGTTAGCACATGCAACTATTGAGTGTCATTTTAAAGGTCATGGTAAAGAGTTTAAGACATTAAGGAATAAAATATTAGAAACATATAAGATAGATATAGGTGGTGCTATGTCTGATTATAGTTAGGTGGTAAGATATGGGATATTTTAATATTATTGAATCCTTATCAGATACAAGGAACAATAAAGAGGTAGTTAATGAGGCTACTAGTATTTTACTAGATTATAAATCTGTATTCTCACAATTAGAAAAAGCATTATTATCTTGTAAAGATACTACATTACATGGTGATTGGACTTTTCTATTATATCTGTGTGTTGGTAGTATGACACATGTGAGGGTTCTGCCTGTGTTTGACGTAAATAAACTACATCAGAAGGAAGATACTAAAAAAGGGAGAGGTTTTATTTACTTAGATATTAATGATGTGTTTAAAGCAGATAACATAGTATATTATTATATTGAAGATACAAATAAGAAATATTCTTCTAAAGACATAGCTGATTTCATGATTAATGGTTTGGCTGATACACTTAAACGTGAAGAGTTATTTATTATGGATGACGAGAGGTATACTGAAAAGTTTAAAAATGACTTTAGAGATATATTAGGGGTTGATGTAGAAACAATCGATGATGCTATTAAGGTAATTAAGAGTGGTTCTGCGTATAAGAAGTTATCTGATTTAATCATTAAAGGGTTAGATATTGCATTAAAAGAATATGTATCTAATGTGAAAGGGTTAGTACCTAACAGCAATAAATCCGTAGATATGACAAATGATACAATTAGTATTTGTTGTGTAGATACTAAGAAGAGTATGATTTATATGAGTAGGTTCCCTGGCAATGATAGGTTTATCGTAAATCCTAAGAAGAAAGATTGGAATGGGTATACATTTACATTTGAGCTAGATAAAGTACAGGATGCAGTTTCTAAGTTTAAATCATTAGAATGTTTTACTGCTGTTGATATTATTCCAAAATCTCGTAAGGAGAGTAAGATTAAAGATAATGATAGTGGTCGTGAGGTATTATCCTATATTATTTATGGTGGCTAAGTTATGTGTTATAATATTAGGGTTAATTTAACAGATGATAAGAAGTCTTGGGTAGAGACTAGAAATTAGTTGTGAGAGTGATTGAGGTTTAAATATGAGTAAATTAATACGAGATAATAATGTAGATATATTACATAGATTATTAGAAAGCTATGCTATTAATGTAAGATATAATTCTGTACAGGATTTCATAGATGACGTTACTACTTATCATGCACTTAAACTTTTTATGAGAAGTAAGATAAGGGGAGATATTACATCGTCTATTATTAGTTCTTTACAAAATGTTGAGTTTATGTCATCTATTGCTAAGAAGATGATAGATACATGTAAGTTACCGTTGTTGCGATATGATACTATATCACAGTATGTGTATATTCCTTATTATTCATACATATATATATTGTTAAGCTTATGTCATATAAGGGTAGTGGTAAGGATTATAGACAATATTGTATCGGTAACAGATATAGTAAATAATAATATTCCTAATAATATAAGGAATTTAGATACACATATGAAATTAATATTAAGTAGTAAGTGTATATGCACTATTGATATTGATGGGGGTGATTAATTGGCTAATAATGTATTACGAGATAATAAAGCAATAGTAAAGCGTATAGTTAAAGGTTATAGAGATTCTGCTGATAGTCCAGGTTCTTATGCGTTTGTAAGTTTCTTGGATAATAGTTGTGCAGTTAAATTTAGGTATAAGGACTACGCATATACTCATGTTATTTATGGTCTTTCTCTTGATACAGAGTCGGAAGATATTACAGTAATAGAGCATAAGGGGAAAGGGATTATTTGTTTAGATACAAATAATATATTTAAGTTAGGTAGATTACGAGATGATGGAATTCTTATCTACCCTAATGATATCTCTATAAGTGATGTATTGCATGATTTAGCTGGTCGTGTGTACAAAGATTTACTTAACAGATTTTCTAAGGTTGGGTTACTTGAAGATTTAATGTCATTTTATACCGCTAAGTTTGGTGTATTTTGTGATGATTTAGAGACATTTAGTAAGTTGTTTGTTAAGCATAATAAAGAAGCTTTTACATCGATGTTGGGTGATTTATGTTCAGACCTATCTATTGATAAGAACTATTATAGGTTGGCTAAGACTGTGTACGCTGATAATGGGTTATTGGGTTTGTGTTGTATGGATTTTGAGGCTGATACACTCACTCATGCTATTGATTTCAGAAATAATATAGAGGATTTAGATATACTCACAAAGTCAATTACTAATAATAAGATAATGTTTAAATCGATTAGAGATTGTGTTGCTAATCGTAAAGTTTTAAATCAATGTATTGGTTTTGTTTTGTCATATAGAGGCAATGGAAAGACATACTCATATGATAAGAGTTCTATGATTGAATTGGTGTGTTGATATGGGTAATATATTGAGAGATAATAAAACCATATTAAATAAAACTGTTAATGTATTTAGTAGTTCTATGATGCATCGTATGTCATGCATTGATGTTTCATTTAATGGTACGATTACGTTCATATATAAACAGTTTAACTATAGTTTTAGATTATAGGGTGTAAGACTTAAAATTAATCCTGAAGATGTAAAGTTAATAAACTATAGAGATAGGGCAGTTATATGTATTGATACAAATAACATATTCAATTATAGTAGGCTTAAAGAAGAGGGTTTGTATTATAATGGCATATCTGATTTCATGTCTATACAGAGTGTACTAAAGAATATTGGTAAGATTGTATGGAATGCTATGTATAAGACACATACAGATTTATTTAAAGAGTATTGTGGTAAATTATCTGAAGTGTGTGGTAGTTCATGTAATGATTTAGATTCGTTTTTGAAGTTATTCATTAAATATAATCATCCTAACATGGTATATATACTACAGGATTATATTAGTACACTTAGTATTGATAACTATGTAGGTAGAGTATCTAAGACAATGTATGTTCAAGGTGGGTTAGTTGGTGTGTGTTGTTTTAATTTTAAGGATAATATAGTTACATCTCCTTATTACAATAAGATTTCAATGTCTGATTTACAGGTATTCACTACATCAACAAATTTATCTAGTATTAAATTACTAAATATTTCAAGCATATTGTCTAATAAAAACAAAATTGATGTTGAGTTTCTTAAATTAAATATGAGGATTAATAGTAATTCTAAATTCATGTCTGAGGATGGTATGATTAAGTTAGATGTTGATTAATGAGTGCATTACGAGATAATAAGATATTAATACACAATGTATATAAGTATATCAGGAATAGGGGTATGGCTCACATTCGTATTGGGGGTAAATCTAATACAGTGCCTATGGTGATACGTTCTAAGCATAATCGTACTGGTACAATATTTGATGTAAAAGGGTTATCTGTTGCATTAAATCTTAGTCATTGTGTTATTAAAGAGAATGGAGATATTGTATCAATAGGTATTGGTAGTCAAGATAGAGATGCTTGCTATCTGGATTTGGATGGATATGGGTATACTCTTAAAGATTTAATGTTTAATCGTCTATTTACTGTTGATATAGCATCTAATGAGCAACTGTATAGGGAATTTACTTATAAGTTTACATATGATTATTCTTTTAATGTTGATAATGGGATTACATCTATTAGTGAGTTACAGGACTATATAGGTAAATCAATCGATACTTCTATATGGAGAAAGGTTTCTCAGGGCCGAAGAATAAGTCTTGTAGATGTAGGTAAGATAGCAGATACTATTAATGGTAGTAGGTATTATCAAGACTTATCAACTACTACTGATTATCTCATTGAGAGATTAGAGGACTTTTTCTTTGATAATTTAATCTCCTTTAAAGATAATAATGGTTTTAATAAGAAAGCTAATTTTACTGATTTCATACCGATTGTGTCATTTGATTTCTCTAAGAGTGGTAAAGTTAAATTTTATAGTTCTAGTGGATATATTATCGATAGGACTATTTCAGATGTTGACATTAAAGACTTGTACAATGCTATTGTAACTGAGAAGATGTTTGATAGCGTTAAGATATCTAAAGATGAGTTTAACTATGAGCAATTCAAACTCATCATTGGTAAGTAAGTTGTAAGTAGTATTGTTGTACTGTGTATGGTATATTACATGTTGTTTGTATAATATATAATAATATAGTGTTACTGTTAATAGCACATTCTAAATAGGTAGAGTGTGCTATTTTGTTATAGTTAGAGGGGTAGAGTATAGTGGCTACGATTCAAGAGCGTGTGGAAAGTATTATTGAATCATTACATATTAGAGAGGGTATGATTCAAACTGCTAAGGCACAGAAGAGTGTTTTAGATTTTAAACCTAAGTTTGTTATGGCTGATGGTAGTGAAAAGAAAACAGATAAGGCTCCAGCTAAAGTGTTGGATGGTGTTAATAAAAACATTCAAGAGGGTTTTACTAGTTATGGTACATATTATGGTATCTTTGATAAATATGTTGTTTTTGCATATAAAGATAGTCATAACTTAATGTATCAAGAGGGTTATGTGTATAAATTCAAGACTGAGGAAGATGCAAAAGCTTTCTATGATGGTGGTATCGATAGGGGTAGTATGAAAATTATTAAAGGTACTACAGTAGTTGCACCTTGTTTATATTCATTGAAAGATAAGAAGTTCATGTCTATTCGTGATGCGGTTGAGGATTTAGCGAATGGGTATGTACGAGATGCATTATCTTCATTAGATAAATACATATCAACAAATGCAATTCCTTTTGATGTTGAAGATGTTACTTATGAGTATAGTGTTATGAGTGATAATAAACTTAAATTGTATGAACGTGGTTATAACTGTAGTCTAAATGTTAAGATTAAACTTAAAGATGGTAAATATCCTGATAAAGATACATTTAAAGTATTATCTAGTTCTGTAGATAGATATGTTAATATGGGTGCTATTACAGGATTAGATAATGGTAGTAAGTTTAGAGATTACATTACTATGCATAGTTACTTGTGTAATTAGGTGATATTGTATGAGTATAAGAAATAATATAATAGAAACACTATCAGAGGGGATGTTGACAACTATCAAGACAAATAATGGTGGTATATTCGCTGAGATTAGTAAGGGAAAGATTGATACTAAATTTAATAAAGTTGTAACAGGGAATATGATATATGATACTGTTGCTGAAATAGTATTAAGACGTAGAGAAATATCATCTAGAGTAGTAGATAATAAAACATTTTGTGATTATGGTGATGGGTATATTCTAGTTGTATTTCATAAATTAACGATAGCTAGAGGAGTATTGTTAAAGACAGATTTTAATTCAAGGCGTTTAGAAAACACAATATCCAAAGTATCATTATTACCTAAAGACTATCAGAGTTTTACTGATAAAGTTGATAGGGTATTTAGAGTTTCAGCCAATGTGATGTATGATACATATCATCATAGGGCATGTCTTAATATTGGTCATTGTATAAATACATTTTTTAGTGCATGGTTTAAGATAAATACTACAGCAGATTTTAGAAAGTATTTAGTGAATGATACTAGATTGATGTCTTGTATTAAGGTCGATAGTGTATCGATTGGTAATTCTAGGGGAATGGATTGGGTATTATCTTTTGGTTTTGATATTGTAGATATAGAACGATTCAACGAGATTAAGTCTTATCTTAGTGATAAAGTAGATAATATGTCATGCTATGAGGACATCAATGATAAGGTTGCTGTTGATTTTTATATTATTTAGGGGGTTATATGTCAGTAAATAGAAATATCTTAGATTCGTTAAGAGATATACATGAGGGAATGTTATCTTCCATTAGTAATAATAAATCACTTAGTAAAGATGGTGAGGTATGGCTTAATGCTATTATTATGCGTGATATTAGTAAAGTTCCTAAAGATAGTATAGATACATTTAGGATGTTTAATAAATCTAAGTTAACTAATGGTAATGTGGTTCGCAAGTCTACAAAAGAGACAGCGATGCATAAAGTCAGTTCTAGTATTGTTGATACAGTATATTGTAAGACATATGATGTAGGTAATACACATTATATAGCGTATCTATTTTCTTCTAAAGGTGATACAGGGTATTTACGTGCCGTTGTTCATGAATCTGATGAGGATACAATAGCTAAGTTGTTAGATGAATTTAAATCAGGTAAGAATATACCGAATAAAGTTATTGAAGTTGATAGTATTAGGGGTTGTAATTGTGTAGCTAATACATATTATAATTCTATTACATTTGAGTTCTTTGATAATGTAGATACATTTATATCTGAGTTGTTTGATGTGTTTCTTAGCGTTGTTTTTATTGCTTTTGATTCATTGGATTTAGAGGTACTTAAAAAGGTAATTACACTTAGCGAGCCATTTATTTATTTAGATGATATGGATTATGCTATGGAGTTAAATTTTACATCTACAGATAAAACAGTATTGCCTAAAGTGTATGATTTATTATCATCTATTTGTAGTGGTAAGTATTTAGTTAAGAGTTCACATTACATCGGTTTACGTTGGGAGTTATAGATGGGATATTTTAATATTATAGATTCATTGAGTGATGTTAAAGTCAATGAGGGTATGGTAGATTCTATACCTAAGAATAAAAATAAAGATATTGATAAGTTAGTTGAGGCTTTGCTACGATGTGATATAGATTTTATTCCTAATAAATATATTAAATCTGAAAAGTCTTTCTACAATAGGTCAAGTTTTAGTAAGGGTTTTGAAGACAATGTTATTAAATGGACACGTAATTTAAAGAATAAAAATCCTAATGGTAGAAATCTTTGCATGATTTGTTTAGGTGATGGCAACCGTTTTCTTATGGTTTCTGAGGTGCGTGATTTCACTGATTTATGTAGGTGTTTTATTTTTAAGGTACCAGATGAGTCTACTGTGGAATCTCTTTTTGAATCTGTACGTGAAGGGAAAATAACTTTTGATATAAATAATCCTAAGTTAGATGGTTGTAAGCTGATAACTGATACGTATTGTACTCAAGGTGTAGATTTTGCTGACATTGATACAGGTAGAGAAGTTATTACACATTATACACGTATACTAAATGATACTGTGCTTGTTATGGAATATATGTTTAATAGACTTATCAAAGCGTTTAAACGTAGTTATGGAGATAAGTATGAATACGTTGTTGGGCAGATAGCTGAATTATGTGTTAATTTTGAGGTTTCAATCACAGATGATGGGTTTGCAGTTACATTTGATTTTGGAGGAGCTAGAAATTGCAATAAAATAGAAAAACTTCTTATAGCTAAAATGAGAAGTGCTTTTTGTTATATTCAGAAAGATGGTAAGAGTAAGATTAAATTAAGTTAGTCATGGTGGTTATATTATGTATAGTAAAAGTATTGGTACTATTTTAGAGGGGTTACGTAGTGACTCTAAAACACAAGTTAATGAGTCTGTTTCATTAATTAAGAGCATTGTAGATAGAGATATTAAAACTTTGTCTAAGTGTAGTATTAAAGGTGATACTAACTTTGGTAAACATAGTAAGTATTATTTAAATATCATTAGGGGAGTTAATAAAGGTGATTTTAGTGAATTACATTTCTCTAATGGGACATATGTAAAAGCGTATGTGAGTGATAAATCTGTTATGTTGTTATTAAGTCATTTAGTTGATATTTCCCCTAAATCTCATTATATGAGTAATTCATTCATTCGTTATGAGTTTGATAGTAAAGAAACAGCATTGAGTTGTTTTAAAGAATTAGAGGGCGGTAAATATTCTTCTACAGAGGATGCACTTAATACTACTTATGATATTATCATGACATATAATGGTAAAGATGTAGAAAGACATGTTGGTACTGAGAGTGGTAAAGCAAGTGCTAGTGCTGGTGCTAGGGTAGTATCTGCTTTACAGAGTGTGTTTGATGAGTGGGTTAATACACAATATGGTAAATCTGTTGATACATTACCTGTGTTACATGATTGTTATATTAATGGTACTGTAGATTATATTTCTAAGCATAAAATTCCTGCATTGGAAGTATATGTGACGTATTATATGGAAGATAAAACAACTATAGATGCATTTATACATATTTTTGGTTCTAGATTAAATGGTTATTATAAGGTAGAGAAAGATAGTGTAGTCATTACATTACCTAGTGGGTATTAGTTGGAATAAAAGAAATAGTATTTTAGAATCACTGTCTGAGGGAATGTTAACTACTACTAATTCAAAAGAGGTTAGTAAGAGTAGTAGAGCAAAACTTTTTTGTGATACTGTAGTTAAGATGAGGAATGGGTATTTAGAGGATATATTTGACTTCTTTGGTGGTATTACTTTTAGTATAACTAAGTACACTAAACCTACATTTAGTAAGTTAACATGTGATGATAGTTTATTTACTTCTATTTATTGTAAAGGTTGTCATATTTACTTTACTACAGATTATAAGTCTGAGATACGAGTGTTTGTAGAAAACCCTTATTCCAATGAGTATACAGAGGAACAGGAACGGGATGATAACATTCTTGTTTATGGTGGTGGTATTGGTTCTGCAACAGAGGAGTTTGTTAATAATCTAATTAGTTTTGTAGATGGAAAGTGTAACACGATTGATGCATATGTAAATCTTATTGATAAGACATTAAGAGATGAGGGTTTCACTTATAAAGGAACTACACTAGGGTATGAGTTAGTTTCTGCTACACGTGAGGATGATATTAAGTTTGGTAAATATTCTACACTTGCTACATGTTTGGGTGAAGATTTCTTTAATGCGATTACTGATGATGTTATAAGTGTAATCTCAGATGTGTATTGTGAAGTATATTTAGAGAGTGTATACTCTAAATTAAAATTACCAACATTAGGGTGTAGATTTAAAATAGAATTTGCATCTAAAGATGATGCTAAGGATTTCTATAAGAAGATTAGAGGTATTGGTGTAGAGAAGTGGGTTAATCGAGTTAAGATTATGAGTGATACTATAGTTTTAGAGTGTTTCTGATTGTGGGTTGTTATATGAATAAGAGAAATAGCATAATAGAGACTTTATCTGAGGGAATGCTTGCTAATAGTATCAAGTCAAATGGGACATCTCTTAAAGCATTTAAAGATTTACTTAATGGTGATATACCTGATAGTACCGCTTTATTTGTTACTGGTATAGATTTTAATATAAGAGATAACTATAAGTCAGTTTTAAAGTCTAAACGTCAACCTGACATGACTACATTATTGTCAAATGTATATCGTATTGGCGATACAGTACTGATGATAGAGTTTAAGTATATGACATTGCCTGTGTGTTTGTTAGTTAGCACTGGGAGTAATTCATTTGACGATGCGTGTATTAAGTTAGAGAAAGCATTTAAATCTCCTGTAGATAAAGCAATGGATATAATTTCTAACTTAACATTTTATAATGTAGTTGGTACTACGTATAATACGACTAGAGGTAATGGTACATTCTGTGTAGAGGCACATGAGGTTATAGAGTCATTCTTATATTGGTATTACAAGAGTGAATCTAATAAAGGTGTTAAGCGTTGTTGTATTGATAGTGAATTATATAGGTATGTAAAAATTACAGGATTTATTTTTAAAAACTTGTGTTTTGGTAATACATCAGATTTACAGATAGATGTATATTGTTCTATTAATAGTGGTGGGGATAGTAAGGTACATGATTTAGTAGATACATTAAATACACCTATGAATATGTTCGCACATATCAATAATGGTTCACTTATCATTAGTTTATTGTTAAAATCATAGATTTTTATTGGTTTATTTGTTATATAGTAATGTGTTACTTTTTATAAGAAGAGGTATAGTTAATGAAAAAAGTTTTGGAAGCTTTAGATAATGAAAGTACAGTAGTACAGTTGGATGAATACATTCATGATACAGTAGAGATTGAAAATATTGTACGAGATACATATGATGGTACAATCAATGCACTTGATGTAACATTAGTAGATAATGCTTTGACTGTTAAAGTATTGTCTGATACTGAAATGGGTGAAGAAGTGTCTGATGCTGTATTGTCTTATTTAGAAGATAAAGCTAATTTTGATTATGAGTGTGAGTTTAACACAAGTAGCGTTCGTGTTGCTGGTGAGCAGTTCGTCCAATCTACTATTAATATTACTGCTACTGATAGCACAGTTGAGAAACGTAAAGTAGTAGAGTCTGTTGTTAATGAGTCAATCAGATATTATGGACAGTGATGCGTTTGCATTGTCTTTTAGTATCTTAAAAGAAATTAAGTCAAGTAATAAGCCTTTCTTTAATATGAATACGTTTAATTCAGTGGTAGCTGACCAAGTTGCAAAGTATATTTGTGGTTTAGAAGATTTTGCTGATGTACTTGATGAGTATAAGTTTGAGTTATCTGATGGTGGGTGTTCGGTTTCTATAAAACCTAATGTCTCATTTGATTTTAAGGATAAGTCTTATCAGTATCAAGCAGTGATTGAGTTAACTGTTGGTGATTCTTCTATTATTAAAGAGTTTATTAGTAGCTTGAAGTCTAATGTAAAAGATTTTGTTAAGATTCAAAATAAGGGTAATACAATTTATATCGCAACTAAGTTCTTTTAATTAGTTGCATATTTTAAGTATGTTAATGTATAATGTATTTATAGTGATATGTTAGTCCACGTAAGATATTTTATAACATACACTAGATATTTTAGTTTACATGATTATCCTTTCAAAAATTTCATAGTTATAATTGATATTCATATAATTTTCCGTTATAATAAGAAGTAATTAAAAGAATTATTTATCTTATTAGTACGGAAAAGAGGTGAGATATCTTGAATAAAAGTTTTAAAGTTAGGGTTTATCCGACTGAGGAACAGCAGATTCTTTTAGAAAAGACATTTGGTGCGAATCGGTTTGTTTATAATTACTTTCTCAACTTAAAGAGTAAGTTGTATGAGTTTTATAAAATAAGACTAAGTTACAATAATTCTTGTAAAGCATTAACTGAATTAAAAAGACAAAAGTCTTGGCTTAAAGAGATTGATAGTGTTTCTTTACAACAGGCTCTGAGAGATTTAGATAGTGCATATCAAAACTTCTTTAGTGGTAGAGGTAAATATCCTAACTTTAAAAAGAAACAAGATAAAAACTCTTATCGTACTAATTCCAATATTAGAATAGATAATCGATATATAACAATTCCTAAGATAGGGATGCTACGTTTTAGAGATAATTATAAATTAGAGGATAAAAACATCCTTAAAGTTTATAATGTAACAATATCTAAGACATCTAGTGGAAAATATTTTGCTAGTATATCAGCTGAGGTTAATATTGAACATTTTGAGAAAACCAATCAAAATGTAGGTATAGATTTGGGTTTAAAAGATTTTGCTATTCTTAATAATGGTGTGAAGATAAATAATCCTAGAATATTAAAGCATCTTGAAGAGAGGTATAGAAGATTAGCTAAGGCTGTTTCTAGAAAAGTTAAGGGTTCAGCTAATTATAAAAAGGCTAGAATTAAGTTATCTAGATTTCATGAGAAGATTTCAAATATTCGCAAAGATTTTCTACATAAGTTGTCAGCTAACTTAGTAAAGTCTTATGATATTATTTGTATTGAGACACTTAACATTAAGGGGTTAATGAAAAATCATAAACTTTCAAAATCATTTCAAGATGTATCATTGTATGAGTTTATAAGACAGTTAGAGTATAAAGCTGAGTGGTATGGTAAAACTATCTCTAAAGTAGATAGATTTTACCCATCATCACAAATATGTTCTAATTGTGGATTTAGGAATAGGGATGTAAAGAATCTCAATATTCGTGAATGGACTTGTCCTGAGTGTGGTACATATCACGATAGAGATATAAATTCATCAATAAATATTCTAAATGAGGGATTAAGGATTTTAGAGATTATATAAATTATATAAATTATATAAATTATATAAATTATATAAATATATAATTATAACTGTGGGACATACAGGGGTAGCCTATTGTCTGGTTGTAAGACTTTTTAAATAATATTAAAAGAGTAGACCATTGGGTAGGAACTTCAATGACTTTAAAGTCATGAGAGGGTGTCAGATAAGAAAGAGGTTCATAATATGAATAAAGTAGAATTAGCTGAGGTATTGGTTAATAAAGAGTTAGTAGGTACTAAAAAAGTAGCTGTAGAGGTTGTAGAGGCATTGTTTGATACAATCACTGAAGAAGTTAAAAAAGGTGAAAAAGTGTCCATCCATGGTTTTGGTAGTTTTGAGAGTGTAGTACGTTCTGCACGTAAGGGTCATAATCCTAAAACTGGTGAGGAAATTACAATTCCTGAGAAAAAAGCACCAAAATTCACAGCATCTAAAGTATTGAAAGAGTCTGTTAACCAATAATAAATAGGTGGTTTAATGGGAATTTTAAATAGTGCTAGTGTTAGCATTACAGAAGCTTTGTTAGAGAAACGTAAGTCTTTAATCAATGAAGATGTTAAAGAGACTGAGTTTGAAAAAGAAGCTAAAGAAGAATTTGAGGAAGATTTAGATAATCAAGAGGTTATTGAGGGTTCTGAAGATTCTGAGGACGAAGAAGAGATTACAGAGGGTAGTGATGATAAAGTATCTCCTGTAAATCTTATTATCAATGCTAATTATCAAAAATTAGTTGGTAGTAAATACTTCTTTGTGCCTGATACTGCGAATGATAATTTTGAAGAGTATTCATTCTTTGTATATGCCTTAACTAATGATGGTATTGGTGATGAATCACAGGGTGTTAGTGATGTTACAAAAGTTGTAAAACGTGTAACTAAAAAATTCTGTGGTGACACTCTTAACGACTACAGTGGTCCTGAGGTTGATAGGGTTAAAACAAAAGAATCTGATATTCTTAAATTTAAAGTTACATATAAAGTATCTAAATAAGTATATTATGTTAAAAGAGTGTAGATTAAGTTCTACACTCTTTTTATTTTGCAATTTACTACTTGTAATATTTTGTAAAGTTGGGTATAATTAGTGTGTATAAAAGTTCATTTCATTATTATAGTAAAGGAGATTTAATCATGGGTGGACAAAGTAAATACCAATTAAAACAATATTCTGACGTATTTAATAAGAAAGTAGTGGCTGATTATTTGTATCTTATGGATACAAGTGGTGCGTATGCTAGTGCTATTAATAGTTGTGGTTCACAGTCTATTTTTGAGAGTACATTCTTAAATGGTGGTAGTAGTGATAAGATTTCTTCACATTATCGATACTTTAAAGATATTACAAATTATATTCATAGCGTAAATGGTCAAGATGTAGTAAAGATGGATGTCTTTGATTTGTTGTATGTGTTGTGTCATGGGAGACGGAAGATTAAATTAGATTCTTTTGTTAATAATATTATGATTCGACATTATAATATTAAAATGTTGAATAACTTGTATTATTTGTGTGATGGTGCTAGTACTGGTTTTTCTGAGTATACTAAGCGATTTGTGGCATTATATATCCGTACATTTAGTGAAGAAGCATATGAGGATTGTCAGTCATATGTTGATGATTTCATGTCTACTACACATAGCTTATTGTATACATTTTCTAAACGTGTTTCTGAAGTATTTTCTGATGAGACATTTGAACGTGCATGTGTGTATGATAAAAAGTTGTATCTAACAACTAATTTACGTACATTGTGGAGTAATAAATATGAGTCTAAGGGTGTATTAGTTGAGGATTGTATGAAGTTCTATTATGATATTTTAGAACGTGCTAAGAAAAATGCATTTACTATGACTAGGGAAGATAACACTAGGGATTTATATTCTTATATTAAAGAGTATACATCTGTTAATGGTGCTAAATGTTTATCTACTAATAGTACAATTAAACAATTCTTAGAAACAATGTTTGACTATATGGGATTAGTGTCTAGATATAAAGAGTTCGCAGAATATATTTTTGATGGTGCTGATTTCAATATGCTAGATAAGGAGTTTAGACTTCATAAGTATGGTATTAACAATGTTGATACATTGGTAGCTGTTATCAATAATGATTTGATTTGGGTAGCTATGGAGTTACCAGATGATTATGAAGATTATATCTGTACTTCATCTTATGGTGATTATGCATCTGCTGAAGAGGTTGATGATGAGTCTGATTGGGATGACGATATTGAAGATACTGATGACGTAGAAGAAACTGATGTGAGTAAAGTGTGTATAAAATCTGATGGTACATTATCACAGGATAAGTTCAATGAAGAACTTAATACTAAGAGTATTGCATTTGACTTTAAGAATTCAGATGTAGCAGTAGAATATGATAGTTCTATGGTTCATTCAGTAATCTATGCTATTATTCGTGGCGATATTGATATGTCTAATCTTCATGATAAATTGTACATAGAAGATATGTTTAGTTTCATTAAGGACATTGCTAGGGAGTCTAAGGATATCACTTATTATTGTGTAAGGGATATTATTAATAGCTTTGTATGTGATGTTATTTCTTAATGTAAATATAAATAAAACTGTAATCCATACAGGTGTGTTGTAAGGGGTATAGTGTTTAATGGATATGTTAGTTCTTATCAGTCAATTCATAGGCTTTATTGTACTAGGTACATTTATTATGTATGTGGTCATTGAGGTTGTACGTGAAGCATGTATTCTATTATATGAGTTGATTGGTTCTTTTAAGAGTGATGTTAAAGACATACACATAGGTGATAGTGCTACTAAGATATTGCTTATTTCGTTGTATAACAAAGGTTATAGGTACGTTCGTCTTTTATATCATGAAGATGGTAAAAACTCGTTACAGGTGGCAATTTCGCAAGATTTAGGGTATTGTGAGGAAGTATATGTAGATGATTATATAGCGTTACAGTTATATAGTGCATGTATTGCCGATACAATAGCATATTCTATTGATGAAGTTATTAATAGGTTATAGAGGTGTGTAGTAGATGGATATTAAAGTATTAGATTCTAAGTATGTTGATAGTTCTTTAGTCAACTCATTATTAGAGAAGCATGTTAGTAGTGAGGCTGATTTCTTAAATGCAATAGCTACTATGAAAGAGAAAGCTAGGGTAGAATTTAACAACGTACAGGGGAATAAAGATAGTGCTAATAGCGAGGATTCTATTGTTGCACATGCTGACTATGAAATGCTGTCTGTAGTAGAGTCATTAGCTAAAGCATATTTCGGTAGTAACAATTAAAGTAATTAGATAGTTTAATACCTAAATTTTTATATTGTAGGTTAACAATTATCTGTATGATTATACAAGAATTGAGGTATTTTCCATAGGGATTTACCTCAATTTTTTGTATATATTTATAAAATTTGTGTATAAGAGATTTTAGGTATTTTATCAAGTTTACGATACAAAGGATAGGTTTTAGTATATGGTGTATTTAATTGGTGATATTCATGGTGATATTACACAGATAATGAGGGAAAATCTTCATAAGAATAACATTAAAGTTAAACGTGGTGATACAGTTATTGTGTTGGGTGACTTTGGTGTTATGTTTAGTGATACTGAACAGCATAGACAGTCTTTAGAATACATTAGTAAATTAGATTATAATTTAGCTTTTATAGATGGGAATCATGAGAATTTTGACTATCTTAATTCTTTACAAATAGTAACTAAGTGGGGAAATAAAGTACATAAACTTAATAACAGATGCTTTCATCTTATAAGAGGAAACATATATAAAATTGAGGGGAATAAATATTTGTGTTTTGGTGGTGCTAAATCTATTGATAGTGGTAGTCGTGTGTTAGGTAAGAGTTATTGGTTAGAAGAGGAGCCATCTTTTGTTGATATTAATACTTTAGGTAAGTCAATTAAGGATACTAGTGTTGAAGATATAGATTTTATATTGACTCATACATGTAGTAATCATGTACTTCATAAGATGAAAAGTATTAAACCTTTTGATGATGATTGCCAGACACGTTCTGTATTAGATAGGGTTTACGATTTATTTAAAGATAAGAGTTGCGTGTGGTTTTATGGTCATTTTCATGTTCATGAGATTGTTGATAAAAAGTATATATGTTTAACTAATGAGAATGTATACTCTATAATGAGAGATAAGTCTGTAGGGTATCATGAGCATCCTTTTGACTCAGATACATTTAGGTTCTTTGATTATGTATCTTTACAGCGAATAAATAAAATGTTTAGTAGTATACATACTGATAATGTTAAAGAGGTACAGAGATTGTATAGTGAGGAGTAAAGTACTATGATACATACAAATGATAGATGTAAAGCATTGTCTTTATATGTTAGAGATATGGCTAATATGTTGGAGTCAGATGAATTTGGTGTTAGGGATAAAAACCTTTACAGTTGTAGTGTTACTATTGGGTGTAGTTCTAGTGTTGACATTACGTATGACTTTGGGTTACGTACTGTAGAGATGTGTTTTAGCAATGGTTATTCTGTTTCATTACAAAAGAGGGGTAGTAATACATATACTGCATCAGTTTGTTATGGTATAGATACGATTGAAAATATCATGGTTAGAGATAATACAGATATAGAGTATATTATCTTTATGTATCTTCTATATAAGGCTTATGTTGGTGTTTGTGATTTGTGTGGTGAAGATTGTGGTAACTATGTTCTAGCATTTGATTGTGATGAGGCTTTACATTTCGATGATATGTTTTATCATAGCATTTCTTCATTACATAAGTATTTTTTAACATTTATTAGTGATGAAGATGTAGATGAGTATAAGACTGTAGTTAAGAATGGTCATAATGTTTTTACATTTGATGATACTATCTATGGTTCTTTTATTGTAGAATATGTGCCTTATACTCTAGGTGGGGAGAAAAAAGATTTAATTGTACTTAGGTATCATGAGTTTGATAAATTATATTTCTATTATGATGTACTAAAGAAAGAGTATGTGATAGAGAAGAATGATAGAGTTGTTAGGGTTGATAATTTAAGTGTTATTGTTAGGGACTTAAAGTATATAATTGGTAAGGTTAACGATTTGTCAAATATGTGTGGTTCTGAAGATACAATGAATTTAACATATAGTCAGTTGAGTGGTACACTATTTAGAATGATTTATAGTGTATTATTGTAGGTAGGTTTAGTAGCGTATGGTCATGTATCATACGCTATTTTTTATTTAGTTTATACATTTATGTTTAAATTTTATATATTAGGGGTTTACAACAAAATGTAGATATGGTATTATGATTTTGCAAGGAATATTACATAAGTTTACAACTTGTATTTGTAGACTTTTAATCATTGTCATGTAGGGTAAGTGATAATGACATATACGCACACATCTTTGTAATATTCCTTGTACGTATATTTCATTTAATAATAAAAGAAAAGGGGTTTATTATGAAATTACAAAAGAAAACTTTATTAAGTGGTTTGGTTATGGCATCTCTTGTTGGTAGCACAGCGATGGCAGCTGGTGTCGATAACACCGTAAATGGTGGTTTTGGTGCTGAAGCTTATGGTTATACCAATACTATCACTGCAACTGGAACTTCAGCATTTACAGTTGGTTATCAAAATGAAGTGTCTGGTGCCAATAGTATTGCATATGGGCATAATAACAAAGCAACTGGTGCCAATAGTATTGCTGGTGGTGAAAATTCTGAAGCAAAAGGTTATAGTAGTTTAGCTATTGGCTCATCCGCACGAGCATTAACTAAGTACACCTACGCCATCGGTTCTCAGGCACGGACTAATGGAACTAACACTGTTGCTGTTGGCAATGGAGCATATGCTAGTAATGATAATGCTCTAGCTATCGGCTCTAGTACTACAGCAGATGGTAAAGATGCTGTAGCTTTTGGTTCACATGTTCAGTCTAATTCTGAGCATACAGTAGGTATCGGTACAGCAGTTACTACTAAGAGTAACGATAGCATTGGTATCGGTCATGGAGTTGTGACTAATAAAAACAACAGTATCGGCATTGGTAGTGGGGTAGTTAATAACCTTGGTAATAGTATTGGTATCGGCAATGGAGTCGCTACTGACTTTAATACTATTGGTATTGGTAATGGTGTGGAAACTAAGGTTCAAGACACTATTGCTGTTGGTAATGGTGTAGTCTCCAATGGTGAATCTTCAGTAGCTATTGGTAATGCTATCCATGCCGATGGTGTTAAAACTGTAAACATTGGTACAAATGTATCATCTACAGGTGTATCTTCTATTGTTGTGGGTCGTGATACAACTGTAAATGGTGATGATACTACAGTAGTAGGTGCTAACAATGCTACTGTTGGTGCTGACCAAAGTGCTGTTGTTGGTTATAACAACAAAGTACTAGATAGCTCTAAGGAACAGTTAATCTTTGGTGCTAACTCTCAGACTAAAGGTCAGGGTTCTATTGTAGTTGGTTCTCATGCAAGTGCTACTGAAATTGATGCTCTTGCATTAGGCAACAACACTATTGCCGATGTACAGAATGGGGTAGCTATTGGCACCAATTCTGTTACAGAATTGGCTGTTGGTACATCTACAGTGAAAGACAATGCTACAGATATTCGTTTCTCTAACTCTACATTTGCTGGTTCTATACCTGACTCTGTTGTAAGCTTTGGTGCTAGTGGTCGTGCTGGTGCTGGTGGTGTAACAGAGTATACACGTCAGTTACAAAATGTTTCTGCTGGTAGAATTTCTGCTACTTCAACAGATGCTATTAATGGCAGTCAATTATATGATACTGCATTAGAAGCCCAAAAGCATAACACTGTAGTAGATGGTGTTAATACAACAGTTACATCTAAAGACAATGACTTTGGACGAAAAGAGTATAAAGTTAATGTTAATAAAGATTTGAAAGATATGAATTCTGTAGAATTTGGTACTGCTAATGATAGTGTACATTCTTATATTGGCAAGGATAAAGTTCATTTCTTTGATGGTAGTGAAAACACTAAAGTCGATTCTAAGGGTGTTTACATTGAAAATACTGATACACTAGACCAAGCCCAATTTACTACTAATGGTATGATTGCTAGTGATAGTGCAGGTACAGTACGTTTTACTACTACAGATATTAGTGCAGGTGGTCAACAAGTTCATGATGTAAAAGCTGGTACTAAAGATACAGATGCTGTTAATGTTAAACAGTTGAATGATAAAGCAAATTCTTTAGATAGTGCTATTACTAACAATACATATAACATCTCTAAAAATGCTAATAAGATTGGTGAAAATGCTAATAACATCACTAAAAATGCATCTGACATTAAAGATTTAGGTAATAAAGTAAATAAAAATACTGCTGATATTAAATCTTTAGATGAAAAGATTAGTGTTGTTGGTGAAGGTGCTGTAGTGAAAGCTAATCATTATACAGATACACAAGTAGCTAAGGTTGGTGCTAACGCTGCCGCTTTGAGTGCCTTGCATCCATTATCTTTCAACGCTAATGAAAAGGTTGAGTATGCGGTAGGTTATGGTAACTATAAAGGTTCTAATGCTGTAGCAGTTGGTATGTTCGCTCATCCTAATGAAAACACATTATTATCTTTAGGTGCTACATTTGGTACTGGCGATAACATGATTAATGCTGGTGCTACATTTAGAATTGGTAAATCTTCTAAACAAGTTACTAATACAAATACAGCTGTAGCTAAAGATGTTCAAGACTTAGCTAAAAAATATGAAGCATTGGCTCAAAAATACGATAATCTTGTTAAACATTTAAATGCTGTAGAGGGTACTGATTTTGATGTAGAATATCCAGATGTACCTAAAACACATTGGGCATATGATTTTGTTAAAGATTTGTCTGATAAAGGTTTCTTAGTTGGTTATCCTGATGGCACATTCAAGGGCGATAAAGAAATGACTCGTTATGAATTCGCAACTGCTTTATATCGTGCATTACAACGTGGTGCTGTGATGGATGCTAATATGGTTAAAGCTATTAAAGAGTTTGAACCTGAATTGAAAGACGTAGAAAAAGCTCAACGATTTGTAGTTGTACGTGAAAGTGGTTCTGATAATGAAATTCACAAAATTGACCGTGTACAAGTAAACACTCAATATGGTGAACATACATATCGTGATGCTTATGGTACTGAATTGAAATAATTTCATAGTCTTAAAAGAGTAGGTAGATAATACCTACTCTTTTTTATTTTGCAATTACAAAACTTTACAACTCATAGTATATATGTTATATTTATATTAGATTAACTGTGTTTGATATGGTATTGTATTAGAGGTGATTGTTTTATGAGAGATAGAGATGTTAATAAAGCTATTGTAGGGTTAATTGACAATATTGAAAGTGTTACAGATACAATGTGTAATATTTCAGTACGTGGTGTTAATAGAAAGTTTTTAGTTCCTAAGTGGTGGACTATTACTAATAAGATAGTAATATGCTTTAAAGGGTTTCAATTTAGAAATAAAAAATTGGAGTCTGAATATTTGGTTATACCTATTTCTGTTTTACAGGATATAAAATCTAAAAAGTATATTGTAGGTAGCGATGTGTCTAGTGTTTTGTCTAGCGTTGATACTTCATATCTTGTAAAAGTAATAAATATGAATTATATTGAAAATTATAGTGGGGAGATGTAAATGTTAAGTCAAGAGTTACGACCTAAGACATTAGATGATATGGCTGGTCAGGAAGAGGCTAAGAGGCTAATAAAGGCTATTATTAAAAACCCTGAAAATGCACCTAAAGTGTTATTGTTTTGTGGTAGTTTTGGTACTGGTAAATGTGTTACTGGGGATACAAGGGTTCATACAAGTGATGGGTACAAACGAATAGATGAGTTATTACAAAATCCTGAGTATGATGAAGAGGGGTTTATGAATATATCTCCTCAGAATATTAAAGTTGTTGGTAATAGATTAGCAACTCACTATTATTATGGTGGCAAGAAAAAAGTAATTAAGATAAGTTCTAGGGAGTTCTCTATTAAAGGTACACCTAATCATAGGGTTAAAGTATATGGTGGAAAAGGTGGTTTAAGGTGGAAGAGATTAGATAAAATTACTAAGGATGATTATGTTGCAATTCCTGTTAATGATGATATCTTGTTTGATAATAGCTCAAAAGACTATTCATTCTTTAGAGGTGGTGCATCTGAGTTTGACAAGGGTTTTATCTTAGGTTCTATATTCTCACAATGTGTTAGTAGTGGTGTAGATTTATCAGAAATGCATGATACGATTGATATTGTTGGGAATTATGAGAGTGTTAATGCTTTTTGCTGTAGAGTTGATGGTTCAGTTGAAGATATAAGTCATGACCATGTTAGGTTTTCACATAAAGATTTACCTAAGTATATTTTTGAGTATGGGATATCTTGTAATGTACCTGAGTTTGTATTTTCTTCTAATAGAAAATTCATTATAGGTTTTTTAAGTGCTTTCTTTAATTTTTTAGGTGACTATGATTTTACTGTGTCATCTCTTTCAGAGAGTGTTGCAAGGGATATACAAAATCTTCTATATCTTTTAGGGATTGTTTCATCTGTTATTGCGACTAGTACTTATAGGTATAAACTATCAATTAGGTACAGTCGGAGTAGAACAGTATTTTGTGATATTATTGATATTTGTGATGATATTCAGAGGGTTTTATTACGTGAGTCTATTTGTAATAAAACTTCTAAAGTGGAGTATATTCCCAATAATACGTACACTAAATTCATTACAGCTAGGATTCGTAATTTATTACGTAAGAGTAGTTTAGGTGATTCTATTTCAAGTTATATTAATTTTAATAAGGGGTTCTCTTTTATAAAGTATGATGATAGAAAGTCCCTATCTTTAGATTCTTATTGTGGTGTAATATCACAAATTGATTCTATGGATGTAGATATCTTTATGGATAGAACAGTAAAGCATTTTGATACTCTAATCAATAATCATATCTTTGTTAGGGTTTCTGAAATAAAGGAATTATCTAGTGATGATGTGTATGATTTAACTATAGAGGGTACACATACATTTATAGCTAATGGATTGATTAATCATAATACTACAGCATCACGTATTGTTGGCAGAGAGTTGAATAACATTAAGGATGAAAATTATGATTTATTGAGTTCGCCTTTCTATTATGAGTTTGATTCTACTGTGGTAGGTAATGTTGAGGAGATTAAAAAATTACGTGATATATTCACTGTTTCATTTGGTGATTATTGGAGAGTCATCACCCTCGACGAAGTACATACAGTATCGTCGGTCGCCCAAGCAGCCATGCTTAAAATGTTTGAAGAGACTAAAGGTAAGACAATTTATATCTTAGCAACTACAGACCCTCAAAAATTGTTACCGACTATACGTAGTAGGGCATTGGAGATTAATTTTAACGATGTTCCAGTAGAGGCTATTGTAGATAATTTAACTAAGGTATCAGAAGATAGAGGTTTAAATCTTTCTGAAGAGATTAAGTTGTTGATAGCTGATAGGTCTGGTGGTCATATGCGTAATGCACATATGTTACTAGATAAGTACATTTTATTGGGTGAGGAAGATTTCAAGGATAGTATTAAGTCATCTGTAACATTATTCTGTGATTATCTAATTGCTACGTATAAGAATGATAAAGATGCTGTATTATCTAATATCAATGATTTACTAAGCATACCTAAAGATAATCTACAGTCTGATTGGTCTATTGTAATGACAGAGAGTTTACGTTCTTTCTGTGGATTTGAGTGTAGGCATAAAGATATTAAGAGATTGGTAGATACATATGGGAGTGATTTTAATATTATTGCTCAGTGCTACATGTCAACGTGGGTAAAAAATATGTTCATTGATATTCCATATACACAAGCTACATTATTAAATATGTATAAGGTAGTACAGGGTGCTTTAGAAAAGAAACGTACACAAAGTGGTGTTGGTTCTGTTTCGTCTGTTGCTAGTAAGTATGGAAGACCTGTTAGGTGATAAAGTTTAGTAAATTTTTGTAATTAATACTTGCATATGTTTAGTGTTTGTGTTAATATATAGTCAAGGGTTAGGTACAGCGTATAGTATGTACATAACAACACATAGTCTACATTATTTTTCACTCCTATGTTGTACCTAACTTAATAATTAGCAAATGTAAATAAAGATGCGTACAGCAATAATTATCTGCCAGGTTTTTAGATATAAGGCATCTTGTTACATAAAAAAATTATATTTTAAAGACTCAAACAGCTAATTTATGTTGGGTATACATTAATTGAGTCTTGTATAAAATATAGTGATAAAAATTATATATAGTGAGGTAGAAGTTATAAAAGACTCATACAGCAAAACTAAAATTTTTATGCTTTGGAAAATAAAAACGACTGAGTCTTGTTCATAATTTAATCTCCTTTTAAATAATAGACCCATACAGCTATTTATCATAATGGTTAAAACGAAGAACGATGGTAGATTATGCTATTGTTACCAAAAACCACTTCTTATGCTAGTAAAAGGTCATATCACAATTTTATATAAGATTTCTATTGATTTGGGTCTTGAATTTAAAAATCGTAGTTTGATTATATAATCTTAAAGATAGTGTAAGTGATATGATTTAGCATAAGGGGTGGTTTTTTTATGTCTGAAAATAGTGAAAAAGAGACATGTACATTAAAAGAGACATATACATTAGATGAGATTCTAGAGACAAATTCTTTAGGTTATGAAGCTACTTTAGAGGAAATGCAAAATTGTATCTTCAAGAAAGATTTTGAAAGCATTATGAATCTTCCTGAAAACTTCATTATTGAAGGTTTGTCTTATAATGAGATGTATAATAAGTTGTTAGGTTATTATATGTTTCAGCTAACAATCTTTACTGAATCATATGAGGGTACTAAGGATTTATTAGAGTTTCTTAAAAAGCTACGTGCTATGATAGAAAAGTATGCTAAGCTTTTTACAGATAGATTATTAGATGTAGGATTAATTCTACCTAGTTACATTCATTAATTATAGAGGAGATTTATTATGAATGATTTTATGGAATTATTAAAAAACAATGTAAAAACCGCAACTACAAATGGTGCTGTTTCATATAAAACAACAGGTAGTGCTTTGTTAGATTTAAACAATTCAGTACCTTTGTTACGAAATAAAGCCATTGAGTATTTATCTAGTGGTAACTTAATTGCCCTAGATACTATTTACTCTTTGTTTAAGAAGTCAATTCAAGAGGATGCTAATTACACGATTAAGTGGTTAATGTATTTACGTGACATTAATGGTGGCTTAGGTGAGCGTTCCTCTTATCGACTAATTTTAACTGAGATTGCTAATAATGTTCCTGAGTTAATTTTTGCGTTATTGCAGTCTAAACAGTTACAGGTATTAGGTCGATTTGATGATTTAATCTATGTGTGGGATACTACAACAAATAAAGACTCTAAGAATTATATCTTTAATTATGTAAAATATCAGTTAAGTGAAGATATTTTACATAATAAAAATGATGAAAGCGTATCTCTTTTAGCTAAGTGGTTGCCATCTGAAAATACAACTTCTCGTAAAACTAGACAGTTAGCAACTAGATTTAGAAAGGCATTAGAAATGTCATCTAAGTCTTATCGTAGAATGTTATCTACACTACGTAAAAACATTGATGTTGTTGAACGTAAGATGTCTAACAATCAGTGGGGTGAGATTAACTATCAAGGTGTTACTTCTAAGGCTAATTTAATCTATCGTAATGCATTTATGCGACATGATGAAGAGAGACGTTCTAAGTATTTAGAAGATTTATCGAATGGTGATGTTAAGATTAATGCTGGTAAGATGTATTTATATGACATCATTAGTAAATATAAAAATAAGTGGGATGTCGAAGCTGATGAGACATTAGAAGCTTTGTGGGATGCACAAGAAGTACCTAAAGACTATAATGATATTTTAGTGGTACGTGATGGTAGTGGTTCAATGACAACTAGTGCTTTTGGTACAAGTGTTTCTGTGTTAGATATTGCTGATGCATTGACAATTTATACTACACAGCATAATAAGTCTGAGTACTATAAATATAAATTCATCACATTCAGTTCTAAGCCAGAGATTGTTGATTTAAGTACTTGCAATACGTTACGTGATAAGCTTTCTGTATTAGATGAGTATGATGATTGGTCTACTACAAATGTTGAAAGTGTATTTGACTTAATTCTAGATACATCTGTTAAGAATAAGGTGGATGCTGAGGATTTACCTAGTACTGTTTTAGTTGTATCTGATATGCAGTTCAATTCTGCTATGGGTACTAATTTTAACAATGATACTTTATTTGAAAAGATTGCTAAAAAGTTTGAATCTGTTGGGTATAAATTACCTAAGTTGGTATTTTGGAATGTAGCGTCTTATAATAATACAGTACCATTACAGAAGAATGATAATGGGTTGGTTATTATGAGTGGTTTCTCTAAAAACAATATAGATATGATTTTACATGACAACTTAGACCCATTAGAAGTTCTAAAGGCTGAGTTAGATAGTAAATATAGCTTTATTGATACAATTATTAGTAAGTCTTAACAATTACATATAAATAATAATGAAAAGTGTAGGTATTTAATATCTGCACTTTTTGTGTTATAATGGTAATTAGTAGTTACATTTTCTAATTAACAGTCTATATTTAAAATTTGGGGTATTAAAGAGATGGCTTTACAACTTTACGAAGATGATTTGTTAGATGAAGAGGTGCTTTCTACTAAGTTAATAACATTAGCTGAGATTATAGTAAGGAAGCATTTCTATGCCAGTAGGGAAGATAAAGAAGATTTAGTTTCTATTGGTGTGTTAAAAGCTGTGAGAATGATTCATAGTGATAATTTTAGAAGTGACAAGGGTAATTTATGTACATTCTTATACACTGGTATGAGGAATGACATGCATAACTTTTTATATCATAAGAATAAGTTTGACACAGTAGATTTTGATACGACTTTTGATGATGGTGGTAGTTTAGATTACTATTTTGAGGATGAAGTAGCATCAGTTGACTATAGCTTAGTACATTTAGTTTGTATGAGGTTTAAGTGCTTTGGCGATGCTTTAGAAGATAAAGTTATTTCTAAGCTAAAATCATATGGGTTTAAATTAGATGGTTATATTTCTCATAAGGTAGGTAGTCAACTAAAATGTAGTAATGATATTGTTAATCGTGTTGTTGGGTTACTTTTTTGGGAGATGCGACAACGAGAGTTGAGTTCATTATTTAAGGATGGTGTTCTATGAGTTCTTATGGTTCTATTTCTACAATCACTATGAGTGATGAAGAGAAAGATTTATATGCTGAATATTTAAGCGTTTCTATTGGCAATCCTGTATTAGAGTTTGTTAAATATATGTTAGGTGATGATTATTTAAAATTCATCGATATTTGTAGTGGTACAAATTTCAATATCCCTAGCAATAAAGCTTTAGAGAGAGGGATTAATAATGTTAAGATGTATGCTTATGTTAAGAAGTGGAATTTCTCTAATGCATCTATTGTAAATGCTGGTAATATTTATAAAAAGACAGAGTTAGCTACAAGACGTATTGTATTGTCAGTTGCCAATGCTTTAGGTGTTAAAGATACTCTAGAGGGTGAGGCTTTAGTTAATTTTGTAGAAAATATTGAACCATATGCTGTTAAGAAGAGTGTTGAGACTTCATCTGACAGTGTATGTTGTGATAAAGATACTTCTGAAGTGTCATAAGAGGGTTAATTTTAAAAGAGTAGGTAATATAGTTATAATATGGTATCTCCTATGGATAATAACGATTTAATTTCTATCTTAGCTAAAGGTGAAGAAGAGGTTAAACAAGATACTAAAGATAGTCAAGTAGGTAGTGAAGATACAGAAGATAATGATGAGGATAATAATAGCACTTCATTAAAGACAACAATGTCAGCTATGGATGTGTTAGATATTGAGGATGGTTCTAGGCATAGTACAACAAGTCTACCTAGTGGTAGTGGTGATGTTAGTCAAGATTTAGAGAATTGGATTGATGGTAAAGATTTAGCACCATCTGATGATTTAAACCGATTTGTAAGTGCTACAGATGTAAAATTCAAGTATGGGTTAACACATAATACACTAAATAACTTTACATTAATGGCACAATTACAAAAGTTCCTAGATACATCTAATGAAATTTTATTTAGTGAATCTGCCGCTATGAATCTTTCTCCTGAGGAGTTAGAAAGTAGGGTTAGGATGGCATTTACAATGTATGCTGAGTTATCTAGGATTAATCAACGTACAGCATTAGCTTTAGAAGAGCAACGTAGAAAATATAATGATGGTTCTACTGATATTGATAAGCTTTCATTGTTATTATCATCTGTACCTAGTGATAAGTTAAAAGAAATTTTATATGCGATTACAAAGTCAAAGGGTTGATATATGGGTAATTCTAGAATAGAAGACTTATTAGGTGATTCTAGTTCATATACTGCTATGACTGATAAGGAGAAAGACTATTTTGTTAAACTTCTACAAGAGGAGATGCAACGTAGGGAAGATAGTGGTAGGGTTGAACAGGTAAGAGATATAGTTAGGATTGAGGATTGGATTAATTCTGATTATTATGTTGGTTCTGACCAGAAGAACATATATCCATATTGGAAAGACTTTATAGTTGATATTTTTAGGGATACAAGAAAAGACGATGAAAAGATTAATTCCGTCATATTAAGTGGCTCAATAGGTATAGGTAAGAGTACAGTTGCTGAGTTAATCATGATGCGTAAGATGTATGAGTTATCTTGTTTTAGAAATATCAATGCTATGTTCAACTTGATGTCTAAGACAAATATTATGTTCTTGTATTTCTCCGTCAATCAGAAACAGGCAGAACGTACTGGTTTTGGTGAGTATAGGGCATTGATTGATAACTCACCTTATTTTAATGAAAACTTTCAAAGGAATCCTAGACTTAATTCTTTACTAGTATTTCCTGAGGGGATTTCATACGCTTATGGTTCAAGTGCTAATGATAGTATAGGTATGAGTGTTATATGTTCTATGCTTGATGAGGCTAACTTTTTAGGTGGTGGTGGGCCGTCTAAAGATAGTGAAAAGGCTACTGATTTATATGCTAATATCGTGAATAGGTCAAATTCACGTTTTATCATAGATGGTGGTGTCAATCACTCATTAAATATTTTGGTATCATCTGCTACATATGAAAACTCAGCTACTGAACGTCAAATTAGGTTGTCTAGAAATGACCCACATACAATCGTTGCCGCTCCTGCTCAATGGGACGTTAAGCCTAAAAACTTTAGTAAGAAGTTCTTTTATGTATTTAAAGGTTCTAATTACTTAGAGGCTAATATAGTTAATTCTACAGATGATGTAAATAACTATAGGGTATCTGAGGGTATGTCTAAACATAAGTATATCGATGGTTTAGAGGATTATGACTCTATCAATAAAGCTATAGAAGAGTTGCCACCTCATATGCAGACTAAGTTCTTAAAAGTTCCTGTAGATTTAAGGAATGGTTTTGAGGCTAACTTGTTGAGGTCTTTACAAGATATTGGTGGTGTATCTACAGGTTCACAAGGAAAATTATTTAGTTCACCTATGGTGTTACAGGATTGTATAGATGTTAATAGGCATCACCCATTTGTATCAAAAGAAATTGTAATATCTACAGGTGATGATATTAATGTTAAGGATTATCTAAGGGATGATTTTAGATTAAAGTATCCTGAAAGACCTAGATATCTTCATATTGACCAATCATTTAGGACAGATAGTACTGGTATATCATGTGTATATGTTGATGATATTGTAGAAGAAGATGGTGTTAAAAAGCCTGTATTTGGTGTTGATTTCATGTTACGTATTAATCCACCTAAACCACCTAAAAAGATAGCTATTTATAAGATTCGTAACTTTGTTATTTATCTTGTAAATGTTATCGGTATGAAGATAGGTAAGTTGACATACGATATATTCAACTCAGAAGAGTCTAGACAGATTCTAGAGGAAATGGGTTTCAACGTAGGTTATTTATCTGTGGATAGAACAGACAAACCTTATCTAGACTTAGTAGAGATTATGTATGAAAAACGTATAAAACTATATGACTACCCTATATTAAGGTATGAGTTACTTAACTTGTTACATGATAGGATAAGACGTAAGGTTGACCATCCTAAAGTAGTTACAGATGATGGCTTTGTTGATTACGATGGTAAGGGTAATGATGGTGTTACTGGGACTAGGGTAGGTTCTAAGGACGTATCTGATAGTTTGTGTGGTGCTATTCAAAATGCGTTACAAAGTACTGTATCTGATGCTGAGGGTAATAATGGCACATTTAATGATTTCTTGATAGCTAATCGTATAGGCTCGTATGTTGGTATAGATGCTCCTACTGATATATCAGTTGAAGAGATGATTGATAGGCAGATAGATGATATGATAGAAGAGATGGAGATTAATGGTGTGGTTTCTATTAGATAGGGGTAAATATGGCATGGTATGATTTATTTGTAAATCGTAGGGGTTTACAAGATACTAGCATTTCTAATGATATTATAGATGAAGTAGGTACTATAAAAGAGAGTGTACCTAGTGATGTTGTTAGAGAGGTTAAGATTGTTGAGGATAATAGGGGTAATACTTTCTTTGATGGTAATATTGAAAGTATACACTCTAAACCTATTAATGAGGGTTCAGTTAGTCTATCTCCTAGCAATTTACAACAGTTACTAGGGACAGACGATAAAAACACTTTAGGTCAAATTGTTGAAGGCATTAGAGGTGATTACTCTTTAAAAGAGATTTTTGCTGAGAATGAAGAGATGTCTAAGGATTCAGTGATTGGTTCTGCTATGGAGATTATTGCCGATGATGCATGTACTCCTGATGAGACAACAAATAAAGTTATTATGGTTGAATCTTCTGATGAGGGTTTGAAAAAGTTCTTAGAAGATTTCTTGATTAATAATATTAAGATTGATGATAGGGTATGGTCTTGGGCATATGAGATTGTTAAGCATGGTGATTTCAAGCTAAGAAGGAGAGAGTACTACGCTGGTTCTGCTAATAGTGGTATTAAATCCGTATACTATGAAGATGTTATTAATCCTTATTTAGTATCACGTATAGAGTATATGGGTAATATACTTGGTTATGAGGATGAGGACTATTTATTTGATAGTGGTAGTTATGGTGATGCTGGTCAATTCACTTCTGGTACGATGAGTGGTAGTGCTAAATTTGAGAAGGGTGATGAGTTTGTACATTTCATTTCTTCTAAACTTTCTAAACGTGAGAAGATTAAGTTAAATGTTAGGAAGTCTGATAATACACAAGAGGAAGTAACATGTTATAGAGTAGTGGGTACTTCTATTGTAGATAGTGCTAGGACTATGTTTAGGATTAATGCATTAATTGATAATATTCTTGTATTATCACGTATTGCACGTTCAACACAGTTTAACTTGGTTAAGATTGAGGTTGGTAACGCTAATGCCGGTCAAACACAACAAATGCTTTCTGATGTTAGACGTAGATTTCAAGCTAATTCAAAAATGACTAAGGGTGTAGGTTTTAGGTCTGACCCATCACCTGTTCCAATTAATAGTAACATTTATTTACCTACTAGAGATGGTAAGGGTGATGTTACTGTTGAGAGCATTGGTGATGGTGTTGATGTTCAATCTATTGTTGACGTTGATTATTTTACAGATAAACTTTTTGCAAGTTTAAAAGTTCCTAAACAATATTTAGGTTTTGCTGAGTCATTGGGTTCTATGGGTAATAACTCACTTGTTAAGCAGGATTTAAGGTATGCACGTTCTGTTTTAAGGGTTCAACAAATTCTTATTAATGGTATCACAGATTTATGCGAAAACTATTTAAAATATCGTGGACGTGGTTCTGATATTGGTGCATTTAAGATTTACATGCGTCCGTTACCTACGAGTGAGACATCAACTAGGGTTGAGGAGTTTGTATCTAATTTACAGATGATAGATTCTAGTAGTGCTTTCTTAGATTCATATGCTGATTATATTGATAAAGCTAAGTGGCTTAAATCGATGTTAAATCTTGCTAACATTGATGCTAATGAGGTTGCTACAGATAAATTTAAAGAAATATTATCTGCTATAGAAGATGGTACATATAAAGAGGGAGATTTCGCTACAGAAGAGACTAGTGGTGAAGAGGATGCTCCGTGGTAATTAAATAGTGTTGTTTTTATGGGACATATTGTGTATAATAATATTAGTTATATACACAATATGTCTTTTTTTTGTTTTGAGGTGGTTGAGATGAGTCTAAAGATTAAAAATGCACCTTGCTTTAAATGTGTGGATAGATTTGTTGGGTGTCATAGTAAGTGTGATAAGTATAAGGCATTTTCTGATAGTAGGAATATTAATAGAGATGTTAGATTACATGAAATAGATGTTGATACTTATTACAATAGAAAACATATATCTATGAGGAGGAGATATTCATGAGTTTATTTGATGAATTACAGAAAGCCATTCTAGATGGTGATATGGACTTAGTCGCTGATTTACGTAGACGTATTCTACAGGGTGAGAGGGATGAAAGTCTAGATAAGAATATGATACAAGCTATCATTAAAAAAGAGCCTGGTCGGGTTATTCGTTCAATCATTAATTCAGATGATTTGGATGAGATTTCTTGTTTTAAGGCTTGTAGTTCTTTGTTAACACATAATATCATTGAGGCACAAATAAATAATAGAAGCATTGATGAATATCCTATTAACGAATTATACATTATTTTAGGGACATTCATTAATGATGGTTTAGGTAGAGGTAAAGATGACTTCAAAAAATTTGTTACAAAAAGGTACAAGAGATTCATTTAACCTTGATTTGGAAGATATTCTAAATGAGGAGTATCTTCCTTTTTCTTTTTTAATAGATAAAAATAGGGATGCTAGGTATTATGAGGATTTCTTAACAAAATATCAAGCAATAGCTTTTGATAATAGATATGATAGACTTATTAAAGAGGGGAACTCAGTACAAGCAATTAATGAGGCAACTAAGAAAGAGTTATTAAGTGGTGCTGAGAGCAAAAGAAAGGCTAGAGCTAAGAAGCTAACAACAACTTATAAGGGTGTTAATAATGATGGTTGTATTGAGTTTATAACTAATAGTCAATATACACCTAATAAGAAGTATCAGCAAAAAATAAAGTTAAATGACGTTAAGGACATTAAAGCACTAAAGGATTTCAAAAAATCAGAGATAACAAGGCTTTTACTTGATGGTGATTTGTCAGTCTATTGTAGCTGTGAGGATTTCCTATATAAAGGTTATAAGTATATGGCTTGGAATATGGGATATGGGTTAGATAAAGAAAATAGATTTCCTAAAATTAAGAATCCTAATTTAGAGGGTACTATATGCAAGCACTTAATAGCTGTATTATCTGTTATGACTTTTAACAACAATAAAATAACAACTGATTTGTTCAAGACAAAAGTTGTAGGTTCTTTGAGAGATAAGAAAAGTAGTAATTTGTCTAAGCTACGTAGTAAAGAGGCTTTAACTAAGCATAAAAATCGTTGGAATGGTTTAGGTAAAGATATAGCTAAAGGTAGAAATGCTAGAATGAGAAACAAAAATAAGGCAATAAGTGTTTCTAAAGGTAGGCATAGGTAATTGTAAGTAGATTTGTTAAGTGCTATATATAAGATTAGTACTAAATTTAATTAAGTTTAATACGTTAAATACGTTTTGTTTGATGTAAAGGAGTAGTATTCTAGTGTCTACATATTTAGTTAAGTATAAGCTAGATTCTGATGTATTCAAGGATGTCTTTGGTGAAAATTTAAAGTCTGTTTTTGACTTGCCTGAGTTAAAAGAAACAAATATTAAGAATAAAAAAGCTAAAGATATTTACGAGACATTGTTAAGTCAGTCTAGATTATATAATGTAAACTCAACTCCGATAAGCGATTTGTTTACTAAATTAGATAAGCAATATGGTCTTTCAGAGGGTTCTGAAGTATGTTGTGTGTATACTGACAAGCAGGTTGATACTTATAAGTTTTTAGGTATGGACGTTTCTGATGATTTCAACGTATACATTAAGACATATAGTGGTAGTATTCGTGTTGAGAGTTTATACAATAGGGATTTAATTCTTAATTCTAGGTGTGATTTTGATAGAGGTCAGACTAAGGGTAAGATTTCAAGAAGTAGAGCTTTAGAGATTGCCAACGAGGTATTTAGTGATAATGGTGTTGGTTATGACATTGCACGTGCAGTAGCTACAGCATTAAAATGTGGTGGTGCATATTCTCTATCTAGTGGTATTAAGAAGATGGGTATCAGTAGTACAGATGATGCAATGGAGTTGTTATCTAAGAGTGTTCTTGCAGATATTGTAAGAAATTACACGGGTGATAAATCTGCAAGTTCTAATAGTGATGTTTTTGATAGTATCGTTTATAACATTGTAAAGACTAAAGTTAGTGTTCAAAATTTAGCTGTTTCTGATGAGACAGTTGATGATATTGTATTTGTTACCTTAAAATACCTATTCTATTATTGGGGTACGATTGCTGGTTTATATTCTAGGGTTAAAGTTGTATTAGGTTCTTTGGATACATTATCATATATAGCTAGATTGCAGTTAGGTGATACTGAGTTCTTTGCTAAGTATAAAAATATGTATGAGTTTAGAGATATGCACCCTAGTGAGGAGTTTGATAATGCTACTGAGTTGTCTGAGCAACCTGCTGTTGGTTTCTCTTTAAGTGGCATTGTTAAAACGCATGCATATACGGATTACTTATCTATTAAGTGTGCTAGTGATATCATGCTTAATATTGATAATATTTCATATTTTAAAAACTTTAGTGATGTGTTGGTTTCAAATGTTGATAATAATGACCAAAACTCTTTAGGTGATATTGAGGTTTTATCTGATGAAGAGTTACAGGCATTATCTAATATTGATGCATTACGTTATATGACTAGTGACGATTCTTCATTAAACCCTAGTGCATATGATTTATCTGATAAAGATGAAAGGGACTTATACTTTGATAGTGTTGTTAGGACATATGATAAGAAGTTCAAAGCGTATAAACCTGTTAAAGATACAGGCATTGTAAATTCTTTGTTAGATACTGTAGAGAATGGTACTATTAACTCCTTAGAATTAATTACTAGGGATGCTGAGGATGACGGAATTACTGATGTTATTTCATTAACAGGTACTGAGTTACAGATTGATACTGATAAGAAAATGTTACGTAGGATTCTTATGTTAGTTCATAAGATGAGTACTAAGTTATTGAAGAAATTCTTATAATATGAATAATGTTATCACAAAAGATAAAGTTACCTACATTAATACTGAGTGGATTAAAAGTATACATTCATTAAGTAATGTAAATAAGTTCTTTATAAGGTCAACACAATTCGCTAAGACTAGTGAGAAGAAAAAGATTAGAGAGTTAGATGTTGTCAGTGATTATATTAGGGTTGAAGTTTTAGATTCAGATGCTGAGTTTATCAATATTTTAGGGTTATCTGTTAACGTACTTAGTGGTGATATTGCTTTAGGTTTAAATGTGACAAGTGATTATATTGTTATAGGAAATATATCTAGTATTATAAAATCATCATTTAAGATTAAAAAGTTACCTGAGTATTTTAATATAAATATGTTCTTAACTATGATTAAGTTTAACATTGAGATGGTTGAGAATAGTATAGTTAATGTTCTTAGGGATATGTACAAGAGTACGTTACCCGATAGTCAATCAAACTCCATTGTATATACTATTGTTAGGCAAAAGTCTGAGTTATCTGATATAGATGAGTTTATAACAGATGTCATGGATATGATATCTTGTGGGTATAATCCTGTAAGGGGTTTCATAGATTCATGTATATCCTTGTCTTGTAAATTACAATCACAGGCAGTATTATTTTATGGTTCTTTCATAGAGAATACTAATAGTGATGATATAGTAGATACATATCAGTATGTTATCAGGGGTAAAGACACTATTAATTGGTCTGATATTGTTAAGACTTCAAAACCTAATGCTGATTTATTAACATTGTATTATATTTCTGAGGGTATTCCTGTTGCGTATCTTATTGCAATGCTTTCTTATGGGTTTTTAATAAAGCAACGGAAGATAGAGTATTCTTCTAAGCCTAATATACATAAAGAATTGGAATACAGTAGATTTTTACATAGGCTAGCTAATTCTTTACAGTCTAATAATTATAGTAAGGATAAGGTTAAGACTATTGTATATAATATAATTGATGTTTTTATCTGTAAGGGTAAGTTCAGTCTTTTACAGTATGCAGTTGAAAATGATAAACTACCTATAGTTGATTATTTATTAAAATCTTTGAATGTTGCTTGGGTATTACGTGATAATAATATTACAGTAGAGTGGTTTTCAGCTTTAGTTGTTGATTATATTAAGAATGTATATCCGTTAATATATAATGGTTCTTTATATCGAAAGACTATGTTGACTAGGCAGAAAGATTTTATAAGAGTTTCAATTCCAAAGTTGCATCATGTAGGTAAGTTGGTTGATGATATAGCATATCCTGTATTGGGATTATTTAAATAATAGATTGGTGAGGTTTCGATGAGAGGTTATCTCTTTTATAAAGATAAAACACTCATAGAGTTGAGAAAATTTTTAACTGTAGGTGACTCTATTTTTGGTAAATTTAGACCACAGGCAGTTTCTTTTATCAAATACGCTAAGAGTGATTTAGATTCTGAGTTAGATATTATGGCTCAGAATGGCAATTTTAGTTTAGAGAGTATCAACTTAGAAAATGTGTTTCCTACTAAATATAAGTGGTTCGTTAAGGACGTTACACTTAAATCTCTTAGGAAGTATCTTAAAGAAGTTGAAAATAGAATTGGTGAATTTCAAGGTGGTAAGGAAGATAATCTTCGTTTACTAGTTGGTATTCACTTTTTGAGATTTTTGTTACTTTCTAAGATTGTTACATTGTATATTTCTACATATAGTGAGATGAGACGTGTTGGGCTTGATGCTGATAAGTTGACTTTGAATGATTTGGGGTTAGGTCAATCTATTTTAAAGTATATTAATTCTTTTGAAGAGTTTGATACTAAGACTATTGATGATTGGTTAGCTTTAAGTGTTGATAGTTCTACAATGAAATACTACTTCTCGACTATGAAAAGGATTATGACAATCTTAGATTTCAGATAATAGAGGTTATACATGTATAGTATTAGTAATTACTTTCCGTTTTTAGATAAAGCGGATTTTGTTAAAAACGTGCGTGAGGTTCATGCCGTTGAAGAGTTCTTAGGTTATGAGCCTTTGGTTGTTGACTTTGATTCATCTAGTAAGGAGTCAACAGGTAAGGTATTTAAAGCCTATAGGATTATGCCTAGTAATACACTATTCTTAGCAGAACTGCCTAGTACTGTTTTCAATGTTTTCAGTGGTACATTTGGTAGTGAGATTACTGTTGATATTATGGAGTTTGACTATCAATCTGTAGCTAACTTGGTTGAGGTAGATTTAGTTAATGATGTTGATAGAGCAATATTCCAATGTAATGGTGCATATCTTGTTGAGGATATTTTAACAGATACTTTCATTAATGCTTGTGCTAATGGTTTAGATATTTCATCTGAATCTTATTCTGAATATAAAGTATTAGAAGACTCCGACAAATTGGATACAATTTCTATGTCTGAGTGGTTATTCAGCAATGAGCATATTGATGAAAGTTATATTATGGAGTCTGCAATAGATACATTACAGCTTTTGAAAGACAGAAGAAAAAAAGGTAAGTCTAATGATGCTGAGGATATTAAAGGTAAAGACGCTGTATATACTTGGTTAGATGCTTATTTCTCATTACCTGAGGGTGAGGAGATGAAGAGTGGTGGACGTGAGGTAGTTCCTTTACTTATTGGGCCGACTGCTGTATTTAAATCTGCTACTATTAAAGAGTTGTGTAAGAAGTATAATTATAGGATGGTAGACTTTAGGGTTGCTTTTACTTCTAGGTTAGACTATAGTGGCTTATTCCAAATTGGTGAGGTAGAGGGTAAAAAATATAGTTATGCTTGTCCTATGGAAGAGATTGTAGTATGTTCTGATGGTTTCCGTGAGTTCTGTAAACAGTCATATCAAAAACTAGAGGATATTCTACAAAAGGGATATACTGAGTCTAGCGTAGCATCCGATGGTAATACTGTTGAGACTGAGAAAAAATATTTAACTGATGAGCAAAAAACTAAGATTGTAGAGTTACAGTTACAGTACAAAAACTACATGCGTACACCAGTGCTTTTCTGTGATGAAATCACGCGGTGCAGAGATAAGGGTGTTAATGGGATTCTGGTTCAACTTCTCAATCAGAAAAAGTTGAACGATATGACATTAAATGGTTGTAAGTTTGTTGCCGCTACCAACCTTGATATTCAAAAAGGTGTTGAACGTGAAGAGTATCGTATGGAATTAGATATGCTATATGATGTTAATACTGATTTAGACGTAGCATATTCTAATAGGTTTATCCCTTTAAAAGTATATCCTAATGATGTTATGGATAGGTGGTTTGAGTGGGCAAGTAGTGCAACTGATAAACGTGGTTTTAAGGGTGTGACTAATATTCATCCTGTTGTATTAGAGTTCTTAAATAACAATCGTGATATGGTGTATACAGACAAGCCTGTTCTAGATGCTATTGCTGAGGGTTTATCTGATAATGAGCAACGTACACAAGTATTCCCTAATTATCGTACTTGGGATATGCTATCTGATTACTTGTATTCTGTAGATAAAACAGCTGAAGCTGAGAATGATGGTAAGGAAGATAGTGGGGAAGAAAAACTTTATAAACGTAAGATTTTAGAGGGTTATGTTTCTAAGTGGTGTTGTGATAAATTTATTCCTTTCTTAGAGTCTAAAGGGTATAGTAACTATGATGTTGTAAAAGAACCTGTAAAAGATGATGTTGGTGACTTCTTATCAACTGCATTAGAAACAGGCTCACCTGCAATGTTAATCGGGCCGTCGGCATTGGGTAAGACCAGTCGTGTTAAACAGTACATGAAGAAAGCTAAAATTAAGACAGGTTTAGAGCCAGTATTAATTAATGTTAACTTAGCTAGTAAAGATGCTGTTGACCTTATGGGTATGCCAGTTAAACAATCTCTAACTGAGTATGTTGGTGGTGGTATTCTCAAAGGAAGTGGTCTTGATGATGTAGCTAAGGAGTTACAGAGTGTTGTATCTAATGTATCTGCTGATATTAAATATGGTATGACTGATATCATGACTTTGAGAGCACCTGATAAGACAATTAAAGATAGGTTTGTTACTGCACTTAAAGAGGGTAGGGAAGTTATCTTATTCTTCGATGAAGTTAATAGAGTAAGTTCTAATACTGTTACATCTGCTGTATTTGAGGTTATTTCAGACTATCGTTTCGCTGGTGTAGATTTCTCAGATTATAAAGATAGGGTTAAAGTTGTTGCCGCTTGTAATATGGCTTGGGAAGGCATGGATGATGAGGCAGGTGGTTATGGTGATACTGGTACACTTGACCCAGCCTTTGCCGCTAGGTTCTCAATCTATTGGAAGAAAAACTATGATGAGAATGATGTAGCATCATGGATTGAGTTTATGGAATCTCAAAAAGAAGATGGTTTGATTGATGGCACATTGATTGAGTTCTTTAAAGGGTTAGATACAGAGCAAGCTTTAAAAATCATGGATAGCGTTGAAAAGCGTACATTGGAAGATGCACAACCATCTACACGTAACATGTTGCAACTATCTAAAGATATTAAATCTATGCGTGGTAAGAGACAAGAAAATGGAACATTTAAGGCTAAGGCTTTCAATGGTAAAATCTTGTTTACCGATGATGTAGTAATGCAGTTTGAAGATTTAATCTTAGAAAGGCAGTCTGACTCTTTAGAAAGTCATGCTCAAAAAACAATTAAGTTCTTGGATTCATTATTATATGGTAGTGATAATTGGGAATCTTTACTAATTGGTGATAGTGTTAAAGTTGGGGATACATCAATTTCTGCTAGTGATATTGTTGATAGCTTGGCTCAGTGTAGAGATGATTTAAAACAATTTACACTTAAACCTATGTCTGCTGATGATAGAGTTGAATGTAGTGATACTATTGACTTAGTAGAGGATTTAGCTGGTTTTGTAAGGCAATTAGATATCAATACTAGTAATAAACGTGAAGATATGTTTAAAATGTATTTAGGTGAGAGCATTTTAGGTGAGTTTACTAAATACTTCAATAATACATTTGGTACGGATTTGGATGAGGATATTACTATTGAACAGCTTAGTGATAAAACTCTTATTATTCCTTTCATGAAGATTGTGCAACGTAACTTCTCTAAATATAGTGGTAATACTGAGAGCATTGTTAAGTATTGCTTAGACTTATGTAATGATTTTATGGAAGCTCATGGTAAAACATTACCTAATGAAAACTATGCAATGTTCTTAACAGGCATTAAAGACATTCTACCTAATGCAGATAATATGGTATTATTCTTGAAGAGGTCTGGTGAAAATCTTGAAGAGATGTATCAACTAGCTGAGGGTGTTGGTGATGATTGGATTATAGATATTACTAGTGATTTTGGTAATAAGGTATCTAGAGAAGATATTGAAAATATCAAAAAAGCTATTAAAGATAGTAAAAAATCAAAAACACCTAAGAATGTTAAATACAATGTATTATAATTAATTTGTAGAATAGAGGTGTTATATTCAATATGTTTTTGACATGGATATACACCTCTATTAGTTTATATAAAGGAATATAAATATGTTAAGTTTAAAACATGTTAATGATTTTATTTCTAGATTACCTATTGATACATTACCTGATTTTGGTGATAATATTATTAGTAGTGGTGATTTAGTTGAGTGTTATGCGCCTGATTTTGATTTCTCAATTTTAAATACTGCCATTCGTTCTTATAATCCTTATAGTTCTAGGATTATTGATAATGGTGTTGATTTCGTTGAGTTGAATGATACAATTTATGTTGATGGTCTTAAAGTTGATGTAAGGTATTTTGTATCTAAAGGTTCTTATGGAAGTGGTACTATTGTAAAAATGGTTACGGATGCCGTATATGCTTTTGTTAAGGGTGAGTATAGGACTTTCAGTGGGTTTAATACTTATAACGCTTTTATTGAAAAGTTTGTTGTTTAGTTGATTTGGGGGATTATTAATGGGTTTATCTGTTAATGAGAGAAGTAGGAGAAAGAGGGTATTAGATTATATTAATAGCTTATCTACTACAGAGGTAGAAGAGTTAAAAAGTTATAATACAATCACCGAATCTCTTAATAGTGGTAAGTATGTTAACATGCAAGCCATTCAAGATATATTAGACAATAATACTTTTGAGAAAATTGTATTTGGTAATGGTGATATTTTTGATGATAATAAAGCAGTAATTAGTCTGTTCTTTATGTCTAACAAGAATGTAAAATTAGCTGATGGTTCTAAGAATGTATTTAGGATTATAATCAAACGTGATTTATATTCTAGGGATGATGAGAAGTATTTTTATGTTGAGGGTAAGTTTGAGGAGAACCCATACAACATTACTGATTTCAATGAATCACCTATAAAATATAATACTAAAGAAGCAACAATGACTTTTGATTTGTTAGTAGATAAATGTGACTATAATGCTATTTATGACTCAATGTTACCTTTAGTTGAGAATAATTTAAAGCGTTTTGATTTAATGGCTTATTCATTGTTTAAGTCAGACTCTATTAAGCATTTAAGGAATTTTAATATCTCTACATTAGCTGTTGGTTTACATAAAAAGACAGGCAGGTACATCTATCACTATAACCCTAGATTCATTCTTAGAGAGGCTTTAGAAGAATACGTTAATAGGGGTAATTTATATAATTCATTACAGGATTGTTATGTGTACTTGTTAACATTCTTTATTGCCCATGAGATGGCACATTTGATTACTAACAATCAAGTTCATTTTAGTGGTGGTAATAGTGATGTTGATTTAGATGGAACATACGCTAGTGGTGGTATGGATAATGTAGTTATGGATGGGTTTATTAATGCTAAACTTAAAGTAGCTTTAGCTAGAACTCCTAATCTTTCTAGAGGTGGTTCTTCTAGTGGTGTATTCCCAGCTAACTGCATTAAAGATACAATTCATATGAGGGTACAGCATAATGTTGGTTTAAAGAAATTTAAATCTGCTGATGATATGATAAACACTGTTGTTGGTGTTTTGAATAAGGTTTCAGGTTTAGATAGAGATGCAACAGTTGATGTGTTGAGATGTAAAGATAATTTGAGTGCTTATTGGGGTGCTGATGTCTTTTGTAACTTCTTTGTAGGTTCTGCTTTTAGAGAGTTACGTGCAAGTTCTCATATATTCCAAAGGGTTATTACAGATGTTGTTAGAGCTTTGACTGATGGAAAAATCTACTGGAGTAAGTCTGGTGGAATTACGGACGAAGAAAAGGTATCTGATAAAGAGATTTTACCTAATGGTACTCTTGTAAAGGTTAAGGGTACTAATATTGTTGGTATCATTAAGGGGTATAAACCAGTTAAGAAAGATGATTATATCACTCTAGATGTTTACTCAGTTAATAAAGCTAAGATTGATAAAGTGGATGTTACCGATTTAGGTAATGATTCTAAGCTAAACTCTCCTGTATATGTTGATAGTGGCAACTTCTATGCTGATTTAGATAGAAAATACATTATACCTATTGATGGTTCTTATGGTTCATGGGTAGAGGGTATGACTGAAGAAAAAACAAGCTTATCTGCTGAAGATTTAGCTGATGATAATTCTTCTAATGGCAATAATTCTGACAGTAGCATGGGTGATATGGGTGGTGGAACACAGCCTAAATCAGTAAAAGTGGGCGATATTGTATGGATTTCTAAGAAAAAGAAATTTGGTATTGTTACTTCGATTGTAAATGGTTCTTTCCATGTTGAGGATGTTAGAGAAGAACCTTGTATTGTTTTAGACGATTCTGATAATCATTTATAGGTGGAGGTATAAATGGATGGCTAAAAAACAGTTAAAGAAAAGAATATTTGTACCTACAGGTAATGATTTAGGTGAATTCACTATTTTTGATTTACAACCAGTTGATATTACTTTTGTTGATAGCGATGATAACTCACAGCAAGGTAGTAGTGGTGACAGTAAGATGGGTGGTTCTAATAGTTCCATACCTGACCCGGTAGATAACAATCCTTTGGGTAAGAGTAATAATGATAATTCTAATGGCTCACAAGGTTCTAGTGGTGGTAAAGATGCTAATCCTTATGCTAGTGGTAGTAGCGAAAATAAGTCTAATGATGAATTCTCTAAACAAGATAGGGATTTAGATAATGATTTGTATGGTGAAGATTTAGATACTGATAGGGAAGAGCAAAATAACAATAATAACAATTCTGAGGATGGTGACGGCTCATCTAGTGGTGAAGGTGGTGAAGGTGGAAGTGGTTCTTCTGGTGGTATGATGTCAGATGATAATTCATATGCTCCACCTAACTATGATGGTTCTTCTAATATGGGTGATGATAGTAGTCCTATGGATACTACATCTGAGATGGAAGATGCATTAAATAAAGAGCAAGAGAATATGTCTGATACTGCTAAAGAGAGGGCAAGTGAGGTTAGTGGTGAAAGTTCTCAATCTTCTAATGAGGATAGCTCAAACCAACAAAGTGATGATAAATCACAAGGTGGTAAATCTCAACCAGGTGATAATCAATCTTCTCAATCATCAGATTCGCAAAATGGCAATAACTCACAGAGTGATGATACTTCTCAGTCAGGTGATAGTTCAAATTCACAGGGAAGTGATGGTTCTCAATCACAAGACAATCAAGCAGGTAGTGGTAGTAGGGGTGATAAAGCTGAAAAAGGCAATAAACCTAATGATGATTTCAAGAAAGCACATGACACTAAAGGTAATGATTTAGATGATACTGATGGTAAGGGTGTTGTTGATAAGATTGTTAGGGAAGCCGCTAAACGTATGCAAGAGGAGTTAGATAAAGATGAGACATTAGCTAACACTAATCAACAATCTTTAGATAATTACAAAGACTTTGGCGCTGGTACGATGACTACACTATTTAAAGGTAATAGCATGGTTGCTGATTGGAAAGTTAAGTTAGAGAAGCTTTTCAGAAAAGCATTAGGTCAGCGTATTACTATGAATCCTAACATGATTAATAAAAGGATTGAGGATGCTCCTCCTGGTAGAGAAGACATTGAAACACAGATGGTTAAAGTTGCTGTACTTATTGACTGTTCAGGTTCTATGGGTAGTGGTGCTTTTAAGAAAGTTATCATGCAGATGGATGCAATGATTAAAGCAGATAAACAGATGAGGAATGTGTTATTCTATATCATACCTTTTGAGGCTTGGAGTGCCGCTGAATGTGTTAAGCGTATGGTTAAGTGTAAGGGTACTAAACTTAAAGCTGAATTGATGAAATTTAAAGCAGAGGGTGGTACTGATATTGTCCCTGGTGTTCATGCAATGATGAAGAAAGTTAAAAACCCAGACTCTATTATTATACTATCTGACTGTGTTGTTAATACTGTTCATACAGCATCTGATTCTACATATCAAAAGTGGTTGAAGAAATATCGTGATAGAATTATTTGGGTATTAACTAGTAAAAGGGATATTTCTTATATGAGTGCGATTGACCCTTATGCTAAAAAACAAGATAGGTATGTAGTGTTTAAGGGAAATGGTGATTAATTTCACGTAAAACATATAAATATTTTTGCACATATTATATATCAATATGTACAATATGAGAGGATATGCACATTTTGTATATCCTCTTTTCTTTTAATGGTCTATCATGCAGATATTTATGGTAATAATGTTTTCAAATGATATAAATTGGTGTACATTATAGACCTTAAAAGTAGATTTTGTATTTCAATTTTATACATATTGTTAACTAGCGTGTTGTTAGTTGATAATGTTTTATTGTTACTTTGGGGGTATTAAGGTACAACATGAATAATAGTGAAAAGACATACTTATCAGATATTTCTGTATTTGATAGGAGTGTATACGAGAGTAATGTACCTACGGATTCTACCTCTAATTCTGTTCTAAGGGTAATTAGAGGGCCGCTTGCTGAGTGGGATTCTCTAAATAGGAATGGTAGAAAGTATTCTGAGAAGTTATGGGATAATGTTCTTGCTAGTCCATACGTAACAGAACAGTTAATGTATAATACCCTATATGGTGAGGCTAATCACCCCGCTGATAGGATGGAAGTAGATTTTGAGAGGGTTTCTCACAGAATTGCTAAGATGTGGAAAGTGCCACAATCTAATCAAATATTTGGTGAGATACATATTCTTGATACTCCTTTTGGTAGAATCATTAATACATTATATGAGGCTGGTGGTGTTATCGGTTACTCCTCTAGGGCTGGTGGTGCATTACATCAACGTAAGGATTATATTGAGGTAGATGAAAATCAATATAATTTCATTACTTTTGATGCTGTTCCATTTCCGTCTGTTCAGTCTGCACGTCCTAATGACGTTGTAACTGAGGGTGTAATTGAGAAACAAGCACTTGAAACAAATGTTCATAACGCTCTTTTTAAAATCATTAAAGAGTGTGATGAGAAGGACTTTAAGAATATTAAGTCCTTTATATATAGCATTGATGGTTATGACTTAACACCTGAGAGGTTATTACTTGAAAGTGTTGAGGATATAATCGTTGCTAAACGTGATGAAGCTGTTGTAGATGACGGAGACACTATTGAGGTTGTTGATGATAGTGAATCACAAATTGATATTTTACAAAGTACACTTCAATCTATTAAGGCTCAAAAACAATCGCTTGAAAAAGAAAATGATGGTTTGAAACAGAGTTTAGATAATGCTCTAAATAAAATTTCAAACGTACTTCAAGACTCAAAAAATAAAGAGGTTGAGATACAATCTGAGGTTGAAAGCCTAAAAGACACTATTGCAAGGAAAGATGCACAGATTATTGAGTTGCAAAATGAGATTGATGATTTACAGTCTGACTTAGATGAATTAAGTTCAGTTGAGGAAGCCTGTAAGGCACTAAAATATCAAAACACATCTCTAGTTCAAGAGGGTGTGACTACATCTAATAGAGAGTTAGAACATAAGCTAGATGAGAGTTTAAAAACTAATAAGTCTTTAAGTGAGGATAATAAAAATCTTTCACAAGATAAAGAGAAATTAGAGGGTGAGTTATCTGAGGCTTATGGTGAGATTGCATTAGCTGTTACAGATATTAACAAGAAAGATGCGTTAATTAAAGCACAGCAAGATACAATCACAACTTTAAAAACAGATGTACAATCACTAACTGAAGAATTAGCTGATTTAGACAATGGTTATCAATCTGCTATTGATAGGAGAGATAACCAAATTGAAGAATACGAACAGAAGATTAAAGACTTAGAGGCTAAGATTAGAAAGCTTTGTGGTGAGGTTGATTCACTTGATGAGTCTTATAACTCTATTAAAGAAGCTAATAAGACAATCAAACATGATTTAATTTCAGTCATTGCTGGTAATTATGGGTTGACAGTAGAATCGGTTCAATCAAAGTTGCCTGTAGGTTTTAATAAATCTGATGTGTATTCTATTTGTGAATCTATGAGTAATAACAATAGTATGAATACATTTAAAAATTCTATTGTAGATACTCAAATTGTTAATGAATCTTCCCATGTTAGAAAAGAGAATATCGTAAATGCTAAACCTAGAGTAGGTGAGTTATTCTCTAATCGTAGGGGTTAGTGTTCATTATTATATAAGTTAGTATAAATTTTATTTTAAGGGAAAATAATTTAACATATGAAAACAAATATTTACGAACAATATCGTCCATTGTTGGAATCTTGGAGTGCATATACAGATGTAGTTAAAGAACATGTAGAAGGTTACTCCGATGTAGAAGCAACTCAACTTTCTTTGTTGCTTGAAAATACAAAATCTGAGTTGGAAATGACTAAAGGTCGCATGATGAATGGTACAGCTATTCATGAAGGCACTGACATTTCTATGGTTAATACATTCACTTCCAACGTATTTGATATTATCACAGCAGTAATGCCTAACTTGATTGGTGAATAAAATATTTGTTCGCAGTCCTTATTTTTAGTAATAAGAGTAAGAAATACACTTAATTGCTAGGAGTCCGTAAAGCTGGTTAAACTACAACATAGTACGAAAGTGCAGGTGTGAATGTGGCGAAAGCAGAAAAAATTAATCAGATGGTATAAGGTGAAATAAAAGCTATATGAGATGTCATATAGTCCTAAGTATTTAAATAATCGGTAATTAGCAGTTATAACTTATATTATTCCCTTAGATAGGTTATAATTCAACGACTATCCTGAAGCACATGGGCATTAAAATAATATGTGTGTATAGACGTGAAATTCGTCAAAAGGAGTACGGCTCTAGTGAGTGGGTGAGAATCCCTTAAATGGAAATGGTGTACCCCTGTATAGGGTGTGATATAGTCTATTCTCATATGAGAGTATGAGAGTGTTAATGGAAACGATTAACACGTAATGTAAAAGTGCGAATGATATCGTGTCAGTTCAACCTTTGGATAGAAGGAATGGTCAAGTATTCTTCTTGAAATTCACTTATGGTAACAACAAAGGTGGTATCAAAGCTGGTACTGATATGATTTCATCTCAACGTGGTTTCACTGGTGGTGATTTCAGTGGTGAACACGTAAGTGGTGAGTCCTTGACTATCACAGGTGGTAACGTATCTCAAAAAGTATTGCATACACCTATTAAACCAGGTACATTCCGTTTGACTTCTGTAGATAAAATCGGTTCAGAGTTAATTGATGTTCCTGATGCTACTGGTAAAAAAGGTACTATCACTGATACAGCAAGTACTGGTTTAGGTGCTGGTACTGTTGATTATGTTACTGGTGAGATTACATTGACTGGTGTAACAGTTGCTCATTTGGAAGCTGATTTTGATTACGACCAAAACAGTTTTGATGCTCCTGTAGACCAAGTTGACGTGCGTGTAGTTTCTGAGCCTGTAGTTGCTCGTCCACGTAAATTAAAATCAGTGTACATGTTTGACGTTGCATACGATAAAATTGCATAAAATGTAATTTTTAGGTTACATTTTTAAGTCGCATGATTCTAGTAATAGAGTCTTGAATAACCTAGTGAATTGCTGAAAAACCGTAAAGCTGTGACACCTAATCATGGGTGACGAAAGTCAGAAACAAGTTCACAGATGGCATAAGGTGAAATAAAAGTTATAGTAAAATATAGTCCTAAGTGTTGTAATAATTGGCAATCAGCAGGTTTGTATAGTATAATAACTTCATAGGTGGTGATTAACTTATGAAGTTTAAATATATTGATGGTATGATTGAGAATGTTGATTATGTTGAATGTCCTATATGTCATAAAAGAGTTAGGATGATAACAGAAAAACATACTAAACTTGTACATAACTTAACTAAAGAAGAATTTAAAAATAAATATCCTAATCAGTCTTTGTGTTGTTCTAGTAGAAGAGATTTGACATCTCAAATAACTAAAGAGCAATGGAAAGATGAAGATATTACATCTCGTAGAGTACAATCTTTAAGAGAGAATGGTAAGTCTGAATCCTTTAAAAAGAAAGTATCTGATAATTCTAAGAGGATGTGGAAAAAGGAAGGTTTTAAAGAGATTCAAAGAAAGAAAATTCAGAGTGGGTTAATAAATTCTCCTATATTTAGCAAAAAGCAATCTGATATGATGTATGCTTTTTGGGGAGTAGATGTTAATAGAGAAGAACGTGCTAATAGTATTAAGGTTGGTATAAACAACTCACCTACATTTAGTGAGATACATTCTGTGGTTCTTAGAAGAGAATGGAGTACCCCTGAAAAGAGGGATTCTAGAATTAAGAATATAAAAAATGCTTTGAGTTTAGAAAAAGAAAAACAAAGACGTTCCATACATTCAAAGTTATATTGGAGTAGACAAAGTAGTAAATTAGCACAGTCTATGAAGATTAAGGCTAAGTGGTCTACGAAAGAGTATGCTGTGAATGTTTCTAGAGGGTATCATAGATGTAAATATGTATCTAGTTGTGGTAAGGTATATTATTTAAAAAGTTCTTATGAATTAAGGGTATGTAGGTTTTTAGATAAAAATAATATAGATTTTGAGTATGAGTTTAAAGGGTTTGAATATATATATGATAATTCTAGTCATACATACTATCCTGATTTTTATCTTAAAGATTATGATTTAGTTTTAGAGGTCAAGCCAGAAAAGTTTATAACAGATGATTTAGTTTTAGCTAAGTTTAATGTTGTAAAAGACTTAGGTTATAATATCATATTTATAACAGAAGATGAGGTTTTTTCTGAGAGTAATTTCTTAGATACTATACAGACTTCAACGACTATCCTGAAGCAATGATACGTCAAAAAATAAAATCATTGTGTATAGACGTGAAATTCGTCAAAAGGAGTACGGCTCTAGTGAGTGGGTGAGAATCCCTTAAATGGAAGTGCTGGGGTGCCTGTTTTAGGTACATGATATAGTCTATTCTCATATGAAAGTATGAGAGTACTAATGGGAACGATTAGTACGTAATATTAAAGTTAAAAATGTCATTTGGTCTTGACATGGATACAGTGATTAACTTTTAGAGTCACACCAAGTAGAAATGCTTGGGAAAATTAACTAGGTGAAATGCTGGGAACCCCTAAAGCTCATGAGCTTATTATATCTTAGGGTATAATAAGAGACGAAAGTCAGAAACAAGTTATGAGATGGTATATGACGATAGTAAGTCTAAGTACTGATAACAATGGGCAATCAGCAGGTATACAATTAAACACATATATGTTAAACTTAATATGAGGTGATATGTTTGGAATCTTATGTTGAGTGTCCTATATGTAAAAAACAATATAAAATATTAACCAATTCTCATGTAAAACGTCATGGGTTAACTATGGAAGAGTTCAACAAACTTTATCCAAATGTTCAAAAAGAATCTTTAAGTTCAAAGAATAAGAGAAAGAAATCAATATCTGAGTTATGGGGAGATGATGATTTTCGTCAAAAATTTAAAGATAAACTTAATGAGCCTGAGATTGTAGCTAAGATGTCTAAAAAGAGTTTAGCTAATTGGAGAGATGTGGATAAACGAAAGCATAGGGTTGCAACAATGAAACGTGTTGCTAATACTCCTGAGAGTAAAGAAAAGTTTAGTAAGCAGAGTATTGAGACTTGGAAAAATCCTGTGTTTAGAGAAAAGAGAACTAAAGGGATTAGAGAGGCTTTAAGTAAAGATTCTTATAAAGAATTACAAAGATTAAACTCTTTGAGGATGTGGAAAGATAAAAATCACCCTAAGAAAGTTTTAGAGGGGTATGCTAATTCTACTATTGCTAAATCTATTGAGTTAGATTTGGGAGATACTAAACTACTTTTAAGAAGTAGTTATGAGGTTATTGCTGTTAAGCATTTGAACTCTTTAGGTATTGACTTTGAATATGAGGAACATAGATTCTCTTATTTATATAGTGGTTATTATCATTCTTATTATCCAGACTTCTATTTACCTAAATATAATGTTTTTATAGAGGTTAAACCTGAGAGTTTTGAAGATGATGAAATTAACATTCGTAAGTTGGATAGTGTTGTTTCTAGTGGTTATAATATATTTTATGTTGATGAAAGACATTTAAAAGATATAGAGTCTTTTAATAATAGGTTGTGTGATTGTATACCTCAACGACTATCCGAAAGCAACAAAAGTTGTGAGTAGATAATGAGAATTATCAAAAGGAGTACGGCTCAAGTGAGTGGGTGAGAATCCCTTAAATGGAAGTGCCTAGCCCCTACTATTAAGTTAAGGGTGAAGATATAGTCTGAACTATGATGAAAGTCATAGATTGGTAATGGAAACGATTACTGAGTAACATTAATGTTTAAAAGCTACAAGTGGTGAAATTGGTTACGAAATTGACAATGAAATCATGCAAGATTTGTTAAAAATCGCTGGTAGCCAATCTACTTGGAATAAACTTCCTGAGTATAAAGGTCAAGATGTAAAAACACATGAAGCTACATTGTTTAATGCTATCAATGATGCGTCCAATACAATTC